>JADMIO010823355.1_pt1 | contig 116093 bp, 100 predicted proteins | sample 8958161 | NCBI WGS metagenome assembly JADMIO01 (sample SAMN16585339, study PRJNA669376) | soil metagenome | isolation source: Crop rotation soil | place: USA: Cullars Rotation, Alabama | collected 2011 | reverse complement strand
CCGCGACAACTTGTCCACGTGGAATTCTAAGCTTAGGATCCCAATGTGCTGGAAAGGGCAGCGCGCCATCCTTCATCAGGTAGCGCCAGAAGAAGTCGCTCAGGTCGGACTTGCCATCGTCGCCCTCTAATCGCGACTGCATTGGGAACCAGTAGGACCCGTACGCCTTAGTCTGCTCCGCTTCGTTCGTCGTCCGCATGAAGACGTGGTTGCGCACCAGGTCGGACGCCGTCAGCGCCATGCCCGTGTTATTCAGGCTCTCAAAGATGCGGTGCGGGCTGTCGTGCTCACTCAGCACGATACTGACGAGGTTCAGGAACTCCGCCACGCAGGTGTACAACCGGCCCAGATCGAGCGAGTTGCCATCGAGATCACCCAGTTCGAGTGCCTTCGCGAAGAACCCGTACGCCTCCCCGATGCGCGTGCCGTCGGCCTTCCCTTCGCCGCATACCACCGCGCGGAACGGTCCGATGTCCGCCTGTGTCGGCCGCAGCTTTTCTCGCTCGTCCGCTTGATCAATCCACTTATTGATGAGCGCTTGCTCCTCTATCCGTTGAGCCAATAATGCCGCCGCATCGGCGTTCTTCGCGGCGTCGCGGACAGCACTGAGCATGATGAACAACGTCGTCAGTCGCTGCTGGCCGTCGATTAGCATGAATCGGTCGGCGTGCCCGGGAGAGTGGTCCATCGGCATGGTCACGACGGCACCGAGGAAGTGACTACGAGGCTTAGGCAGCGCATACACCTCGAGCACGTCATCCCAGAGCCGCTGCCAGTTGTCCTCTTCCCAGCTATAGGTGCGCTGGAACAGCGGCACCCGATACTGGATGTTACCGTTCAGCAAGTGCTGGAATCGGACTTCGCTCGCCTCCATGACTCCTAGCCTCTCACCGCCTCTGCCCGCTCGTCCGTGCCGCTCTCGAGTAGCCCGGCCGCGGTCAGCAGGCTCTGAAGGCGGTCCTCCGCCGTGTACGCCTCCTCCAGCGTCTGCCGCAACTGCGCTAATGCCTCCTCGACCGTCACCGTCGCAGCCGTCTGCTCCGGCGGCACGTAGCGAGGGATGTTCAGGTTCCAGTCGTTCGCCGCGATCTCGTCGAGCGACACCACCCGTGTCCGCCCATCCACGTCCGCGTAGTCGCGATACCAGGCGTAGATCTGCTTGGCGTGCTCTGGCTCAAGCGTGTTCTGGTTCCGTCCGCGCCGGAACACCGACGAGGCGTCCACGAACAACACGCGACGCCGGTGCTCGGCCGCCTTGCGCTGCCGCAACACCAGGATGCAGGCCGCCAGCCCCGTCCCGTAGAAGAGGTTTGGACCGAGCCCGATCACCGCCTCGATCAGGTCCATCTCCAGCAGGGCGCGCCGCATCTTGCCCTCGACGCCCATCCGGAAGAGCGCGCCGTGCGGCAGCACCACCGCCATCCGCCCGGAGACGGGCGCCATCGAGCGGATCATGTGCTGCACCCAGGCGTAGTCGCCGTACTTGCGCGGCGGCACGCCGGCGAAGTTACGGCCGAAGCGGTCGTTCGCCCAGATGTCCTCGCCCCAGCGCTCGAGCGAGAACGGCGGATTAGCGATCACACAGTCGAACTGCGCCAGGCTGTCGTCCTGGAAGAACGCCGGGTCGCGCAGTGTGTCCCCGCGCACGATGTGGAAGTCCTCCACGCCGTGCAGGAAGAGGTTGATCCGGGCGATGGTCGAGGTCGTCAGGTTCTTCTCCTGCCCGAAGAGCCGTCCCCACAGCAGCCGCGGGTTGCCGCCCGTCTCGCTGACGTGGTGCACCGCCTCCAACAGCATGCCACCCGTCCCGCAAGCGGGGTCGTAGATCGTCTCTCCTTCACGCGGGTCGAGTATCTGCACCATCAGCCGAACGACGCTGCGCGGCGTGTAGAACTCGCCGGCCTTCTTGTTGGTCGCGTCGGCGAACTGCTTGATCAGATACTCGTACGCCTGCCCAAGGATGTCCGACCGGATTGCCTGGTTACCGAGCGGCAATGCCGAGAAGTGTTCGATCAGATCGCACAGCAGCGCGTCCGAGAGCCGTTCCTTATTGGCCCACTGCGCATCACCAAAGATACCAAAGAGCGTGTTGGGATTCGCCTTCTCGATCTCACGCAGCGCGTGCTGGATCGCCTGCCCGACGTTGGTGGTCCGCTCGCGCACGTCGCGCCAATGGCAGCCCTCGGGCACCTGGAAGCGGTGGTTCTCCGGGAACGCCGCGTACTCTCGGTCGCCCTCCGACTCATCGAGCGCCTGCTGGAACTCCTCATCGTAGACGTCCGAAACTCGCTTGAAAAACAGCAGTGGGAAGATGTAGGTCTTGAAGTCCGCGGCATCCACCGGGCCGCGCAGGATATTCGCCGACTCCCACAGGTGTGACTCCAACCGCGGCAGCGAGATGGCATCTACGGTGACCTGCATTCATTCCCTCAGCTGCGTGGGCGACTGTCGATTTGCTCGGTGTGGTCAGGCTTCGCCGTGGTTGATTGGCTGACTGCTCAGTGCGGCCCTTCGCACGTCAGGTGCTCGTAACTATACTGTGCGGCAACGTGTAGCGCGAATGCCGACCGTTCTGGGTTTCCAGGTACCTCCTACGACTATTCCGGGTCTCCGGCCGAAGTTCGACAGAGCCTAGCCAGCGATCTGCTTCTTGAACAGCGCCCGGTCTCAGGTTGATAGTCGGTACATCTCGTGTCTCGGGACCCGGTTCCTAACCGCTGTCAATGAAGGTGTGAAGCCTGCGGGAGAATTTCGAGGCTCTGGAACGATGAAGAGCCTTCGCCGTCACTGGGGACATGAAATGCAGCATCATCGAGCAGGCAGAGTGGTTCAACGAGCAGGCTGAAATGGCCGGCTGGCGTCGGGCTCGCCCGCGCGAGGCAGACTAGGACTGGCTCCGCGACATGGCGTCGCGGCTCTACCGTCGCGCGGTTAGTTCCAGCGCCGACGTGCCTCTTGCCTGAAACCGAACCAGATCGAGTCACGTCCTACAAGCTGCAACCAACCCTCTCCCATTGGACCGCCACCAAGTCTTGCCGAACGGCGATGCGGGCCACATGCTGAATGGCATGACCAATGCCGGGCCACAATCGGAGCCATGCGATTGTGCGCGACTGATGTATCCACTCCCGAGCGGGGACGCGCTTCCCACGCATGTCTGCGAAAGCACCATGCGTGGGAGCATTTCCAACTGGCATACCGAGTTTTGGGAGACGGCACAGATCATTGCCGCAACCCTTGTGTCCGAGCGGATACAGAACTCAGCATTGCTGTCGGCATACAGTAACGTCCACAAAGCCGTTGCAGACTTCTCAGCTCAGGCGACCGGGATTTGGCCCGTATGGCACTGCGACCGGCTGCTCGGGCTGGTGATACGGCAGTGGGCTGAGGAACCTGGCAGCGAGACGTTCGCGCGGCAACTGGACACCTACGGTCCGTGGAACCGCGCGCTCTCGGGCGTTGCGTCGCAAATGGTGGCCAACCCGGGCGCTGCGACAGATATTCTTCGGACGCTCCTCCGGTCAGACGGACTGCCATGGACTCCTTCGGTTATTGGCTATGCCCTCGGCCGTCTCGGGGTTCATCCATCACCACCGCTTCCAGCACGTGGAGTGCTCGTGGTCACCTATGTGTACTTGCCGCCAAGGGGCCTCATTGATCAGATTGTGAGTTCCGGTCTCGACCCTCAACTCCAGCAGTACCTCGAGCAGAACCCCATCCCGGACATAGACCCGAACTCGACCTACGAGATCCAGGGCGATACCGAATGGACGACCGAGCCATTGCTCGCGAAGTACGTGCTTCCGACCGTGCTCGCGCACCGCGACTGGGTGCGGGCGATTGCGCGACATGACTTGACCAACGTCGGCGCGGTTCGGTCGGCGCAGCGGACGGCATTCCGCGGACATGAGCACGAGCCTGAACTCGACTACTTGGCTGAGGCACTCGCAAGCGTTGACAACCTCCAAGCCAATGTCCGAGCTGGAGCCACGCGCGAACAAGCGATCAGCCGCCACATCCGTTCGGTCTCCAAGCGGGTGGCCAATCGTCGGCGTGCGGCAAACATGTCGACCACTCCCCCGCCTGGCTGGTCAGCGAAAGCGCGAGAGCAACTTCGGAAGCTGATTGCAAAATCCGGTGCCTAGACGCTCGCAATCCGGTGCGTGTAGGCATTGATGCTGGCTCCAGAACCCACGCGAGGAGCCGGACATGAGAGCGGTCCCAGCTACCGAAGTTGAAGTCGCAATTGGCCCGCATCCATCCCGGCCGGACTGGCGCGTGCTCCGCGTTGCCTATCGGCAGACGCCGGACCACGCAGCCCGTATCACGGCGGCGCTTGGTCTCCTTCTGCGCAGCACCAGCAACGAGCCGGTCCGCGAGGGGACGCAATGAACAGCGTGCCTCCCGGCCTGGACGATTCGCGGTTGGATCTTGCGCTTCGCGCACTCGGTGAAGTCTTGCTTGAGATCGCGCGCAACAGGCCACACGGTGCCGGAGTAACGACATGCACCTCCCATGCAGCACCGGTGGCTGGTCCGTCTCCGACTCCAGCCATGTGGCCTGCACTGCTCGAGATGCCCTCGCCGCGGTGAGCTCGGTGCGAGGGCACCGGCTGTTGCCCGGTTGTGGCGCTTTACGGATGAGCACCGCCTTCGAGGAGGTGAACAAGATGTAGCGGTCTGCCCACATCACTCGACCGACCAGGTCACGCAACACAGCGCTAAGGAGATGTACCGATGGCAATCCTCGTGGCCCAACCCTACGAGTTGCCGCCGACCGGAATCCACGGGGCCAAGTTCACTGGCACGGACCAGCGCAAGTCCGAGACGAGCGGGAAGGAATTTCTGCTCTGGGAGTCCCTCATCGAGCGGCCGGAGGGCAACCCAATCAAGGTCACCGCTCCTTCGTCGCTCCACTCCTGTCGGGAGACCAAGGTACGCACATGGGCCGAAATTCTGGCCTACCGCCGCTTCTGTCACAAGGACGCACGAGTCGGCATCGACACTGACACGTTGATCGGCGGCACCTGCACGCTGGTGATTGGTCATGAGGCGAAGTCTGACGGCCGCATGTTCGCCCATATCGAAAATATCCTGCCCGCCAAGTTTCCCTAGCGGACTAATGCGCGGGCGGCCAGCGCGAAGGGATGCTGGTCATCCTCATCCACTAAGGAGACGGGCAAATGTATAGTGCCACCTCCGGCCACCCAGCTGCCCCGACCGACGGGTTGTCCATTGTCGAGCAGTTGCGGGAGCGCTACGAGCGGCTCGCCCAGGACCCAGATCCGGCGACCCGGCGCATCGCCGTCCAACAGTTTGCCCGCCTCGCCAATACCCAACCGGCCGCTGCGGCCCATCCAGATGACCCTGGTCCACGGGGTGACCTGGCGGCGCTGATCATCCGCACGGTCGGCAAGCTTGACCTGCGCCCGAATGGCACCGAGGTGGGCCCCTGTCCGTTCCACGCCAGTCACTCCGGCCGCTGCCTGGTCCTCTTTCCAGGGGGCACGCGCTGGTGGTGCTCGTCCTGCAAGCGGGGCGGCACCGCCCTTACCTGGCTCCGGCTGGCGGAAGGCCTCTCATCCCAGGAAGCCGCACGGCAGCTTGGGCTCCTACGCGGCATCCGGCCAGCCCGGCGCCGCCTGCCGCTGCGGGTGAGCGTGGAGGTGTCGGCATGACGCTCGTACTCGACCTGGGCGGCTACCGCCGCTTGCGGGGCAGCGTGATTGGGACGGTGCGGGCCACCTCCGAGACAGGCATCGTTTTTGCCGACGGCGTCAACCTCTCCAGCGCCAAGAGCCGCCGGCACTTCATCAAGGAACTGCGCGGACGCCTCAACGGTCAGTTCCCCGCCGAGCATGATTTCGAAGAGCAGTTGCTGCGGCTGCTCGAGCAGGCCGAAGCGGCGCTTGCCGATGACCCGGCGCCCGAGGCGGCCGCGGCTGCCGAGGATGAGGAGCGCATCGAGAGCTACGCCGCCCGCGCCGGCCGCTACGAGCAGATTCGCGTCCGCGAGACGTCCGGTGACCCGGTGGAGGCCCGCATCCCCCTTAGCAACTTCCTCGCCCGCGTCGTGGAGGACGTGCTCGTCGACGACGGCGCCGAGGCGCAGCGCCACTTCTCGATCGAGGGCTCGCTCGGCGGCCGGCCCCTGCCCCTGGTACGCATCTCCGCCTCCGAGTTCAGCACACTCGACTGGCTCGCCAAGCACTGGGGCGCCGCCGTCCGCGTGCTGCCCGGCCGCAGGGAGGTGTTCAAAGACTGCCTGCTCGCCTTCAGCGCCGACGCTCGGGCACGCACCGTCTACGGCCACGTCGGCTGGCGGCAGGTCGGCGGCCGGCTGCTCCACCTCCACACCGGCGGAGCGATCGGCGCGGCCGGTGTGGTGCCGGACCTCGAGGTGGAGTTGGACGGCCGGCTGGGACTCTACCGGCTGCCGCCACCCCCGGACGGCGAGCCGCTGCGGACCGCGGTCCGAGCCAGCTGGGAGCTCTGGCCGGTGGCGCAGCCGTCGCTGAGCGCGCCGCTCCTGGGCGCAGGGTACGGCGCGGTGTTGGCCGAGTGGCTGCGGCCCGACTTCTCGCTCTGGATTCGGGGCTTAACCGGCAAGCTCAAGACCAGCTACGCCGCCGTCATGCTTGCCCACTACGGCGCCTTCGACGCCAAGACGATGCCGGCCAACTGGGAGAGCACCGTCAACGCGCTGGAGCGGGCGTCGTTTCTTGTCAAGGACGCGCCGTTTGTCGTGGACGACTTCCGGCCGCCGAGCGACCGGTTCGAGACGGGTGAGATGCGCCGGAAGGCGGCACGGCTCCTGCGGGCGGCGGGCAACCGCACCGGCCGGGCGCGGATGCGGGCGGACACCAGCCTCCGCCCCGAGTACTACCCGCGCGGCATCGTGATCGTCACCGCCGAGGAGGGGCCGCCGGGGGAATCGACCGCCGCCCGACTGTGGGAGCTGCCGGTGGAGAGCGGCACGGTCGATCTCGGGCGCCTGACCGCGGCCCAGCGCCACGCTCAGGCCGGGCTGCTGGGACAGGCGCTGGCCGGCTACGTCCGCTGGCTGGCGCAGGCCGGTGAGCGTGACGGCGCCTGGCTGCAGGCGGTCCACCAGCAAGCGCTCGACCGCACGCGCGGGGTGGGCGGTCACCTGCGTCATCCCCAGACGTATGCCTACCTGCTCACCGCCTGGTCGGTGTTTGCCCAGTTCGCCGGGGAGGTGGGCGCGGTGACGGAAGCGGAGGCGGCCGCCCGGCTGGCGGAGGTGGACCAGGCGCTGCGCGCGGTGGCGGAACGGCAGGTGGAGGCAGCGCAGGACGTGCGGCCGGACGCGGTCTTTATTCGCACACTCGGCGACCTGCTCGCCGGCGGGCGCGGTCATCTCTGCACCCCGAGCGGGGAAGCACCCTCGGATTTCACCGTCTGGGGCTGGCGGCAGGTCGAGAGCGACGACGGCGAGCAGAGCTGGACGCGGCCCCAGGGGGAGAAGCTGGGCTGGGTGGATGAGACCTGCCTCTACCTGATTCCCTCGGCGGCGCACCGGCTGGTGGCGAAAGCGGTCGGGGAGCGGGGGGAGAGCTTTCTGGTGTCGGAGCGGGCGCTGCACGAGGCACTGGAGCGGGGTCGGTACCTCGTGCCGGGCACCAAGGGGCGGCGGCACAACAAGCAGGCGGAAGGGCGGGTCCACAACGTCGTCCAGCTCGACCGCCGCCGGGTGCTCGCGGCCTGGGAGGACGGGGGATGAGCCGCAAGCGCGGGACCTTGCTCCCCAACACAGCGGTAAGTCCGGTAAGTCCGGTACGCCAGCGTCTCCGTCAGATTCAGTGGCTTACCGGTTGCCTTACCGGTTTGGGCAGCGGGCATGGACCTTTCGGTAAGGCAACCGGTAAGCCAGGCGCCTCGTTTGGATTCGGCCAGCCGGCACAGACGATGCCACCATGTCGCTCTTACCGCTCTTACCGAACTTACCGGTTCCGTGTGACGAGACGGAGGAAGCGATGAGCTTCACGCTCGCCGCGTCCGCGCTGCTGGAACGGCTGCCGCCGGTCGCGCCGACCCCGGAGACGGAGATGCGGCCGGCTGAGCCACCGGCTGCTCTACCCGATGTGGTCGCGCCACGAGCGCCACGGCCCATCTCGCCGGTCCTCGAGCCTGGCTCGCTGCCCGCGTCTGCGAGGGAGCCGGGCGGGCGGGCCTGGCAGGTGCTCCTGGTGCAGGACGAGTCCACGCTGGCAGCGGTCGTGCGGTTGCTGAGGGGGGCCGCGATGCTCGCCTGCGACCTGGAGACCACCGGGCTCGACCCGCACACGGACCGCATTCGGCTCATCACGCTGGCGACCGAGGACGAGCAGACCGGCGTGGCGTTCGTGATCGATTCGGTTGCCTGCCCGGGCTGGGCCACGCTGGTGAGTCCGCTGCTGAACCCACTGGTCCGGCGGACGGAAGTACGCGAGCGGGAGTGCTCTAATCCAGCAGGGACTGAGCCAGCGGAGGAGCCTGCGGCCGGACCGAGCCCGGCGCCGGTAGTGGTATTCCATCATGGCCTCTTCGATGTCCAGTTCTTGCTCCGGGCGGGAGTCACCGTCGCCTGCCCGGCGGACACGCTGCTGGTTGCCCAAATTCTTGATGGTGGGGTCCGGCTCAAGGAGCGGGGCGCCTTCGCCCTGGCGACGGTGGTCGAGCGCGAGCTCGGTGAACGACTTGCCAAAGATGAACAGCAGTCCGATTGGGGTGCGCCGGAGCTGCGGCGGGAACAGATCGACTACGCGGCCCGGGACGCCCTGGTGCTGCTCCCCCTGTACCAGCGCCTGATGGCGCAGGTGCAGGCCGAGGGGTTGGAGGCGGTGGCCGCCCTGGAATGCGCCGCCCTATCCGGGCTGGCCTGGCTCACGCTGGCCGGCGCGCCCTTCGACCTCGAGGCGTGGCTGGCGCTCTCCGACGAAGCCGTCGCCCGGCGGAATGCGGCTGAAGCAGACGTGCTGTCCCTGCTGACGGAGGCACTGGGTGCCAATTCACTGTTTGGCCGTCGGGTGAATCTTGACTCCCCGGCGCAGCTGAAGGCGACTCTCGCCGGCCTGGGGGTTGCCGTGGATTCCACCAGCGAAGAAGCACTGGCTGCCGTGGCTGGCCGACATCCGGTTATCCCCTGCCTGCTGGCCTATCGGGAGGCGCAGAAGCTGGTGGGTACCTACGGCGTCACCTTCGCCCGCCACGTCCATCCCCTGACCGGCCGCATCCATGCCAGCTATCACCAGATCGGCGCGGCCACTGGCCGGATGAGCTGTAGCGGTCCGAATCTGCAACAGGTGCCGCGCTCGAGCGAGTACCGCGCCTGCTTCCGCCCACCGGCCGGGCGGGTGCTGGTCAAAGCTGACCTGTCGCTCATTGAGCTGTGTGTCGCGGCGGAGATTTCGGGCGACGACCGAATGATCGCGGCCATCACCGAGGGGCAGGATCTGCACCGGCTCACGGCAGCGGCGCTCTTTGGTAAGCCACCGGCTGACGTCACCAAAGAAGAACGGAGCTTCGCCAAGAGCGTCAACTTCGGCACGGTCTACGGTCAGGGGCTGGACGGGCTGGTGGCGACGGCGGCCCGCCATAACCTCACGTTAAGCAAGACCGAGGCGCGCGGCTTCCAGGACCGCTTCACAGCCGCTTGGCCGCAGCTTACCCGCTGGCGGCGGCAGCAGCTCCGCGGCACCGCGGCCGACGTGCACGCCCAGTCGGGGCGGGTACGTCGGTTGACGGGGAAGGAGCCGGGCACGGTGCGGGCCAACACGCCGATTCAGGGGACGGCGGCGGACGGCTTCAAGGCGGCGCTGGCGTTGCTCTGGCAGACTCGGGCGCGTTGTCCGTCCGCCGTGCCGGTGCTCGCCGTCCACGACGAGCTGGTGATCGAGTGTGATGAACGGGACGCGGAGGCAGCGGCTGGCTGGGTGAGCGAGTGCCTGGTCGAGGGCATGCGGCAGTTCCTCACCCGGGTACCGGTGCGGGTGGAGGTCACCATCAGCCGTGACTGGAGCGGTACCCCGTTGGTGGAGCACACGGATAAGGGAGAGGACGCACATGACACGCGCACAACCTACGCCACCGATCACTGAGTCGGGCACGGCCTGGGGACAGGAAGGAAAAGTGATGCAGGTTTGCCCCAAGACGGCTATGGCTGCGGGGATCGAGCCGCTGCCGGGCAGCGTGCGGCTGCGCTTCGTCCAGTGCGGCAAGGCCGGCTGCCGCTGCCGGCAAGGAGCGCTGCACGGACCGTATCTGGAGCGGGTGTGGCGGGAGAGCGGGCGCACCCGCAAGCGCCATGTGCGGCAGGCGGATGAGACATGGACCCTCAGAGCGGTCGTCGCCTGGCAGCGCGCCTACCCCTCGCGGCGGTCGCTACTCCGGGAGGTCCGCTCGCTCGCGCGGCTGCTCCGGGAGGCAGGAGGCTGAGATGACCAAGCGGAACAAGGGCCGGAGGCTGCCGGCAACGCGCGATCACGAGAAGGCGCCGGAGCCGTCAGTGGACACCACGACCGACCCGCCCCCACCTGAAGCATTCCTACCGGGCACCGAGATGGCGGCGGCCCCTTCCCCGGAGGGCGACGCGTGGGCGACACGCCTACAAGGCTGGCAGGATGAACGAGACCGGCGCTACCAGGGAGTGAAGGGGCGGGCGCGGGCGATCGCGCGGGCGATGGTGGGCTGGGAGACGCTGGACGGCGAGGCCGGCTGGGCGGAGACGCTGGCGGCGGCCCAGGCCGACTATGCGGCCGGTACGTTCTTGATCGAGCGGTTAGGCGCGGAGCGGTTCCTGGACCCGCCGCTGATGGCGGTGCTGCTCACCATCCGCCAGCAGCTGATCGAGGATACTGCGGCGCAGGGGATGCAGGAGTTGCTGCTGGTCGATCTGGCGGTGCTCAGCTATTACAACGTGCTGCGCATTCAGGGCTGGGTGGGCAATGCGGCAATGTGGTTGGAGCACGAGTTCTTCGGCCAGCCAACACCCAGTGCGGCCTTCGAGCGACGGTACGGCCGGCAACCGACGGGGCTGGCGGTTGAAGAGCGGGTGCAGCGGCTTACCGAGCAGTTCCTGCCCCTCCTCGATCGCGCGAATCGCATGCTCATCAAGAACCTGACGGCACTCCGCGAGCTGAAGCACGGACCAGCGCCCGCGGTCGCCATCGCCCAGGCCGGGCAGGTGAACGTGGCCAACCGGCAGATAAATCTGTCCTCGCCCACTGCCGTACCAGCCGGCGGTGAGCCAACCCCGGATGAGGCAGGGTCCCGGCCTGTCGGACAAGCACTGAGCTGTCCGCATGCAGACGACGCCCCCGTGAAGACAGGAGAGGCAGCGAATTCGTAACGGTTGGCTTATCGTAACAGACCAGGTATGCTGACTGCATGGACGAACCGAACCGAGATGACCAAACTCGAGTCGCGGCGCAGATACTGGCCGCGCTCCGCCGGCGGGTGACCACCACCTGCGTGGTCTGTGGGAACGCTGTCCAGGGCACGACTAAGCGCCGCTATTGCTCGGATGCCTGCCGGGTGCGGGCCTACCGCACCCGGCAGCAGGACCAGCAGCCACACGAGGAGCCGTCACGATGAAGCGAGTTGAAGCCGGCCCGCCCACCGCATCTCTCCGTGCAGGCATCTACTGTCGGGTCTCGCGGGAGGAGCAGGTGCAGGGCTATAGCCTCGATGCTCAGGCGCGTGCCGGTCGGGAGCATGCCATCAGCCGCGGTTGGACCGTGGCCGGGGAGTACCGGGAAGAGGGACGCTCGGCCCGTACCGACGTGATCGCCCGTCGCCCGGAGTTTCGCCGGCTGCTCGACGATGTCCGTGCGGGCCACCTGGACGTCGTGATCGTGCACAAGGTGGACCGCTTCGCCCGCAATCTGCGCATCTCGTTTGAGGCGCTCGACGTGCTGGGTCGGGCAGGAGTCGCCTTCGTTTCGGTGACCGAGAACGTCGATTACACCACGGTGCAGGGGCGGGTGTTCCTCGGCATGCTCGCGCTCTTTGCCCAGTTCTACAGCGACAACCTGGGCCAGGAAGTGAAGAAGGGCAAGCAGGAGCGCAAGGCCCAGGGGCTCTACAACGGCTTATTGCCTTTCGGCATGGTGCGCGGCGAGGACGGCACGCCGATACCCGACCCGGCCACCGCACCCGGTCTCCGGCTGGCGTTCGAGCAGTACCTGGCGGGGAAGAGCGACCGCGATGTAGCCCAACTCCTCAACGAGCGGGGCTATCGCACCGCCGGCAATATGGGTCCCGAGACGAGCACTGGCCGGCGGGGCGGTAATCTCTTCACCAAGGACACGGTGCGCGGGTTGCTCCAGAATCGGTTCTATCTCGGTGAGCTGCCGGATGGGCAAGGTGGCTGGCTGCCCGCACGGCATGTGGCCGTGATCGAACCCGCCTGTTTCGAGGCGGTGCAGGAGGAGCGCGAGCGGCGGCGAACGGCGCCGTCGCCCGTGCGGCGGGCGGCGCAGACCTACAGTCTCTCGGCACTAATGCGCTGCCGCGACTGCAGTGGCCGCATGCAGGTCACCGAGAGCCGGCAGGGGCGAGTCCGGTACTACTGTCGTTCGAAGGCGCAAGGGCTGGCGTGCAGCGCCAAGGGCACGTACCTGGACGTCTACGAGCAGCAGGTGGCCGGCTACTTGGGTAAGCTCGTCCTGCCTGCCGACTACCAGGAGCGCATCCTCTCGCTGGTCCGCGCGCTCCGCCCGGAGGCAAGCCATGAGGCGCGGGAACGCCAGGAGCTCGAGACGCGGCTGGAGCGGACCAAGCGGCTCTACCAGTGGGGTGATATTGACGAGGCCGACTACCGCCAGACGAAGGACGACATTACCAGGCGGCTGCGCGCACTCACGCCGGAAGCGGACGAACGGGAGCGGCTGGCGAAGCTGAAAGCCTACCTCGCTGACCTGCCGCGCGCGTGGGCAGACGCGAGTCAGGAGCAGCGCAATCGGCTCCTGCGCGTCGTGCTCGAGGCGGTCTGGGTGAAAAACGAAAAGGTCGTGGCAATTCGGCCACGACCGGAGTTCCAGCCGCTGTTCGCTGGCTCATGTGACAGTCTGTCAACAACTGCTGGATCAGGCGACCCCGATGGGATTCGAACCCACGATCTCCACCGTGACAGGGTGGCATAGGTATCATCTCAATGCGTCCACTGGGTCCTCTGGCAGTCCATCCAGATTTGGCCTTGCGGCGAAGATCGACCTCGTTGTCCACGGCGTGATGCCGCTTGCGCTGGAGTAAGGTACAGCGAAGGTATACCGGTCGCTACCCGCCTGCCGTAATGCTCATGCTTGTGCAGTGGTAGGTAGCATCCTGCGCGTTTCCTTTACTCTGGAGTTTGTTGAATGACTCCGCTCCCCAGTGGTGAAGCGTCCCCGAACCGACTGTCATGGTAGAGATCGTGGGTTCGAATCCCCGGGTCTACACTATCAACACCCTGGCGGCAGATGCGAAGGAACGGAGCGGGCGTGCTCCGGCCACTGGCGCGCTCAGGTAACGGCGCGCGAGGCACATGCACCGAAGAGGGCGAGTCATGTATCGACTGGCGGTCAGCGCCGGCGGCAGCCGGGACGACCTGGACGTGCAGCAGCTCCAGCAGCGCCTCCGGGCCGCTGACGACGGCGGCGTCGACTCGGTGTGGATCGGCGAGTCCTGGGGGCCGGATGCCATGACGCAACTGGCCCTGGCGGCCGCATCCACCACGCGGGTGCGGCTCGGCTCGTCCATCATCAACGTGTACTCGCGCACGCCGGCCGCCCTGGCTCAGCAGTTCGGCACGCTCGACATCGTCAGCGGCGGCCGGATGATCATCGGGCTGGGGACGAGCGGCCAGAACGTCGTCGAGCACTTCCATGGCGTTCCGTTCGGGCGGGGTCTCCGTCGTCTACGCGAGTACATCGACATCATCAACCTCCTGATCGCTGGCACGCCGCTCAGGTACGAGGGCGAGATCTTCCAGATGAGCCGCGGTTTCACCCTCCGCTTCCAGACCCAGCGGCCGCACATCCCGATCTTCATCGCCTCGCTCACTCCGCCAAGTGTGCGCCTCACCGCGCGCCACGCGGACGGCTGGCTGCCGATCTATATCCCGGTCGAGCGGCTGGCTGGCGAGATCGAGGGCCTGCGCCAGGTAGCGACCGCGGCCGGGCGCGACCCGGCGGCGCTCACCGTCCGCTCCCCGGGCGGCATCGTGCTCACCCCTGACGTCGAGCGGGCCCAGGCCACGATCCGCGGCACGGTCGCCTTCTACATCGCCCGCATGGGCGTCTCGTATTACAACCACCTGGTCCGGCTGCTGGGCGAGGAGACGGTAGCGCCGATCAAGCGGGCCTTCGACGCTGGCGGCTCGGGGGCGGGTGCCGCAGCTGTACCAGACGCCCTCGCCCAATCGATGACCTTGGTGACCGACTCGGTCGAGGCGGCGCGGGAACGGCTGGCGCAGGAGCAGGCGGCCGGGGTGGACCTCCACTCCGTCATGGTGCACGCGGCCTCCCCGCGCGAGCAGTCGGCGTTGTACGAGGCCCTCGCCCAGTAGGGGGTGCGGTTGCCGATTGGAACAGGCAACCGCCAGCCACCGAGAAGACAGTCACGATCGTATTCAAGTAGGTACTGGATGCTCGGGTACCGCGGCTCTACGGTATGGAGGATGCATGGTCCGGCCGGACGACGCGGCCTACCAAGTGTCCCTCTGGCAGGCCGGGCAGTTGACAGGGTACGCGATGCTGTCCGGAGATAGATGTCAGTCTCGCCGACGCCGGCAAGCCCATAAGCGGCCGGCCAGCGAACGATCTGATACGAGGAGTCGGTATGCGGATCGGTCTCAATTTCGGTGTCACGTTGTACGAGTACACGCCGGCCGAGCTGCACACCATCGCCCGCACGGCGGAGGCGCTGGGCTTCGACTCGCTCTGGTGTGGCGACCATTTGATTATCCCGAGCGAAATGCCGCTTCGCGACGTTGCCAATCCTGACCGGCCGATTACCAACCTCGTCCCGTCGCCCACCACGCGCGTGATCTTCCCACCCGAGGCGCCCCAGCCAGACGTCTTTGCCGTCTTCACGCATATGGCGGCCGTGACGGGACGTTTACGCTTCGGCACGCAGGTCTTTATCCTGCCGCTCCGCCACCCGCTGGTCACGGCCCGCGCGGCTGGGACCCTCGACTGGCTCTCGGGTGGACGGCTGTGGCTCGGCGTGGGGCTGGGCTGGCTCCCGCAGGAGTTTGAGCTGGCCGGCGTGCCGTGGCAGGAGCGGGCAGCACGGATGGATGAAGGCATCGCCGTCCTCCGGGCGGTGTGGAGGGAGGACGAGCCCGCGTACGCGGGGCGCTTCTACCAGCTTGGTCCGTGCAAGTTCGAGCCGAAGCCTGCCCAGTCCGGTGGGCCACCGATCCTGATCGGCGGGGAAACGCCTGCCGCCCTGCGCCGGGTCGCGCGGCTCGGTGATGGCTGGTGTGCGCGCCATCATACCCCGGAAAGCCTACACGCCCATGCAGAGCGGTTGCAGACCCTGCGCCAGGAACACGGGCGGGCCGACCGCCCGTTTGAACTGCTCTGCTGGCTCAGACGTGATGCCACGCGAGCGGAGACGGCGGCGCTGTTCGAGGCCGGCGCGACGCAGCCCCTGCTGTCGATGCATGGCGTCAGCAGTCTCGATCTCCTCCTCTCTGAAATGGAGCGCCTGAGCCAGGAGCACGGACTCAATGAAATGGGCTTCGGCGGCGGACGACCTTCAGCCAACGTCCAGGAAGGCCCTCCCCCCTTCACGGGGCATCTTCCCCCGTCTCCTTGAGGCGCTTGCGTTCGCTCTCGGTGAGCCGCACCAGCGCGCTGGTGCGGCTCAAAATGGCCTCCCAGACTACCTGGTCCTCGTCGCCGGACCCGCGCATCTGAGCCACCTTGTACTGTCCCGATTGCGTTACAGATAACTGCAACACCACCTTTTTCCTCTCAGGTGGTATCCGTAACAGCCGCGTACCGGCGAGGAGGTATACGTGGCTGGTGGATGATTCAGATACGGGCGAGGACTCATATTCATCGTTCAGCAGATGGGGCGCAGTCACTTCCAATACCTGCAGGCGTGACTTCCTTATGAGGATCTAGAACTGTTGCACGCTGACGGTAGGCCCGTTGCCGACAGGGATTGCTGCAGGTCCGGCTCTCATCGCGCTGTCCCGTGACAACCCGGTTGCACACCTGGCACTGTTGCGGTTGGCGCGTCCGGCGGCGACGCACTCGCGCTACCACCCGCTGCCCAGCTGCGACCAGCGGCCGGCACGGTGAACAGTAGGGGCGGCGCGTCGGATGGCCTTCGAGGAAGGTGCCACCGCACCGGCGGCAGTCCACCTGCCAGCAGCCAGTGCCCGGTCCGTAATACCCGGCGGCGAACACAGCGGCGAGGACGGCCGGTCGACAGTCCGGGTTGGCACGCAGGTGGTCATCGAGCGCGAACACCGACGATCGGTCAAGCGACGTGCTGCAGCCCGGACATCGGCTATCGTGGCATTGGCGAATCACGCGTTGCTGCAGACCGCTGGCATTCATACGCCACCCCCTCTCGGGAGAGGTGGTCTGGTCTCAGCATGCCTGGGGCGTGTTGCGGAGCGCATCATCCACCTCCCCACGGTGTTCGGATAGCACCTCTATACACCCGCAGGTGGGCCGACGTCTGCCTAGTTGTGTCGAGATCTTGTGATCGCAGCGGACGATCCCACGTGGCGTGAGGTGCCTGGGTTCGATCGGCCGCCTGCTGGACTGACGGAGTTGGGTTGATTCTGGGACCTCAGATCGTTGCTGAGGAGTACTTGAAGCTCCATCACGAGGGGAGCAGAGCGGATACGCGCGTGGGCGCTACTCCCCACTCAGCGCGCCGTGGGTTGCCAGGGAGCGCGCCCACAACGGCGCCACCGGACTCTGGGACCCAGCCGAGAAGCCCGGCCCCAGGGCGGAGCGCGTCTCCCGAGCGGTGAGCGGCTCGTCACAGTGCTGACACGAGACCGCGACGGTCACGGGATGGCCGCAGGCGCGATGCTCAATCACGATCGGTGGGCCTGCCTCACCGGCCAGATAGCGGTCGCCCCACTGCATCAGCGCCACCAGCACCGGATGGAGGTCGCGCCCCTTCGCCGTCAGCCGGTACTCGAACCGCTCCGGATGCGCCTGGTAGCGGCGCTTCTCGAGCACGCCCTGCGCCACCAGCGTCTGGAGCCGGTCGGTGAGGATATTGCGGGCGATGCCGAGGCTCTCCTGAAAGTCCTCGAAGCGGCGCACGCCGTTGAAGGCGTCGCGCAGAATCAGCAGCGTCCACCGCTCACCGACCACGTCCAGCGTGCGCGCCACCGAGCAGGCCATCTCGCTAAACGATCTTCCTCGCATGCCCTCATTCTACCACACAGTGGGTTGCGTTTTGCAACTGGCTGGTCTATAGTCAGTTTCAACTTGCAACGGATGACCGCGGCCCGCGAGCCGCACGAAAGGGGAGCCCGGAATGGCGCGCAAATGGACGGTCCTGCTCGTCACCTCGTTCGGGGTGTTCATGGCCTTCCTCGACACCACCATCGTCAATATCGCCTTCGAGGCCATCGTCCATGCCTTCCCCCACACCTCGCTGAGCGATCTGTCCTGGGTGCTCAACGGCTACACCGTCCTCTTCGCCGCAGCGCTTATCCCCGCCGGCCGTCTCGCCGACCGGTTTGGCCGCCGCCGCACCTTCCTCACCGGCCTGGTCATCTTCACGATGGCGTCCGCCCTCTGCGGCGCGGCTCCCAGCCCCACCCTGCTGATTGCCGCCCGGGTGGTCCAGGGGATCGGCGCGGCCGCCATGATTCCCTCGGCCTTAGGTCTGGTGTTGGCCGAGTTCCCGGACTCGCAGCGCGGCATGGCGGTGGGCTTATGGTCGCTGGCCGGCGCGCTCGCGGGGGCGGCCGGTACGCCGCTCGGCGGCCTGATCGTCGACCTCGCCGGCTGGCGCTGGACCTTCCTCGTCAACGTCCCGATCGGCGCGCTCGCCATGGTCCTCGGCGCCCGCATCCTGGTCGAGCGGCGGGAGCCGGCCGGCAGCCGCATGCCCGACCTGCTCGGCGCTGCCGCCCTGGCCGGGGCGGTCGGCGCGCTCGCGCTCGGCATCGTCAAGGGCACGGACTGGGGCTGGACCGACGCCCGTGTGCTCGCCAGCGGTCTTGCGGCCGTCGCGCTCGTCCTGGTCTTCCTCGGACGCTCGGCGCGCCACCCCGTGCCGGTGATGGAGTTGGGCCTGTGGCGCGGGCGCTCGTTCGCGGTTGCCAACCTCGCCACGCTCGTCTACGGCATGGGCTTCTTCGCCCGCTTTCTGGGCTCGGCTCTCTTCCTCACGACCGTCTGGCAGTACTCACCGATCCAGGCCGGTCTCGCCATTGCCCCTGGTCCGGCCCTGGCCGGCCTCACCGGCGCATTGGCCGGTCGCTTCACCGACCGCTGGGGCCAGCGGGTGCTGCTCGTCCCCGGTCAGCTCCTCTTCGCCGCCGGCACACTCTGGCTCATCGCTGGGGCGGACAGTACGCCCGCCTTCCTCAGCCTCTGGCTGCCGACGATGCTCCTCACCGGCATCGGCGTCGGTCTCTCCCTGCCGGCGCTCTCCGGGGCCGCCGTTGCCGAGCTGCCGCCCGCCCGCCTCGCCACCGGCGGCGCCGTCAACAACACGGCCCGTCAGGTGGGCGCCGTCCTCGGCGTCGCCCTTCTGGTCGCGTTCGTCGGCCAGCCCGCCCCGGACACCGCCCTTGGGGCCTTCCAGCACGGCTTCCTCTTCGTCACGGCCTGCTCCGTCGTCTGCGCCGCCATCGGCCTCGCCCTGCCTGGGTCCCGCCGTGCGGTCCCCGCGGCGTCCCTCCATCCCACCGCTATCCCCGCACCAGCGGACGGGGTTCGCGCCGCCTGAGTCCACCCACGTTCACACGCCACACGCTCTGCGCCACCGTTCAAGAAGGAGATCCCTCCCATGACCACGACCGCACCCGCTCCCACCGGCCGCGTCGTTTCGCCCGGCTACGCGCTCCAGGTGCTGCGTGGCGAGGCACCACCGCCACCGATCGCCCAGACGCTGGGTCTGCGGCTCGTCTCCATCGACCCGGACCGGGTGGTGGTCGCGCTGGATATTGACCCCGCGCGCCACGCCAACCCGATGGGCACGCTCCACGGCGGCGTCCTCGGTGACCTCGCCGACCTGGCGATGGGGATCGCCTACGCCAGCACGCTCGCTGAGGACGAGTCCTTCACGACGGTGGAGCTAACCACGAACTTCCTCCGCCCCGTCTGGCAGGGCACCATCACCGCCACGGCTCGCCTCGTCCACGCCGGTCGCAGCCTGGGCCTGATCGAATGCGATATCACCGACGAACGGGGCCGGCTCGTCGCCCGCACGAAGAGCACCTGTATGACCCTGCGTGGCGCGCGGGCCGACGGGCGCTAATGCGGGTCCCAGTCCCACCGGTCGGCTCCCGCCCCGCGTAATCCGGCCGTCTCTGTCGTGATCTGACACGAGACCCAGCGAGCGGACGATGCTGCAGGTGGACCGGTGGCGGTGGTGGACGGGGCGAGCGCAGCGAATGCCCACCACTTCAGAAGAGAATCACGCACCGGCCGCGGGTGCCGCCAGCTTCGAGGCGGCGATGGGCCGCTGCCGCCTGCTCCATCGGGTACGTCGCGGCCACCCGCAGGGTGATGCGTCCCCCCTCGACCAGTTCCCGCAGCTGGTCGAGCAGGTCGGCGCGGTGGTCATAGGCGCGCACCATGGTGCGGTGGAACCTTATCCCCCGCTCGCCGGTGCCCGCCCAGCCGCGCACGGCAGCGAAGGCACCGCCATCGCGCACCGCTCCCACCGCCAGCTCATTCTGGACGGCGCCGTCAGCGAGACCATCAACACCGTCCGGGGCCACCGCCCGGATGCGGGCAGCGATGTCGCCCCCCCGGCGTACGACGACGTCCGCCCCAAGCTCACGCACGAGTGGCTCGTCGGCGGCCGACGCATCGGCAATGACGCGGAGGCCCTGGGCTTTCGCCAGCTGCACGACGTAGCCGCCATAACAGCCGGCCGCGCCGGTGACCGCCAGCGTCTGACCCGGCTGAAGGTCCAGCTGGTCCAGCGTGAGCCGGGCGGTCAACCCGTTCATCGGCAAAGTGGACGCTTCCGCATGGGAGGCCCCGGCCGGGGCGCGGACGACTGAGTCGACGGCCACCACGAGGGACTGGCGGTAGGCGCCGTGGCTGCCGCGGGGAATAACCATCGCCATCACGGCCTCACCGATCTGCAAGTCGGTGACGGTGCCGGGGCCGATCTCGTCCACCACGCCCGCCGCATCCATGCCCGGCACGTGCGGGGGTGGCAGATCCTTCAGTAGTTCCGCCCGGCTGCCGTCTCGCAGACCGGTATCGGTCGGATTGACCGTAGCCGCGTGCACGCGCAGCCGGATCTGGCCGGGACCAGCATGGACCTCCGGCAGCTCAATCACCTGGAGGACCTCTGGTCCCCCAAATTCCAGCAAGCCAACGCCACGCATGCTGCTGCTCCTCACTGGCACCGGAGCCAGGACTGGTCTCGCGTGTGGATTCTAGCAGGCCGCTCGGTGATGCCACTTGACCGCCTCCGCCATCCCACGCGGGCAGCGCCGCCCCACCACTCGATGAATCCCGAGATCGTGGCCCCTACCCGTCAGTGTGCCTCACGCTCTCACCGGCTCAGGCACCCGCACCGCCGGCCACCGGAAGATTGGTTCGCCGCGTGGCCGCTCGGAGCCGTCCTCACCGAGGAGGCACGCGGGTGCTGCGGGCACCGCCGGGGACGCGGGGTGCGGTGGCGGCCGTCTGCGCCGCTCGCCCCACATCAAGGGCACAACCGGGCACGGCGGCTACCAGGGGCGCACCCGCAGCGCGCGGACGGGAGGGAGCGTCGCCAGGGAAGGTGCACCGTGGGCGCCTCACGCCGACTGCGGCGGCGGTCTCCGGTGGACCAGCCAGCCTGGCCGCCATCCGCGCGCGGGTCAGCGCACTGGAGCAATGGGCCTTCGGCATGTCCAGTCCCTACGTGACCGCGGCGTCCACCGCCTGTACCAGCGACGACCCTGGCCGGTCGCCGAGGCGGAAGGCGGGGCGACGGCGTCGTGGCGGGCCTGGTCGCAGACCGACCTGGGCGGTTCACTACCCGATGAATCTGGGACTTCTGATATTTGCTTGATAGTAGACGCGCAGGTCATCTCGCACGCCCTCGACGTTCTACCTGGCGTTGCTGAGCAACCGCTGCACGCCGCAGCGCCGTCTCTCCGATCGCCTCTACGCGCCGCCAGTTGTTTTCGCGCTCGACCCGGCCAGGCTGCCCCACCGGGTACTGGCGGGCGTGTATTCGGCCTCCGTCCGACCGAAGCAGCACGCGATTCGCGCGTGTAGAACCGAAAATGTATCTGGCCACCGATCGAGGAACCCGCCTCTGTGCGTCACGAACATGGCGACCCCTCATTCGCGGCGGCAGCAGGGTAGAGCGAGGCAAGCCATGTTTCGCTGTAGGGGCTTTCCAAGACACGCATGCAGGAGCGGTGTGTTGCTCAGCCGGCAGTGCCGTTGGACGATCGTCGCACCCGCTCACCCATCCCTCTCTACATCGTCCGCGGCGCGAGCCATCGACGGCCCGCGCTGCACCTGCTGGCGACAACACGCTTAAGCCGCTTGCGGTTCCCCAAAGCTCCCGCCGCCGTGGATCAGATAGTTGGTGGGCTGCACCGTCTTGTGGGCACCAAGCGTGTAGATATCCCGAAGACAACGGTCGAACCCATGCCCGGTGAAAATGGCGCTCGACCCGGCCGCCCGGTACAGCTCGCTCACCACCGCGATCGCGGCATCGACGGCCGCCGTGCTTGCCAGTGAGGTGCGGGGCAACCAACTCTCCCCAGGCAGGTTGCCAGCGACCGCGTCCTCCCACACCAACTCAGCGATCTCGTACAGTTGACCGCGGGCTTGGGCGTAGCGCACCTCAGCCTGCGCCAGCGCAATTTTGGCGACGGGCGTCTCGGCGAGTACCTCACCACCCGGCCGCCGCTTCGTGACACCAAGCTCACGAAAGGCCTCCAGCGCCCGCGCGGCGATCCCGATGGCGATCGCCGCAACCGTCACGTTGGCGGCATTATCGACATGGAGATAGTGCAGGGTCGACAACCCGTGCCGGGGTGGACTCGAGAAATCGGCGACCCGCCCAGCCGGGACGAAGCGGTCATCGACGACAATGTCGTGGCTGCCGGTGCCACGCAAGCCGGTGGTCTCCCAGGTATCGACCACGGTGCAGTCTCCAACCACGACGATGGGAAAGATCACCACTGGCTGACCATCGGGTCCAAGGCGCTGGGTCTCGCCCTCAAACACCCCACAGGCGCCGCCGACATGCGTTGCCTGGCGAATGCCGCTCACAAACGGCCAGCGACCGCTGACCCGGTAGCCACCCTCGACTACAACTGCCCGGCCGAGGCCGGCGATGGAGCCTACGACGCAGGCGCCGCGCGAGGCGAACGCCTCACGCGTGCCGGCCTCACTGATAAAGGCGGACATCGCGGGGGCGCCTAGCGCCGCCCAGACGCTCCACGCGGTGGATGCGTCACCGCGGGCGAGTATTTCCAAAATGCGCATCGCCTCGGGGAGCGTGATCTCCGCTGCGAGGCCGAATGGCGCCGGCATGGTGAGGCGATAGAATTCAGCGCTGATCATGGCGGCGTGAACCGCCGGCGTCAGGCGCCGCTCCCCTTCAATCGCCGCCGCCTGGTCTCTCAGCCAGGGGACCAAGCGCTCGGCCTCAGCGACCAGGGTCGCACTGGTATGAGCCGGAGTGTGTAGCATGACTAGCCTCCGTGATAACAACTCCGCCGGTGGCGGGCAGGAGTCATCATGGCGCGCCGTGGATTGGTCGGCTTCCGCTGGACTACCCATTCCGCTGCACGGCGTCGCTGGCGTGGACTACCCACGCCTACGTCGCGGGTGGAAGGAGATCGTGGGTCGCGGCAAACACCGAGGCGGCGGCCCGCCCGTTGGCGCCGGTCTTGGCGTAGATATTCTCGACGTGTCGTTGCACCGTCCGAATGGAGAGCACGAGGCGGTCGGCGATCGCCTGGTTGGAGCAGCCCGTGGCGAGCAAAGCGAGCACCTCCCGCTCCCGCGCGGTGAGCCCGGATGCGGCCGGCGGGCGGCCCTGGTCAACCTGCCAGCGCGGCCCGCCCCTCGACCAGAAGAGCGCCCCAGGTGTCCCGGCCCGGCGGGCATCCGCCTGCGCTTCCGCGGCAAGCACCGCCGCCGCTTGAGTATCCCCCAGCAACCGGGCCAGCCCGGCGAGCACGCCGGAAACCGGCCCCCGTGAGACGGTCGCATTGCCGATGACGATCCAGCGAGCACGGAACGGCAGAAGCTCATCATAGAGGCGGCGAGCGGCAGACCTTGCCTCGAGACGGACCGCTGCCAACGCGGCCTCGGTCAACTCGACCACCCAGTTGCCGTCTCGCGATCCCTGCGGCAAACCGGCAACGACCTGAGCGAGCGCCTGCCGCGCTGCCTCATCCTGGCCGAGACACGCATCGACGTGGGCCCGGAGGGCACGAGCAGCGGGGATCGGACCTAAACCGGCCAGTACGGTTTCGCTGGCAGAGACAAACGTGGGACGGTCACCTTGGCGCGCCGCTAGTTCCATCTCCTGCGTCGCACGAAGCAGGGCGGCGAATTGCCCCTGGGACGTGCCCTCCTGATCGAGCGCGGCGAGCGCGGCGGCAGCTGCCTCCAGCCGGTCGTCCAGAAGTGCGAGGCTGGCCTCCAGAATCCAGCGATACCAGGCGTGGTAGGGCATCGGCCACCGCTCGGCGGTCTCCTGGTAACGTCGGGCCACTTCACGGGCGGCCGCGATGTCCCCGCTTTCGAGCCTGGCATGCGCATCCCACAAGAGCCCGCTAAAGAGTAGGTCGATATCACGGGCCAGTTCGGCCTGGGCCGTCATCTCGCGCGCGATCTGCTCGCGCTGGCTGGCGTCCTGCGTGGGTGTCGTGGCGAAGGCAGCGCTGAGGGCTCGAGCCAGCACGGCCGGCTCGCCGGCCGCCCGGGCGGCCACCACCGCTGCCTCGGCACAGCGCGTGGCTCGCGCAAGATCCGGGACGGCGAGCGCTTGCCAGGTCTGCCGGGCGAGGATTTGGGCACGGAGCTGATGGGCATCCGCTGGCAGGCACGTCAGGGCTTCATCGAGGCGTTGGGTTGCCTCGCGGTTTGGGGTGGCAACCGACTCCGTCCCCAAGCCAATGATGAGCGCGATCCGTGCGAGTGCGTACGGATCGTCGGCCTGTCGCGCGGCGGTGTGCGCTTCGGCAAGGACCGGGGCCGCCCGGTCGCGCGCACCGATCCGCGTCAAGCTCTCGCCGAAGGTACACAGGAACACGAGGTCGCGCGCCGCGTCCGGTCGGCACCAGCGCCGGACCTGGTGTGCCAGCTCAAGGTACGTCACCGCCGCCTCCACCGCATGCAGGGCGTTTGCGTCGCGCGCGGCAGCGAGGGCCGCTGCGAAGGCGGTCTCCGGCTCCCAGATTGGTCCGGCTCGGCAGCCGTGCACCGCCAACTGCCGGGTGCGCACCTCTGGCGCCAGCGAGGACCGCTCGGTGGCGTCTGCAAGCCGCGCATGCAGGCCGGCTCGTAGCTGGTTCGGTACGCCCTGATACACGGCCTCACGGACGAGGTCATGACGGAACCTGACGGCGCCGGCTTGGTCAACTACCAGGAACCGCTCAGGCAGCGAGGGGATCGGCGTGCCAGCGGCTAAACCAGCCGCGGCGACCAGGAGGGTGAGCGGTGCCCCCTGCCCCCACGTGGCGGCTAGGCGCAGGAGGTCGAGTTGGGCAGGGTCCAACCAGCGGGCCTCGGCGGCGAGGACATCAATCACTGTGGGCGGCACCCGCGCGAGGTCAGGTCGCGCGGACAGGTGTTGGGCACTACGCGCCAGTTCTAGCACGAAGAACGGATTCCCTCCCGTCCGTCGCTGGAGCTCATCCAACTGCGGTCCAGTCGTCGGCAGCCCGAGCTGCTGGAGGGCCAGCGCAATGTCTCGTTGGGACCAGGGTTGCAGGTCAATGCGCACCGCACCGGCATGGCTTAAAGCGCCGAACGTCTCCGCAAGGTCCGCGCCGGCGCTGGTGGGGGGCCGAGCGCCCACCGCGAGGACGAGCGGGGACCACCGCAGCTGCGGCGCTACAAACTCCAGCAGCCTCAGCGTCCCCCCATCGGCCCGGTGCAAATCATCGATCACGAGCAGGGTGGGCGCTGCACGCGTGCGCAGCGCGCGCACGACCAGGTTGAAGAGCGCGAAACGCTCCTGGTTTGAGGACGTCGCCTCCTGCCGTGGGGTGGTCAGCGCCGCAAGCGCCGCGGCCACCTCGGTCGTGGAGGAGGCGTCGTCAAGCTCCTGGAGAAGGGCGATCCAGGGCCAGAAGGCAGGCGCGCCCTCGGCATCCGGCGCCGTGACCCAGGCGGTGCGCATGCCCGCCGTCCGCGCTTGCTCGACGCACTGCTCCAGGAGCGCCGTCTTGCCTCCACCGCCCTCGCCGACGACGAGCAAGCTGGCGCCACGGCCCGCAGCTGTGCGGTTCAGGGCGGTCCTTACCACCGCAATTTCAGCCTCTCGCCCAATCAGCGTCGGCTGAACGCTCATGATGGTGCTCCGATCGTTCCACCCCGCCCCGATCACTCGCGGTCGTACCGACTGTGTCATTGACGTACCGACTATGCAGAGCACAGCGGCCAAGTACGACGTGCTCGGGTCAATGCAGCACCAGCCTACCATTCCTCCAGAAAGGACGATGGCGTCAGTTACAAGGAGGCACATTGCCGAGTGCGGGACAAAGGCTCTCAAGCGCCTGCCCGTCCTCATGGACCGTGCCGGGCTACGACAACACTCCAGAATGGGCGGGGACGCTTCAGGGTTGGGCGACATGGCTGGAGCCGCCCGGCGCCGGCCGCGACCCGATGGGCCTTGATGCCTCCGGAGTGTCTACTGAGCGTGGAGTGGCTGCAGGGGCCACGCCAGCGCCAACGGCCGAATTGGTGCCACGTCCGTTCGCGTCTCCGCCCCCGGTTGCCTGGAAGGGTGAAATCTGACTTTAGGTTTGGAATGGCGGCCCGCCACCCAAGGACGTTGGCGGCCACCACAACCGTCGATGACGCCATCACTACCGTCGCCCTCGACCGCTACACGAAGCACTCATGTGCAGAGACCGACACCGCTTCTTCGAGTTGACCTTCGGATTGCCGATTGCCGTCTGTGAGGCCATGCCGAGAGATAGATTGTGAATCGGCAGGGCAAATTGGACGACCAATGTGGTATCGCTGCGAATCCTGATTCCCCCAGTTCCGATTGCTAAACGGCCGGCGTCTAGACCCTCGTGGTATCGTGCCAGTGAAATGACGCGAACGCACCATGCCTTGATGCAATCTAGTTCAGGGGTGCAGCTTGCCGAGGTGGTCGCCGCGATTGCGCTGGCGACCGACCTCGGGCTCGGCCAGCCGCTGGACCACGTGCTGCGCTCCTGTGTGATCGCCACGCGCTTCGCCGAGCAGCTTGGCGCCTCGCCGGCCGACCGGGACGCGACTTACTGGGTGACCCTGTTTGTCACGGCCGGCTGCACCGGCGTCTCGTTCGAACTGTCGCGCGTGTTCGGCGATGACATCGCCTTTCGCGCTGGCGCCTTCGCGGTCGGGGCAACCTCCTTCGACCAGGTGCGGTATCTCGTGAGCCGCGCGGGCAGCCATCGTGGTGCGCTCGGTCGTGCCGCGGTGCTGGCCGGGCTCCTTCGGGCGCGCCTGCACGTCCTGGAGCAGGCCTTTCTCGCGCATTGTGCGGTCAGTGCTCGCCTGGCCGAACGACTGGGACTCGGGGAGTCCGTCGCGACCTCGCTCTGGCAGACCTTCGCCCGGTGGGATGGCAAAGGACTGCCGCGCGGGCTGGGGGGCGAGGCGATTCTGCTGCCCATTCGCATCGCCAATATCGCCAACGTCGTGGAGGTCTGGGACCGCGAGCGGGGCATGCAGGCGACTATCACCGCCATGCGAGAATTCAGCGGCACCGAGTTCGACCCCGCGCTGGTCAAGGTGTGGTGCGCGACCGCGCCTGAGGTGCTGGCTGGCGTCGATACCGAGTCGTCGTGGGACCGCGTCGTTGCCGCCCAACCAACCGACCGCGGTCCACTCAGCGAGGCGGAGCTCGATGCCGCGCTCGAACTACTGGCCGACTATGCCGACCTCAAGTCGCCATGGTTCACCGGTCATTCGCGGGGCGTCGCTTCACTGGCAGTTGCCGCGGCCCGCCATACAGGGATGCCCGAAGCCGAGCTCACCACCCTGCGTCGCGCCGCGCTCGTGCATGACCTCGGCCGCAACGGCGTCCCGAACACGCTCTGGGACAAGCCAGGACCGCTCACGGCAGGCGAGCGAGAGAAGGTGCAGCTGCACGCGTACTACACCGACCGGGTGCTGCGGCGGGCGAGCCGGCTCGCGGCGCTCGGCACCATCGCATCCGCTGCCCACGAGCGCACCGGCGGCACCGGCTACCCGCGCGGCATCGCGGGCGGGACGATTCCTCTGCTGGGCCGTTTCCTCGAAGCGGCCGATGCATACCACGCCATGCTGGAAGACCGCCCGCACCGGCCGGCAGTCGCGCGTGGCGTGGCCGCCACCGAACTCCGCCGGTCGGCTCGCGCGGGCGAGTTCGACGGTGCGGCGGTCGACGCCGTGCTCACCGCGGCCGGGCATCCCGCCCGGCGCAAGCCATCGGCGCCCGCGGGCCTGACGGCGCGTGAGGTTGAGGTATTGGTCCTCGCGGCGCGGGGCAGCACGACCAAGGCGGTCGCCACATCGCTCGGCATCGCCCCGAAGACCGCCGGCAACCACATCGAAAGCATTTACAGCAAGATTGGCGTCTCCTCACGCGCGGAAGCGGCGATGTTTGCGATGCAGCACGGTTTGCTCCCCAACTGGGAATCCCTGCAATCGTAGGGAGAACGCCTCATGTTGGCGCGCCCCATACGCCATACCCTCGACCCATCTGATGCACGGGGGGAGCCATGCACGGCGAAGTCACGAACAACCACCAGTTGGATGACGGAGACAGTGGGGCAGGCCGGCGCACGATGGGATGGTTCGAGCAGGGCGAGACACGGGTCTACTACCGGGAGTCCGGCACGGGCGAGCCATTGCTGCTGCTGCCGGGTTGGGGCGGTTCGATCAATGAATTGACGCCGCTGGAGGAGGCGCTAATACCGACGTTCCGGGTTATTGCTGCGGACCTGCCCGGGTCGGGCAAGTCCGGCCCGCAGCCGCGAACCTACACGCCCACTTACTACCACGACGATGCCGAAGTGTTCCTTGCCCTCCTAAGTGCGCTCGACGCGTCCCCCGCGCATGTGGTCGGCTTTAGCGATGGGGGCGAATATGCGCTGCTGATGGCTACCTTAAAGCCGGACGCGGTGCGGTCCATCGTGACGTGGGGTGCCGCTGGCTCGCTCGGCACCAACCTGCAGATGGCAGACCTGATGGCGGCAGTCGTGGATAATCCCATTCCGCCCATGCGAGACTTCTCCGCCTATGTGAAGGCCACCTATGGCGAGGCGAACGCACGCGTTATGACACGGAGTGCCGCATGCTCCTTCCGCGCGATCATGGAAGCGGGCGGCGATATCAGTCGCAAACGAGCGGCAGAGATCGCCTGTCGAATCCTGATGATCACTGGCGAGCACGACTTTCTGGCCACACCGGCGCTGGTCGCCGACATGGCGGGAGCCATTCCCCGCGGCGAGTTCCGTGAGGCGAAGGGCGCGAGTCACGCCGTACATCACGAACAGCCCGCCTGGCTGACGGCCACGATCACTGGCTGGCTCTCCAAGCACTGATTGGTATCAGGCCTTTCCAAGATTGGCCGATGGGCGCCGGCGAGTTCGGGTCGGAGCACCCCGAACTCCGGCCTCCGGTGAGGGGATTCTGATTCAACCATCCGACCTTGGACGCTAAGGTTTGCAGGCCCACCGCGCTCCGTGCCTTAGGAACCTCCCAGAGCGCCATCTCCGTGAGGCGGCGTCAGGCCATTAATGTCTCATCATCCCACTACATGTGGGTTCCGGCCGAGATTCGACTCAGGTTTGGTCTGGCACCTGTGATATTGTAGAAATCATTCGTATAACTGAGCGTGCTAAAGATGATTATAATAGTATAATATATTGATCGTATATTAAGTGAGGCCGTGTGCACCGATCAGACGAATCGGCAATGAGCAACTACCTTCATGGTATGGGTGCTCTGCGACAGTAACGAGGGACCGAACTCGGTTGTAGGCTGGGATGACAGCACCGTCCCGCACGGAGCAGGGACATCTGTGCTCAGATACGCGAGGTGTTCTCCTCAAGCCGGAGCATACTCAAGAACTCATCGGGGAAGTGGTCGTCCATCGCGCGCGCACGGCCGGCCGTCCAAGCAGCCCGGAACGCCTCTTCGCCGAGATGCGCGGTGATGACTGTCCGGGTGCGCTGGTCATCAATGCGGTCGGCCGGCTCTAACTCGGCGCCAATCTGGTGCAGGAGCGCGTCCGCACCCCCCAGAAGCTGTGCCGCCGGCTCCCAGTCGCCCGCCGAGCCGATCACCCCGGCCAGACCTGCCAGCGCGGCCGCGACCCGCTGCGATTGGCCGATCTCACGAGCGAGCGCGAGACTCTCGGCGAACTCCGCTCTTGCCTGAGGCAGGTCGCCGCGGCGGTGCGCGAGGTGCGCGCGGTTATGCCGCACCCACGCCAGCGTCGATTTGATGCCCAACTGACGCGCCAGTGTCAGCGCTTCGTCGAAGCAGGCCGCGGCGGCCTCATCATTCCCCTCACAGCGCTCGACCTCACCGAGGCTGGTCAGCGAAATGGCCATGCCCCACCGGTCGCCCGCCTGCCGGCGCACAGCCAAGCCCCGCTGGAGCAGCTCACGCGCGCTGGGATACTCTCCATCCAGTTGCGCCAGCCGCCCCAAACTGGTCAGCGGATAGCTCACCCAATGCGAATCGCCGATAGTGCGGTAGAGGGAGACGCTCTCCTCGTAGAGCACGCGAGCCGGCCCGCGGTCAATGGGCAGTGTCGCATCGCCGAGCAGGAATACGGCCATCCCCAGTTCGGCGATGGCGCCTCCCGCGCGGAAGCACTCGATACTCTCGGCAAAATGGCCGCGCGCGGCGGCATACTCGTCCCGATAGAGGGCCACTAAACCCAAGCTCAATAGTGCCGCGCCGGCGATCTGCGGCTGGCCCAGAGTCCGCGCCATGCTGACACTGTGTTCCAGCCGCGCGCGCGCGAGCGCACTATTGCCGAGTTGCCAGGCTGTCATGCCCCCGACCCACAGGAGCTTGGCCCACGCGGCCGTACTCGGCATACGATCGATGGGAGTCCCTCCAAACAGCATCTCCAACCAGGCCTGAGCCTCATGCCAATCCCAGCGGGTATCCCACATCCAGCAGAGCGCGCCCGCCAGCCGGCGTCCGAGCTCAAGGTCGCCCGTTGCGCTCTGGCTCCAGGAGAAGGCCGCCCGCACGTTGTCATGTTCCGCATCGAGACGATTGGCCCACTGGCGAAAGGATGCGAGGAGCTGCGGCTCGGCCTCTTCCGCCAGGGCCAGGTACAGGTGCGCATGCTGCCGCCGGATGGCGTCCGCCTCGCCGCTCGCCTCCAGGCGCTCCCCGGCAAACTCGTGGATCGTCTCCAGCATCACGAAGCGCGACTCACCGTCCGAGCCCTCTTCCTGGCGAACCAAACTCTTCTCGACCAGCGAGCCCAGGCCATCGAGGACCTCAAGGTCGAGTGGTCCGGCAGCGGCGCAGATAGCCTCCGCCGCCGTGAGCGTGCAACCGCCGACGAAGACGGCGAGCCGGCAGAAGAGCACCTGCTCGTCGGGAGTCAGCAGGTCGTAGCTCCAGGCGATCGCGTCGCGGAGCGTTTGCTGGCGCTGCGGTACGTCGCGAGCGCCACCCGTCAGCAGGGTCAGGCGGCGCCCCAGGCGGGCGAGCAGTGCGTGCGGCGTCAGCACCTTGATGCGGGCCGCGGCGAGTTCGATTGCCAGCGGTAGCCCATCGAGCCGGGCGCAGATCTCGGCAACGGCCGGCGCTGACTCGTTGGTCACGGCGAACTCGGGCTTGGTGTCCTGCGCCCGCTGGATGAACAGTGTCACCGCCGCATACTGCGACAAGGTGGCAACCACGTCGGTGTCGCTGGAGATTCCCGCGGTGGGTGGCTGGCTCAGGAGCGGCGGCACCGCCAGGGGCGAGACCGGAAAGGCCCGCTCGCCCCGGAGGCGCAGCGCCACCCGACTGGTGACCAGCAGCTTGAGCCGTGGCGCCGCCGCGAGCACCTCGCCGATTGCGGGCGCCGCGTCGAGCACCTGCTCAAAGTTGTCGAGGAGCAGCAGCAGGGCCTTGTCCCGCAGGTAGCCTTTCACGAGCTCAGCGAGTGGCTGGCCCTCCGCGGGACGGAGGGCCAGCGTCTGTGCGACCGTCGGCAGGACGAGCTCCGGGTCGCTGATGGGGCCGAGCGCTACAAAGTAGACGCCGTCGGGGAACTCGCTGAGCAATTCGGCGCCCATCTGCAGGGCCAGCCGGGTTTTGCCCGTGCCGCCTGGGCCAGTGAGCGTCAGCAGGCCCACGTCGGCACGGCGGAGCAGATCTCCTATCATGGCGAGTTCTTGCTCACGGCCGACGAGCGGCGTTCGCTGAGCCGGTAGGTTGTGTGTCTGGGCCGCAAGCGTGCGCAGCGCGGGGAACTCGCTTGGCAGGTCGGGTCCCACCACCTGAAAGATATGCTCTGATTCCATCAGGTCCTTAAGCCGGTGCTCGCCCAGGTCGCGGAGGCTGATGTCGGTCGGAAGGACCGACCGCACCAGGCCGGCGGTGAGTTCTGAGAGGAGGACTTGACCACCGTGACCAGCAGCGAGGAGCCGCGCCACCCGGTTGAGCGGCTGGCCGAAGTAATCACCGTCGCGCTGCTCGGCGCCTCCGGTATGCAGCGCTATTCGCACCCGCAGTGGCTCGGCATCACCCCAATCTGCCTGCTGGAGCGCGCGCTGAGCCTGCACGGCCGCAGCCAGCGCGGCGGGTCCGAGCGCAAACGCCGAATAGAACGCATCGCCGACCGTCTTGAACACGACTCCACCGTGGCGCTCGATGTGCTCGCGGAGGAGCGTGTCATGCAGGGCAAGGACGCGCTGCATGGCGGCCGGGTGCCGCTCCCAGCGCTGGGTGCTGCCTTCAATGTCCGTAAATAGGAAGGTGACCGTGCCCGTGGGCAGGAGGGACATAAGCGACTCCAGTGACGTCTGCAGTATAGCGAGTCCCGAGTACCAATCCGCCGACGGAGCCTGGTTCGGCCCAAGCGAGCGTAGTATTTGTTGCGTGATCTCGCTGTGTAGGGAGACGATTGGCCTTCCGCAAGTCTGTGAGCGCAAAGCCGTGCTCGAGCCGCATATGCCGTTGAGATTCGCGGTCGTTGTCGTTCAGCTTTACAAGAGGTACGTTCGGGCGCCGTACACTACCAGTCGTGGCCCGTTCTCAGTCCATCGGTCCAGCACCTGCCCATCCTCACGACTGGGAGCGGTCAGGCAGGGACATCTTCGTCCGGTCCGATGACCATGAGCTCATCGACGACCTGCGCGCCGGGAAGAACGCCGCTTGCCGGACACCGTACCGGGGTCCACCGCCAACCGATGCTGTCCCCTGGCCACTCCCGGCCAGCCGACAGCATCGGTGCGGCCAGCTCCGTCCGTTGCTTAGCGCGCGGCCAGACCAACCACACCGGCGGGCAGGTTCACGGCGCCGGGGACCGGGGTCAAACTGCCGTCGTCGCCCACCCGGAAGCCCCACACGGCGCTGTTCGCCCCCGTGAGCGCGTAGAGATAGCGGCTGCCGGCACTGAGCGCCATGTCCGTCGGGTTGGCGCCGGTGAGGCCGGTGCGGCCGTCGGCCATCAACGTCACGGTCCCGTCCGTGGTGATGCGGTAGCCGGAGATGGAGCCGCTCTGCGCGTTGCTCGTGTACACGTACTGGCCGTTCTCCGTGACCACCGCCCAGCAGGCGGCGGCCTGACCGTTCACGACCGACATCGAGAGCAGTGTCACCGCGCCCGTGCGGCTGACACTGTACGAGGAGAGCGAACTGGCCATGGCTTCGGTCACGAAGAACCGGCCGCGCGAGTCAAAGGCGAAGCCGAACGGCGTCTGCCCAGCGGACATCTGCGGCATCGGGCCTGTCGCCAGGCCATTGGCGTCCACCTGGTAGGTGTCGATCGTGTTGGTCATCTTCTCGGTCACGACCAGCACACCGGCATCGGGTGAGAACTGCACCTGGGCCGGGCCGGTGGCCGGGCCGCTGAGCGGGCGGACCGACCCGGCGAGCGGGCTAAGATGCCCGTCGGCTGCCACGCGGAACCCGGCGATGCCGCCGGGATCGCCGGCGTTGAGGGCGTAGAGCAGGTCGCGGGCGACCGTCAGGCTGATGGGCCGGGTACCGCCGGATGCAACGCGGTCAACGAGGGTGAGCCGGTCCGGCCCGGTGGTGAAGACCGAGAGGTCATTGCTGCCGGCGTTCACCGCGAAGAGGAAGCGGCCATCCGAACTGAGGATGAGCGCGCCCTGAGAGCCGAGCGCATCGCCGGAACCCGTGCCGCCGGTGGCATAGCTACCGGCCGGGCTGAGCACGCCGCTGGCGGCCCGCGTCCAGACGAGCACGTGGTTGCCGGCCGGGTCGTTGGTGAGCGTATACACCGCACCGGGACCGTCGACCGGTTGCGCCGAAGCCGCGTGACCGCCCGTGGCGAACACCAGCAACGCTAGACCGAGGACGCTAAGAAAGGCCCAGGTGAGGGGGCGAGAGGGTGCCATAGGGATGGAGTGGGGGCTTTGGATATCACTGCCGACCCGGAACAAGGGGTGTATGACCAGCACCGACGACCTCCTGAGGTTGGATGAGACCGGTTGCACCGCCGCGGGACCCGGTATCCGATCCGCGCCGGGCCAACCGCTATCCTTCTAGAGCAGTTCTCGGAACGGTTGAGGGGCAGGATAGCCGCAGTGAGCGAAGAAGGCGTGGGCATCACTGGGTGTGATGGTTCCAACCGCAGCGTCGATGGCGGCGTCAAGCGCAGGTTGGGTGCGTGCGCCCACTGCTTTGAGCCGCGCCTTGAGCTTGGCAAAGGCCAGTTCAATCGGCGAGAAATCCGGCGAATAGGGAGGCAGGTAGCGCAAGGCGCATCCCGCCGTCTCAATCGCCTCGCGCACGGCGGCGCGCTTGTGCGCGCTGAGGTTATCCATGACCACGACCTGGCCCGCTCGCAGCGTGGGGCAAAGCACGTCGCGCACGTAGGCGAGGAAGCGGTCCGCGGTCATCGCCCCGAGCAACCGCTGCGGCGCCTGCAGGCCGGTCGGACTGAGGGCAGCCACCAGGGTGGTCGCGGTGCCGTGGTTGCGCGGCACGCGCCCGATCGCCCGCTGTCCGCGAGGGGCGCGGGCGTAGGCGCGTGTCAACCGGATGCTGGCGCCCGTCTCATCCACGAACACCACGTCCTGGGCAGCCACACCAGCCATCTCGTCCCACCACGCCGCCCGCTTCAGCGCGTCCTGCTCGCTGGCATGGAGGATCTTTTTTTGCGCGTCCATCCCAGCCGCACGATCGCACGGTGCATCGTGGCCAGGCTCACGCTCGTGCCCTGCGTCTCGGCCCAGCGCGTACAGTGCTCGGCCAAGGTGGCGTCCGGTGCAGCCGCCAGTTGCGCCCGCAGGGCGGGTTCCGCCGCTGGGCCAATCACTGCAGGCCGGCCGGGGCTGCGGCGCGCTGCCAGCTGGCCGGACCGAGCGCGGCGCAGATACCGCTCGACGGTCGCCAGCCCGATGCCAAACCGCTCGGCCACCGCCGCTTGCGGCGTCCCCGCCTGCACGGCCCGCACAATCCGCTCTCGGAGGTCGAAGGAGTACGCTCGCATGTCCCAATACTACCCTCCCCTTCAACCTTTCTGCACATCGCTCTAGTGTCCGCGGCCTCCGATTTGTTACAGGGCGATCGTAGGAACGTCTCCGCGTGTCGGGAAGAGCCTTCGGCATGCGTAGCATTGCGGTGGCGTCAGACCAGCTGGGCACGTCAGCTTGGGAAGCGGCATACCGAGCCCAGCAAGGAGTGGCACTGTAGGGATGGTTCAGCTATGCCGGTTGGCACCGTGTACGTTTGCGAGGCTCATCAGCGCCGTATCGGCTAGTTCAGGCCCCTCCCTACTGGTTACTCCAAGTTGAGCCAGGTAGTTACGAGAGCCAAGCGTTTCTCATAATCTTTTCATTCCATCCTCATAACTCTCAGCGCTGCCACTCGTACTCTCCTACCAGCACAGAACAGGAGGAGAGCAATGCACGTCCAGATCGTCAACTTCAACTTGAAAGACATGACCGACGCCGACTTCCGCTCGATGGCGAACGAGGTGGCGCCGGCCTTCGCGAGCGTGCCCGGGCTGCTCGGCAAGATCTGGCTCGCTGATGCCGGCAAGAACACCTACGGTGGGGTCTACCTCTGGCAGGATGCAGCCGCCATGCAGGCGTACCTGGCCTCAGACCTGGGTAAAAGCGTCGCGGGCAACCAAAACTTCGCAAACCTCACGTCGCGCGACTTCGAGATGCTCACCGGGCCAACGGGTGGTTCTGGCGGGCCTGTCGCGGCGTCCCTGACGGCGACCGCCGGCCTGGCTTCATAGCCACGCCGGCGGTCGCGCGTTGGTGTAGAGTCTGCCCAATGGGATAGACCGATGGCCAACAAAGTCCGCACCGTCCCCGGCAGTGTATCGGCTGCCCAGTTCGTCGGTCGTGATCGGGAACTGGGCAGCCTGCTCACCGTGCTCGATGATACGGGCCCCGTACTCGTCTATGTGCACGGGATCGCAGGCATGGGCAAGTCCGCGCTCGTCTCAGCGTTCGCCGACCGAGCTCGGTCAGCAGGCGCGACCGTCGTTCTGCTAGACTGCCGGGCCATCGAACCGACGGACCGCGGGTTCATTCACAGTCTGGCATCGGCTGTCGGCTCTCGGGCATCGACTCTGGGAGCTGTCTCGGAGCGGATGGGGCGCCTGAGCCACCGCGTCGTGCTCGTCCTCGACACCTATGAAGTCTTTCGCTTTCTGGACACCTGGTTGCGCGAGACTTTTCTTCCGTCCCTTGGCGCGAACGTCCGCCTGGTGCTCGCAGGCCGTGAGCCGCCCGTAACGGACTGGCTGGCATCCGCGCGCTGGCATGCCCTCGTGCGCTCGGTGGCGCTGGAACCGCTTGGAGATGGCGTGGCGTTGGAATTGCTCGCGCGTAACGGCGTGGGTGAGCAGGATGCGCTGCGCATCAACCGCTTCGTGCACGGACACCCGTTGGCCTTACGACTCGCAGTCACGACATTATCTGAACGATCGGGCCGCAATCTCGAGGGCGAGGCCATCCCCATGGTGGTCGCTTCCCTCGCGCGCATGTACCTCGCCGATATTGGCGATCCGGTAACGCGCGATGCGCTCAACGCCGCCGCTTCGGTGCGACGCGTGACGCGCTCGTTGCTGAGAGCGATGCTCCCGGACGCCGCACCCGATGATGCGTTCGAGCGCTTGCACGCGTTGCCGTTCGTCTACAGCGGCAGCGATGGGCTCATCGTGCACGACGCGGTGCGGGATGCACTCGCCGGCCACCTGCGCGCTACCGATCCGGTAACCTACCGCAAGCTACGCCGCCGTGCGTGGCAGCAGCTGCGAGATGAGGTCCGGACCGCGGGTATCGAGGAACTCTGGCGCTACACGGCCGACGTCCTCTACATCCTCGAGAACCCGGTTATCCGCGAGGCGTTCTTCCCGAACGGCGGCCCTCAGTACACGGTCGAGGCGACGCGCGGCAGGGATGACCACGCGGCGATCGAACGGCTCGCCGCGACGCACGAAACACCCGAAGCTGCCGCCGCAGCTGGTCTCTGGCTACGGCAGCGGCCGGAGTCGTTTCACGTCGCGCGGGACCGCGACCGGGTGGTGCGCGGCTTCTACGCGATGTTTAGTCCCACGCCGGCCGACGCGACGCTCGTGGAGCAGGACCCAATCGCGAGCGGTTGGCAGCGTCACATCGATGCAAACCCGATCCCGTACGACCAGCGTCCGGTTTTTGTGCGCTACTTGCTATCGGAGGAGGCGGGCGAGATGCCATCGCCAGAGCAGGCGGCGTGCTGGCTGGACATCAAGCGCACCTACATGGCGATGCGTCCCCAGCTACGGCGCATCTACATGGCCCTGCGAGAGCCAGCCCAATGCGCCTTCAAGCCCGTTACCGACAAGCTTGGGTTCGAATCATGCGGCACCGTGGTAGTGGGCGGCGATGTCTATCACCTAAACGTGAACGACTTCGGGCCCGAATCAGTCGACGGCTGGCTGGCTGGACTGGTTGCGGCGGAGCTCGGCGTTGATGTCCCGGGGGTGCTGGATCGGCATGCGCACGAACTCGTACTCGGCAAGGAGAGGGTGCCGCTGACACGGCTTGAGTTTGGCGTGCTGGAGTACCTGCTGGACCGCGAAGGTCAGGCAGTGAGCCGCGTATCGCTCATTCAGGATGTCTGGGGCCACAGCTACATGGGCGGCAGCAATGTCATCGAGGCCGTGATACGCAGCCTGAGGAAGAAGCTACGGGAGCGCGCCTCATGTGTGGAGACGGTCTCGGGCGTCGGTTACAGATTTCGCTCTGCATGACTTGAGCGTCGTTCAGCGCCTGGGTACGACGGCGCGCTGGCTGGCTACGGCACACGGAAGGTTCGTTCATCGTGTCCGGGCGCGCATCGCAGCGGGGGTCCCGTGTCGTTTGTAGTCATGGGCGTCTTCGCTTGAGGCGCCCAGGATTGGTCTGCGTGGACACAGCCCGGCTTTTTATCGCGCTGGACTCCTCTACAGTGCCATTTCCGGCGAGGGTCGCGCGCAATAAATCCAATTTCCTCGCTCCTGTAGTGGACACAGCCCGCCATGTGGGTTGGGCCTGAGGCGGCGCGGGACAAAGTGGCGCTGTGGGGAACCTTGCGGTCACCACTACCCCAGCGGCCCGGCAGCTGATAATCAGTTCCTGACCGCACAGCCAGTGAGGAGTCACCCGATGACCAAGGTCGTGTAGGTTCTCTCCTCCGCCCATGTCTGGACGCTCAAGGATGGTACGGCGCACCCGACCGAATTCTGGGCCGAGGAGTTCGTCGTGCCGGATACGCTATTCACCGAGGCTGGCTATGACGTCACGCTCGCTACCCCCGACGGCAAACAGCCCGTTGTCGACCAACTCAGCCTCAGCATCAAAGGCGGCGTCTTTCCTCATGCGGCCAAGAAGCTCAAGGCTCAACTCGAACGACTCGCCCCCTGCTCCAACACACGGCCAGCCTGTCCGACATGGTGCCCGACGACTTCGATGTCGTCATCTACTCCGGCGGCCACGGCCCGATGGAGGAACTCGCCGTCGATGTGACCTCCGGCGCCCTGCTGGCTAAGCTTCATGACCACCTGCCGGCCAGGGACGCGGCGTATAGGACTGACGCCCTCGTTCGCTCAACACCGATCGACGCCCGGGCCGCTCAGGCTGATGGGCTGGCGTACTTTGTCGTGTCCGGACAGAGGGATTGGCTGTCGTTCCCTGGGGTGCCCCTCTTGGGGGTTCTGCGGCCGCAGCCGGTGCACGCTCCCCCCAAGCGCTGCCGTAGGAGACAAGGGTCGGCTGGCGCGGCGTACGGGTCGCCAGGCCCGGAGCGGGATCCTGCTGGTTGGTCTTGATCGCCTGGCTGACGGCAGCGTACGCTCGCGGCGGCCCGCTGCGGGCGGGTCATCCGGAGGGAGCGATGCGCCGCCCACCCGACCTCAACGAAGTGATCTGGCGCCAGTTGCTGACGCGCCACCAGCCGGAGCCGCTCACCGTCCTCGCCGCTGGCGTGGCCTGCCAAAGCTGTCAGCGCCCCTTCGGCGGGGTGGGCAGCAAAGTGACAGGGCTGCTCGGCTTCCAACCGCCGTCGGCCAACCCGGAGTTGTGCAACATCTGAGACGACCAGCTGCCCCCGGGCGGGGCAGAGGTCGACCTGGCGGTCCTGTTCGCCGACGTGCGCGGCTCGACCGCGTTGGGCGAGCGCCTGGGCGCCGGCCGCTTTTTCGCTCTAATGAACCGTTTCTATGCCGCCGCGACGGCGGTGTTGCTCGCTCGTGGCGCGACCATTGACAAGCTCGTGGGGGACGGGTTGCTGGCATTGTTCATCCCCGGCTTCTGTGGCCCTGCCTACCGCCAGCGGGCCGCGGAGGCGGGGGAGGCGCTGCTGCGGGCGGTGGGCTACGGTGGCCCCGGCCGGCCGTGGCTGCGGCTCGGGGTCGGCGTGCATGCGGGGGTGGCCTTCGTCGGCAAGGTGGGCACCGCGGAGGTGAACGACGTCACCGCCCTGGGTGATACGATCAACACCGCAGCGCGGTTGCAGGGCGAGGCCGCCCCGGGTCAGTTGGTGTTGAGCGAGGCGGTGTACGCAGCGGTGGCTGACCGCTATCCACGCCTGGGACCGCGTGTGGTGCAGCTGCGCGGCCGGACGGCCCCGCTGACCGTGCGCACGCTGCGTGTGCGCCAGGACGGATCCGCTCACTGAACCAGAACGCCGACGCGCCTCGGCGTCAGCGGACCGGGCGGCGATGATCGCCCTCGTGCTCTTCTGATCGCATGGGGGGTCCTGGCCTGCGAGAGGCTACGCCGTCAGGTGAGGGTCACCGCCTGGGGCAAATAGACCTCGTGCGCTGGATAGAAGGTCATCTCGGGCTCGACGGTGATCCCAAGTTTACCCATCGCCGGCCCTAGACGCTCGGCGGCGAACGTCTGGCAGGCAGCTTCGCTCTCCCAGGCGTCGAGGTTGTGATTGTCGGAGCCCTCCCACCAGGCCAGGTGAGCGAGGCCACCGGTGGGCTGACGCTCCAGCCAGCCAACCTCCGTGCGGACGGCGTTGTACTGGTCCCGCGAGACACCCCGCAAGACGATGCGGGCGATAACGGCCATGGCAGCACATCTCGAATGATGCATGGTTGTGCGGCGTGGTACGACCGGACCGGTACGGAGCCTGGAGAGGTCGCACGCTTTGCCGCGGGTGGGTCTCGACTAGAACGGATAACCCTTCAGAGAGAGCGAGCCTTTGAGCGCGGAGATCTCGCCGGTGTGAGCGTAGGTGTTGCCGAGCAGCATCTGGGTGAGGAAGACGCCCACGGTCATGTTCTGGGGAAAGCCAAACTGGACCAGGTTTAACTCCCGGTCCAACTCCGCCTCTGTGAAGCTGCTCAGAATGGCGTCCGAATTGGCAAAGACGGCCTGGGCATAGGCAGAGAGTTCCGCTGGGTCACACGTGTAGGCGCGCACCGCGGCCGACTCCTGGTAGACCAGCATCTCGCCGCCCAGGCGCTCGCCCCAGCCCTCTCGCTCCCAGAGGGGCGGCTGGCCCAAGACCGCGGTGTTGAACATGAAGTCCTCGCTGTGGAGGATGTGCGCCATGAGCGCGCCGATCGGGTGGGCGATGCCGGGCGGCACCTGATGGGCCTGGTCCAGCCCCACGTCGGCCACCGTGCCTTGGTACCACATATGCGCGCCGGCAAAGGCCGACTGGAGCACTGCCACGCCGTTCATGCCCTACCTCCCGCATGGGTTCAACGGGCCGCCTGCAACCGCGGCCGCTGACCAATACGGATGGGCGAGCCGGGCGGATCACGGACGAGCCAATCGGACGGTCGAGGAGTGCGTATGCTGGGAGGCGGCCGGCGGCCCGGCCGGAGACCACCGCGATGGGTGAGGCGTGCTGTCAGCACTGCGGCCGGCCCCTCCGACCGGGCTATCCATGGACCTGCACCTACAAGTAGTAGAACGGCCAATCGGTGGGACGGTCGAGAATGAGCTTGCCTAAGGACTCGAAGCGGGCCGCGGAGGCCAGCGCGTGCTGGTTGATGGTATGGATGTCCCGAAAGTACTGCTGGAACGGGTGCTCGGCCCGAATGCCGGTCGTGCCGGCCAGGCCCTGGAGGATGTCGACCGCCTGCACTGCCAAGTCTACGCCGAAGGAGCTGGCCAGCCCCATCGGCACGCCGTTCGCCCCGGTAATCCGCCCACCCTGTTGCACGATGGCCCAGGCCTCACCGACCGACTGATAGACGGCGGCCCGCCCAGCTTCAATCCGCGCCTGCGCGCGCGCGACCTGGTCCTGCACCACCGAGCGGTCCGCCAGTACCGCTTGCAGCCCGTTCGGCATTTTGGTACCCGCCAGCTCGATGAATGTCTCCAGCGCCGCCCGAGCGATGCCGAGGGCCACGATCGCAATGCGGATGCCGTCCAGCCACATGCCCATGCGGTAAAGAGGGCCGCCGTAGGCGCTGCCCGGGTGGTCGAAAGGGGCGAACAGCGCGGTGCGGCGCTCCGGGACAAAGACGTCCTGGACGCGGAAGTCATGGCTGCCGGTCCCGCGCAGGCCGACTGTGTCCCAGTGGTCGACCAGCTCAGCATCGGCGGGGGAGAGAAAGACGCCGACGAGGACGGGATTGCCGTCCGGACCCAACGGCGGCGCTTCCCCGTCCATGATGACGGCCGCCCCGAGCAACCAGGTGGCGTAGTGACAGCCGCTGCCGAACGGCCACTGGCCGGTGACGCGATAGCCACCCTCCACCGGCACGGCGGCGCCCGGTGGGAAGGCAGCCAGGGCGATGAGCGTGCGCGGGTCACTGAAGATCTCAGCTGCTCCCTCATCCGAGAGAAGCTGGCCCAGGATTGTGGCATGCGTGGAGTTGCTCGCCACCCAGCCGGCGGAGCCGTCGGCATGGGCCAGTGCCTCTAAGAGGCGCAACGCCGGGAGCGGGTCGAGTTCGAGTCCGCCGAGCGCCTTCGGGGTCCAGAGGCGGAAGACACCAGCGTCCACCAGCGCGGCGACGGCTTCGGGTGCCAGCCGGCAGTCGGTCTCGCCCTGGCTCCGGTAGTGGCGAAGCACCGGCGTAACGCGGGCGACGATGTCCTCGGGCGTGCTGAGCGACTGGACGGTGACCATGGCGGGGCGCTCCTTCGGGGTACGATAGCCCAAACGGGGATGAATCTGACGGATGGTGACACTCACCCCCGGGCTGTTACTTGGTGGTGAATGATCTCGCCGTCATGCCACTCGGGGTCGTCTTCGAGCAGAGCGCGGAGCTGTTCGTAGCGGGTGTTTTGGGCCGGATCCTGAGCGTTGGCCCAGTATGCCTCCTTGCTCTCGAAGAGGACCACCAGGTAGTGCTCGCGCGGGTCGGCGTCAGTCCGGTAGACGTACTCGCCGAGGTAACCGGGGACGTTGAACGTCTTGAACTCTTCGGTCAGCCGCTCCATCGCGGCTTCCGCGCCCTCTTTCAGGCGCATCCGGGCAATCGTGCCATACATGCGTGCCTCCTTCGACTGACGACTAATGCGTCGGGTTCTTATTCGAGCGGGCTGGTCTCACTAACCCGCTTCAACCGATGTCGACCCGCGCCGGAGCGAGCTGTCGGTGCCGCTATGGTCGCGTGCTGCTGATTGAACCGAGCGGCGGCCCGGGCCACTGTGGTGCCACCGCCGGCCGACACCGTTGACCTGCAGATACCGGTACCCGGGATCGGCCGCGGCTCAACCGACGCGATTCCCGACCAGGCGAGCCGGATGATCATGCCGCCCCGCTTAGCCCCAGCGGGGTGGCTGGCCCAGCAGGCCGAGATGGGTCTTGCCGACAATCTCGTGCATGAGCGCGGTGTTGGCGGGATGGAAGCCGCCGAGCGTCACATCGCGCCACAGCCGCTCCAGCTCCTGGCCCTTGAAGATGGCGCCGCCGCCACAGACGTCGAGCGCGCCCTTCACCACCCGCTTGGCGGCCTCGACGACGTAGTACTTGCAGGACACCAGCTTGGCCGGCCACAGCCCGCCGTGGTCTACGCCGATCGACCAGTCGTCCGCGATGCGTTCCAGATAGGCGGTGGCGGCGTCCAGGTCGACGGCCATGTCGGCGATGACGTACTGGAGCATCGGGTTGTGCGCCAGGCTCTGCCCGCCGAGCGCCACCGACGTCCGGCTCTGGGTGGTGGCCACCGCTAGGTCGAACGCCCGTTGGGCGATCCCCAGGTAGACGCTGGCAATGGTCGGTTCAGCGGCCCCGAAGATGGACAGGACGAACACGTCCGCCCCGGCGAAGTCGGCGGGCACCACCCGGGCAATGTACCGGTCCGGCACGAAGGCACCATTCAGAACGGTGTCCTGGCTGGCGGTGGCGCGCATGCCGAGCGTGTCCCAGGTCTCCTGGATGGTATAGCCCTCGGCGTCGCGTGGCAGAAAGGCGTGGACAATCTTCGGGGCGGCCGGGTCAGAGCTGTCCATGCCATGCAGACCAAAGCGGGTCCAGACCGGCGTGAGGGTGCCAAAGTGCTTGTGGCCGAAGAACCGGTAGCCGCCCTCGACCCGCTCGGCCCGCGTGCTCGAGTAGAGCGCCGGCAGGTCGTTCCCCGCCTCGGCGTGGCCCGCCGCAAACACTTCGCCGCGGGCGCCTTCCGCCAGCATCCACTCAACCGAGGCATCACCCATTTGGCGGCAACTGGCGGCCGCTACCATCCAGTAGAGATGCATGTTGATGGCGACGGCGGTGGCGGGAGCGTGGTACGCCAGCCGGCGCTGTTCGCGGCACACCTGAGTCAATGACAGGCCCAGCCCGCCCAGATCCGGGGGGATGGGCATCTTCAGGTAGCCGGCCTGGCGCAACTCCTCGAAATCCTCGGTGAAGAAGCGGTTCTCCCGGTCGTAGACGGGTGCGCGCTGAGCCGCCCGCTCCAAGAAGTCCTGCGAGAGCACGGACTGGGGGACATCGAGCGTCGTCATCTAGCACCTCCCTCCAGCGTGACCGCTGGACGATAACTCCCCAAATTGGGGATGCCTAGAACACGAAAGTCAGGCGCCTTCGGCGCCGCCAGGGAGTTCAGCACCGCGGGCAGACAACGTAAGCGGGGGATGGCGCGGCCGGTGTCGTCTGGGGCTGGGCGACACCATCCAGCCGCCTTGACCAGGACCACCGGCCCGTGTGGAGCACCACCACCCAAGAGGGTCTTGGACCATCCCCACCACTCCCGCCCCGCAGGCCAAGCGCCTCCCGGCAGCCCGGACGGCCGGCGCAGAGAGCCGAGGCGGTGCTCGACCTGCAGCGCGGGAGGGCGCGCGACGCTACGCCTGCGGCTTGGCGAACTGCTCGGCGCTCAGCACCTCAATGCCCACGAACGGCTCAGACCCCTCCACCCAGCCGTCATGCCCCGGCGGGATGGTATAGGACTGGCCGGCGCTGATCGTCTGTTTCGTGCCGTCGGTCAACTGGACTGTGATGCGCCCGGCCACGGCGTAGCCGACATGGGAGACCTGACAGGACTCCGTGCCGGTCACCGGCTTGACGCACTCCGACCAGCGCCAGCCGGGCTCCAAGGTTAAGCGGCCGATGGTGAAGCCCTCCAGCCGGTTCACATCGACGCGTGTCTTGGGCGGCGTGCGCGTCTCATCCGGCGAATCGTGCGACTTCACTTCGAACGTGCTTACCGCCACAGGTGTCGTCATGACTATCTCCCTTCTCTCCCGGCGCCACCGCGGACCGATGGCCGCTCGTCAGAATAGTGCCGGCGCCACATCATCCGTTACACATGGGCTGGAAAAGCTTGACGGCCGGGCGCCTGGCTCCACTGGCCGCGAAGCTGAGTGCCGCGCGACCCCAGCACGCGGATCGTTCAACACGATGATCCTTGCCTGTCGCAGCAAACGGGGCCGCTTAACAGCTGCCGCCGTCATGGGCACAGGCGACCGAGAGACCGGCGTGGGCGAAGACGACGCTCGCCGCGGCGGCCAGGAGGACGAGACCGAGCGGCGTACTCAGCTTGCGCCCCCAGGGAAGGTTCTTCTCGATGCCCATCACCACGCCCAGACGGATCATCCACACGACGTTGCCGACGCCCAGCGAGAACATGAGGAGCATCAACGGCCAACAGCAGCCGACGCAGTAGCCCCCGTGCTGCACGCCTAAGCGCCACGCGTCCCGCAGGGGCCGGCCGCGCCAGCGCTCCACAATGAAGCTCAACGGCGACCGGCACTGCTCTAGGCAAGCGTATTTGAGCGGTGTGAACTGATAGACACCGGCTACAGCCAGGGTGGCGGCACTGAGCAGCCAGGCCCGGTCCTCCAAGCGGTGACTGTGGCTGATCGTAACGTGAATCGCCAGGTCGCCCAGGTGGGCCGCGGCCCCGAACACGCCCCAGACCAGGAGGTACCCCGCAATGACCATGCTGGTCAGGGTGGTGGCGTTGTGTCGCGCCGACACGAAGCGCTGAAAGAGGAGCACCAGCGGCAGGGCGGTCGGCAGCATCATCGCCACGGTCATGAGTACCCAGGCGGCGACGAAGATGAGCGCGATGCCGGCGTAGTCGAGGTTCAGCCTCGGGCTACGATCGCCGATCGCTTCGTGACTCAGGAATCGGCCGTAGGGAGACGCTCCCCACGCGACCAGCGCGAGCCAGGCCAGGCCCACCAGCGCCAGGACGATTACCAGGAACGGGCGGGTGTCCCTGACTCTCGGCGCGATCATGGCAGTCCTCCCGCAATGGGATGCGAGGGTGAGAGTTTGATTCCGTGCTGTCACCCCCACGCCCATCGCCACTAGGCGGCAAAACGGAAGCGGCCCTGGATCGCGTTCTGCCCGGACAGGTCAAGATCCATGAGGCCGAAGCGGGAGACCGTACGGCGGTAGGTCGATGCTTTGCTGACCCAGGCCGGCGCTCCCGGAATCGTCGTGAAGATCGACTCGTTGAGCGTCGTCACCTGACCGGTCGGCCCTCGGTACGGCTCCATCTCGGCCTCAACGAGCGCTTCGACCTTCAGCCTCCCCTTGCCTTCCTTCACCTCAAACGTGATCGGGGCCGTCTCCACCGCGATTAGCTCCCCGACCAAGCCCGCCACGTCCGCCAGGGGCCCGCCGAGCCGGCCGCTGAACGCATTGACGATCGCATCGTGCTGCTCCGGCGAGGCGCCATCATCCACGACCATGACCACGCGCCAGTTCCCTTTGAGCACGTTGCCCGGGATGTGAATGAGCAGGGCCAGCGTCCGACCAGAGACGTCGACCCCGTTCACCTGACCCCGCTCGATGTGGTAGGCATTCACGGAGTCGCAGGTCTCGTAGTCGGGGTCCTCACCGATCCAGCAGGGACAGAGGACATCACACGGACAGACTTCGAGGAGCTGCCCTTCGAGTTCGTAGGACATGAGCCTGGTCTCCTTTCCTGTCGTCGGTGGCTACAGAGCGACGAGGACGTCACCGTCGTGCCACACGGGGTCGGCCTCGAGCATCTGCCGGAGGTCGCGATACCACCGGTCTTGCGCGGGGTCGCCGGCGTTGCGTCGGTAGCTCGACTCTGAATCGAAGACGGCGACGCCAATCAGTTCACCCGGGCTGGCCGTCGGCCGGAAGAGGTAGCTGGCGACCGCGCCGCCCACGGCGGGCCGCCGCTCGCGCTCCCAGCGTCGGAAATGGTCGGCGATGTGGCGCTCCTGATCGGGTTTGGGTTGCATCCGGAAGATTGAACCAAACACGTGCCTCTCCTCAATGGCTCCGATCCGGGCGCGTTCGCTCTGGACGTTGTAGCGTCGGGCTCAGTCGCCCTACCGGCAAGCGACGAGCTCGATCTCAGTGCCGTCCGGGTCGTCGACGTAGACCGCCTCGACCGGCAGGAAGGGATGCTCGCCCGTACCGACCGTCAGGCCCTCCGCTTCAAGCGCGCGCCGCGTCGCCGCCACGCTGCCCTGGGGAATCACCAGGCCGAGGTGGTGGAGGCTGCCCCGGTCTCCGTTTGTTGAGGAGGCATCCGCTGGTCTCGGGATGAGGACAATCTGGTGCGGCACGTCCGACCGGTCCTCCCCGACCTGAAGAAAGACGGGGCCCCCAAAGTCGGGGGAGATCACCTTCAGGCCCAGGATCCCCTCATAGAAGCGCCGGGACTGCTCGACGTTGCTGACCATCAGCACGATTTCGGCGAGGCCGGTTGTCTCGATCATGCCTGCTCCTTTCCTGCTTTCTACCGCCGACCGGCATAGTGATTGTGGCCGCGCCGCACCCGGTCGAGCCTCGTCAGCGATGACTACTTCTTTCCAGGGGACATGCGTAGATTTTGCGAACGCAGGTTACTCGTCCGCGCCCGCGGTGGCCTGAGGCAGGCCGTTCGTGGTCGCCCAGGCCGCGATCTGGACGCGCGAGGTGAAGTCGAGCTTGGCCAGAATATTGGTGACGTGGACCGCCACCGTCCGGTCGCTCAGGAAGAGTGCGCCCGCAATCTCTCGATTGGAGCGTCCCGCCGCAATCAAGGACGCGACCTCACGTTCTCGCTCCGTCAGCCCGCCGAAGCGCGCTTTGGCGCGGACCCGGGCCACGGTTGACGGACGCAACGGCGGCAGCTGGGCGGCGGCGCGCCGGAGAAACCCCTGCTTGAGGTCTGCATCATCGATGCGGTCGGCCAGCGCCTCGATGGACCACCGGGCTGCCTGATATGCCTGAGCGGCCTCGGCCTTGGCCCCGTGGGCGGCAAGCAGCCGACCTCGGAGCGCGTGCACACGCCAGGCGATGGGTGATGGTTCTGCCGGCAGGGAGCTCAGCAGCCCGTCGACGATCGCACCCGCGTCGTCTAGGCGCTTCAAGCCGAGCAAGGCCTGCGCCCGCAGCAGCGTCAGGCGCGAGCATCGCCCGTCCGGCCAGGCCGTCCGCTCCAACAGGGGGGCCAGCTCCAGCACGGTTGCATAGTCATGGGTAGCGAGCGCCAGCTCGGCCTGCGCCCAGCCGATGAGCCAGTCCGCCAGCACGGGCGGGCGGGTGACCTGCGGCGGTCCCACCAGGTTCGCCGCCGCCGCTACCTCCCCCAGCGCCACCAACGCACGGCTCAGTGACGCGGAGAGCGTAGCGGTCCAGAACGCGGACTTAGTCTCCTTGGCCAGCGCCAAGCCGCGCTCCAGCGTGGACCGCGCTCGTTCGGGCAGGAGTAAATCGAGCTCCAGCTCGCCCACCACCCGCAAGGCGGCGACCTGCCACTGCGCGTGCTCGATCTCCTCCGCCAGGCTCAGACTCTCACGGGCGAGCGGCAGGGCACGGTCATAATGCCCCTGGAACCCGAGCGTCATCGCCAGGGCGTAGCCGGCGAACGCCTCTCCCGCCCGCCAGCCGATCCCTCGGCTTTCGTGCAGCGCCGCTTCCCCGGCGGCGATCGCCGCGCTGCACTCGGATTCGTTGAGCATGAGCGCCGGCCAGTCGTAGCTGGAGGTGCTGACCCCCAAGAGCGTGAGGCTGGAGATGGCACTCTGGTGGTCGTCAACCGCGCGGAAGAGGTCGACCGCTTCGCGGTGGTAGCGCACGTGCTCGGCGCGGTTGAGCAAGTGATAGCTCGTCATGCCCAGCAGGTCGAGCGTCGCCGCCATTCCCTCGTGGTCGCCCAACGCCCGAAAGCTCTCGAGCGCTTCCTGATGTCGGGTGAGCGCGCCGGCCGAGTCGCCGACGTTCATCTGCCAGTTGCCGACCCGATTGAGGCTGTGAGCGACGCGCCGCTGGTCATCGATGGCGCAGGCAAGGCGAAGGGCCGCGTCGAAGTACTCACCCGCACGGCCGTAATCTTTGGACTGCCAGAGCGTCCCGAGGGCAAGCAGCGCTTCCCACTCCTCATTGCGGTCGCCGGCCGCCTGGGCCGCGCCGAGCGCCGTCTCCAGGTCGGCCAGCGCGTGGGTAAACTCGCCCAAGATCTCGTAGGCGCGGGCCCGCAGGCGAACCAGGCCGGGTTGGTACACCGCCCCCACACGGCGGGCCGCTTCGAGCGCATGGCTCAGGTGCTGGACACCAGCCGCCGGCGCGAAGCGGGTCAGGGCATGCCGGGCGGCGCGTTCGCCGTACTGCAGCGCGTGCGACCAGGCCCCGGCCTCGTAGAAGTGATAGGCCAGGTCGACCACGCGCGCGTCGTCGTCGGGCTGCTCCCGGTGCCACGCCTCAAGCGCCTCTCCAATCCGGCGGTGGTGCGCTTGTCGTTCCGCGGAGAGGAGGCCCGAATAGACGGCATCGCGCGTCAGGGCGTGACGAAAGCGCAAGCGGTCCGCCGTCTCGTCGACGATCAGTTGCGCTGCGACCAGCTCTTTCAGGGACGCGATCAAGGCCTCCTCAGCCGTGCTGGTGACCGCCTGGAGGAGCGCAAGATCGAACCGCTGGCCGACCACGGCGGCGACCTCAAGCACGTGCTGTGCCGCAGCACTGAGCTGGTGCATGCGCCGCGTCACCGCGTCCTTGACGGTGCGCGGGACGGCTACCAGGTCGAGCGGCAACCGATCCGCCGCGCCGCCCTCCCCGCTGCTCGGAGCCGTGGCGTGGATGGTCTTGAGGATCTCCTCCACGAAGAAGGGGTTGCCTTCCGTGAGGCGGAAGAGCCGGTCCATGAATTCGCGGTGGAGGGACCGGCTCGGCCGGAGAATCGCCCCCACCATCACCTCAGTCTCGGCTCGCGTGAGTTGATCGAGCGAGATCTCCACCGCCAGCCGCCGCCGATCCAGTTCGGCCAGAACGTGTAGCAGAGAAGGTGGGGCGTCCTCGTTGCGGTACGTCAGCAGGAGGAGCGCGTGCCCGTCGTGCTGCTTGGTCGCCAGCTGCCTGCTGCACTGGACGAGGAACTCGAGCGAGGTGTCATCGGCCCAGTGCACATCCTCGAAGACGAGGAGGAGCGGCCGCCGGCGAGCGAGCCGGGAGAAGAGTTCGGTCACGGCGTGAAAGAGGCGGCGTTTCTCCTGCTCGGCGTCGAGGGACGGCGTCGGGACGAACGCCGGACAGCGCTGCGTCAGTTCGGGCACGAGTTTAGCGATCTCGCCGCCGAGGTCGCCCACGCGGGCCGCGATGTCAGCGGGTGGCCGGTCGAGCAGCTGGGTGCGCAGGAGATCAATCACCAGCGAGTACGGCAGAGCGGCGTCGTGCTCGAAACAACTCCCCTGGAGGACCTCAAACCCGACGGCCTCGGCCAGCGTGCGCACTTCGCGCACGAGCCGCGACTTGCCGATGCCCGCTTCGCCGACGAGGATCACCGTTCTGGAGTCGGCGTCGTCGACCAGCCGTCGGCGCAGATACTCGACCTGCGTCGCCCGCCCGATCAGGACGGGGCTGAGAAACGCGCGACCGTCCGGCAGGTTCACTGTAAGCGCCTCACTCCTTTGCTAGCATGACCACGCACGCCGCAGTGTCAAGCGTGGTGCGCGCGTCGGTACTCCCGGGCTGGTGTGATGGACTGAGGGTGGCGAGCGGCTCCGGGGGGCACCGGCCCACCGGTGGAGACCAGCATCTGGGGCGAGTCCTACAGGAGAATCTCACTTCATCCTGGCCCTCTCTGTCGCAGAACGCCGGATCCACGAGGAGGGGCAAGCGCGCAGACAGCTCCGCCCTCTTGCTCTTCGGTTAACTCCCGTCATAGCGGCGATGGCGCAGCGGCACTGGCAGCCTCGGCCGTCTGGGCAGCCGCCTTTCTTTTCGCGCGCTCCTCCCGTAGACTCGCAACGAGCCGGCACAGCGCTCGAGGATAGCAGTATGGTCACCTCCCACGCCGACGTCATCCGCGAGCTGGCGCAGCACGTCCGGCCCGTGTTCGAGGAGAGTCCGGACGGGGTCTATCTCTGGCTGGACTCCCACCACAGCATCTGCAACGAACGGCTCGCCCAGCTGTTTGGCTACACGGTGGAGGAGTGGTGTGCCGTCGAGGATTTCCTGGGCACCTTTATTGCCCCCGAGGACCAAGAGGCGTACGGCGCCAATTACCAGACCTGTGTCGCGAGTCTGGCCTACCCGGTTACCTTCCGCTTCCGCGGCGTGCGCAAGGACGGCCGCACCTTTGCCGCGGAGACCGACATGATTCCCCTCAGCTTCGCCGGGCATGCCATCGCCTACCACTTCGTCCGCCAAGTCGGCGACTGAGCCACGACCGCTCATCCCAGCTTCGGCGCCGGGTATGCTGTCGACAGCGGCCGCAGGCTGCGTCGGGGAGCAGGAACGGACGCTGCCGTGTGGTGGCGCCGCTGCCAGAGCGTTGACGGCTAACGCGGCAGATGAGCGCGACGTCAGGTTCCGATCCGCCGGCGGTACCCACGACCATGGGCGAACTGCTCTGCGCCTTCGCCTATGCCAGTGACCTCGCCTTCGGCCTCCAGTGGGAGGACAGTCTGCGCTCCTGCTATGTGGCCGTGCGGCTGGCCGAAAGGCTCAGCTTGAGCGAGGACGACCAGGCCGCCACCTACTACGCCGCCCTGCTCAAGGATGCCGGCTGTATTTCCTGGACCACCGAACTGGCGCGCGTCTGGCAAACTGACGAGATTGTCGCCCGGCGCGAGCTCATCATCCAGGGCCGCACTGCTAATCTCCGCGCCTTCACCGGCTGGATGCGCCAGTTTGTCGCGACCGACCGCTCGTTGGAGGAGAAGCTGGCCCGCTATGTGCAGGTATTGGCCACCTCACGCGCCTTCATCGCGGAGGCGATTGCTACGTCCACGGCGGTGGCCCGCCGCATCGCCGGCCGGCTCGGCATGGCCGACCGCGTCGGCACCGGCGTGTACTGTGCCTTCGAGCAGTGGAACGGCCGGGGCGCGCCGCAGGGCCTGCGCGGTGAGCAGATCCCGCGCGTCGCCCGGCTCGTCTTGCCCACCTGGTTCGTCATCCCGTTCCACCGGGTGGGCGGTCGCGAGGCGGCCGTCCAGGTGGCGCGCACGCTGCGTGGGCAGGCATTCGACCCGGCCCTCAGCGACGCCTTCCTCCAGCTCGCGACCGAGGCGGCCTTCTGGACCGAGCTGGAGTCCACCGACATCCAGCAGCTGGTGCTCGCCCGGGAACCGGTCGGCGCCCTGCCGCCCGTGACCGAGGCGGGGCTGGACGCGGTGGCGCTGGCGTTTGCCGATTTCATCGACCTCAAATCGCGCTACGTGGCGGCCCACTCCCGTCGGGTGGGGGCGGTGGCGGAGCAGCTCGCCCGTGTGCTGGGCTGCGCGGAGCCGGCCGTGGCCCAGATCCGGCGAGCGGGGCGCTCTGCTTCCCTACCCACCGGAGCGGGAACCGATGGCGACCTCCACCGGTGCCTTTGCCGAACTGGGCCACGAGCGCAACGGTCTCTTCTTCCCCTAGGTGGCTGGTCGTGTGAGGCGGTCGGTCTCCCACCCCGGTTGAACGCTTAAGCCAGGGTGGGAGACCGACCGCCGGTCGCTCGGAACGCACCGACGACTGGCGACCCGGTTCAGCGCGGCCTGGCGCCGTCCGAGCCGGCCCCGACGCCCGACCACGAGTCAGACGATCGGCGAAGCCGGGTCGAGGCCGAACAACACGCGGCCGGCGGTCTCCCAGCGCCCGTACTGGACCTGCAGATGCTGCGCGGCCGTATGCACGTCCCGCCAGCACCGCTCCAGTGGCGACGACTGGAAGATCGCGCTCGACCCAGCCAGCCGATAGACGGTCGCGACGGCCGCCACGCTCTGCTCGACCGCAGTCAGCGACGCAAGCCGGACGTTCGCGCGCTCGTCGAGCGAGACCTCGTCGCCGCGCGTGACCCGAGCCCAGACGGCTTCGACCGCCCCGTACCAATAACAGCGCCCGGCGCGGAGCAACGCCTCGGCGCGGGCGAGGCCCTCCTGTGCCTGGACCTGCTCGCTCAGCTTCGGTCCGAATGGCCCCTGCTTGGTGAGCGCGAGCGTGCGGAACTCATCGATCGCGTGACGGGCGAGGCCGAGGCAGACCGGCGGTGACTGGACGATTGCGAACACGGTCATGAATGGAATACGCGCGACCAGGCTCTCCCGGAGAGCGCGCGGGCCGGCGGGAATGGCAACCGGTCCAGTCATCTCACCGGGCACGAAGACCCCTTGGACGCGAAGGTCGTGGCTGCCCGTCCCGCGCAGGCCGGTGACGTGCCAGGTGTCGATGATCTCCACGTCGCTTGGCGGAAGAAAGGCGGCGATCATTTCGGGGCCGGCCGGACCCATGCGCGGCGCGTCGCCGTCGAAAATCGGGGCGACGACGTTCATCCAGGTGGCGGTGGGCGCGCCGCTGCAGAAGGACCACTGCCCGGTGAGGCGGTAGCCGCCGTCGACCGGTTCGGCCCGCACATTGAAGCCGGGCGCCCCGGCGATCAAGGCGGACCCGTTGCGCAGCACACGCGCCGCGCTCTCCTCGGGCAGCACGCAAGTGAAGAGGTCGTTGGCGATGCCGAGGGCGATGGTCCAGCCGGTCGAGCCGTCCAGCCGGGAGACTTCCTCAACGACCCGGAGCGCCTCAGGCAGGGGCAGCTCGAGGCCGCCGAAGGCACGGGGCGTGTAGATCGAGAAGAGGCCCGCCGCCATGAGGCGGTCCATCAGCGGCTGCGGCAGCCGCCGTTCCGCCTCGATGTCGTCTGCCATTCGCACGATGTCGTCCGCCACGGGTCCCACCAGATCGTGGGTGTTCATCGCTCCTCCTTGTCAGGTCCGCATGGGGCGGTCTTCTGCCCACGACGGTAAGGCGCGGTGGAGCGGCTGCCATCGCGGCAATCAACCAATCTGTATCCGAGTGTCCTGGTTAGAATTGACCATACGGTGGCTGGGCGAGGTGGTGTTCGACCGCGTAGGCAGCAAGCGCGGTCCGCGAGGAGTAGCCAAGTTTGGCGAGCATGTTCTGGACGTGGCGGGCGACCGTGTGTTCGCTGATCACGAGCGCGAGGCCGATCTCCTTGTTGGACTGACCGGCGGCGATGCCACGCAGCACGTCCAACTCCCGTGGGGTTAGGCCACTGGACGCTTCTCCCGCCTCCGAGCCGGTCGCGAACGCATCGACGCGAGCGAGGTCCGGCAAGGCGCCGAGCTGCTCAAACACCCAGCGGGCGGCGTCGAGCTCCATGGCGGCGGATTCGCGGTCGCCGAGCGCCCGGTAGGCGCGGCCGATCAGCAGCCGGACGCGGGCCGCCTCGTAGGGTGCCTCCAGCCGCTGCCACTCCATCCAGGCACGCCGCAGCGGAGCAAGAGCGGCGGCGGGCTCGTGCTCCGCGAGCAAGGCGGCCCCCTCGGCCTGATGGCAGAGGGCGCGCACGAGTGGCGCACCGAGCGCGGCGGCGATCTCCCGGAGCTCATCGGCCTCGGCCTTCGCGCCGGCGACATCGCCCCGCGCGAGCAGCACCTGGATAGCGGCGTCGAGTAGGCCCGCGCGCCGCGCGAGGTCAGCCTCCCCGTCCAAGGCGCGGCGCAGCGCGCTGTGAGCGGCGTCGCGCTGGCCCCGCGCCAGCCAGAGCAGGGGCAGCCCGGGCTCCGGCGGCCGGCCCAGCCGATTCGCCTGCCGGTAAGCGTCCTCCGCCTCAGCGTACGCCCCACGCAGGCGGTGGAGCTCCCCAATCCGGTAGAAGGCCTCGGCGGCGCCTTCCGCAATCGCCGGCAGCGACGGCGACGCACACGCCTGTTGCGCTTCCGCGAAGGCGTCGGCCCAGGCGCCGGCGAACTGCATCATCTCGGCGCGATAGACCTGGCACGTTCCGCGATACGGGACGAGGTCCGGCTGACTCTCACACCAGCGGCCGAGGGCGCCCGTCCACTCGCGCGCGCGACGCAAATCCAGCACCTCGCGGCAGGCCCCCGGCACGCCGCAGTACACATCCCCCACCACCATCGGCGATACCTCGCCGGACGTGACCGTAACCATCACCTCGTCGAGCACCAGCATGCCGGCCGCGATGCGGCCGCTCCGGATGAGGGCGCGGCCGCGGCCATGGCCGGCGGCAGCCAGGACAGTGACGTCGCCGCAACGCGCCCCGATCGCCCACGCCTCCGCGAACGTCACGCTTGCCGCCTCGCTGTCGCCGGCCATCAGCCGCTCGACCCCATTCTGGACGAGGAGATAGCCGTGTTCGGCGCATTCGCGGTCCAACTCGGCCAGCAACTGCCGCGCGCGCGTAAACCAGACCGACGACTCGCTCAGGCGCCCATCGAACAGCAGCCGGTGGCCCAGCCAGAAGGCGAACCGCGTCGCGTGGGCGCTCGCGCCGGTGCGCAGGGCCGCGCGATACCCCCGCGCTAGGAGGTCGCGACTCTCGTCATCGTGGCCGAGCAGGTGGGCGGCGGTAGCGTGGGATTCGAGGTCGTCGAGGTCCAGGGCGGCGTCGGCCGCCGCGCTCGTGTAGCTCGCATACGCCTCGCCCCAGGCCCGCCTCGCGTAGCACGCGCGAGCCCGGAGCAGCACCTCAGCGCTCATGCGGGCATTCTAGCGGCGAGGCGCGCGTCACGCGTCGCCGCTCTCCCGGGCGCCGGCCACGGTGCCACCTTTATGACCCGCCCGCGTCTCGCCGCCCGTCCGTTCCCGCCCCCACCGCCGCCACGGCCGTCGCTATCGTCGTTCAACGCCGAATCCACGTCGATGGCCGCTGCTCGCCAGTTCGACCGAGCGCGGCGCATGTTCGCAACAACAGCCTCTGGCACGCGTTCCACGACCATCACCAGAGGCGATTCCGGTGAATCACTCCCCTTCGCTCACTCAGACGGACGCGCGTCCGCGGGGTATCCTCCGCGAGCGACGCACCGGACGCGCTGGCGGGTGGTCCGGTTCGGCTCTCGGGCTCCGCTCAGACGGCTGGGGTCCTGGACGCAATTTGCGTCCAACGTGCGGTTGCCAGGACCGACCGTGGAGCGGCTGAGCGTGAGACAACGGGGATGGCGGAGGAGCACGGGAGACCAGATTCAGCCAATTGGTCGGCGTCCGCGTCGGCGGGGACTCAGGGCGAAGGAGATCTGGAACGGATAGCCGGTGGGTTTACTCACCACTGGACGAACATCGGCATTAAGGCATGCAGGTAGCAAGCCCGTTCGATGTGATCGGCACTTCACTGCGGTACTGCTACTCCAGCCCGGCCGATCCGCCGTATGCACTCATGAGATACACCATACTCCCGCGCTAAGCTGATCGCCCTGGATCGAGTACGCTTTTATGTATGCTGCGACTCTCTCTCACGGACGAGGAACGAACGGCGGTGCAGGCGCTGCGCCGCGACCGAACGCTGACGCCGGCCGAGCGCGACCGCGTGGAGATCGTGCTGCTGGCGGACGCGGGCTGGAGCGCGCCGGCCATCGCCGCCCACCTGTGCTGCAACCCAGTCACGGTGCGCCGCTTGCTGAAGCGCTTCCCGAGCACGGGCGTGGCTGGGTTGCGCCGTCGGCGGCCGGGACCGCCACCCGACACCGGTCGTCGCAGCCAGGTGGACGGGGCGCTCCACGCCCTGCTGGACCAGGACCGCACCTGGACGGCGGGGCAACTGGCCGCCGCGCTGGCCGAGCAGGGCCTCACCCTCAGCACGCGCCAGACGCGCAAGTACCTGGGTCGCCTCGCCGCGTGGCGGCGCACCGTCCGCACTCTCCGCCACAAGCAAGACCCGGTGCGGGCCGCACAGGCGACGGCGACACTGGCCTCGCTCAAAAAAAAGCCGCAGCGGGCTGTATCCGCCTCGTCTATCTCGACGAGTGCGGCTTTGCGCCCAGCCAGCCGGTGACCAGCACTTGGGTGCGCCGCGGCGAGCGCAAGCGCGTCCCCTATGAGAATCCCCAGGGGCGTCGGGTGAATGTGCTGGCCGCTCTGGTCAAGCACGGCGCGATCCCAGCGCTGTACTGGATTACCAAGCCGGGCAGCTACCGCGGTGAGCACCTGGTTCGCTTCCTGCACGCCTTGCCCCCGGTGCCACACCCGACGGTCGTCGTCCTGGACAATGGGAGCCTGCACCGCAACGCGGTCGTCACGGCGGCGCGGCCGGGCTTGTGGGAAGCGGGCATCTATCTGTATTTCCTGCCGCCTTACAGCCCCGAACTGAACGAGATTGAGCCCGCCTTCCGCGTGATCAAGCATCACGACACCCCGGCCCGTCGCTATAGCACCGTGCCGGCCCTGATGACGGCGGTCGATACCGCCTTTACCACCTACGAGGAGCGCCTCATCCGCAAACATCTACACCAACCCAGGCAAGCAGCTTAGCGCACGCAGCGATTCACCGGCCTCAAGCCGTTGGATAATAGAGGACCAGAGTGCCTCTGGCACCCCTAGCTTGGTGACAGCGGTCAAGCGGCGTGGGTGGTCAGACGATGTTTGCTCAAGCGACGAAGCCAGGCGATAGAAATGATGGCAGGTGTGGTGACCGATCCCCATCGGGGTCGCCCCTGCCACACTCTGAAGGATCCGTTCGGTAATGGCCATCAATCGGCTGGAGTAGCCCGGCGCTTACGCCTCTGTGCGTCGCAACGTCAGCGAGCCGGCCAGGAGCAGCGCCAGGACCGTCGCGGTCATCACCATCAGGTCGAGTCGCACGCGGGCGTCGGTCAGGCCAAGGCCGTGGCCCATGATCCGGTCCAGCGCCTCGAACGCATAGGTGAGCGGCAGCGCCCGCGCGACGATCCCCAGCGCCGACGGCAGGCGCTCTACCGGCACGAGCAACCCAGCGAGGAACACCTGCGGCAGCACCACCGCCGGCAGGAACTGCACCGCCTGAAACTCGTTCAAGGCAAACGCGCTCAGAAACAGTCCCAGCGCGATGCCGAGCAGCGCTTGGGCGAAGACGAGTAGCACCGTCAGGCCCAGTCCGCCGGCGTTGGGGAGGTCGAGGAGAACCAAGCCGACGAAGAGTGTGATCGCGCCCTGCGCCAGCGCCATAAGCGCGAAGGCGACCGTGTAACCCACGACCAGATCGCCACGACCGAGCGGGGAGGCCATCAGCCGGTCGAGCGTTCCCTGCGTGCGCTCGCGCAGCAGGGCGATAGAAGTGACCACGAACATCATCGTGAAGGGGAAGAGGCCGAGCATCAGCGGACCCACGCGGTGGAAGACGCCCGGCTGGTTGGTGAAGATGGCGTCCACGAGCCAGAGTAGGAGCGGCGGTAACGCAAAGAGCATGGCCAGCGTCCGCCGGTCCCGACGCAACTGGCGCAGCACCCGCTGTACTACTGCCAGGGAGACGCCCAGGCTCATGGCGCCGACCTTTCCATCCCCGGCCCGTCGATCAGGCTGAGGACAGCCGCTTCGAGGTCAGCGGCGCCGGTGCGGGCCAGCAGTTCGGCGGGGCCGCCTTCAGCTACCACGCGCCCCTCGGCGAGGAACACCAGTCGGTCCGTGTGCGCCGCTTCGTCCATCACGTGTGTGCTCACGAGCACGGTCGTGCCCGTGTCCGCCCAGGCGCGGAACTGCGACCACAGCCGTCGGCGCAGGCGCGGATCGAGGCCGACGGTCGGTTCGTCCAGCAACAGGAGGCGTGGTGCCGGCAACAGCGCGGTCGCCAGCGCTACCCGCTGCCGCTCACCGCCCGAGAACGTGCCGACGATTCGGTCCGCGATTCCGCTCAGGTCAACGAGGCGTAACACCTCATCGACGCGAGCGGTCGGCACACGATAGGTGGCCCCAAAGAATTGGAGGTTCTCGCGCGCGGTGAGGTCGGTGTAGACGGCGGCGCTCTGCGGCATGTAGCCGAGCAGATAGCGAAGCTCCGGCCGTCCCGCCGGGATGCCACCGAGCCGGACAGTGCCTGCCGCAATGCGCTGCAACCCAACCAGCGAGCGGATGAGCGTGGTCTTACCAGAACCACTCGGACCCACCAGCCCGTACACCGTGCCGGGCGGTACATCCAGGTCAACGTCCTGGAGGACCGTCGCCCCACCCCGCACGACTCGCAGCCCGCGGACCGCGACACGGCCATCGAACCGCGACGCACCTGGGATCGAGGTGGAGTGTTCGTCAGCAGGCCGGGCGTATGTCCTCATGGCCGCCAGTCCCCCGCACAGCGTAGCGCCTGGCGAGCCAACCCGGCGACCGCGCTACGCTTGTGATTTAACCACGGCCATGCGGCTGGCAAAGGGGCGACTGCTAGGAAGTTGCGAGGATGACGCAGCGGACGGGCACAGGGTCTTCTTCAGGGCGGGATAGCGCGGTGCAGGACCGGAGCGCCGCCCCTGCAGCCGGCCGGGCGAGCGGCCGCAGGGTTTCGGCGGGGCGGCGGGCGTAGCGAGTGACGTCAAGAGGTGCAGGAAGACACGCCGGACGCGATACGGAGTCACCATCGCGAGGGGGACGGGGCGTTCCCACGATAAGCGGAGGTCTTAGACGAGGGCAGCGCCAGCCGCTGTTCGGCGAAGCTGGAGGTGCGGCGCCCGGATGTATCGACAGCGCGAGCGATTCGCCGCATGCACTCGTGGGACACGCCGTATTCCCGCGCCAGCGCCGAGAGCGATTCACCGATGGGCCTGGGGGCGCTCGCGCGAGCGAGTGGAGGTGCGGTACTCCAGCAGTGCCTGCCAGACGCGCAGCCCGTCTTGAGCACAAACAGGCGGGAGGTCGGCGTAGCGCCCTTGGGGATGCGGGGCGGTCCTCTGAGTTCGGCGGCTCGGTCGGTAACAGCGGTCGGATAGTTGCCCAGAGCTCATCGGGCAGGAGTACGGTACTCATATCCTCGGTGGAGCAGACCCGTTTGTGAAACGCGCTAACCGAATTAGCCCGTGGCGCGGCTACCTGTTCGGGGAGGTCGTGGAGTTCTTGCCCAGCCTGACGAACGAGTTGGCACTCTCTGGCAGGGATTTGGCGGCAATCTCGCTGCCTGGTCCAGGCGGACGAACGCGTCCCTGGTCCACAAGAGACGGGGCATGGCGGGGTTGGTCGGGAAGACACGGCCCGACGGTAGAGTGCACGCATGGGCGCCATGGGACTTTCAGCCGTCCATTCGCACGCCGCTGCCATTAGGGGAGACGCCATGCAGTTCCGTGCCTCGCAATGGGAGCAACCGTTGCTTGCCAAGGCAGTCACTGCCCCGGGCGAGCGGTTATCCGCCTCGCCTCGGCTTGGAGGGCCGAGCGCGGCCGTTCAGATTGCCTACACTCATTGCGCCGGTGTCACCAGGCGCAATAGCCGTACCTTCCACCTCGCTACCAGGTTGGTTCCCCGCGCCGAGCGCATGGCGCTCAGGTCGCTCTACGCCTTCTGCCGTCTGAGCGACGATATCGTCGATGGCGGTGAAGACGAGCCGCTCACGCGTCTGGCTGGGTGGCGTGCGGCGGTCTCCTCGGCCCCACAGGGCTCGTCCGAGCCGGTGTTGCTCGCCTGGGCCGATACGCGCGCCCGGTACGGCATTCCGGAAGCCTATGTCGCCCAGCTGCTCGACACCCTGGCACAGGATCTCACCACGACGCGGTACGAGACCTTCGATCAACTCGCGGCGTACTGCTACGGCGTCGCCTCTACCGTGGGCCTGATGGCGATGCATATCATCGGCTACACCGGCCCGGAGGCAGTGCCCTACGCGGTGAAGCTCGGTGTCGCGCTTCAACTTACCAATATCCTGCGCGATATCGGCGAGGACTGGCAACGCGGGCGGCTCTATCTGCCGCTGGATGAACTGGCCGCATTCGATTTGAGCGAGTCAGATATCGCGGTGGGCCGCTTGGATGACCGCTGGCGTGCCTTCATGCGCTATCAGGTGGCATGGAACCGCAAGCTGTACCGCGAGGCCATGCCCGGCGTCGGCCTACTGGACCGGCGCGGGCGCTTCGCCGTCGCCGCGGCGGCTGAACTGTACCGTGCTATCCTGGATGACATCAAGGCGTCTGGGTACGATGCCTTCCACCGGCGGGCGCACGTGGGCGACCTGACCAAGCTTCGCCGCCTGCCCGGTATTTGGTGGCGGGCCACACGAGGGTACCCGCGGTGACGCAGGGCCGCTCCACGCCGGAGAAAGTAGTCGTCATCGGCAGCGGCTTCGGCGGACTGGCCGCCGCCGCCCGGCTCGCCGCCCGCGGCTACCAGGTCGAAGTCTTCGAGAAGCGCGCGCAGCCGGGCGGCCGCGCCTCCGTCTTCAAACGGGACGGTTTCGTCTTTGACGCCGGGCCGACTGTGATCACGGCTCCCTTCCTGTTCGACGACATCTTCGCCCTGGCTGGCCGGCGGCGGGAGGATTACATCACCTTCCTGCCGGTGCAGCCCTTCTACCGTATCTTCGACCATGCGGGCCGCTTCTTCGAGTACAACACTGATCTGCCCCACGTGCTCAACCAGATCGGGCGCTGGTGTAAGGCGGACCAGGATGGCTACCGGCGCTTTCTCGCCGGGGCGGAAACTCTGATGCAGAAGGGCTTCTTGGAACTCGGCGACACGCCCTTCCTCCACACCGCCGATATGCTGGGCGTGACACCCGACCTGGTTCGCCTCCAGGCGTACCGCTCGGTGTACGGGTACGTGTCCCGGTTCATCCGGCACCCATTCCTACGCCGGTGCTTCAGTTTTCACCCGCTGCTCATCGGCGGCAACCCGCTCGAAGCCTCGGCGATCTACGCGATGATCCACGCGATCGAGCGTCGGTGGGGGATCTGGTATGTGCGTGGCGGCACCGGTGCGCTGGTGCAGGCGTTGGTGCGGTTGATCGAGGAGTTGGGCGGACGGCTGCACTACAATGCGGAGGTCACCCGCATCCCGGTGGAAAAGGGGCGTGCTACCGGCGTGTGCTTACGCGACGGCAGCGTCCATCCTGCCGATCATGTGGTCTCGAACGCCGACGTGCCATTCACCTATCTTCATCTGATCGACCAACGGCAGCGCGGGCTACGAAACTCGGACCGCCGCTACCGACACGTTGCCCGGTACAGCATGTCGCTGGTGGTGATCTACTTCGGCACGGACCGGCAGTACCGCGACGGGCGGCTGGTCCACCACAACATCATCCTGAGCCGCCGCTATAAGGGGCTGCTGCGCGAGATTTTCCATGGGCGTTCCTTGCCGCATGACTTTTCACTCTATCTGCATATGCCGGCCACCACCGACCCCTCGATGGCGCCGGAGGGGTGTGAGAGCTTTTATGTGCTCGCGCCAGTACCCCATCTGGGCGCCGACATCGATTGGGCTCAAGCGGCCAAGCCCTACCGTGATGCCATCCTCTCCTTCTTGGAGACGCACTATCTGCCGAATTTGCGGCGACACATCGTCGCCGAGCACATGATTGACCCCCGCTACTTCCGCGACGAGCTAAACACCCATCTCGGCTCCGGCTTTTCACTGGAGCCGGTGCTCACCCAATCGGCGTGGTTCCGACCGCACAATCGCTCAGAGGACATCGAGAACCTGTATTTTGCCGGGGCGGGCACCCACCCCGGCGCCGGGCTGCCGGGAGTCGTCCTCTCCGGCAAGATCGCCGCGGACTTGATTGGGGGCACGGCGCGGTGAGCGGTACTCTGTACGCGGCAGGTGCACCGCCGACGGTGGCGCGGCTCAGTCCACGGCGCGGGCTGGTGGCGCTCGCGGCGCTACGCCACGGCTTGGGCGGCCTGCTGCCTGTGCTCCAAATGGTGCAAGAGGACTTAGGAGACGTATTTCAGCTAACCATACCCGGCTTCCGTCCAGTCGTGGTGGCACGGCCCGATGCCATTCGTCACATCCTCGTGGACCAACCCGAGGCGTTTCAGTGGCGTCATGCCGGCGACCCGGTGACCCGGCTGCTGCGTCGTGGCTTTCTGGTGACCGACGGCGAGTTGCACGACCGGCTGCGGACGGAGGTAGGGCGGTCGTGCCGTCGTGGCGAGGTGGAGCCGCGGGCCAGTGAGGTCACGGCGGCGGCGGCCCGCGTGCTGGACCGGTGGCGATCCGGCCAGACCTACGACATGCTCGCGGAGATGCGGAAGGTGGCGCTGCTTAGCTTCGAGCGGGTGTTCTTGAGTCACGACCCCTGGCCGGAGCTACCGACACTGTGGAAGCCGCTGCTTCGTACGCTGCGTTACATCGGCCCCGGGTTGTGGATTGCGTGGCCGCATGCCGCGCCCCCACCACCTCGCGCCACGCGCGCCCTTGACGCGCACCTGCTGCGGCTGATTCGTGCCCGTCGCGCGGCCAGCGATCCGCCGAACGATCTGCTCACCGATCTTACCCATGCCTTCGTGGACGATGGGTTGGTGCGGGACCAGCTCCTCACGATGCTCATCGCCGGACACGATACCGCCACCGCCAATCTCGCCTGGACGCTCTACCTGCTCGGCTCGCATCCGCGGTGGATGGAGCGAGTGCAAGATGAGGTGCGGCGCGAGTTGGGCACTGGCGCACCAACCCCCGAGCGTGTCCGCCGCCTGCCCGCGCTTCAGCGGGTGCTTCACGAAAGCCTACGTCTTTACCCGCCGATCCACGCGCTCAGCCGCACGACGGTGGAGGATGTGACCCTGGCCGGGTTCCGCATCCCCGCCGGCACGCGCCTGCTTGTTAGTGTCTACCTTGCACACCGCCATCCCACGTACTGGGAAGACCCGTCCGCGTTCCGCCCCGAGCGGTGGGAGAACGGTAGACGGCCGCACCCGTTCGGCTATCTGCCCTTTGGCGGCGGTGCGCGGAACTGCGTGGGCGCGCTGTTTGCCCAGATGGAAGCCCCGCTGATCCTGGCGCGTATCCTGCAGCGGTACAGTCTTCGCCTGGAGCAACCGCGCGTGCTCCCCCACATGGGCGCCACCCTGACCCCGCATCCGCGGCTGCTGATGCGCGTGGAGGAGCGAGGGTGACCTACTTCGGGTTCCTGGCCCGCTTCCTGTGCATCCCTATTCTGCTGCTGGCGCTCTTGCTCTGGCTGGACCGGCGGCGCGGGGTGAGGACGCCGCCGGCGCTGCGGAACATCTCGGCGCCGTGGGTGGTAGTCCTCCATATCCTCATCGCCGTCGCCTACACCACACCCTGGGATAACTACCTGGTAGCCACGGGCGTCTGGCGGTACGACCCATCACTGGTGAGTGGCCTCACACTCGGTTGGGTGCCGGTGGAGGAGTACCTATTCTTCGTGCTGCAGACCATCCTCACGGGAATGTGGCTGTTCTGGCTCGCGTCCAGGCTGCCGCGCCGCATCGACTGGCGGCCTTGGTCCGGCACGCGGGCGGCGGCCGTGGTGGTGATCCTGCCGCTCTGGCTGGCGAGCGTGGCGTTGCTCGCGGCAGACGTGGAGCGCACGGCGTATCTGGCGCTTGTTCTCGTCTGGGCGCTGCCGCCGGTCATGCTGCAGACAGCCTTTGGCGGCGACATTTTGCTGCGCTATCGCCTGCAGGTTCTTGCAGCGATCGCCGTTCCGTGGCTCTATTTGTGTGCAGCCGACATGCTGGCGCTCAGAGCAGGCACGTGGACGATCAACACCGACAAGACGCTCGGCCTGAACGTCTTGCCTGGCCTGCCCCTTGAGGAAGCGGTCTTCTTCCTGATCACCAATGTGCTGCTGGTCTTTGGCATTCTGCTGGCGCTCGCTCAGGAATCGCGCGAGCGGCTGACGGCCTGGGTTGATGTCCGCCCCTATCGACGTCGTGAGAGCTGACCGCCAGGGATCGTACGGCGGCGCATGAAGCGAGGAACTCGTGGTAGCGGTATGGGTTGTGTGCGCGTTTCTGCTGGGATCGCTGCCCGTCGCCGTCTGGCTGGGACGCGGCCTCCAAGGGCTGGAGGTGCGCGCCGTTGGTGACGGGAATCCCGGCGCCACCAACGCCTGGAAGGCCGGGGGCTGGCAGCTGGGCGTGCCGGTGCTGGCGCTCGACTTCCTTAAGGGGGCCGCGCCGGTGGCAATCGCGCGCTATGACTGGGGGTGGGACGGAGTTCGGTTAGCGGCCGTCGCGGTCGCCCCGGTGGTAGGGCATGACTTCTCGCCGTTCCTGCGCGGGCGAGGCGGCAAGGGTTTGGCCACCACCTTCGGCGTGTGGACGGGGCTGACCCTGGCGGAGGGGCCGATGGTGCTCGGCTTGAGCCTGGTCGCCGGGCTGAGCGCGCGCCTGCGCGATGGTTGGACGGTCGCGCTGGGCCTTGCCGTCCTGCTGGGCGTGCTGTGGCTTCGCGGCTGGCCCCGCGTGTACCTGGTCGTGTGGTTGATAACGGCCGCGCTGCTGGTATGGAAGTACCGCCATGACCTGCGCCGATCGCCGCGCCGCGAGCGAGTCCCCGATGGATGAGCTCCTCTCCCGGATCGTCTCGTGGCAGGGACAGCAATTTGGTGTGCTGGTGTATCTGCTGCTCGTGCAGGTAAACACGGTTATCAACGCGCTCGGCCTGCGGCGATTGGGTGACTACCCCGACCCGCCAGCATGGCCCGATGTAGCGGTGCTCATCCCTGCACGCAACGAGGAGGCGACCATCGGCGCCTGTGTTCGCTCGCTGCTGTGCCAGAACTACCCGAGCTTTGCGGTGTACGCGCTTGACGATCAGTCCACGGACGGCACCGCGGCCATTCTCGCGGAGGAGGCAGCGCGATCACCACGACTACGGGTGCTCTCCGGCGCACCACTTCCCCCCGGCTGGCTGGGTAAGCCCTGGGCCTGTCATCAACTCGCTCGGGCCGTCGAGGCCGACATACTCGTGTTCGTCGATAGTGACACATGGCACCATCCGCGCATGTTGCGCGACGCGGTGACCGCGATGCTCGCCGAGCAAGCGGGCATGCTCTCCGTCCTGCCCCGCCAGGTTACGTGCACGCTACCCGAATGGCTGGCCGTGCCGATCATCCCCTGGAGCCTGCTGACGCACTACCCGTTGGCGCTGGCGCAGCGATTCGGCTGGCGCAGCGGTGCGGCCGCGCTCGGGCAAGTCCTGCTTTTCCGCAAGCAAGCGTACCAGGCGACGGGCGGGCATGCGGCCGTGCGCGGGGAAGTAGCCGAAGATCTGGCGCTGGCACGAGCCGCGGCGAGACGGGACATCCGGTGGCGCGTGATCGACGGTAGAACGCGCTGCGCCTGCCGGATGTACCGCTCGGCCGCTGCCGTACGCGAGGGCCTGGGCAAGAACCTGGTCGCGGCGTTCGGGGGGCGAGTGTGGCTCTACACCTTCGTCTGGATGTGGCTAGTAGTGGCCTTCATCCTCCCACCAGTGGAGTTGGCTGGTGCATTGCTGGCTGGGCTACCATTTTCTATCCCGCTGGCCACAGGCGGGGTGCTCATGGCGATCGGTGTCTGGGGAACGACGGTATTGCGCCTGCGCCTGCCGCCGGCGCTCGTAGCATGGTATCCCGTCGTCATGATGGTGGCGTTCCTACTGGCATGCGAGTCCCTCCGCCAGACGCTCACCAAGCGGGCGACTTGGAAGGGACGGCGAGTGTTCCTGTGAGCGAGACGTGTGGCACAGGCTGCATTGCATCTCTAGGTGGCCAGCCTCACAGCACCCGAGCAACCGAAATTGGCGAGAGCAAGCGCATTGACGCCATGGCAAGGTGGGCCGTGGTCTCGTCCGATGACCGCTGGCAAATTCACTGCGCGGTGAGAGGGTGCCATGCAAGTCGGAATATCAAACGGCACCCGGGCCATGCTACCCACCCCTGCATAAAGAGCGGCCTGAATGTAGGGCCGTAGTCTGGGTCGAGGATCTCCCCGATCAGTTATGGCTGTGAGACTACTCCGCGAATGATGCGTCGAATGCACTCGTGCGAGACTCCGTATTCTCGACCGAGCGCACGCAGCGATTCCCCAGCTGCAGCTCGTGCCGCGATGGCAGGCCATAACGACGAGGGCACGCCGAGTCTGGTGACCGCAATCAGGCGGCGAGGATGTTCAGGTAGGCATCGCTCAAGCGGCGCGGTGAGCCGATACAAGTACTGGCAGGTGTGGTGACCGATCCCCCTCGGGGTCGCCCCTGCCATCATTCAAACCAGCCGCAGCAGGGTAGAAACGGCACAAGTCTACCAGTCACCCTTCACCGACATCAGCTACATGGGTCGGAGGGACTCTTTACCGCGCATCAAGTGGACGAACTGGCTTTACGACTTTCGGAGGTGTGTCAGCGGGCCACTGCCTAACAGTATCAGGACCAATCCTCTGCCCGGTCATGATCCACTAAGCTCGCCCCCCGCTGGTGATGCCGCGGGAGGTAGTTGGATCAGGAGACCACGTCGATATCGATCCAATTGCCTAACTGCACACCGAGCTGGTCCTCGATAAAGGTTAGCCGGAAAAACCGGCGAACGTACTCGCTCGGCCACATGCGCAAGTCGACGCCCGCCCAGCTCCTTACACTCACCGGACTGTGCGAACGCTTCATCGCCCGCCTATCGCCCCATCCTGGATTGAGCGATGACGCTGCAATCACGCATGCCCGCCTCACGCTTTGGTCAGGAGGCTCGTTCCATTCGCTCCTATGCCACCACCGGGCGCGCCAGTTTACGGGCGTTGGGAAGCACAGTTGTGGCCAGATTGCTGAGCCAGCGCAGTTGATGCTCCGGTCGTACCCCATCATGCATCAGGATGATGTGGCTGGTGCCACCCTGGTGGAACTCGTCGATGAGGGTGAACAAGGTATCCAGTGCGACGGGTGAGCCAGTAGCATCACTGCGGGTTTGCATCGCTCCGACGAAGATGAGTGAGCTCGGATCGCGGCCCGCAGCGCTGGCGGCCCGCTGGACCGCCGCCACGGCGTGAGCTTGCTTGTCGGCGGGCAACCCGGCGCCAATCCACCCGTCTCCAATGCGACCAGCCCGCCGCCAGGCCACCGGCGTGTAACCACCAATGAGGATGGGCGGCGGATTCTGCGCGGGATGGGGCCGTGGGTCGATCTCATCGAAGCTGTAGAATCGACCGTGAAAGGACGTGTAACGCTCCTGCGACGTCCAGAGCGTGCGTAATAGCGCGACGTGCTCCTCCATCCGGGCGCCGCGCTCATTCCAAGGCATGCCGAGCGCCTCTGCCTCCTCTTCCATCCAGCCCGTGCCGCCGCCGAGCAACAGGCGGCCCCCGGAGAGGGCGTCGATCGTCGCTAGTTGACGAGCGTTCAACACCGGATTTCGAATGGGAAGCACTTCAACCATGGTCCCCAGCTGGATGCGGCTCGTCGCGCCAGCCGCATAGGCAAGCGTGGTGAGACATTCAAACCAGGGTGTCCGCTCCGCATACCAGTCATCCTCATGGACCGCACCCCGATGCAGCGACCGGCTGTGCCGGGGAAACGCGAGATGGTCGGAAGTCCAGAGGCTATCAAAGCCGAGCCGTTCAGCCGTGGCGCTGAACTCCTGGATGAGACCGGGGGCGGCGCACGGCCCCAGGTGCGGCAGCCGCACGCCGACTTTCACGCCGGTTGGTGATTCCATTTCGCCTATCCGCCTACGCCACTGGGCCGCCGGCCACCCCGGATAGCACTGACCGAGTGCGAGCGGAGGCTGGCGTGGGTAAGACGCCGCGCAGTTGGGGCAAGACTTCTGTGGCAAAGCGTTCGATCTGCTCGCGCGCCTGCTCCGGTGTGATGCCGGTGACATGGAGCTTAATAGCAAGCGCATCCGCACCGGACTGTTCCAGCACGGACCCGAGCCGGTCGGTTACCTCTGCTGGCGATCCGGCAATGACGCCTGCGAGCGGCTTAGCGTCAGTAGCCCGAAGAAATGCTCCGTAGGCGCCTCCATCCGCGGCCGCGCTGTACCCCGCTCGCTGAGCCGCGATCAAGTCTACGGGCGGCTCGCCGATCCAGGCCTTACTCGACCGGACTACTGGTCCGAGGCCGCCAGCCTGACGGTACTCGGCCATCAGGTCTTCCAGCGGGCCCGTCGGGTGAATTCCCAACCCCAACCGCGCGGCTCGCCGTACCGCCACCGGCCCGCCTGCCGCGGAGAGCAGCGGTATGGGGTCGCGAGCAAGGCGGGCCACCGCCGGGTCCTGTCCGAGCGGTCCGCTCGCGCCGACTCGCAGCGCCTCGACGACGAAGCGCAGCGCCTCACGGAACCGACGAGGAACATCGGCCGGTGCCAGCCCCGCCAGCTCCCAGTCCGCCGGGGCATAGCCCGGAGCAAAGCTCATGCCTACCCGGCCGGGAAAGCGCGCTGCCAGCCAGGCAATCTCCTCCGCAACAATGGCCGGAGTGCGTAAGGGTAACAGCAACGGAAACGCGCCCGACCAGGCGCGGCTCATCTCCTGCAGCATCCAGCCGGCCACCTGCAGGGGGTTGGGCAAATATCCCGGGAAGCCCAGGTGATGCTCGCTGAGCGTCACGCCGTCGTAGCCCAGCGCGTCGGCCAGCCGGGCCTGCGCCAGCAGTTCCTCCAACGCTTCTTCCGGCGGCAGATCGTGCAGGTACAGTCCGAGCGAGATCGTGCCCGGCGCAAAGGGGACGGTTGCGGGGAGTTTCGAGTCGAGTTGCTCAGAGCGCGGCACGCGGCGCCTCCTTCAAGCTGGCAGGGTGTCAGATTGCTCTCACCGAGCGGAACGCGAGCACGTCGGCATCCGTACAGCCAAGCCAGTCGCGCAGAATCTCTGCGGTGTGCTCGCCCAGACCCGGCGCCGGGCGGCGCACCGACCACGGCGTAGCTGACATCTTGAACGGCGCACCCGGCGACCGGACTGTCACGCCAGCACCGGGATCCTCATAGGAGATGAAGAACTCCCGGTCCTGCAAGTGCCCGTCGTTGAGCACATGTTCCGGCTCGCGGATGTGCGCGATCGTCAGCCCGCGCTCCTGCGCCGTTCGATAGACCACATCGGCCGGCATGCTCTCGATAAAGAGACGGATGAGGCTGCTCGCCTCGGCCGGGTGCGCCATCCGGTACTCCATGTCATCAAACACCGGGTCGAGGATGGGGGAGTCAGGTTGCAGCGGGCGGATCCAGTCGCGTACCTTGCCGAAGTCGTTCCAGGCGTTGAACGAGGTCGCGGCAGCCAGCACATTGCCGGCCTGAAGCCACTGACCGTCGCTACACTGCACCTGCGCCTCGGTGGAAAGATGCGGCTTGGCGTGCCGGCCGGTCTGCCGCTGGACGTTCTCCTTGTTGAAGGCGTACCAGCTAAAGCCCTCTTCCTGCGAGATGGCCAGGCACGCCTGGGCAGAGACATCGATCAAGTCACCTGCATCGCTCCCAGACAGGCGCTGGCTCACCAGCGAGGCGAGCACCGCGTTGAGCGCCCAGATACCGGCCGCGTTCATCGCATGCCAGCCCTCGCCCCGGATGGGCGGGATCGCATGGTCGTCGTAGCCGCAGAGCCAGAGCACGCCGCCCATTGCCATCTCGATGAGGTCGCCTCCCTGCATCCAGGCATAGGGACCATCTTGGCCGAACGGACTGACGGCACAGACGATGAGGGCCCGGTTCAACTCACGGAGCAGTTCGTAGCCGCAGCCCCGCTTGTTCAAGTAGCCGGGCACATTGCCATCGAGTACGACATCAACCGTGGTTGCCAATTGCCGAAACAGATGCTGACCCGACGGCGTATCAAGATCGAGCGTGACGCTGCGCTTATTCTGGTTGTAGTACCAGAAGAAGAGCGAGTGCTCGGCGTGGCCGTCGTTGCTGAGAAACGGGCCAATTGCACGAGACGGGCTGCCTCCCAGGGGTGGCTCCAGTTTGACCACCTCCGCACCCAGACCGGCGAGCAGGCGGCCGCACGCCTCAGCGCCGCCGCCTCCCGTCTCCAGGACACGCAGTCCGCTGACCGGGCCGGGAGCACTATAGTCACTAGCGGTATAAAGAGTTGCTTGCATGCTGTAGCCTCTTGCTGATCGCGCGTGTGGGAGCCGGAGCGCGGACAATGCGGCGGCTCATACGTGCCGGTCGCGTGTGGGATGGCATCGAAATTCAGGAGACGCCCGCTGTTTCTGGAGCGGAGGACTTGTCCGAGGCTTCTCGTGCGAGCAATTCTTTCACCGCGTCGGTGTGCTCCCCCACGAGCGGCGACGCGACCAGCGAACCGAACGGCCGTGTACGATGCTGCACGGGTAGCCACTCGAACTTAACATTGCCGAGGACGGGATGGACGGCCTCGCGATAGAGCGCACGGTACCGGAGTTGGGGATCGTTCTCCTGAAGATCCTCCGACGTTTGGACCGCGCCGGCCGGGACACCGGCACGCTGCAGCAGCAGCATAAGCTGATGTTTCTCGAAGCCGCGCGTCCAGGTGGCGAGGCGCTCGTCCAAGCTGTCGCGGCTCTCCCAGCGGCCGGCGGCAGTGTCTAGGCGCGGGTCGCTCGCCCACTCCGGGTTGCCCAACTCGCTGCGGAGCGCGACCCATTGCTCGTCACTAAAGACCGAGATCGCGATCCAGGAATCGGGCGCGATGCAGGGGTAGACGCCGTGCGGCGCGACGTTCAGGCCGTGCACGCGATTGCCCGTGCGCCGGAACTGCCGGCCGTTGAGCGCCACATCGAGCATCACCGGGCCATTGAGCGTGATCGAGGTCTCGATGAACGACTCATCGATGTACTGTCCCTGCCCGGTGCGCGCCCGATGGTAGAGCGCGGCGAGCACCGCGGCGGTGCCGTAGTAGCCGCCCTGGTTATCCATGTAGGACATGCCCCACCCGGACGGCTCCCGGTCCGGCAAGCCAGCGCAGGCGGTGAGGCCGCCCAGCGCCTGGACGAGCGGGCCGAAGGTGCGAAACGCCATGTCCCTGCCGCTGTGCCCGAACCCACACATGCTGATGTAGATGATGTCCTCACGGATCGCGCGCAGCCCGTCGTAGTCGAACCCCCAGCGTTTCATCACCCCGGCACTGTAGTTCTCAATCACCACATCCGAGACGCGCACGAGGTCAGTGAAGGTCTTTCTGCCTTCTTCCATGTTGATGTCGAGAATGATGGAGCGCTTATTGCGGTTGTAGTTGTTGAACATGCTGCCGTGGCTCAGGTCTTCACCGGGGACCTCGGCGACGTGCCCGTCGATCGCCGGCATAAACCTCCGCAGGTAGTCCGGCCGCGTTGGTGTCTCGACCCGGATCACATCAGCGCCCCAATCGGCCAGGGTACGGGTCGCCAGCGGGCCGGCGCCGTACCAGGTCAGGTCGGCGACGCGGATTCCGGACAGAAGTGCTCGTGCATCCATCGTTCAGTCTCTCCGTCAGGTGAGCGTCTGGTTGGGTTGGCGCCCGCTGAGGACGGCAATTCGATGGGCAGCGGCAGGCAGCCATTGCCGCCGTCCGTTCGCTCCAGCGGGCAAGCGCGGGAATCGTGGCTGCGGCAACGCTCCGCGAATGGAACCGCCGCGCAAGCACCGCGCATCAACCGGCTCGGCCTACGCGCTACAGCGCCGCGCCCGAATCGAGCTTGAAGTATGGCAAGGTTCCATACCCGCCCACATCCCAGAAGCGAATCCGGCCGTGCGCGCCGATGGCGATATCGTCCAGCTCGGTCTCGACGATCCGGGTAATCATCCGCACCCCGACTTCGTCCAACTCGACCACCGCCACCGCGTAGGGCGTATCGCCGAACGCCGGGTGGACCTGGTGGTACGTCGTCGTATAGCTATAGATGTGGCCGGTCTGCGGGGCCGGCTGCCAGGTGGTGCGCGGCGAGCCACAACTTGGGCAGCCCGGCCGCGGCAGGAACCGGAACGCCTGGCAGTCGTCACACCGCTGGAGCAGCAGCTCGTGGCGCTCGCACGCTTCCCAGAACGGCGCGTTGTCCGGTGTAAGGGCCGGCAGCGGGACGAACTGCGTCTGCTCGATGGTTGTCATGATCGGCAGTCTCCTGGATGGCTACGCGTTGCGGTCGAGGATGAGGGCGGAGGTCTCCACCGGCAGCCCGCCCGTCACCAGGCAGATATCGCTGTCCTCAACCTGGGTCGTCGACGTGCCGCGAATCTGGCGGACGCCTTCGACCACATGGTTCAGTCCGTGGATGTACCCTTCCGAGAGGTTGCCGCCGGCCGTGTTGACCGCGACCCGCCCGCCGGGCCGGATATTCGCGCCGCCCTCGACGAAGGGGCCGCCCTCGCCCTTCGCGCAGAAGCCGTAGTCCTCGATTTGGAGCAGTACCGTCGGCGTGAAGCAGTCGTAGAATTGGACCACGCGGATCTCATCCGGCCCCAGCCCCGCCATGCTGTACAGACGGTCCGCCGTGTATTTGCCGCAGGTGACGAGCGGGTCATCCGATGAGACCGGGTAGGCGAAGAGCGGGCCATGCCGCCCCGCGTTCAGTCCTTGCGTGGCGGCGCGGATGTACGCCGGCGGCTTCGGCAGATCCTTCGCGCGCGCCGCATCCGTCACGACCACCGCGCAGGCGCCGTCGGTCTCCAGGCAATAGTCGAAGAGCCGCAGCGGCGCGGCGATGAGGCGGGAGTTCTGGTGGTCCTCCAGGTCCAGCGGGCGGCCGTACATCTGGGCATGCGGGTTGCGGTTGGCGTTCTCGCGGCAGACGACCGCGATCGCGCCCAGTTGCTCGCTCGTGGTGCCGTACTGGTACATGTGGCGCTGGGTCAGGAGGCCGTACACCTGGCCGGGCGCGGCCAAGCCGAACGGGTGCGCGTACTCGAAGAAGTCCTTCGTGCCGCCGACGCGTTCCGGTTCGCCGTTGCCGCCGCTCGCCCCCTCTCGATTCGCCAGACCGAACCGCCGACCGGAGCGGCCATTTAGCGAGCGATAGCAGACGACCGTGTGCGCCAGCCCCGCGGTGATCGCGGCCACGGCCTGGGCGACGATGCCGCAGGAGGCGTTGCCGCCGTGGTCGGCGCGGCCCCAGTAGTTCAGCCGCTGAATACCCAAGCTGGAGGCGAGCCAGCCTGGCCAGGCGCTCTCGTCCATCTCGTAGGCGATGACGCCATCCACCTCGCCGGCCGCGATGCCCGCGTCGGCAATGGCGGCGCGAATCGCCTCCACCGCCAGCGCCAGCTCCGTCTTGCCCGACGAGCGGGAATACGTCTCCGACTCACCGATCCCGACGATGGCGCAGCCATTGCGCTGCCACTCAGCCATAGTTGTACCTCACGCGTCTTCTGCTAGCAGCATGGCCCGCAAGCGACGTGACCCAAAGGCGACGTACCCTATTGATACCGGCTCACTAGACACGCTTCAACAGGGGATGTCCACGCTATTCATTCAGGATTACAGAGCTTTGGGACCGGCGTCCGCTCTGCATCCGTCGCCATGCCGGTAGCCGCGATCGATCCATTGTGTTCGCCGGTGGAACCCCCAGCGCCGGTGACCACCCCTCATACCCGGAACGCAACGGCGGTGTATCATCTCACCGCGGAATGACAGCTGGGTCGTTCGAGCGTTCGCCAGCGGCGCTCCAATAGCGCGGCGCCTGCTCACACCGCTCCTGTGGCGATTCGTAGGAGGGGACCATGCGAGCGGATCATGAGGACGAGACCAACCGCGCTTCGGGGGGCCAGCCCGTCCATCCCGCCCTCATGTTTCGGATCGACCAGATTCAGGCATTCGTCTACCTCGCGCAGGGCACGACCTACAGCAGCACCGCTGAAATGCTCAACATGTCAGAGGGCGGGCTCCACTACCAGATTCGGGCGCTGGAAAAGTTGCTCGGCGTGCGCCTGTTCCAGCGAATTGGCCGGCAGGTGCGCCTGACCCCAACTGGAGAGCAGCTGCTCCCGCATGCACTGCAAGTGCTCTGGTCTGCCAGTCAGCTCACCACCGCCGCGCAGCAGGGAAACAGTCGTCTGCTCCGGATCGCCGCCGGACCAATCGCCGGACCGTTCATCTTGGCTCCGTTGCTCGACGAGCTTCGGGCGCTTCTGGACAGGGAGATCGAGACGCTTGTCACTGGCGCTGCCAGTTCCTGGCGCGCCCTTGTCACCGGCGACGTAAGTGCCGTCGTCGCGGGCGCGGCGGCGATTGAGTCGGGGGGCAGGCACCAGACTGCCGGTATCCACGCAATCCCGATCGGAACATCCCCGTGGGTGCCAATCATCAGCCGGCGCAATCCCAGCCACGCGGCGGGCGAAAGCATGTTTCGGCGAATCGTCATCCCCAGCGAAGTTGAAGAGTTGCACCAGCATCTGCTCCAGGCGATGCTCGTCAACGAGTTACCTAATGTTCGGATAGATGTATCGGACCCGGTTGAAGGAATCTTCGCTATCGTCCGAAATGAGATCGCGCTCGGAATGGTGCCTGCGCTCGCACTCTACACTCGGCTTGATAGTGACTCGTACGAGATTGTCCGGAATGAGCGGCTCTTCCTGGAACGAACGATGATCATTCTCTACCGCGCCGATGAACGTTTGAGTCACGACGAAGCGGCGCGCATCGCGGAGCGGATACGGTCGCGGATGATCGAGATTCTCGGCTCGTACTTCTCGGACGTCGCACCGCCCACGGCCAGGAAAAGCGGAGACGGAGTTCAACATCCGCGAACTCGCAGTATGTAGGGACTCTCCCGGGTTCGCCGTGGTCCGTTTCCTGACCCAGCACTCGCTGGGGCGCGGTGCTATCGCGCCCCCCGCAGCCGCGGATCGAGCCGGTCGCGGAGCGCGTCGCCGAGCAGGTTGATCGCGAACACGGTGATGGCGAGGAAGAGGCCGGGCCACAGCACGACCCACGGGCTGCGCGTCATCACCAGCCGGCCCTCGCGCAGCATGACGCCCCAGGAGGGTTGGGACGCCGGCACGCCGTGTCCCAGGAAACTGAGCGACGCTTCGGCCAGCACCGCCGCGCCAAACGAGAGCGTCCCGACCACGATCACGAGCGGCATGATATTGGGGATGATGTGCGCCCACACGATGCGAAGCGGCGATGCGCCCACCACCCGCGCGGCCTCGACGAATGTGGCATCGCGCACTGAGATGACGGAACCTCTGAGGATTCTCGACTGGCTGATGGAGGTCAGAAGGATGAGGGCAATGGCGACGTTCCAGACGCCCTGCCCGATGAGCGCGATGACGACGAGCAGCGCGAGGAGCGTAGGAAGCGCCTGCGCCGAGTCGATGATGCGCTGGAAGATGAGATCAACCGCGCCGCCCAGATAGCCGGAAATCACGCCGATCAAGGTCGCGCCGATCATGACACCGATCATGACGACGGTGCCGATGAGCAGCGATACCCGGCCGCCGTACACGGTCCGCGAGAAGAGGTCCCGGCCAATATTGTCCGTGCCAAAATAGTGATTAGACGAGGGCGGCTCCAGGCGATGGAGCACGTCGGCCTGCTGATGGCCGTAGGGTGAGATGAGCGGCGCGCTGATGGCGGTCGCCCCAGCCACCACGAGCATGAGCAGCGGCACGCCGATCGCACGCCGCAGCGTAAACCGGACGATGCCTCGGAGCACCGACACGCTGGCCGGCCGGTCCAATGGCTTAGTCACCAGTTGCTGCATCAGGCGCTCCTCTAGCCCGTCGTTCGCCGCGCACGCTCTCTTACCTGGCCCGAACACGCGGGTCGAGCCAGCCGTACGAGAGGTCAACGAGGAAGTTGACGATCAGCACTATGAAGCCGAAGAAGAGCACGATCGGCTGCAACAGGACAAAATCTCGCTTTGACACCGAATCGAGTGTCAGCCGGCCCAGTCCCGGCAATCCGAAGATCTGCTCGAAGACGATCGCGCTGCCGAGCATGATCGGGATCTGCACGCCGATGAGTGTCACAACCGGAATGAGGGCGTTGCGGAGGGCGTGCCGGACAATCACCGACCGCCCGCGCAGGCCTTTGGCGAAAGCCGTCCGCACATAGTCCTGCCGCAACACGTCGAGCATCGTCGTTCTGGTAACCCGAACAATCACCGCGGCGATGTGCAGTCCGATGATCAGCGCCGGGGTCAAATAGAGCAGCAGGTTGCCGGCCGGGTTATCGCGGAAGCCCTGATATTCCAGGGGTGGTGTCCGGCCCCACCAGGCCGCCGGTAAAGCAATCGCGATGGTCGCTACCCAGAAGCTGGGCAGCGCCAGGAAGGCAAAGGCGCCGCCGCGAACCAGATAATCGAGCCATGAATCCTGCTTCATGGCGGACAGCACCCCGACTGGCAGTCCAATCACCACCGCCACCGCGAGCGATAGCAGGACCAACTCAAAGCTGACGGGGAAGCGGCGCATGATCTCCGCTCCGGCTGGTTCGCCAGTCCAGAGCGAGCGCCCGAAGTCGCCGCGCACCGCATCGCCGAGCCACTCCGCGTACTGCACTGGGAGCGGCCGGTTAATGCCGAGCCGCTCCCGCAACGCGTCGACGTCGCGCGCATACCCATTCTGGTCCACCATCAACGCGGCCACATCGCCCGGCAAGAGGCGAATGATGAGAAACGCCCAGATGGAGAGAAGGAACAGTGTCGGGACGATCAGAATCAGTCGCGAAATGTAGTACCTGCTCACACGCCTCTCCCGATTCGGCACCCACTGATCCAGCGTCGTGCCCGCATCGCGCAATGCATCCGGCGCCACCGCACACACCACGATCGCGGTCTGGTCCCGCCTCCCGATCGGATGGCTGTCAGGCTGTCTCCGTCGAGGCAGCGCGCTCGAGCTCATCTTCCAGGGCGCGGATCGCGTTAGCGCCGGTCATGAACGTCGCGATCCCGCCCGGGATGGCGGCGGCCTCAAAGGCTTCCAGCATCTCCCTCGAGGTGGCGCCCAGGTAGTGCGCCCGGCGGAGGTGATTGAGGACGCCCTGCTCGCTGCCCTTGAAGGCGAGCAGCGCGGACGCAACCAGTTCGGCGTATTTCGCCGGCAGCGCCCGCTCCCCGGAATCGGCGTCCCGGAACTGGAGGCCCAGGGCGGTGATGCGTCCCACCGCCTCCATGAACTCCGGATGGAGCCGGGTCGCCACCTCGATCCCCGGATAGTCATAGTTGCGACCGCGCTTTGGCTTGCTGTCTGTCGCGGCGCTTCGCGCGGTTCCCACCTGATCGGCCATTTCAGTTCCTCGTAAGGCGTGGAGGCTGCGCCGGTAGGCATACCGACGTCTCCTGCAAAATGGTGTGCGTTGAGGGCGTGCGGGTCAGGCGAGCCGATAGAGCCGGGCGGCGTTGTCGTGGATCGCCTTGCGGGTCAACTCGGCCGGGATGCCGGCAAAGACGTCTTTGATGTGGTCTTTCGGCAGCTTGGCGGTTGAGAGCGGCCCCGGCGTCAGGCTGGTGGGATGCGGGAAGTCGGTCTCGAACAGAATGTTGTTCGGGGCGAAATCCAACATTGACTTGAGGCCGGCCTGCTCGAACCAGAAGCAGGCGTAGATCTGGCGCTTGAAGTACTCGCTCGGCTTGAGGTCATATTCCGGGTGCTCGGTGGATGCGCCCATGTTGACCCATTGCCAGTCCAGCGCCTCGCAGATGAAGGGCAGCCAGCCGGCGCCGCTCTCTACCGACACGAAGTTCAACTTCGGGAAGCGGTGGCAGACGCCGGAGACGATGATCTCCGTGATCGCGCGGGCATTGTCGAGGAAGAAGAGCACGCTCTGGCGGGCGAGATTCGTCTTGATCCCGTTGCCTGGATACGCCTTCAATGGCGTGCCCATGGCGTCGCCCTCCGCGAAGGCCTTGAACTCTTTCTCGCGGTCGCGTTCACCGGAGCCGATATGGAAGTTGATTGAGAGGCCGAGGTCCTGGGCCACGGTCCAGAGCGGGTTCCAGGCAGGGTCGCTCAGCATAGGCTGGTCCAGCGTCTCCGGCATGTTGGCGATCGTGACGCCGCGGTGCCCTAGCTTGGCAACGCGCTGGGCCTCCTTCACCGCCTCGTCCATATCCCAGAACGGCAGCAGGCCGATCGGGATCAAGCGGTCCTTATCGAGCGAACTCCAATCGACCATGAAATCGTTGTAGGCGCGAATGTGCTCCAGGCGCAGCTCCGTGTCGTTGATCCACATGAGGAAGCCCGCCGCGAACCCGGCCACGTTGGGGTAGAGCACCTGGGCGTGAATGCCGGCCCGGTCCATCCATTGCAAGCGCGCCCGCGCATCGTAGGCGCCGGCATCGACATCGTCGTAGGACTTCGGGCTGGCCGGATGGAAATCCGGGTTGCGCGTCCAGGCGGCCGTGGCGCCGGCCGGGGCCACCCCGACGTACCGGTCGCCGATGAACCAGCCGAGGCCCGCGTCGTTGGGCCGGGGGCGGACCTGGAGCACCTGCTCGCCCCACTTGTCGGGGGAGAGCCGGCGGGTCCAGAGGTCGGCCGGCTCGGTGATGTGGGTATCGACATCAATGACCTTGACCGTGTCGAGCACCTTCTCCACTGCTTGTGTCGTCACCATACGGTTCTCTCCCTCGGTGCTCGCGCACCACTCAGTGCTCTCTCACGAATTGGCCGCGGCTGAGCTTGCCGGCCGCGCCTCAGGCGGGTGCTACACGCTCCGCGCTCGACCGCCTACGATGCGAGCCACGAGTTGACGAAGCCCACGCCGAGGTTATAGCCGAGGCGGGCCCGGTAGTTTTTGAGTTCCGGCCGGACAATGTCGTATGACATGACGGTTGGCGTGTAGATCTGGAGGCAGCGGTCCTGGTGGACCTGCTGGAGCTGGTCGATCACCTTCTTGCGCTCCGCGAAGTCCATAATTGTTCTCTGCTTCTCACAGAGGGCGTTCACCTCGGCGTCGTCAACGCCCATGCCGTTCGTTGTTCCGTCACGATGGATCTGCTGGAATGTGTACGCCTGCGGGTCGTCGAAGGCGCTGCGCGAGTTCATCGATACCTCGCCCGGTTTCGCGTCCTTGCCGCGGCTCTGGACGTACTTCGGCAGGAAGGCGTTGTAGTCCATGTTTTCCAGGCCAACCCGAATCCCGATCTTGGCCAGGTCCGAGACAATCAGATTGGCGTGTTCCAGGTAGGCTGCCCCGTACCGCTGCGTGACGAAGAACTTCATCTCCAACCCATCCGGGTAGCCGGCCGCGGTCAGGAGTTGCTTGGCCTGCGTCGGGTCGTACTTTCGCCACTGCGCCGCCGGGCCAACGTTGTTCTCCGCCAGGCGCCACTTCGCCATCGGGTAAGGAACGAGGAAGTCGCGCTGACCTTTCCCTTGATAGAGCCCCTTCACCCACGCTTCAACATTGATCCCGAGCGAGATCGCCCGGCGCACGCGCACATCGTTGAACGGCGCCGCCTTCTGGAACATCTGAATGCAGTCGCCCGATGTGCCAGCGTATTCATCAACCGTGGCGCGGGATTGCTTGGCGAGTTCCGGCACCTGATCGCGGCTGACTGCCCCCTGCGACCCACCCAGAGAACTCCACAGAAGGGTCAGATCGCCATTCTGGTAGGCGGCGATCACGCTCGCGGGATCAGCAAACACAACCAGGTCAACCTGGTCGATATACGGCGTTTGCCCGTCATTCAGGAAGTACGTCGGATTCCGCTTAAAGACATAGCGGGCGCCGGACTGGGCGCGGTCCAGCATGAACGGACCGGTGCCGATGATGCTTTCGGCCGTCTTCCAATCGCCGAAGCGCTCGCGCGTCTCCTTCGGGAGGAAATACCAGTAGCGGCCGCCCATGTTCGCCAGAAACGTCGCGTCCGGCTCCGTGAGTGTGACCTTAAAGGTCTGAGGATCAGGCGCCCCGTACGACTTGACGAATGCGATCTGCGTCTTGTTGAGCGAGTCCTTGCCTACATCGAAGAGATACTTGACATCGTCCGCCACGACGGCGCGGCCATTGACAGGGGCCTTGTCCTGCCAGCGCGCGCGCGGGTCGAGGTGGAAGATGATGTTGGTCGGGTCGGTGACTTCCCACGATTTCGCCAGCGACGGCACGAGCGAATCGTCGCCCGGCTCAATGCCTGGTCCGGCTTTGTAGCGTAGGAGTTGATCGGAGACAAAGGAAAGGGCGTTCATGGTCTGGGCGGCGTTGGTGGTCATGTAGTCCCAGCCCGTCGGGTCCAGGCCAGGGAGGCGCACGAAGCCGCCCCGCTTCGGGGTGTCCGTGGCTGCCGCAGCCTGTGTACCGCGGCTCTGGGATGATGCGCCGCTCGACGACGAGCCGTTGCCTGGTTTGTCCTCCGAACTACTGCACGCCAGCGCCAGTGCCGTGGCCGCGGCCGATACGCCAAGCGCGGCCGTCATCAGCGTTCGTCTGGACACGGTTGAAGCAGAGCGGTCCGGTCCCGCTGGTCGTTGCGGCGCGTTGTAGCTCGTGCTCACAGTCATCCCCTCCTCAGCCATCGCGACCCGGTATATGCACACGGCGCTGAGCGATCAGCCAGACCGGCCGCACAGCAAAACCATTTCAGTGGTTTGCACAAAGCGTTTCAATGCAGGAAGCTCGCGGTCGCCGTTCAGGATTTCAACGGATTGGCGCATGCACCATGGCCGTGCTCTGCCTTCCGCGGGTCCATCGCAGTCCGATGCTATACGTTGACTTGATCTGACATCCGGCCCTCAGAGTGGAAGGGAAGGCACGCTCTATGTCCGGTCCGCCCCTGGCCCGGTAGCGGTGGGTCACATGACGACTTCCACCGGAGTCTCGCCGCGCGAGCGCAGCAGGGCAGTGGGCGCTGGGCGGAACTGCGGCAGCGTGACCTCGTCAGTCACTCGCTGGAAGACCGCCTCGACCGGCATGCCGATGTATGCATCACCAGCCTCGCACTCCATGACGTTCGCGGTGATGCGAACCGTGTCCTCGCCGGCCTCCTCCGGTACGACCAGCGCCACAATATACGGCTCCGAGAATCCGGGCATCATCAGTCGATGGTCAACGATGTAACTGTAGACGGTCCCTCGACCACTGATGCGTTCCCAGCGGACATCGGTTGACGGGCACGACCCGCACCAGGTTTGCGGTGGATGTTGATAGCGCCCGCACTCATGACACCGCTGGATCCGTAGTTCATGCCGCCGCGCTGCCGCCCAGTACGGCTGCGTCAGGTCGTCCGCCGCCGGCAGCGGTCGGATCCCTTTCTGCTTGAGGAGCGCCTGGCCTTCAATCGTGCCGACATTAATAGGCTCAGCCATCGGTCAATGCCCCGCTGTCTGCCGAATCCTACCCTTTGGTACCGAGAATTGCGGCATATCCCCGGCTGGGAATATGAGATGAGATCACGGCATGGTGCGCCGGCTTGCGAACCTGGCGCGGGCCGGCGGTGCCGCGCAACTGCTCGACCGCTTCCAGAATCGGTCCGTGACCGTGCAGGCGTCCCTGGGAGAGCTGGCCGCCGTGGGTATTGAGCGGCAGTTCGCCCGCCAAACCGATGCGCGTACCGCCCTCAATAAACGCGCCGGCCTCACCGCGGCCCACCAATCCGAGATGCTCCATCCAGATCAACGAGAAGAAGCTGAAGCCGTCGTACGGGTAGGCGATGTCCATATCTTTGGGTCCCAATCCGACATCGCGGTACAACGTCTCCGCGATGGGCGACAGGCCCTCCAGGATCTCAGGGTCAAGATGGGGCATCGGCATACCCAGGCGGCCCTCCGACCAGCCGAGAATGTACACCGGCGGGTGGCGCAGCGCGCGCGCCACGTCATCACGAGCGACGAGGTAAGCGAACGCGCCGTTCACCGGGATGTCGCAATCCAGCAGACGCACCGGGTCGGCGATCCAGCGCGACGCCAGGTAATCCTCCAACGTGAGCGGCGCCTTCATGAAGGCCCACGGATGCAGGCGGGCGTGCTCCCGTTGCGTTACGGGCAGCCAGCCCACCTGCTCCTCGGTGATGCCATAGCGACGCATGTAGCGCCGCGCCATCAGACCGACGCGCTGCATGGCATAGCCGAGGCCATAGGGAGCCTCGAACTGGATGGGGCCGCGCACGGACCCGCTCTCCGGGTCGATGTTCGGCGTGCCCACGGGCGCGATCGTGTTCATGATCTTGCAGACGAGCATGGCGCGGCAGTCGCCGCGCTCGACCGCCTGCGCCACCGGCCCGAGCGAGCCAGCGCCGACCCGTCCATGCCCGTCCCAGTACCAGTTGACCTGGCGAATGCCTAAACGCCGGACGATCGCCTCCGTATCGGGCGGCGGGTAGTGATGGACCTGGATACTGATGCCATCGATCTCCACGGGGTCGATGTCGGCATCTTCAACCGCCATCCGGCAGGCCTCCACGCCGAGGTCGACCTCGGCGCGCTCCGGGCTGCGCGTCAGCGGGGTGAACCCGACCCCTACGATGGCGACCTTCGTGCTGCTGGTAGGCATCGGCGCTTCCCTTCACCCGCCGGAATAGCGTCGCCGCGACCAGGCCGGAGACGCGCTCTCATCATGCCGGTACGCTCTGGCAGGGAACAGCAGAGCCAGAGCGTGCGTCCGCCGGGTCTGTGACGCATGGGCAGGACCAGCCGGGTCACCGCGACCGCTAGGACACCGTGATCGGCAGTTTGTAGAGCTCGAGCGCGTTGTCCTGGAGCACACGGCGCCGCACGTACGGGTCCAGGTCGGAGAGCACGCTGGCAACATGCTCCTGGTGCCGGGGATAGAGACAGGTGGGATGGGGGAAGTCGGTCTCAAACAAGATGTTCTGCACGCCGACTTCCTCGATCATGTTCCGCGGCCCGAAGTCCTCGAACCAGAAACAGGCATAGACGTGATCGCGGAAGTACTCCTTTGGCCGCCGCTTCTGCGTTCTGCCGGTCGTCACCATCTCGTCGAGCTGGTACTCCAGCCCCTCGAGCACGAACGGGATCCAGCCGATGCCGCTCTCCACGGAGACGAACTTGAGACCAGGAAAGCGGTCGAGCAGGTCGCTCATGATGATGTTGCTGATGATCCGGGCGTTGCTCATGTAGAGATTGGCCGAATTGACGGCCATCCGGCGCTGCGGTCCGAGCGACTCCCAGGTTCCGTCGAACCGGTTCGGGTCGTTCCGCGCATCTTTCGCGCCGCTGCCGATATGGAAGTTGATCGGCATGCCCAGGTCGCTGGCCATTTCCCAGAAGGGATCCCAATGCGAATCGCCGAGATCGGGGATGTCGAACGAGTCGGGCCGGTCGGTGACGCAGAAGCCCGTCAGCTTCAACTCTTCCTTAGCGCGTCGCATCTCCGCGAGCATCACATCCATATCCCAGAACGGCAGAATCGCCTGGGGAAAGATGCGGTCGTCGGATTCCCGCTGAAACTCGGCCATCGCGTCGTTATAGACCGTGATACAGAGATTCCGTACCTCCGGGTCTTCGATGCGCATGAACTTGTTCGAGCTGAAGCCGATGGCGTTCGGATAGACGATCTGGGCGTAGATGCCCAGCCTGTCCATCATCTTTAAGCGAGGCTGGATCTCGTAGGCCGCCCGGTCGATTTGCTCAAACGAGTCGACGTAGAAGGTGCCGTACTTCTTCGTGCCGTCGGCCTGGACGACGTTGCCGCCCGTGCTGGCGAAGTCCATGTCGCCGAGATACCAGCGGTCAACACCGTTGACAGTCTTGATGTACGGCACGCGGTCTTTGTACCGGGCCGGCACGCGTGATGTCCAGAGGTCAGCTGGCTCGGTAATATGCGTATCCGCGTCGATGACCTTGAGACCTTGCAGCACATCTTGCAGCGGGGCGGTTTCTGTCGTGGTCGTCATGGTGTGTCCTCCGTCGTGTAGTCACCAGTCCTCGGATGGCGTCTCATTCAGATACAGGATTGACCGGAGCTTGACTAGCCGCTCCTTCGGTTAGCGCAGAACTTGACAACACTCGTACCGGCTTGGCCGGCAAAAAACAAGAAGGAAAGTATGCGGAGAACACTCAGAAATATTGAACTCTCTGCTCGGGCACATGGCCGCGACCACCGTCCGGCGCGGCCGACCCGTGTCAGAGCGCGATTGAGTGGAACCGGTAGCTGTTCCAGCGCGCTGCCTGGAAGCGCGCCCTGACACGGGGTCAACTCTACTCGGTCATCCCGTCATAATACTGGGAATGTATGGAAAAGTGGCGCGGTACATCCCGACGGCGTCTGGCAAGGCTCGGAAAAACTGAATTCCCAGCATCGGAACTCCCAGTTGATATATTGCCGCCGCACACGTACCACGAACATGGTTGCCCGCGCTTCAAACCCTGCTTGTATGCCAGCGTGGGGCGAACGGCGGTCAGTATCGCTTCACTGGTATCAGGCTCAGGAGATGGACGTGTACCGAGACAGGGGGGAGTAATGAGGTTTCTAACGGATCAACGGCGTCTGGTCAGCCGCAGGCAGGCGCTCGGACGCACTGGCGCCGCTGGCGCGGGGCTTGCCGCACTCTTCGTCGCGGCGTGTGGCGGGGACAACGCTAACGAGAAGGAGCCGGGCAACCCGGCGGCCGGAGCGGCAACCCAGGGGACGGTCGCCAGCGCCGCCTCCGAGACGCCAAAGCGCGGCGGGGTCCTCAACCTGTCCACCATCAACGCCATGCCCAACCTGGACATCCACAAGCAGACCGTGTCCCTGGTCCACGGGGTCAACATTGCGCCCGCCTACGGCCGGCTGCTGAGGTACCAGGTCGGACCGGGCATCGTTGGGAAGCGCATCCCAGCGCCCGACCTCGCGTCCAAGTGGGAGCAGGTCGATCCCAAGACGTATACCTTTCAGATTCATCCGAACGCTAGGTTTCATAACGTCGCGCCCGTGAACGGCCGCCAGGCGACAGCCGACGATGTGATCTTTAGCTTCAACCGGCAGATAGCAGAGAGAACGAACTCGCTCTATCTCGCGAATATCGACACTATGACCGCGGTGGACCCGAAGACGCTGCGCATTACGACCAAACAGGTCGATGGCGACTTCCTCGCCACGGTGTCGGCCTCGTGGAACAAGATCGTGGCCCGCGAGGTCGTGGAGAAGTACGGCGACCTGCGCGAGGCGCCGGTGATTGGTACCGGCGCCTTCGTCGTGGACTCGATCCAGCCAGGGTCCGTCACCCTCAAGCGCAATCCTGACTACCATATCCCTGAACGCCCCTTCCTGGATGGCATCAAATACACGCAGATTGACGACCGCACGACGACGCAGGCGGCCTTCCGGACCGGCGCGATTCACGCGTTGATTGTGTCGAAACCAGAGCTTGACAGCGCTCTGAAAGAGAACTCCAAGATCGGCGTGCAGAAATGGCCGTCGAGCATTGGCTATGGCGCCACCGTGAGCGCCGTCGGCGGCCCGAACGCCGACCCCCGCGTCCGTCGGGCGTTGATGCTGGCAGTCAACCGCAAGCAAGTCATTGATGCTATCTGGTTCGGTTTGGCCGATCTGACCACGAGCCTCAGCATTGACGACGACATGGAACTGCCGAAGAGCGACCTGGAGAGCCTGCTCGCCTACGACCCCAAGGCTGCGAGCGACCTGCTCAAAGCGGCGGGAGCGACCAACTGGGAGCCCAAGTTCAGTATCTGGAACAATCCGGATGCACAGCCGGGCGGCGAACTGGTGGAAGCCATGTGGCGGCAGATTGGCCTGAAGCCCGCGGTGGACGTCGTAGACAGCACCAAGTCCGTGGCACTTCGCTCAACTGGTGAGGGGCTAGTAATCCTGTGGAGCGCCTGGCCGGGTGTGCCCAATATCACCTTCGACCTGAACGCGCGGTGGAAGACCGGCAGCACGCAGAACGGCACCAAATTCAGCGACCCCGCCTTCGACCGGTTGATCGACGCCCAGGCGCTCGAACTGGATGTCAATAAGCGCAAACAGTTGCTCCTCGATATCCAGCGGCGGCTCTTCACGGAGATCTGCACCATCCAGCCGGCGGCCCGCCCGACGGAGACCACGGCCTTGGCCCCGCAGGTAAGGAACTTCAACTGGACGCCGTTCCAAACCTATGACCACCTCACGGAGATCTGGTTTAGTTCCTGACGGAGCGCGAGACGGGGGAGCCGATGCAAGCTCAGCAGGCGATGGTGACCGAGCGCTACCTGGCCGATATCCGAGTCCTGGAGCTGACCGATGAGCAGGGCGAGTACTGCGGCCGGGTGCTCGCCGGTCTGGGCGCGGACGTGATCAAGGTCGAGCCGCCGGGCGGCAGCCCCACGCGCGCCATCGGTCCGTTTTACGAGGATCAGCCTGACCTGGAGCGCTCGCTCTTCTTCTGGCAGTACAACCTGGGCAAGCGGTCCGTCATGCTCGACCTCGAGAGAGAGGAGGGACGCGACCGATTCCTTGACCTACTCGCTCGCGCGGATGTCCTGCTCGAATCAACCCCGCGTGGCTATCTGAACCGGCTCGGACTCGGCAAGGACGAGTTGCTCGCGCGCTTCCCGTCGCTGATCGTCGCGCGCATTTCACCGTTTGGCGATGACGGGCCGTGGGCCGAGTACAAGGGATCGGACCTCGTGCATCTGGCGCTGGGCGGGCCGGTGATGAACTCCGGCTACGACCCGGAGCCGGACGGATTTTACGACCAGCCGCCGGTGGCCCCGCAGATGTGGCATGCCTACCACATCGCGGGCGAGCAGACGGCGCTGGCGATTCTCGGCGCACTCGCCTACCGGCGCGCCACCGGCAAGGGCCAGTATCTATCGTGCGCGGTGCATGATGCGGTCGCCAAGAATACCGAATCGGACATGCAGCAGTGGATCATGCAACGCCAGCCGGTGTTCCGGCAGACGTGCCGGCACGCCGCGGCCACGGTTACCCCACGAGTGATCGGCCCTACCAAGGACGGCCGCTGGGTGATGTCGCGGCTCTGGGGCGACAAGAGCTGGCCGGCGCTCCTTCGCTACCTGGATCATCTGGGGATGGCCAGCGATCTGCACGATGAACGCTATCAGGTAGCCGGACCCGGCCAGGCCATTGAACGCCACCCGGAGATCGGCCAGCACGTCATGGAGGTAATCCATCGCATCTTCGCGCGCTACACCTTGGAGCGCCTGCCCTGGCAGGAAGCCCAGGCGGCCGGTCTGATCTGGGCGCCGCTGCGCCGTCCGTACGAAAACCTCGTCGATCCCCACTGGGCGGTGCGGGGCACGTTCCGCGACGTGGAGCATCCCGACATCGGGCGGGCGGTGACGTACCCCGTGAGTAAATGGCTCTCAACTGAATGCGCGTGGACCGCCGGACCGGCGGCTCCCTCCCTCGGCGCCCACACGGACGAGGTGCTGGCATCGGTGACGAGCGGATCGTCGCGCGCCCCGGTGACGCTGCCCGCCGCGCCGTCCGACGAGCCCCGCTCCAAATGGGGGAAGCCGTTCGCCCTCAACAGCCTTCGTATTCTGGATCTCACCTGGCTGCTCGCGTCCGGCGGCGGGCCGCGCTTTCTGACCGCCCTCGGAGCCGAGGACATCAACGTCGAATGGAAGGGGAACCTTGACGCGCTGCGAGGCACGGCGGTGGCGCCCGTCGGTGGTCGGGAGGCGCGGCGGGCCGCCACCGCACCGCTGACCCCACGGACTGGCTCGGTCAACGTCAGCGGCCAGTACAACGAGCTGCATCCCGGCCAGCGCGGTATCTCGCTCAACATCCGGCATCAGAGAGGGCTGGAGATCGCCAAACAGCTCGTTGCTATCTCGGATATCGTGGCGGAGGGCTTTACGCCCGGCGTGCTGGCGAGTTGGGGCCTGGGCTATGACGTCCTACGCGCGATCAAGCCGGATATCATCTACGTACAGCAATCCGGGATGGGTACGCGGGGAACCTACGGCGACTTTCGCTCGAACGGTCCGATTGCGTCGTCCCTCTCCAGCCTCGCCGAGATGTCGGGCCTGCCCGAGCCGGCGCCGCCGGCCGGCTGGGGATATTCGTACCTCGACTGGTTCGGCGCCTACAGCTTTGCGCTTGCCATGATGTCGGGCGTGCAGTATCGCGAACGGACGGGCAAGGGTATGTGGATCGATGCCTCGCAGGTCGAGGTTGGTCTGTACCTGACGGGCACGACCATCCCTGAGTACTCCGCGAATGGCCGCGCCTGGCAGCGCTCCGGCAATCGCTCGCCCTACAAGCCGGCCGCGCCGCACGGCATCTACCGATGTGAAGGGACCGACCGCTGGATCGCCATCGCCTGCTTCACGGACGAGGAGTGGCATAATCTGAGCGAGGCCGCCGGCCGACCAGACTGGACCCGCGATCAACGCTTCGCCACCCTTGAGGGTCGCTTGGCTCATCAGGACGAGTTGGACGCCCGCGTCACCTCGTGGACCCGCTCACAGGACGCCTTCGGCTTGATGCACACCCTCCAACGAGCCGGGGTCGCGGCCGGGGTGTGTCAGACGGCCGAAGACCGCTACGAACACGACCCGCAACTCCAGGCGCTCGACTGGCTTACCGAGGTAACCGGCAGCGAGATCGGCACCTGGCCGGTGAAAGAGTTCCCGGTGAAGATGAGCGCGACGCCGCCCTTCATGGGCGGGGCGCTCGACCGGGGTGCGCCATGCTACGGAGAGGACAACGAGTATGTGTATGGTGAGTTACTCGGCTTCTCCTCGTCGCAGATCGAGGATCTCGCCGCCGAGGGCGTGATCTAGGCGCGACTCAGCTCTGTCTGACCGAGCCGTCCGCGCCCGTGCCGTCGCGGAGAGGGAGACCGGCATGAAGTTTGGCGTCTTCTTTGAGGGCATTCGACCGGATGCGTTGATCGAGGCGGCACAGAAGGCCGAGGCGCTGGGCTATGAGTCCCTCTGGCGACCCGATCACCTCGTCCTGCCGCCGGCGATGTCAGACACCTACCCGTACACCAATGATGGTCGGGCGCCGATGTCAACAGACTGGCCGATCATTGACGGTTTCACGGCGCTGACGTTTGTGGCGGCCGTCACGTCACGCATCCGACTCGGAACCAGTGTGTACATTCTGCCGCTCCGCAATCCGTTCGTGACGGCGCGAACGGTGGTCAGCCTGGACTTTCTCTCGAAGGGGCGGGCCATCTTAGGCGTGGGCGTTGGCTGGCTGCCAGAGGAGTTCGCCATCGTCGGTGAGGAGTTTCGGACGCGTGGCGCTCGGGCCGACGAATGCATCCAGATCCTTAGGACGCTCTGGACAGACCGGGACGCCGAGTTTCACGGGCGACACTACTCATTCGATGCAGTCCGGTTTGAGCCTAAGCCCGTATCCAAGCCGCATCCCCCGATCTTGGTGGGCGGCGAAAGCGATGCGGCGCTCCGCCGGGCAGCCGCCTACGGCGATGGTTGGTACGGCCACCACCAGAGGCCCGACCAGATTCGTGCCCAGCTTTCCCGCCTGGCGGAGTTGCGGCGCCAATATGGTCGCGAGACCACGCCATTTGAGATCACGCTCAGCGCGCCCGCCGATATTACAGCCGGTGAAGTGCGCGAACGAGAGGAGTTGGGCGTCCAGCGCTTAGTGGTGAAGCTCTGGACCAGCACGCGTGACGCGATACCGGCGCTGGAAGGATTCCGTGAGCGCCAAGGTATCAGCAGCTAGCGTGCCCTCGTGTTGACAGCCGTTCGGCCGAAGCGCGAAAGGACAGCGAATATGGAGATCATGGGCAAGGTCGCCCTGGTGACAGGAGCTGGGTCGGGCATCGGTCGGGCGACGGCGGTGGCGCTCGCACACGCTGGCGCGGCCGTGATGGTCGCTGATGTTGACGAGGCCGGCGGCATGAGGACCGTCGAGGAAATTCGACAGGGCGGAGGACAAGCGGCCTTCGTGAACGTCGATATATCGACCCCGGCCGGAATCCGGCAGATGTTCGCCGCAACCGAAGCGGCCTTTGGCGGCGTGGACATCGTTCACAATAACGCCGGGATCGTGGTCGGTAGCCCCGGCTGGTTGGAAGCGCCTTTGGAGCGGATCGCACATGTGGTCGCGGTCAACACGAGCGGTGTCATCATGGGAACCCAGTCCGCGGTTCACGCCATGCGGAAGCGTGGCGGCGGCGTCGTCGTGAATACCGCCTCGTTAGCGGCGCATGGTACCGGCAGGGAATCAGGTATGCCGGAGTATGCCGCTACCAAAGCGGCCGTCGCCATGTTCACGAGCGGTTGCGCGCGCCTCATGGAAACTGATCGAGTGCGCGTCAATGCCGTCTCGCCCGGCTTTGTGCGTACGGAGTTCCAGAAGAAGACCGGCGACGGCGTGACGCCCGCGGATTGGATCTTGCCGGCGATGGAGCGGGTGGGCGATGCGATCCTGCCACCTGAAAAGATTGCCGAGGCAGTGCTCGATTTAATTCGGGATGATTCAACCATTAGCGAAATCAGGATCGTCCCGAACGAGGTTCCCGGCGGACCCTCCCGCTAGGTATTCGTGACCAGACACGATCTGCCATGAAGAGCGATGGTAACTCGGTGCAGTTTAGTCTGCAGAGCTTCCCAGGCCAAGGTGCGGCTGTGCCGATCAGCCCCATTAGTGGCGCCTGGGCATGACCACGCCTCCAGGATATTGCGGCACGGCCGATGGATCGCACCAACCACCTGGCCCTCGACAGCCGCACGATGACCATCCATCTGCTAAATTCGAGCAGCATCTCGCGCTAGGCGGAGATCCACTCGTCAGGTCGCCCGATGGGTCTCTACGCCCATCACAAGCAGAAAGCGCCATTCAGCATCCAGGAGTATGTCGCTGCGACGAAGCATTCCGGCCTGCGATTCGCCGTACTCCCGCGCTATTCCTCGCAGCGACCCGCCGGCCACGACTCGCTCGGCAACGACGGGCCACAGTGACTGCGGCACACCGAGCTTAGAAACGGGAGTGAGTCGACGTGAGTGGCGAGCCCGTGGTTCGGAGAGTGATGAGGCGAGCCGATACAAATGATGGCAGGTGTGGTGACCGATCCCCTTTCAGGTCGCCTGATCCAGCGTGACAGTCGACCCGGGTTAGGTCCTATCCACCGGATCTGGGAGTCAACCGCCAAGGTCCGGGGTGAACGGCACGCGCACCATGCTCCCCACCATTGGACGAACATCCGCATAACAACATGGAAATAGCCAGCCCTTCCGTTCAGCCGGATCCCCAGAGTGGAGACGTTTCTCCAGTGGGAGCGACTCGCCGGATGCACTCATGCGACTCACCAATCGCCCGCGCAAGCGCGCGCAGCGATTCGCCGGCCGCTACTCGGTGGGCGATGGTAGGCCTGAGCGCCTGCGGTAGGCCGAGCCTGGTAACGACGGTCAGGTGGCGCGAGGTACCAGCGGATTGAGGCTGCGCCGCAACGCCGGGGCGGCCCAAACGTGGCAGGTGCGGTCCCGCCTTCGTTCCCCCTCGAGGGATCCATGAGGCAAGGGTGGCTGGCAGGAGGCGGAAGCAGGAACGACGGGGGGCTCCCCTCTGCGCTTGCACGCCCGATCAATGAGCACTCACCTTCACTCTGGTCGCGCTGGTTCAAGCATTGATGCGACCCCCTGACCCTGCGGCGTGGCGGAAGCCGCCGCAGGGTCAGGGGGTCGGTGGCTGTCACTGCTATCCTGACCATACCGTCGGAGTGCCTGATCGATGACACTGCTGCCTGTACCGACCCTCGACCACGACCTTCCCGGTTTCGCCCGTGCGCTCGCGCTGCCGGGGCTGTTCGATGTGCATGTCCACGGCATGCCCCCGCGCGTGATGGCGAAGGTACGGGCCCATTTTGACTCCCTGCGTCGACCTGCCTGGCCGCTGGCCTATCGCGTGGACGGTGAGGCGGTGCCGACCACGCTGGCAGAGTTGGGCGTCCGCAACCATACCGCGTTGGCCTACGCGCACCGACCCGCCATGGCGGCCTGGCTCAATGACTACACCCTCGCACTCGCCAGGACGCATCCCGGCGTTGTGCCCTCCTTCACGTTCTATCCGGAGCCGGACGTCGATGAATACGTCGCTCGGGCCCTGGCCGCCGGCGGTCGATGCGCCAAGGTGCATCTCCAGGTGGGGGCGTTCGACGCGCACGACCCACGACTGGACTCGGTCTGGGCCGAACTCGAGCGGCGGCGGGTCGTGGTCGTCATCCATGCCGGCGCGGTCTATGGCGGCGCCGGTAGTGATCGGTACTGCGGCCCTGCGCCAGTCTGGCGCCTCGTCGAGCGATTTCCAGACCTCATGCTCGTGATCGCCCATATGGGAGCGCCTCACCATGCTGAGTTCCTGGCCCTCGCCGAAGTGGCCCCTACGGTGCATCTCGACACCACGATGGCGTTCTCCAGCGATCTGCTTGGTCGATATCCTCGCAACCTGATTGACCGCCTCGGACCGCTGGCGGAGAAGGTGCTGCTCGGCTCCGACTTTCCCTCCATCCCCCATCCCTACGTCCAAGCGATTGCAGCAGTGGCGAGCCTGGACCTCGGCAGGGACTGGCTGCAACGCGTCTTATGGAGTAATGGTCTGCGACTGTTCGGTCTCGCCGAATCAGCTTGACCGTGGAACAAGCCAGGCATGCGAAGGGCACAGCGTGAGCACGTACCCAATCACCTGCTGCAGGAGCCCTTTTGGAATGTCAGGTGCTCACCATAGAAACTGCCCGAGACCACGCGCAAAAGGGAATGCCCTCGGCGACCGCCCGCTGCACCAGTTACAACGCGATTTGCCACACCGTCTGCTGCCCGTATCCCTCCCGCGTCAGACTTTGCGGAAAACGTGATCCTCACCACCTGATTGCACAATCGCGGCCGACACCATCGGCCCGTCTGATTCCAGCACATCGGCATTGGCGATCCACGCTCCCTCATGGGGAAAAGACGACATTCCTCCGCGCCCGCACTGTATGATGTTACGCCACCAACTAGCATGCTCGCCGGTTGTGACAGGCAGCAACTGCCGCGGCGCCCTTCAACCACGCGGCATCACCCTACTTGCTGGACGATCCAGCCCTAGCGGGGCGAAGGATAGTCGGCGCACGCAGGCTCTAGGCCGAGGAGCGAGAGCGCCGCATCATGGCCCGCCTGTAGTAGGTGGGTGCGAAGATCCGGCCGCATGCCCGATTGGATGAAAACGCCCTTCATCGTGCCAAAGACGAACAATACCCAGGTGAGCGGATTGACTGGCCTAAACACACCGCGATCAATGCCATCTTGTATTGCCTTTTCAAGAGGTCCACTTGCTATAGTGGTGTAGTTATAGTATTTCTCGCGCAGAGTCGGGACATACCAACCATCAGTACTGAGAGCAACTTGCATTCTAATAAGCTGTTCCTGTTCCACAACCATCTGCAGTAATCCAGAGAGGGTCGAGCGAATGTACGCTTCCGGGTGCTCAACGTACGCTTCCTGGTTATGCGCTATAACTGCTGCATACGCCTCGTAGACGTAATGCGCGAGCGCCAGCAGCAATCCTTCCCGATTTCCGAAGTGCCAATAGACAGCGGCGGAGCTAATATTCGCGGCGTCCGCAATCAGGTCAATGCTTGACTCCCGAAAGCCAAATTCCGCAATTACCCGGACGGCCGCGTTCAAGATCTCAGCCCGGGACTGCTGCTTCTGAATGCTTCGGCGGGTTGACCGAGGCCGACGTGGCCGGGGCTGTTTGAGCAGCACGTCGTTGGTAGGAGGCATCACTCCTCGATCTGACTCGGCGTAGGTGCCAATTGTTTTCACGTGTGGTTCACTCGGCATCAAGATTTTGTGATGGGCCAGGGCCAGAGCCGGCGCGCATCAGTCCCGGAATCGCGGGAGTACCGTCTGAGCAAACAGTCGGGCGGCAATGAGAGGATCCCGACCGAAGAAATCCAGCACAAAGTGCGTACAGCCGCGTGTCAAGTGCCCTTCAATGCGCTCAGCTACTACCGCTGGCGTCCCGGAAAGCGCGAGCGGTCCATAGACATCTCCTACGTTCCCACCATAGCGTTTGGCCGCGCGCGGCAGCAACGCCGCCACCTCGTCCGCCGCTTCAGCGATCACGACCAGCGCCTGCTGCGAAACCTGGATTGTGGCCGGGTCTCGGCCCACGGCGCGACAATGCGCGTGCAGCACCCGCACTTTGTGATCGAGGCGCGGCTGGTCGCCGGTAAAATTGTTCCAGATGTCGGCGTACCGCGCCGCGATACGCATGGTCACCTGCTCGCCACCGCCGCCGATCAAGAGCGGTGGCCGGCGCATCGGTGGCGGAGCGATCGTGAGGTGGTCCGTCCGGTAGTACTGGCCAGTGAAGGTCAGATCCGGCTCGGCCCACGCATGGCGCAGGAGTTCTGCCGTCTCCGCGAGTTGCTCCAGACGAACACGGGGTTCTGGGAAGTCGTATCCGTAGCTCACAAACTCCTGCCCGGCCCAACCCGCGCCGAGGCCGGGCACGACCCGACCATTGGTAATGTGGTCCAGCGTGGCGATGATCTTGGCGAAATGAGCGGGATTCCGAAAGCCTGGTGGCGACACGAGCATGCCGAGTTCGACGCGTTCGGTGATCGCGCCAAGCGCGCTCAGGAGCGTCCAGCCTTCCAGGACCGGATTCTCCGGCCGGGGGGACCCGTAGAGATGATCGCAGGCCCAAAGCGAGTCGAATCCGAGCTGCTCACATTCGAGCGCGGCCATCTTCGCATCCTGCCACGTCCGACTCACCTGCGGGAGCGTGACACCAAAGTGCGGCACGACCATCCCGATGCTCCTCTGCTCCCTCGTTGTCTAGCGGCCCCTGCTGGTGCGTTCCCGCCGGGGCAGGTTAGGGCCCCATAGGTTCGCTCAACAGCCATCACGACCAGATAGGATGACGGTGAGTCAAACAATCTCGGCGTCGTGAGGCACCGCTGTCGGACGGCACAGGAACCCACCACGCCGCTCAAAGCGACGCTCCGGCCGAAGCGGTACTTAGAATCGGCGCTCCTCTACTGACCTGTTTGAGCGAGCGCGGGCGCCCCAAACGGCTGCTGGAGACCATCAAACGGGGTCTCGAACGTCACCGTTCGGCTGGCAAACCGCCAACCGGTTGGTCCTTTCGCCAGCCGGTCGTCATAGCGGCCAGTCATGACGATGCTGTTTACCGTGCCCTCAGCATCGGTGGGGCGTACCACCAGCAAATAGGCCTTGCCAGCCGCACCGGTCTCCGTTGGCTCAATCACGATATTGGAGAGCCAGTGGCGACCTTGATTGAGCGGTCGAGTCTTGTACCGGATTAAGGCCTCGCGGCCCACTACCGGCGGCATATCTGGCCGGCGAAACACTGCATCCGGCGTGAAGCACTCATCGGCCCAGGCCTCTGGCGGGCCAGAATCGACGAGATGATTGTACCGACCATAGAGATCCAGAATATCGAGCCGGTCGTCTGCGCTCAGGCGGATGCTCATCCCTTCCTCCTGCGGACCACGTGCCCACCGGGTGATGCTCTGCCGAGATCTGTGAGCGACGGTTCAGTCGTGCACCGGACCAGCGCGGCCACCGCATCAATCCGACAGAGACGTCAGCGCGAGCGCGGCGTTATCGCTGCGTGAGCATCGCCGGCCGCCGCATGACCCGTTCGGCCAGCGTGGCCGCGAACGTCGCTTTCGTTTCCGTTGTCCAGTCGAGGGTGTGGCGGCGGTCACAAATTTGCCACCGATGCCCATCGCGGCGAAGTCGGTCCAGGTAGCGGAGGCCGCGGACCTCCACCACATCGTCCGGGTCACCGGCCCGGACCAAGAACGAGAGGGCGTATGCTTCGACTTCCGCCTCGTCGCCGTCCAGCCGCTCGAAGATCAGGTTGCCGAGGAAGTGCGTGGCCGCCTTCATAAAGCCTCCCGGCCCCTTCCCCTCCCGGCTCTGGAAATATGGCTCAAGCCAGTCCATAAACTGGTCGAGACCCTGCATGGGCGGCACGCCGTGGTGGATGGCTCGGAGGTCGTCGGTGAAGCAGTCGCGCACCTGCTCCACGTAGCCGCTATCCACGCCCTGGAAATAGCGGACGTAGACATCATGAATGGCGGCGCGATCGAGCAGAGATTGAAGGTCGCTACTTTGGGCTGTCATGACCGTTCCCTCCTGATAGGTGGGCGGAACCGCCGTGTGCGAAACTAGGCATCGAGCCAGACTTCCTCGAGGTACTCATACGTGAGATAGGGTGCCCAAAATACGTCGCGGACCTGGGGCTGGAGCAGCCGGAATTGGACCGGCTTGAGGACCGGCATCCAGGAGAGCACCGAGGTAAAGAGCCGGCGCTGAATGTCGAGCAGGAGCGTCTTGCGTTTCTCCTTATCCATCTCGAGCTGCTGAGCCTCAATCAGTCGGTCCAACTCGGGGTCGCTCAGCTTGGGACCGTTCCACACTCCACCGGTCTTCCAGCGAGCGGTCAGGTCTTGCCCGACTGAAGAGAACGTCGGCCAGAAGCCCCAGTGAATCACCAGCCCATCGCCCTGCCGGAAGACCTGGAGCGCACGGACGCTATCGACGATCTCCAGCTGCGGCTTGATGCCCGCGCTCGCCATGATCGGGGCTGCTAGCTCGGCTCCGGTCGACGACCGCGGGTCATTCCACACCGTCATTTTGGGCGACCAGTCCCCCACACCTGCTTCCCGGAGCAAGGCTTGTGCTCCCTTCGGATCGAAGGCGAGCAGCTTTTCCAACTCAGCCTTCGGCAGTTCGGCCGAACTGTCAATCGTGAGGCTCGTGGTCAGATTTGCTCCACCGAAGAAGACGGTGTCAATCACGGATTTCCGGTCGATCGCCTTATTGAGCGCCTGGCGCACGCGAAGATCCGTCAGCGGCGCCAGATTGAGATTAACGCTTACCCCTCCATTCGTTGTCGCAGGCAACTCCTGCTTTTGCAGCTTCGGGTTCTGGGGCAGCAGCAATTCCAATTCCTTCTTGTCGTTCAGGTCCAGGAAGGAAATTTGTCCGGTACGAAGGGCAGCCAGAGTCGTACTGCGATCGTCGATCTGGGTATACTTCACGGAGTCCAGGTACGGCTTACCAGCCACCCAATAGCTGGGATTGCGCTTGAGCGTGGTCGATTCCGGTGATGTGGAGTCGACGATGAAGGCGCCGGAGCCCACAACCGGCGCTTCTTTGAGATCGCCGTACTTCTCGACGACCTCGCGGGCGATCACCTTGTTGTAGGTTGCCGCGATGTTAACGAGGAAGTCGCTATTCGGTTTACTGAGTTCGACATGGAGGGTGGTGGGGTCCACCGCCCGTACCGTATCAATATCTTCGAGATAACCTGCATTGACACGCTGGGCTTTCTGACGGGTGAAGCTGTAGGCAATATCCTCGGCTGTAACGGGGCGGCCACCCACCGGGGCGATGTCATGCCACTTGGCGTTGCTGCGAAGCTTGAAGGTGTACGTCTTGGCATCGACTTGCTCCCAGCGCTCGGCCAGGTCTGGCGCCGGGATCTGGTCGCCGACGATATCCGCTCCTGCCTTGTACTTGAGCAGGCGACTGTACGCCGGAGCCTCTTTCAGCCCCTGGACAATGACGGTCGATTGCTGATGGACATCCCGATTCGCCGCCCGGTTAATGTGACTGATCGACAGCGTGCCGCCGCGCTTCGGCTGAGCGGCTGTAGTCGGGGCGGCGCTGGTGGTGCCGCTCTGCACGCTCGTCGGCTGGGCCTGGCCGCTACTGGTCGTCCCTTCCTTCTTATCGTCACCTCCGCACGCCGCCAGGAAGGCCGCGCTCAGGCCCGCTCCGGTCAGCCCGGCGCCCGCCAGCACGCGCCGGCGCCCGAGACGGTTCACGCCTATCCGTGACCGTGATGAGTTCTGAGCCATGATGCCGATTTCCCTCCCCTCGAACCGGTGTCGTTCCTTCGGTCGGGCCTGCTGCCTGCTGCCTCGCCGTCTTGCCGCGGCGGCCGGGCGGCCGGAGATAGGCCGCCCGGCTCCGCGTCTCGGACTATCTCCGGCCGTTCTACAAGATGTGATAGACGCGGGCGGCGTTCTCGAAGAGGATCTTGCGGAGCACGTCCTCGGGGAAGTCGGAGAACGCCTCCTCGATGTACTGCTTGGGTTGGATGGCAGTGGAGGCGGGTCCGGGCGACATGCTGGTCGGGTGGGGGAAGTCCGTCTCGTACATGATGTTGTCGGCCCCAATCGCCGCAATCGCCGACTTGACGCTGGCGCGCTCGAACCAGAAGCAGCCGTACACCTGGCGCTTGAAGTACTCGGAAGGCAAGAGGTCCATTTCGGGATGCTCGCGCCAGCAGCCCAGGTTCTGCCACTGCCAGTCCATCCCCTCCAAGACAAACGGCAGGAAGCCCACCCCGCTCTCCACACTGACGAAGTTCAGCTTCGGATAGCGGGCGCACAACCCGGAGAAGATCACATCGGCAAGGGTCTTGGAGTTGCCGAGGAACATCTGCAACCCCGCTTTGGCGAAGTTGGTCTGCACCCCGTTGCCTGGATAGCCCTGCTGGAGCGAGGACATATCACCGTTGGCGACGTGGAAGTTGATGCTCAGGCCGAGCTCCTCGGCCAGCCCCCACACCGGGTTCCAGTACGGGTCGGGCAGATACGGCTGGCCGAAGTATTCCGGTTCGCTCCCCATCAAAATGCCTTTATGCCCCGTTTTGGCCGCCCGCTCGATCTCTTTCACGCACGCATCCACATCCCAAAACGGCAGCGCCATGATCGGCACGAACCGGCCCGGTGCGGTGGCCGCGAACTCGGCCAGAAAGTCGTTATAAGCGGTGACACAGGTCAGCATCAACTCCGGCTCTTTGAGGCTGAGGAAGCGCCCCGAGCCAAAGCCGCCGACGTTGGGATAGAGCACCTGGGCGTAGATGCCCTCTTCGTCCATCCGCTTGATGCGCGCCTTCGGGTCATAGGCGGCGGGGTCAGCCTCGGCGAGGGTGGGCGGGCGTGACGGGATCGGCTCTTTCCAGCCGGCCGCGGCCGAGCCGGCGGCGGACATGAAGGGCTCGCCGCCCAGGTACCAGAGGTCGGCCTGCTCCGATTCGTTCCACTTCACATGGGGCACCATGTCGCCCCACCGCTGCACCGAGACGCGGGAGGTCCACAGATCCTCCGGCTCGGTGACGTGCGTGTCCGTGTCGATCACTTTGATCCGGTCCACGATTGCCTGCGCCATGGCCACGAGCTCCTTCTAGCTCTCTCGCTCTTTTCCCGCTGCGATTCACTGAGTGTGTGCTCAGTGAATGACTGCATGGTTGACGTGATGATGCGGGTTCTAGCATGGCGCGACCAGCATGTCAAGCGGCTGGCCCGCGATGTATCTATCCAGGTTGCATGGGCAAGCCCAGCGTGGTTTCGGTCTGGCAAGGGCACAATAGGTGGGATGGAATGGAGAGGCAGGGATGCTCTGAGTCACCTCTTGTTACAGCGAACGACATCCCGGAAATAGCAGGCGGGTGCCTCCATCGGCCCGAACTCGGGCAGGCGCGAATGCCAGTCGGGCTTGGTATAAGAAGGCCGGGTGCTCGACCGGGGTTATTCTTGTGCCCACCTGCGCCACTATTGGTGTCGGTGTGACATTCGGGCTGTCAGTCTGTACCGACCTAACTAGCGTGGCGGCCTCCGGGGAAACGAGCCACGCCCCCTCCCCCCGGCCGATGTGTCCCGCCTGTCGCTCAATGGCGTACGACTGGCTCCACTCCAGCGGGCGCGGGACCGTTTTCAGCTACACGGTCGTCCCTACCGCGACCGCGCCGGCGTTCCAGGCCCGAACGCCGTATCCGGTGGCGCTGGTGCTGATGGACGAGGGCGTCTACCTGGTCAGCGAGCTGGTGGATTGCCGGCCTGACGACGTCTGGATTGGTATGCCCGTGCAGGTTGTGTTTGCGGCGCATGGCGATATCACGCTGCCCAGGTTCCGTCCTGCCCAGGCGTGCTAGGAACGCCCCGCTTTGAGCGCGAAAACCTGGGCGGCGCTCCGCGTTTGTCCCGCACCCCTTCGCAGCGACGGCCAGGTGTCCTGCTCGACACCGTGGCGCTTTCAAGGCGGCGGGACGCCGACCACGGCGAATGGGCAACGCTGGCGGCGCGTTGACACTCGGGTGCCCGCACCTTTACTGTCCGTCTGCCAAAGAGCCCGAGCTGACGCCCAAGGTCGCTACACGGCCAACGAGGATCGATAGCATGGATGAATGGAGCATCAAGGACAAGGTGGCGATCGTTGGCATCGGCGAGTCGACGTACTACAAGTATGGCGGCGCGCCGGTGAGCGAGTTCGTGCTGGCCGCCCAGGCGGTGCTCAACGCGGTCGAGGATGCCGGCCTCAAGCCGACCGATATCGACGGTTTCTCCTCCTACAGCTACGACCACAACAACGCGCAGCGGATGATGGCGGCGCTCGGTGTGCCGGAGTCGCGATTTGCGGGTATGACGTGGGATGGTGGCGGCGGCATGGTCGCGGCGGCCATCGGTAATGCGGCGGCGGCGCTCGTCGCCGGGTACGCGACGTACGTCGTGGTCTACCGTGGCATCGCCCAAGGGCAGTTCGGCCGCTTCGGCCAGGGCCGGGCCATGGGCGCCATCAGCGGTGATATGGCCTACACCGCCCCTTACGGCCTGCTCTCCCCGGCGCAAATGTACGCGATGCGGACCCGACGCTTCATGGACCAGTACCATGTGGACCAGAGCGCGCTGGCTGCCGTTTCGCTCGCCTCCTACGCGCACGCGCAGCATAATCCGCGCGCCGTCATGCATGGGCGGAAGCTGACGCGGGAGGATTACGACAACAGCCGCTGGATCGTCGAGCCATTCCATCTCTACGACTGCTGCCTGGAGAACGATGGCGCCGCCGCGGTGATCCTCACGACTGCCGATCGCGCCCGTGACCTGAAGCAGAAACCGGCCTACCTGATGGCCGCCGCTCAGGGCTCCGACTACCGGGGCGGTCTCTACGGCATCAGTCTGCACAACGCGCCGAACTACGCGAGTTCCAACTACACCACGCTGGCGCCGCGCCTCTATGGGATGGCTGGAATCGAGCCCAAGGACGTGGATGTCGCCCAGATGTACGAGAACTTCACCGGTGGGGTGGTAATGAGCCTCGTTGAGCACGGCTTCTGTGCCCCGGAGGAAGTCAACGAGTTCTGCACGCCGGAGAATCTCACCGGTCCTGATGGCAAACTGCCGCTCAACACCAGCGGCGGGAATCTGGCCGAGGCGTATATCCACGGCATGGAAATCGTCAATGAGGCGGTCCGTCAGGTCCGTGGCGCCTCAACCTGCCAAGTGAAGGACGCGAAGATCTCGCTCGTTGTATCCGGGCCGATGACCGCGCCGACCAGTAATCTCCTGCTCCACGGCTAAGGAGGCTCACGACGATGCCGAGCGACCAGGCGAGTGCGCCCACCTATCTCCCCGCCGGTCTGCCTGAGCCGGAACCACAGCCGGACGGTCTTGACGTCGCCTTCTGGGAGGCCACCCGCCGGCACGAGCTCGTCGTGCAGCAGTGCGCCCGCTGCGCCGCGTTCCAAATCCCCCCTGAGTGGCTCTGCCATCGGTGCCAGTCGTTCGATCTGGTCTGGCGGCAGGTATCCGGGCGAGGCCGGATCTTTAGCTGGGAGCGAGTGTGGCATCCCGTCCTGCCGACGCTCAGAGAGAGCACACCGTACGTGGTCGTGCTGGTCGAATTGCCCGATGCGGAGAATGTGCGTCTGGTCGGAAACCTGCTTGGCGATCCTCACCAGGAGATTCGGACGGGGTCGGACGTCGAGGCAGTCTTTGAGGACCATGACGGCTTTACACTGGTTCAGTGGCGCCTGGTGGAATCAACGTAGACGCAGCGCTCGTGGCACGTCCTACAGCATGGTACGTCAATTCAACGATCGTCAGTGCGGTACGCGGCTGCTCAGCGCCCCGCACGCGCTCCGGTAAGAGTCGTTCGGGTCAATCTCTGCTCGTCCTATCGACGGTTGCCGGCAGGCCTTCGGATAAACAGCACGAGAATCACGTGATCTGCCGCCAAACGACCATCGACCGCGTGACCGAGAGGTGCACGATGAGGTCGGTGCGGCCGACTGGTTCGCGCCCGTCGCTGGTCTCAGAACGAGTGATGATAGAGCAGCACGGGGTGCGCGCCCGTCTACCATCACCGCCGCTCCATCACGCGGTTGCTATCTGGCGGTCCACCGGCCGCAGCTGCGAGAGATGGCGACGAATCGTCTCGTGGGAGACGCCGTAGCTCCGCGCGAGCGACCGCATGCTTTCGCCGGCCTGGTTTCGCCTCGACAGGGCAGCCACCTCCGTAGGAGTGAGGGCCATCGACCGACCGCGTCCAGGCACCCGGTGCACTCGGCTTCGACGCGGGTCCGCCGCCACGGACTGGTCTGGCCGAGTTCGAAAGCCGGCTCGCTCGAGGGCCTGGCGCAGCGTCTCGTGACTCAGGCCGAAGTCCGCCGCGATCGCCCGGAGCGTTTCGCCCCGCTCGATTCGGGCTGCGATGGCATGCACGTGGTCCGTGAGCCGGGTCTGCCGCCACTCTGACAACGAGACCGGCTCATCCACCGGGAAGTCCCATTGCTGGATCATGCGGCCCCGTTCCCCTTTGAGTCCGCCTCATCCAGCGCTGTCGACAATCGAGCTCTCATGTACGTCACGGTGGCGCGCCCTCTGCCGGGACCCGGTAGGACTGACTCCCGCATCCTGCCGCTGGCCAGGACACTCACGACCAGTTCGTGTCGGGCTGCAGTTTGAGTTGCTTCGCCGCGGCGACCACGTCCGCTAGTTCGACGGGGTCGCTGAATGGATCCTCGTCCAGCTCGGTCACGCGATTGAGCCGCTTCTGCCAGCGGCGCAACTCTTGGATGTACGGCTCGCGCGGCACGCGGCGCAGGTCCCCGTCGTCGGGCTCCAAGTCGCAGATGCCGTTGTGCAGCCACTCACCCGTGTGCCAGTCGGGCATATCGACGCCGGGGAAGAGACACACCCCGTGCAGGTCGATGCCGCGGTCCACCGCCGCCAGCGACTCCTCCATCACATCTTTGAGCCAAGCGCTCCGGCCGTCCTTTAAGCCGCTCGTCTCGCCGATCAGCATTGGCCGACGATAGCGCTCCCACGGAACCATCATCAGGTCGCAGAGCGGCTTGATCCGGTCGTCGTTCGGCGGCAGCGCCGCGTGCGGCCCGTGCTCGCGGTACTCCATCTGGCCGAAGGAGTAGCAGTTGACCCCGACGATATCCAGGACCCCCGGCGCGCCCCCCACCTCCGGATGCCGGATGCCGGCGAGCACGTCCCAGGCGAGAAACGTGTCGTCATACGTCTCGTGGTGAGCAGCCGCGGCCAGATCCGGGCGGTCGCGCGGCGCGACGACCTGCACGAGCGGGTCGAAGTGGATCATCCGCGCCTCCGGCTCCACCTCACGGATGGCATGCACCGCCGCGATTGCCGCCCGGCAGAGGATCAGCCGGAGTTCGAAGCGTTCCTCCTTCGTTGTGCGGTACGGCGCTGCCCAACCCCACTCGCCCCCGATGAAGGCAAAGAAGGTAATCTCGTTCACCGGCGCGAAGAAATGCGGCCCGCGCACGCGGGGCACGACATACTCGGCCGCTGCCCGTGCATAGCGCACGAAGCGGTCGACGAAGTCGGCGGCGAAGGGATCAGCATCGTCGGGATAGCCATAATGGCACAACTCCCAGATCGGCAGGATCTGGCAGCGGTTCATTGCCTCAATCATCGGGTCGATGGACGAGAAATCATACCGGCCGCCGCGGTCCGCCAGCGGCTAAGGAACGCCCTCGCGGGCGACGGCAATCCCCAGAGACCGGAGGAGGTCATAGTCCTCGGCAGCGTGCTGGCGGTGACGGGTCTCCTCGATGAGATTGCGCCGTCCCTGGTCCTTCCACACGAAGGTGGAGCACTCAAAGCCGGAGAGAAAGAAGGTCGGGAAGATGCCGGGTTGCTCGGCCATGCGTGGTTGTTGCACCCAGGCGACGCTTTCGGGCGGACGCAGCGATCGCGAGGCTGATCACCAGTGGCCCCGCGACCCGCAGGCGGCTCAGGCGCACCTGCAACGCTCGGTCGAGGTAGTGTCAATCGTAGCAGGCTCGATGAGGGTTGGCAGGGTCCGCACCGGACGTGACGGCCACAACGCCAGGGGTTCCTGGGCACGCCCCGCTATGGCCGTTCGTCTGTGATGCGAAGAAGCTGGTCATGCGCGCGCTCGGGATGCCGGCCTTGCCACGCGCCGCGCCGCCGATCCAGCCAGACGCCGACCACCGATCTCGACTGGGCACGGTCGGGCAGGGTATGCGAGCCGGAAACTCCGCTCGCCCACCCCCAGCCTCCTGCCAGAACAGTTCGCGGCGCGTAGATGTAACGGTGGCCGCCAGACTCTAGCGCTCAGCTCGACTGCTGCGGTCACCCTGGCGGGCGGTCTGACCACCCGGCCCACAGGCCGCCCTCAAGGTCGCTTGTTTGTTCGACCGCCGTGCGAGCCCCTCGTGTTTCTGAGGGCCACTGAGTCGATGACTAATCCGCGTCCCTCTACTTGCCGCGATTCGCGGGCGGGACTTTAGACGCTCAATTCCGCTCTCCGTGCGAGCCTGGTCCAGGGATCAACGCCTGCGTTGAGACGGTCAGCGGCCCAGAAATCGCGCGGGACGCTTCTCCAGAAACGCTTGCTTGCCCTCCGCGAAGTCGGCGGACTCCTTAGCGACGGACTGCGCCCACGACTCGAAGGCGATCGCGCCAGTCAGATCGCGTTCAAACGAGCCGCGCACCGCCCGCCGGGCGAGGTCCACGGCCACGCTCGCCCCAGTTGCCAACTCCGCTGCGTATGCGCGCGCCCGGTCCAGCAACGCCTCGTCCGGCACGACCTCATCGACCAGCCCGATCGCCAGCGCCTGCTCCGCGTCCAGCATCGCCCCGGTCATGACCATATCCAGCGCGCAGCTCGTGCCGACGATGCGGGGCAGGAAGAACGTCAGGCCGCAATCCGGCACCAGCCCCCGCTTGACGAAGATCGCCGCGAACCGGGCGGAGACGGCGGCGATGCGGCGGTCGCAGGCGGTCGCGTAGGAGAGCCCCGCGCCCACGGCCGCGCCGTTCACCGCCGCGATCACCGGCTTGTCCACCCCGTCCAGCGCCAGCGCGGCCTCGGTGAACTCGGTGATGCCGCCCTTTTGCACCCGGCGGGTAAGGGCCGGTTGCTCGCTCCCCCCGGCCAGGTCCGCGCCCGCGCAGAATCCCCGGCCGTTCCCGGTCAACACGATGGCGCGCACGTCATCGTTGCCGCGCGCCTCCACCAGCGCGTCGTAGAGCGCGCCCGCCGTCGCCCGGTCCACTGCGTTCAGTCGCTCCGGCCGGTTCAGCGTAATCGTCAGCACACTGTCGCGAAGCTCGGTCAGCACCGGGCGTGTGGCCGTGGTCATGGTCGTTATCCTCGTGTACCGTCAGCGTGATTGTCATCCAGTTTGCGCCGTTGCCGCCACCAGACGGAACCAACCGTCCGGCCCGGACGCTAGCCCGCGCTCCCCATCCCGGCAAGCGCCTCGGCGATGGTGATGTGACGCCCGGAATACGTCGCGGCGTCCTGGCGGGCGATCCAGAGGATCGCGTCAGCGGCCACCTCCGGCCCGACCAGCCGTGACCAGCGTAGTCCGTGTCCGGGTTGTGCAGACGCCAGCCGTCCGTCGTGATGTTCCGGTCGATGCAGAGGACGTTGGACGCGACGGCATGCCCGGCCAGCTCGCGCGCGATCCAGTCGCTCAGGTTCTCGAGCGCGAGCTTCGACATCGAGTAGATCGACTGGCCGGGGACAGTCTGCGTGACCGGAAGGTAGGAGGAGACGTGCACCACGCGCCCACCGCCGCGCTCGACCATGGACGGCAGCACGGACTGGAGCAACACCACCGGCCCACGCAGGTTCACCTGCATGATCAGGTCGAAGCGCTTGAGCGGCGTCTCCAGGAACGGAGCAGGCGCACTGATGCCCGCGTTGTTCACCAGAACATCGATCCGGCCGTACTCGGCCAGCGACCGCTCCGCCAACGCGCGCACCTGACCCTCATCGCGCATGTCGGCGGGAACGACCAGGACCGAGCGCCCGAGCGCCCGAATCTCCGCTGCCGTTTCCTCCAGCGTGCCGGCCAACCCGGTCGCGCTCCCCCGCGCGGTGATCACCAGGTCCGCGCCCTCCCGCGCGAACGCGAGCGCCGTGGCATTGCCCACGCCCCGGCTCGCGCCGGTAACCAGCACCACCTTACCCGCGAAGGAACCGTCCGTGGCTATCATGCCCGCATGTGCCTTTCGTGCTCAGTTATGCTAATGAGTGCTGAGGCCCGGCCGGGCAGCCCGGCCTGCCAGAACCGTAGCCGAACTCGTTATCGGGCGGACGCGGCCACGGGCGATGACCCCATCTGCGAGAACCGCATCTCCGGCATGATCTGCGCCGCGATCACGTTCTTGGCGATGCTCGGCGTGCCACCCGCGATCCGGGAGACCAGCGAGTCGCGCAGAATGCGCTGAACGTGGTAGTCGGTGGTGACACCGTTGCCGCCGTGGATCTCGACCGCCGCCGAAGCGACGTGGAAGAGAACATCGTTCGCGAAGTACTTCGCCGCCGTCGCCGTGAGCGGTTCGGGGTACTTCCCGTCCAGCGCGCTCGCCGCCGCCCGGTAGAGCAGGTACCGGGCCGCCTCGATCTTGACCCACATGTCGGCGATCTGGTGATAGATCGACTGGAATTCAGCGATCGGCCGGCCGAACTGCCGGCGCTGCTGGGCGTACGCCATCGTCTCATCCATCGCGCCCGCCGCCAGGCCGAGCGCGAAGGAGGCGTTGTGCGCCCGCTCCATGTTGAATGCGGTCATCAACCGGGCGAAGCTCCCCTCCCGCACGATCAGATTCTCGACGGGGACACGGCAGTCGGTGAAGGCAAGTTCGCCGTGCGGCACGCCGCGGGAGCCGACGTAGCGCGTGTTCACCGTGATTTCGAACCCCGGCGTCCCCTTCTCCACCATGATCGCGCCGATCCCCTTCGAGCCGGGGATAGTGTCGAAGCGCACGAACGTAGCGTAGAGGTCGTCCTCTCCCGCGCCGGTGATGAAGCGCTTCTTGCCGTTGATCACGTACTCGTCGCCGTCGCGGTAGGCGCTCGTCTCCAGGAAGGTGATGTCCGAGCCGTGATCCGGCTCCGTCAGCGTCAGCGCGCAGCCGCGCTCGCCGGAGACGATGGCCGTCATGAATTTCTGACGCGCCGCCTCGTTGTCCGCCATGAGCAGCATCGAGGGGCCGGCGGCCGAGGTGCGGAACATCGGCTCGATCGGCACGCCGGAGAGCGAGGCGCGCACGACCGCCTCGGCCGCAATCACGTAGTCGAGCACATTGCGATCCTGGCCGCCGTACTCCTTCGGGATGGTGAGGCCGAGCAAGCCATGCTCGCCCATCCGCTTCGTCAGTTCACCGAGCGGCGCCGTGTCCTCGGTATCCCACTGGATCGCGAAGGGCTTCCACTCCGCGCCCGCGCGGCGGCCCCGCTCCTGAAGCTCCAACTGGTCCGGCGTCAACGCGAAATCCATCGCCACTGTCCTCCCTGTACCCTTCGTCCGGTTGCCACCACCCGCGCTGGCGCCGCATCGAAGCGTGCACACTGCATATTATATATAGACCTTCACGGTCAAGCCGCGCCGGGCAGGCAGGCCTAGCCCTGCGACTCCGGCTCCGCGATGATCAGGGCCGGGCCATCCTCGTCCACGCCGATGGAATAGAGCGACACGATGGAGTCGATGTGCTCCTCGGCTTCCCGGCGCGCCGCGCCCGCGTCCCCGCTCGCGATTGCGGCGATGATCCGCTCGTGCTCCGCCATAAACGTCGCCCGGCGTCCGGCATCCTGCTCCAGCGCTTCCCACAATATGGGGCGGGCGACGGGGAAAGCGGTGTGAACCGGCTCGCGTACCCGCGCCAGCAAGGGCGAACTGGCCGCGTCGTCGATCGCCTGATGGAAGCGTCGGTTCGACCGCGCCGCTCCATCCAGGTTCCCTTCGGCGAGTGCGTCGATCAGCGATTGGTTGAGACGGGTCAACTGCGTGCAGAGCGTTTCTCGTCGGGGAGGGTCGAGCTGGAGCACGGCCGCCTCGGTGGCGATGCCATCCAGCGCCCGCGTCAGCCGCCCGGCGATGGCGAAATCGGACGGGGAGAACGGCGCGACCTGCGCCCCGCGATGAGGTGTGATCTCGAGATAGCCCTCCGCCTCCAGCGCCTTCAGCGCCTCGCGGAGCGGCGTGGGGCTGATCTCCAGACGAGCCGCCCAGTCATGGATGCGGAGCCGTTCGCCGGGCCGCAGCCGACCGTTGATGATCGCCCGGCGGATCTGTTCGGCAGCCCAGCTCGTCTTAGTCTCAAACCGCACCATCGGCCTGAACTCCCGGCTACGCTGTCAACCGGCTCGCCCGTGGCGGACCCGGCCGGTGGCAGCGTACCACAAGGGGGATGCGAAGATTGCATATAGTATGTGATACATCCGCTTGAGTCTCGGGGCCAGCCGGAGCAGCGTGACCGGCCCCGACTGCCTGCCACCCGGTTGTCCCAGGCTCGCATGGAGGTCTCGCCCGTGGAGCGCGGACTCAGACGGCCGCTAACCGGCATGACGGCCGTTGAAATACCGGGCGGCATCGCGGCGGGCGTTTGCGGCCGCCTGCTGAGCGACCTCGGTATGGCTGTCCATCGCCCGCCTCTCTCACTGTTCATACCGGAGAACGATGGACGGCTCCGGCTCTTCGAGGGCGGAGACGGGCTCGCCGCCTTTCTCCACGCCGGGAAGCATCAGCATACCGCGGACAGCCTGGATGGGCCGGCAGGGTTGGACCGGCTGCTCGCCACGGCCGGACTGGTGATCGATAGCACGGTGGGCGGCGCACGGCTCGGCGGTGTCCCACTGGCAGAGCGGGCGTCCGGCATCTATCTCGCGCTGACGCCGTTTGGGGGGGAGGGGCCGCTGGCTCACTGGAACGGCGCGGAACTGAACACATTCCACTTCTCGACCGCCGGCTACGAGCACCTGGGACGGCCGGACCGCGAGCCGCTGCAATCCGGCACGCACCAGGCGCAGATGTGGGCGGGGCTGGCGGCTACCTACAACGCGCTGGCCGCCCTGCTCTCCATGCCCCGGCCGCGGCGCATCGACCTGGCGGAAGCGGAACCGCTGGCAATGCTCTTCGTCGCGTACGGCACGCTCCTCTCCGAGCGTGCCGGGTTGGGGCCGATCCCCGGCTATGCGCGGGGCAGCTCGCAGGCGAACTCGTTCCGCGCGCGCGACGGCTACCTCAAGGTCTCCTTCATGGAAGACGCCCAGTTCGCCGGCTTCACGGCGGCGATGGGCGTGCCGGAGTGGGCTGACCTCCAGGTGTTCAACTCCTTCAATGCCCGCTTGGAGAACGGCGACGCCCTCAAGCTGCTGATCGAGGAGTTGATCGCCGGTCTCGACCGCGATGAGGTGGTGGCCCGATTGGAGGGACGGGGTGTCCCTGCCGGTCCCGTGCAGAGCTTCGACGAAGTCTTGCGCGACCCGCAACTTACGGCGAGCCGCTTCTTCCATGCGTTAGACGTAGGCGGACGTACCGTACTCGCCCCGTCCGTGCCGTGGTCGCTGAGCGCCCGTGCCCGGCCCGCGCCCTCGACACGGCGCCACCCGGTCCCGCGAGCGGGACGGCTCATGCGCGGCGTGCGCGTGCTCAACCTGGCGCGCGTGTGGTCCGGCGCGGCGGCCGGCCACCTGCTGGGCGACCTCGGCGCGGCGGTCGTGAAGGTGGAAGCGCGGGACACGCCCGACCTGATCCGCCGCCTCACACCCCGGCTCGGCGGGCGGGAGAACGCCTCGGTCTACTCGCTCTCGCTCTACCGGAACCAGCGGCTCCTCCTCGCCGACCTGAAGAACCCACCGGAGCGCGAGGGCATCCTGCGTCTGGTTGATGAGGCGGACATACTCATCGAGAACTTCACGAGCGGCGCGCTGGAGCGGCTGGGGCTCGGCCCGGACGTGCTCTTCGCGCGCAACCCGGCGCTGACGCTGATCCGCGCGCCGCTCGGCGGTCAGGACGGACCATACCGGGGCCGGCGCAGCTACGGCGCGACCGTCGCCGCGCTCTGCGGCATCGACTGGGCGCAGACGTATGCGGGCGAGGACGAACCGATCTCGTACTCCCGCGCCTTCACCGATGCGCTGGTCGGGCTGTGGGTCGCGGTTGCTGCGCAGGCGAGCATCCTGGCGGGACCACCGGCGGCCGGACGCCTCGTGGAGCTGTCGCAACTGGAGTGCGGCGCGTTTACCGCCGCAGGCGCGCTGCTCGACCACCAGCTCGGCGACGCGGGACCGGCTCGACACGGCAATAGTCCGCCCGGCTGGTTCCTGAACGGGCTGTTCCCCTGCGCGGGCGAGGATCTTATCGCGCTGGCGGTCGCGGATGAGGCCATGTGGAAACGGCTGGCCGTGCTGTTAGGTTTGCCGGCGGACGCGCTGGGCTGCGCGGACAGCGATAGCCGGGCACGCTCGTCACGCCTCGGCAGGCTCGTGCAGGATGCGCTGGCGAGCGAGCCAGCCGGGCCGTTCTGCGAGCGGGCGCAACGGGCGGGTGTGTTCGCCAGTCCCGTGCACTCCGCCCGGACCTTGTTCGATAGCCCCTGGTGGCGCGAACGCGGCAACGAGATCGCCGTCAGGGCCGGTTCGGCAGGCGAATGTGCGACATACGGCTCACTCTACAAGCCGTCCCCGCCGGTGTCCCTGACCGTTGCCGTGAACCCGGACCCGGACGCGGACGTGGATCTCCGCGCGCTGCTAGCGACTGGTGAGCCGTCACTATGGGCAGCTCTGGAGAGCCTAGGATAGAGCTGATACCGACTGAAGTGGAGCGCGCTGGGGCGGCATGGCGCGGCTTCGCGTACGTGTTTGACAGCCGCGACTCGCATACTATATACAATCCGTACGCGGCATCGGAGGGAGACCATGACCTGGGCATCGCCCCTTGACCGGCCGGTCGCTGAAGCAACGGTGCCAAACGGCAACGTCTACCGGATCTCGGACTACGTCGGCTCCGCGTTCTCCGCCGAGCCCGTGCCCCAGGTCTATCTCGTCGAGTTCCCGGTCGCCCACGGCACGATCCGGCCGCACTTCCACAAGACGAACCAGTTCCAGGTCGTTGTGCGCGGCGGCGGCCGGCTGGGGAAGCACCCACTCTCGCCGGTGGCCGTCCACTACACGGACGCCTTCACGCCTTATGGCCCCATCGTCACCGACGACGACGGCATCGCCTTCTTCACCATCCGCGCGGAGGGCGACACCGGCTCCGAGTACATGCCGGAGTCCCGCGACAAGCTGGAGCGCAAGGCCGGGCGCGGTTTGGCCTGGCACGTCGCGCCGACCAGTGGGCCGCCCACCGCGACCGCCGTGCAGCCGGTGGAGCCGCCGTACGCGGACGGGCTCAGCGTGGCCGTGGCAAGCGTGGCGCCCGGCGACCGCCTGGACCTCCAGCCGCATGACGCCGGCCGCATCTGCATCCTCATCGGCGGCAGTGTGACGGAGCAGGACGGCCCGCTGCCGCTGTTCTCGTGCCGCTCGGTCTCGCCCGGCGAGACGCTGGCGGTGGCGGCGGAAGCGGACGGCGCGTCGGTGCTGGTGCTCGACTTCCCGCGGGGGGCGTCCGCGCGGTGAACTTCCGGTTTACACCGATCCAGGAGCGACTGCGGGCCGAGGTGCGCGGCTTTCTCGATGCGGACCGGCATCGCTGGCCGGTCAAGACGAAGTTCGACCGTGGCTTCAGCGAGCGGCTGGCGGAGCGGGGCTGGATCGGCGTCGGCTGGCCGCGCGAGCTGGGTGGCGGTGGGCTCGGTCCGGTCGAGCAGATGATCTTCACCGAGGAGTTCGCCCGGAGCGGCGCGCCGATCGAGTACCACTTCACCGCCGAGCGGCAGGTCGCGCCGTCGCTGATGCGGCACGGCAGCGGGGCGCAGCGCGAACGCTGGCTACCGCGCATCGCCCGCGCCAACCTGAGCGTGGCGCTCGGTCTCTCCGAGCCGGGCGCGGGCTCCGACCTGGCCGCGCTGGAGACGCGTGCCGCGCGCCAGGGCGATACGTATGTGGTCAACGGCAGCAAGATCTGGACATCAAACGGCCACCTCACCGAGACGATCTGGCTGGTGGCGCGCACCGACCCGGCCGCGCCGAAGCACCGGGGCATCAGTTGCTTCCTGGTGGACATGGCGACGCCGGGGATCGCGGTCAACCCGATCCTGGACCTACGCGGCGAGCATCACTTCAACGAGGTCGCCTTTGAGAATGTCGTCGTGCCGGTCGATCGCCGCATCGGTGACGAGAACGCCGGCTGGTACGTGCTCGCGGAGCACCTTGATTTCGAGCGGTCGGGGATCGAGCGGCTGGTAGAGCTGGAAGGGCTGCTCGGCCGCATCCTGGACCGCTACCGCTCAACCGCGCATTGCCGACGGCCATCGCCGCGTCTGCGCCTGGAACTGGCAGACCTCACGACGAGCCTGGAGGTGATCCGTCTGCTCTGCTACCGCTCCGCCTGGCTGCAAAGTGCGGGCCGCACCCCGAACGCCGAGGCGGCGATGACCAAGCTCCTCGGCAGCGAGTGGTGCCAGCGCGTGACGAACGCGGCCATGAAGGTGCTCGGTCTGGAAGGGAGCGCCACGACCGACGACCCCCTGGCGCTGGAGGGCGCACGCGAGTACCTCCACGCCGTCTCGCGCACGATCGGCGGCGGCACGTCCGAGGTGCAGCGCAACATCCTCGCGACCAGGGGGCTCGGACTACCCCGGTAGAGACTGTATGGTGAACGGGCATCTCCTTTGGGGAGCAGTTGGAGGAGGGACACGGTGATTGGGAAGGTCCGAACCGGACGGGGAACCTACTCGCGGCGCGGCCTGCTGAAGACCTCGGTGGCCGGTTCCGCCGGGTTGGCCGCGCTGACGCTCGTCGCGTGCGGGAGCGATAGCGACAAGAAGGAATCGACCGGCGCCTCCGCCTCGCCTGCGAGCGGCGCGGCGACGCAGGCGGCAGCAGCATCCGCGACGCCAACGCCGCGCACCGGCGGCGACTTCAAGATGGCGACGCGCACCTTCGACATCAGCCTGGACCCCCACTTCACGACCAGGCCGGAACTGATCTATGTCTGGCAGGCGATCAGCCATCCGCTGCTGGAACTGGGCGCGGACGGGCTGCTCAACGCCGGGGCGGCGCGCTCGTGGGAGAACCCGGACCCGCAGACGTTCGTGGCCCGGCTCGCGCCCGGCATCACGTTCCACAACCTGCCGCCGGCGAACGGCCGCCCCTTCACCGCGGACGACGTGAAGTTCAGCATCGAGCGCATCCGCTCGCAGGGCGCCCCGCGCGCCTCGCTCCTCTCCGTGGTCGATACCGTGACGGCGACCGCGCCGGACACCGTCACCTTCAAGCTCAAGCAGCCGAACGCGCCGCTGCTCTTCTACCTGGCGTCCGGCTACCAGGTGATGGTCAACCGTGAGGCCGTGGAGAAGTTTGGCGACCTGAAGTCGAAGGACGCGGCGATCGGCATCGGCCCGTTCGTCGTGGACCAGCTCGGCCTGGACACCGGCGCGAAGCTGAAGCGCAACCCGAACTACTTCCGCCAGGGCCAGCCGTACTTCGACAGCCTGGAGTTCATCCCGCTGCGCGACCAAGAGGTCGGGCTGGTCAACGCCTTCCGCGCCGGTCAGAGCGAGCTGGCCCCGCTCAAGTCGCGCGATCTTGACCAGGTGAAGGGCCAGTACAAGGACATCGCCTCCGTGAAAGCGGGCAACGGCGGCGCGCTCTTCGGCCTCATTTTCAACCAGGCAAAGACCCCCTGGAACGACGCCCGCGTCCGCCGGGCCGTCAGTCTCGTGATCGATCGCCAGGCGATCGGCGAGTCCGCGTTCCAGAAGGATGCCTTCATGATCACGCCGGTGCCCGCGCCGCTGACGCCGTACTCGATCCCGGATGCAGACCTGCTCAACATGCCCGGCTACCGGAAAGATAAGGCCGCCGATCTGGCCGAGGCGAAGAAGCTCCTCCAAGCGGCCGGCATGGCGAACGACTTCAAAGACCTGGAGATCAACCTCAGCAGCAGCACCGCGCCGAACTACACGGAGCAGTGGGAAGTGCTGGTGCCGCAGCTTCAGCGGGCGGGCGCGAAGGTCAACGTCAAGCCGATGGAACACGCGGCGTTCAAGGCGGCCGAGCCGCGCAAGGAGTGGGAGGTCGAGTTCACGGGCTTCGGCGTCGATTCCGAGCCGGACTCTACCCTTTCGTTGATCCACCATTCGAAGGGAAGCCGCAACCTGACCAACGCCCCGGCCAGCCCGGTGGACGACCTGATCGACAAGCAGCGGGTCGAACTGAACCGTGACGCGCGCATCAAGCTCTGCCGCGACGCGAGCACGAAGCTGATCGAGGACGCGATGTACGCCTGGACCGCGTACTCCTGGTTCAACATGACGTATCACAACTACGTCAAGAACCTGACGCTGCTGCCGCTGGACGGTTTCGGCTACGAAACGAACTTCTGGCCGGCGTGGATCGATAAGGGCTAGCCCGTCGATTCGTGATGGAGGCCGCCTTGAGCAGCCGGCCGGGCCGAGCGCAGTAGCGGCGGCTCTGGGCCTTCAAGGCGATGAAGAATAGCGCTCCGGCCGCTTGCAACAGCGAGCGCCCGGCGGGGTAAACATACGTCGATGCTGCCGTATCTCGTCCGCCGCCTGGCTCTCACCATCCCCACGCTGATCGTCGTGCTGGTGATCGTGTTCTCGATCACGCGGCTGATCCCCGGCGATGCGGTCGATGTGTTGCTGGACCAGGGCGGGTTCTTTACGTCGGACCCGGCGCAGATGCGGCAGGAGCTGGGTCTCGACCGGCCGGTGTGGCGCGCGTTCGCGGACTGGACCTGGGCGCTCGCCCACGGTGACCTGGGCCGGTCGCTGCTCACCAACGACCCGGTGATGGAGAAGATCACCGGCCGGCTGGAGGTGACGGTCGAGCTGGCCCTGCTCGCCCTGGCGCTAGGCGTGCTCATCGGCGTGCCGGCCGGGATCGCCGTGGCGATCAAGCCGAACGGCGTGCTGGACCAGTCGGCCCGCGTGCTCGGGGCGACGTTCCTGGCGATGCCGAGCTTCTGGGTGGGGACGATCATCCTGCTCTACGGGGCGGTCTGGTTCAACTGGTCGCCGTCGCTCCAGCGCATCCGCTTCACGGACCACCCACTGGCCAACCTGCGGCAGTTCATCGTGCCGGCGCTGATCATCGCCCTGCATGTGGGCGCGGTGCTGATGCGGATGGTGCGCTCCGCGCTGCTGGAGACGCTGCACCAGGACTACGTGCGGAGCGCCTACGCGAAGGGGCTGGGCCAGCGCCGGGTGGTGGTGAGCCACGCGCTGCGAAACGCCCTGCTGCCGGTCATCACTGTGTTCGGCCTCCAGGTCGCGACCGTGTTCGCGGGCACGGTGATGCTGGAGACGGTGTTCAACCTGCCGGGACTCGGCGTGCTGACGGTGGATTCGATCGCGCGGCGGGACTATCCGCTGGTCCAGGGGATCGTGCTCCTGCTCTCGCTCTTCGTGATGATGGTGAACCTGCTAATCGATGTCAGCTACGGCCTCGTTGACCCGCGCGTTCGGCTGCATGTGAGTTAGGGAATGAAGCAAGTCGTTCGGCAGCCGTTGGGAGTGTCAGCGTGATCGCCTCGCGGACCGCGGATATCGACTTCGTGCGCGCCCGGCCGCCCCGGTCGCGGCGGACTTTCCAGCACAGTGGGATCCGAAGCTTGGAATTCACGTGACTTGAAGTCGCGGC
>JADMIO011201657.1_pt1 | contig 116101 bp, 102 predicted proteins | sample 8958161 | NCBI WGS metagenome assembly JADMIO01 (sample SAMN16585339, study PRJNA669376) | soil metagenome | isolation source: Crop rotation soil | place: USA: Cullars Rotation, Alabama | collected 2011 | reverse complement strand
CCGCGACAACTTGTCCACGTGGAATTCTAAGCTTAGGATCCCAATGTGCTGGAAAGATGCTGCAACCAATAGCTTCGCGAGCCTGCGGCGCCGCGTCCTCCTTCGCGCAATCCGTTCTGCGGAGCTGACCGCGATCCGAGCAGCGCCGGCACGAGTCCGAAGATCAAAGTGGCCGCAACGGTTACGGCTCCTGAAAATACCAGCACCCGCCAGTCGAGCGTGAGCCGCATGGCGCCCATGGGCTCCGGCACCAGCGTTTCGAGAAAACGCATCGCAGGCACAGCGAGCACGAGGCCCGCGATGGAACCAAATCCGGCCAGCGACAGACTCTCGGTGAGGAACTGCAAGGCCAGGCGTCCACGTCCCGCTCCCATCGCAGTTCGCACCGCCACCTCGCGGCCGCGGGACGTCCCTCGCGACATCAGCAGGTTGGCCAGGTTCAAGCATGCGATAAGCAGGAGCGCCGCCGACGCGCTGAGCAACAGAACCACCACCGTCTCTGTTTTTCCGGCTATCTCTTCGCGCAGCCGCGTCACGATTACGCGACGCGGGGCAGTGCGGAGCTTTTCAGTCACCTGGAGGCTCAGAGCGTCCATCGACGTCCGTGCCTGTTCGATCGTAATACCAGGCTTCAGCCGCGCTACCACCTGCGCGTCATGCCATGAGAAGTTACGGCGCATCCAGGCGGGGAAGGAGGCCGGCATCCAGACATCGATCTCGCGTCCCGGCAGGAAGTAGAAGTCCTGCGGCATTACGCCCACGATCTCCCACGTTCCGTCGTTCATAGGGATCCTGCGCCCCACAACATCGGGCGAGCCGCCATAGCGCCGTTGCCACAGCGCGTGACTGATGACCACGACCCGTGCGCCCTGCTCATCTTCCCTTTCGCTGAAGACACGGCCGATCAGCGGCCGGACACCGAGCACGCTCCAGAGATTTGCTGTGGTTTTTCGCGCGGGCACCTGTTCGAGGTCGGGATCGCCGGCGAGCGTGGCGCCCCACGGCTGGGTGGCCGCGAGATCGGTGAAAACGGTGTTGAGGCGGCGCCATTCGATCCACTCAGGGGGCGTTGCAAACTGCTTCGGCTTGTCCAGCCCCTTCAGCTCATCCCAGATCACGACGAGCTTGCCAGAGTCGGCATAGGGCAGCGGACGAATCAGTATCGCGTCGAAGGCGCTGAACATCGCTGTGATTCCGCCGATGCCGAGGGCCAGCGTTGCGATCGCGATTACGGAGAAGCCCGGATTCCTGCGAAAGCTCCGAAGCGCATAACGAATATCGTGAATCAGAATATCCATACGGGGGTACCTCCATGAATCCAGCGTCTGTTCTGCGAGCAGAGACGGGTTGCCAAACGCGCGACGCGCTCGCTTGCGCGCCTCTTCAGGTGCTACGCCCGATTCGATCAGGCGCTGCTCCCGCATTGCGAGGTGGAACTCCAGCTCTTCGCTGGCTCTCGCATACAGGTTGCGCCTGGCGAAAAGAGCAGCGAGCCGAGCCCGCACTTCAATCCAAAACTGATTTAACATCACGGCGCCAGCGGCTCAATCACACGATTGACCGCCTCCACCATCCGCCGCCAGTTTGAGATCTCGACCGTGACTTGTTTGTGTCCGCGCGGCGTGAGTTTGTAGAAGCGGGCTCGACGGTTGTTCTCGGAGACGCCCCAGGTCGACTCAATCAACGCCTGCGACTCGAGGCGATGTAGTGCCGGATACAATGAGCCCTCTTCCACATGCAGAGCGTCGGAGACCGTGTGGAGGTACTCGGCGATACCAAAGCCATGCATCGGCCCTCGAGCCAGACGGGAAAGGATCAGTAGATCCAATGTGCCGCCGGCATCTCTGCCAGGTTGTTGTGGCCGTCCCATAGATTTTTGATATGAGTATGCGCCGGGGTAGCGCGAGATGTCAAGCCTCCAATCGCGTGCCAGCTGTTCGGCGCTGACCGCACAGCAACCGAGTACCCGCGCGTAGTCGCGCAGCGCTTGCTGACGTGTCCGTTCCGCGCGGATCACCGCCACTCGGAAGCCGGACAGATGGACACGGTTTTCGGTGACCGCGTTTCCCCGAAATGCGATTACTGAATCACAGCCAGCTGAGGATCCTGGGCGGCCTGCTGGTGCCGCTCAACTTCCTTCTTGCGCTTCTCGTCGGCTTCGTACTGGCGCGCGGCGGTCTCGTCGAGGGCTCGACGTTTTGCTTCCATTCGCACATGAGAATAGCGGGAAAGCATCGCGCGAGACACGTGACAGGCGATGCTCATGATCACTTCTTCGCCGGCACCGGACTCAGCTAGTTCGGTGAGAAGCGTGTGCCGATTGTCGTGCCACCGGCCTTTCACGCCAGCTTTCGCACGAACCTTCGTCCAAGCTGTCTTAAATGACGTGATAGGCCGCGTCGGGTCTGTTGGGAGTGGCTTCCCAAAAGCGAACACGAACCACTCCGGCTTACATTCCCCAAATCGCATCTTGTACCAGGCAGCGTGCTTTTGTAATGCGGCAAGAGCAATCTCGTTCAATGGGACTCGCCGCCCCGTACCGGCGGGCGTTTTTGACTTGCCGACTCTGATCTCCTTTTTGTCGATCAAGTCGATTTGCTCCCATCGGATCTGACGCAGCTCTTATCGCGCAGACCGGTGTTCAAATCCAGTGCAAGGGCTGCTTGCATCTGTGGGGGCGCGATCCTGACGCCCAGTTCTTGAAGGCGTTCTCGCGTCAGTAGGGTGCCTGGTTCGTCGGAATAATGGCTAAGCGATCGGGCCGTTTTGAAGGGGGAGCGCAGAGGGCTCCACGACGACCAACCCGCGAATCGTCACTTGGGTGCCGTCGCGGAGCATTAAATAGACGAGCTCGGAATCGACCAAGGCGTCCTCAATTTGTTGGCCGCGGAGAGTTTCGACAAGGAACGACATATTTAGTTTATCGGCGGGGTGAGGAGCGGGCGATAGGGAAGAAGACCAATTCCGGGTCTGCGACCGGTAAGGGTTTGAAACATTGACGTTCCCGCCAGCGTCTTTCCAGCATTATGACTCCCGTCATAAGTCCAGGAGTCGGGGATACAATCTGCGCGTGGCTTGAAGGTTCGCGACGGTTCACGATCCATCTGGATCGGGATGTTGCGGCGAGGCTTTCCGCCAGGTGCTGGACGACCCTAAAGTCATTGCCGCGGCACAAGCCGGACGCGGACGGCTTCCTGTTAGGTCGCGAGGAGTCTCGCCTTTCCGAATCCGGCGAGCCCACTGTGGACATCTGGATCACGGGCCTACAGCCAAAGAACTCCATTCCGGCCGATGCGGAGCGTCGAAGTGATATCGACCATCGGATTGGGGTATATCGGGCGCAAAAGAATGAACATGCACCGACTTCTACAGATGTCAAATTGTGCGACCAGTGCTCAGAGGCGGGCGAACCGCTGTTGATTGCTGTAGGTCCCTCGGTAGGCACGGCGTCTCTGTATCGACCCACAGGCGGCGAATTGCGCCACGTGCTTACGTTTTCGCTCCCCTCGTTCTTTTCAACGAATCGCAACGGGAGCAAGCGGACAAGAGCTGAGCTGCGGGGAACCGTGATTGCGCCGAGCAGGCGACGGTTTGGAAGCAGATTCGGGATCACGTTTGCGATGGTTTCGGTATCTCTCTTGACGATAGCGCTACCGGCGGTCATGCGATCGCGCTACATTGCACGAGGCATCGGACCGCAGAATTTGAATCTCAACATCGCGGGCAATGGGCCGGCGTTCCGAATTACATGGGATCGTGAAGCGACTGCTTTGCGCACGGCCCAGCGAGGCACCCTCTACATTCGCGACGCGGACCGTCAAACATTTCAAGAAATCTCTGCAACGCAGTTAAAGACCGGGAGCGTCAACTATCAGGCAACTTCAGCGGAGCCATCATTTCGACTGGAGGTGTATTCGTCTGCGCCCAGTGCCGTTGGGGCCGTACAGGTAGTGAAGATGCCGCCGCCGCGACCGATCGAACTAATAGCGCGGCGACGATCTGAAATGCCGGCTGTTATGGTGAAGTCGCCGGTCCATCGTGCCACTCCCACCGGGGCTGGCGATCCCCGGAGCACTCTCGGTCAAACGGCACCTGCGAGTTCGCCAACCTTGCCAATTGCGTCAGGGAGCATCGGGGAACAGTCGAGTAGAGGACCCCACATGGAAATGCCGGTGGCGGTCGACCAGTTGGCGGGTCTACCGTTGCGGGCGACTCAGGTTGCGCCCATATCTGCGAAGTCGAATGAAGAGCCTTATGTGGAGGTGCTTCCGGAAACGATCTCGGGATCGCGATGGGAGCAGATTGCGGGGTCAAGGTCGGTGCTGCGGAAATTCACAAAGCAAGAGATTACCGCGCCCGTGGCGACTTATGAAGCGAATCCGCTGGTCCAACTTGAGGGACGGAGAGTGACGCAATCTGTATTCGTGGATGTGAAGTTGAACATCAGCGTAGCCGGAAGGGTGCTGTTCGCTGAGATCACGAAGTACGGAGATCCGCCAGATCTAAGACTGGCGAATGCTGCTCTCGCGGCCGCCAAGACGTGGATCTTTAAGCCAGCGCTCATGCAGAACTCACCGGTTGCGAGCGAGATGGTTTTGCATTTTCACTTTGTGCCGTGAGTTCCTGATGGCGACGCTCGGCTTCGCTCTTCCGAGGGTCGAATGTGCATCGGGTCAAACGCGCCACGACGAGGCAGCTTAGGTTCTACTGTCGACCCGTGCAATTTGCAGCTACCCGAGCATTAGACGATACCTCAGGAGTTTGCGTTCGCTCAACTCAGTCCACCTCTGATTGTAAGACTTGCAGAAATCGCGCACCGTGTTTGTCTTTGCAGTACGCATACTCAGTGTCGCCGGTCCCCGTGCCTTGTCTTCAATAGCTTGAAGATGGGCCGTGAAGTGCATCTGCTTCGGTGACATGCGAATTGGACATCAACTCATCCCCATTTTCCTTGTGGCGATCGCTGGCGGACTGCGCGTAAGCCAGCTTTCCGCGCAACCACCGGACACGAAGAAGCCGGATAACAGCGTCGTCAATAAGCGAGACAAGAATCCTGGAGCGGTCACCGCGGACCAACAGAAGATGAATGCCGCGGACAGAACGCTGACCGCGAAAATCCGAAAATCGATCATGGACGACAAATCTCTCTCGACGTATGCCAAGAACGTCAAGATCATCAGTCAAGACGGCACGGTCACGTTGAAGGGACCGGTCCGTTCCGACGCCGAAGTAAGAACGCTCGTGTCGAAGGCGACCGAGATAGCTGGCAGCCCAGATAAGGTTATCAACCAGCTATCGGTCGCGCCATCCAAGCCCTAGATCGCAGGACTCAACCAAACCCGGCAAAGGATCATTTATGGAAAACAAGAAAACAGCAGCCTTCGGAATTTATAAGACGGTGAGCCAAGCAGAACGCGTCGTAGACGTGTTGCGCAATTCCGGTTTCTCTAATGACGACATCTCAGTTCTGCTCCCTGACAATTCGAGTACAAAAGAATTTGCGCACGAAAAAAACACGAAAGCTCCGGAAGGAGCAACCACGGGGGCTGCAACTGGCGGCGCGGTTGGCGGAACGCTGGGCCTGCTTGCGGGGATTGGCGCGTTGGCGATTCCTGGTGTCGGACCATTGATTGCAGCAGGTCCGATCATGGCCGCACTGGCGGGACTTGGCGTGGGGGGCGCAGTCGGTGGGTTCGTCGGCGCCATGGTCGGCATAGGGATTCCAGAGTACGAGGCTAAGCGCTACGAAGGTCGCATCAAAAGCGGTGGCGTGCTAGTTTCGGTGCACTGCGATACTTCTGAGGAAATCAAGAAGGCGAAGGATATTTTGAAAAACACTGGAGCTGAAGATATTTCGTCGACTGGTGAAGCCAGCGCGGACTATACCCAGCGCAGTCCGATGGAAACGAGGGGATAGGCTAGTTTGGACATGCCGATTCTCCCAGCCAGTCATAAATGAGGATTCCAAACCCACACGCCGCCCCCGGAAGTAAATCCGCCGGGTCAAGGACGAAACTGTATGCATACAGAATCTGGCTGGGCTACGATGAGGCCCTGAGAAGAATGAAGGCGACGAGGCCGACACGTTAATTCCAGCGAGTTCGCTGAGCCACACGAACCAGAGTTTCATGCGCCAGCCTGTGTACATGCCCCGCGGCCGATCACGGTTCCCGACGACTTGATCGCGGCTACCGCGTTCGCTCATGACGCCGCCGACCCATCCGACCCTCTCATCTCGGGTCTGGTGAAAAGGTACGAGAAGCTATTGGGGTGGGGGCCGGACGATTCAGATTATGACGGCGATGGAAATAGCGACCTCGCGGTGACGTTTCCATTGGCCGGCACTGTGGGCGTGATCCGTTGCAATGGCGATAATACGTGTCAGTCGCCGGTTGAGTATGACGCCGGCACGCAACCCGTCGCCGCGTCTCATGGGGATTTCAATTCCGACGGTAAAACCGACTTAGTTGTGGCGGATGCATCGGGCAGCGTCGTTTATCTATTTCTGAACAAGGGCGACGGCACCTTTCAGAAGGGTGTGACTTTCGCCACCGGCATCGCGCCCAACTGGATCGCGGTCGGTGATTTCGACGGCGATTCGAAGGATGACATAGCGGTCGCCAACGCGACCGGCAACTCCGTATCGGTTCTTTTGGGAACGGAAACGGAACGCTCAAGGCCAAAGTGGATTACCCGCTTGCGCTATCTCCCGATTCGGTGATCGCCAAGGATTTCAACGGAGACGGCAAACTGGATCACGGCGATGGAACATTTCAACCACGCCAAACTCTGGTGGCCGGCGCGGGCGCGAAACAGATCGTGTCCGCAGACTTCGATGGCGATGGCACGTTGGATCTCGCAGTAGCGACTCGACTGACAATACCGTATCGGTGTTCTTGAATCCAAAGGTAACCATCGGGCCATCGCTGATGAACGCATTCGGCGGCAGTTCGACGATCGCGCCGAAAACCTGGGTGTCGCTCAAAGGCACGGGGCTCGCGCCGACGACACGAATCTGGGGAGCGGCGGATTTCGTCGGCGGTCAAATGCCGATAGCCTTGAACGACGTCAGCGTCACCATAGGCGGCAAGAATGCCTTCGTCTATTACATCAGCGATACCCAGCTCAACGTATTGACTCCGCCAGATCTTCCCATCGGACCCGCCGCTGTAGTCGCGAAAAATAACGGAGTAGTCGCGGCGTCGCTCACCTCGCCCGTGCAGCAGTATTCGCCGTCGTTCGTCGTGTTCGACGGAGTTCACGTCACAGCGACACATTTGAACGGCGCCTTGCTCGGTCCCACGAATTTGTATCCGGGTGCGACACCTGCCAAGCCAAACGAGACGATTGTTATTTATGCGAACGGATTCGGCCCAACGAGCGTGCCCGTCGTCACTGGAGCGGTTATACAATCGGGAACCTTGCCATAGTTGCCGGACGTGTCCATCGCGGGGCTTGCCGCGAAAGTAACGTTTGCTGGTCTCATATCGCCGGGCTTATACCAGTTCAACGTGGTCGTGCCCTCGTCTGCTCCTGACGGGCGGGACACCCTAATCGCGACCTACGGCGGCCTAACTACACAGAACGGTGTCGTTCTCGCCGTCAGCATTGAACTTTACTCAGGGGAAAAACGTCGGAGACTCATCTTCGTATGGCGGCGCCAAAGATTCGACCACCGCTCTAAGACATCAAGGTCGCTTCAAATTCAAACGGACGGCACTTCGGCCAATTTAGCGAAGTGATACTCTGAGCCCGGCGGTCAAGGCGAATCCCTGGCGGTACGCATCCCCATCGCCCGCGATCCGGACCCTCTCACCGCGCTGGGGTCGGGACTACTTAGCGCAGACTGATTCTTGAGCCAGTCTTTCTGAGACGCGTTCATCGCGCCACCAATTGGGCCGCATTCTTGGGCAGAGGGCCGCTACACGTCATGCGGCCGAACGTGTCCGGGAATTGAGGTTCTCGTTGTGGATCCGTCGGCGCGGAAGTCGCAGTTGGAGAGCCGGGCGAGCTGGTGGCTCCGGAGCGAACGTCATGCGCGGATATTGGAATAACCCAACGGAAACGTCCGTAGCATTTCGAGACGTCGCTTTCCGCACCGGCGATGCCGATATCAGGATGCTGACGGCTACTTCTTCACTCTGGATCGCCTGAAAGACATGATCGTCACCGGAGGCGAGAACGTCTATTCGGGCGAAGTGGAAGCCGTGATTTACCAACATGCGGCGGTAGCTCGCGGCATTTCTGGCTTCGTACATCGAGCAGCGGATCGACGCAGTTCATATCCAGCCGGGAAAGCCAACCCAGAATGCACACCTCGAAAGCTTCAATGGCGCTTTCGAGATGAGTGTCTTAACGTGAACTGTTTTGGAATCTGCTAGACGCCCGGTCGAAGATCGCAGCTTGGCGCGAGGAATACAACTCGCGGCGGCCACATTCAGCGCTGCAGTATCTTACGCCGGATGAATTCGCCCGAAGAGCCGCTTCGCCTTCACTTTCGAACACCACACGTCCGACTCTGCCTCAAGGCTTCCCTGACGGCTCCTCCGTCGCGGTTGCTCCGGCTCCGGCCTTGACCCAGAGCCGGCCGCGTGAAGGGGGTCCGATATGAAGGCGAAGCGGCAGTTCGAAGTGATGTTAAATTCAGTGAGTATCCCGAACGGAAATAGGGGCACGTCACCCGGGTATTGGTTTGAGCAGATAATCGATCGCCCCAATGTCGAACGCCTGGAGCGCATACTGATTAACCGCCGTGACGATCACAACTACTGGAGGCTTAAAGCCGCCGAGGTGATTGACAAGTAAAAGTTCGAAATGCGTCCGGGTGGGGAGCCACACCCTCAATCTCGAAAGCAGGTCCGTATGCGCAGTCAAATCCCAGTGGGTCAATAGCGCGTATTCCCACGACGGCTGCGCCAAAAGGCGTCGAGCTTGATCCACCGTCGCGAATTCGCCCTTCATTTTCAGGGTTTTCCGATGGCTAAGAAATTGCCTTTAGGGCATCTTAGTCTTAACAACTTTATGGACCTACGTCTTCGAGTCATTGGCTCCCTCTTGTTGTGTGCGGCGATCCTTGCGGCGCAACCAGTTCATCCCGTTGGGAATATCTTCAAGCCCGTGGCGACGCCTGCCGAATTGGTCTCCGAAGTCTCGCTGCTGACGTTGCTGATTTGCGCGGTGATTTTCGTGATTGTGGGCTCGTTGATCGCATATGCCGTGATCCGCTTCGGTTATCGGCGCGGCGACGACAAGAGCGAACCCGCGCAGGTCTACGGCAGCAATCAGGTGGAAATCGCGTGGACAGTGATTCCGATCCTGATCGTGTTTGTGTTGTCGATGTCGACCGCGCGCGTGACCTCCGCTGTGCAGGATCATCCGATGCCGAAAGATACGTTGAACGTCACCGTGATCGGACATCAGTTCTGGTGGGAGTTCCGCTACCCCGACCTCAAGATCGCGACTGCCAATGAATTGCACGTGCCGCTCAGCAGCATCGCGCAGCCGAGACTCACGTTGCTGACGCTGAAATCCGCCGACGTCGCGCATGGATTTTGGGTGCCGCAGGTGGCCGGCAAGACCGACGTGATTCCGAATCGCGTGAACACCATGTGGATCGACCCGAAAGAGCCGGGGATTTTCTTCGGGAATTGCTCGGAATACTGCGGGACGCAGCACGCCAAGATGGAGCTGCGGCTGGTGGTGGATACCGCGGAGGAGTTCAAGACGTGGGTCGCAGCACAGCAGGAAAAGGCGGCGGCTCCTGAATCTCCGGACAATCAGAAGGCGTTTCTCGCGTCGACGTGCGGAGCTTGTCACACCGTGGATGGAACGCGCGCGCGCGGCAAGACTGGACCCGATCTCACGCACCTGATGAGCCGCCGAACTTTGTCGGCGATGGAAGTTCCTCTCAACGCGGAAACCTTACGCGACTGGATCAAAGATCCGCAGCATCTGAAGCCGGGCAACAAGATGCCTACGGTCAAACTCACGGATACTCAGCTGGATCAGATGGTCGCGTATTTAACGACTTTGCACTAAAGGACCAACATGGCATCGGTTCCCTATCCTCTCGACCAGTCTCGCAGCGCCACTCACGCGGGCTCATACTCGTGGGCGCGCTTCGTTCGCGAGTGGATTCTTACGGTGGACCACAAGCAGCTCGGGCTGCTCTACATCATCATTGCGTTGTTGTTCTTCGTCGCGTCGGGGTTACAGGCGGCAGTGATTCGCGCGCAGTTGATGTATCCGAATGGCTCCGTGCTATCGCCACAGACATTCAACCGGATGTTCACGATGCACGGCACGACGATGGTGTTCTTCGTCGGCATGCCCTTTATCGCTGGCTTGGCGAATTACCTGATCCCGCTGATGATCGGCGCGCGCGACATGGCGTTTCCGCGATTGAACGCGCTGGGATTCTGGTTGACGCTGTTCGGCGGAATTCTGCTCTATAGCAGCTACTTCGGTTTGCCCGGCACTGCGGGAACAGGCGCGGCTCCCGATGTCGGCTGGTTCGCTTACGCTCCGTTGACCGAAAAAGCATTCTCGCCTGGAACCGCCACTGACTTCTGGATTCTCAGCATCATCCTGAGTAGCACTGGAAGCACGATCACGGCGATCAATATTCTGGCCACTGCGTTGTGTCTTCGGACGAAGGGTATGACACTCGCGCGGATGCCGCTGTTCGTGTGGATGCTATGTGTGGTCGCGTTTCAGATCCTGGTCGCGCTGCCGCCGCTGACCGGCGCGCAGTTGATGCTGCTCCTCGATCGATTCCTAGGGGCGCATTTCTTCGACACGCAAGCCTCGGGCGACGCGGTGCTCTGGCAACATTTCTTCTGGCTATTCGGGCATCCCGAGGTTTATATCCTGATGATTCCGGGGTTCGCTGCGGTTACGGAAATCGTGCCGGTGTTCTCGCGCAAGCCGATTTTCGGACGGGCCGCTATGATCGGCGCCAGCGTTTCGATCGGCCTCATCAGTTTGGGCGTCTGGGCTCACCACATGTACACGGTCGGCATGCCGTCGAAGGCGAACATCTTTTTTGCAGTCGCGACAATGCTGGTCGGCGTACCGACCGGCATTAAGATCTTCAATTGGCTCGCGACCATGTGGGGCGGACGAATTCGATTCAACACCCCCATGCTGTGGTGCGTAGCGTTCTTGTTCCAATTCCTGATCGCGGGGCTGACGGGAATCATGCTCGCGGTCGCGCCGTTCGATTGGCAGCTTGGCGATTCCTACTTCGTGGTCGCGCATTTCCATTACACCCTGATCGGCGGATTGCTGTGCACGCTGTTCGCGGCAATTCATTACTGGTTCCCGAAAGCTACCGGCCGCATGCTTAGCGAGACTCTCGGCCGCTGGCATTTCTGGCTGCTGATCATCGGGTTCCACGTGACGTTCGATCCTCTGCATTTCGCGGGATTGCTCGGCATGCCGCGACGCATCTACACGTATCCGGCCGGGCGCGGCTGGGAAGGCTTCAACTATTACGCGAGCTGGGGCGTCGTGCTTCAAGCCGCCGGAATTTTGTTCTTCGTCGCCAATGTCGTCTACTCGCTGATCCAGGGACGTAAAGCTGGCAACGACCCTTGGGACGCGTGGACACTTGAATGGGCGACGACATCGCCGCCTCCCGAATACAACTTTGCGACAACGCCCGTTGTCCGCAGCAGCCGTCCGCTGTGGGATGCGAAACATCCTGAAGATCCCGATTGGAAATACGAACAAGCTCTATGACCGCCGCCTATCCGAACGTCATCGAAAACAGAGCGCGAAATCTGGATCGGGGCAAGGTCGGTTTGATCTGCCTGATCCTCACGGAAGTGACGTTGTTCAGCATCTTCGTCACGGCCTACATCTTCTTCATGGGTAAGAGCACCAGCGGACCGACGCCCGCCGACGTGCTCACGACTCCCATCTGGGCGACGATTTGTCTGCTCTCGAGCAGCATTACAGTCGAACTCGCGGTGCGCGGTGTTCGGGGCAATTCGAAAGGCCAGTTCTTGTTGTGGATGGGGTTGACCATTCTGCTCGGCGCGGAATTCCTGCGCCAGACCGGACTCGAGTGGCGCAAGCTGATCCACGTCGATCAGTTGACGATCTCGACAAATGTTTTCGGCACGACTTACTATTCACTGGTCGGGCTGCATGCAAGCCACGTGATCATCGGGCTGACGTTTCTGCTGCTGGTGTTCGTGCTCGGACTCGCGGGCGCGAAGCTGCATCCGCACGAACATCGCATTCATCTGTTGAGCTGGTACTGGCACTTTGTCGACGTCGTGTGGATCGTGGTTTTCACTGTCGTGTACGTGGTTGGCAGATAGGAGCGTCATGGCTGAACACACCAACAAACCGAACACACATGTCGATCTGCCGGCGCCAACGGGGTGGCCGATCGTGCTGGCTCTCGGAGTCGCGCTGATTTTCACCGGACTGCTGAGTTCCGCCTACGTCAGCATCGCCGGTGGAGTGCTGTTCCTAGCGGGAGCCGTAGGATGGTGGCGCCAGGTGTTGCCGCTCGAACATCACGAACATGTCGCGGTGGATCCGGCAGGCGACGCGGAGATCCCGCGGGCGGAGATTCCCGTCGAATCTTTACGCACCGGAATGGAAAAGCATCGCGCGCATCTGCCGCTGGAAATCAAACCGTATTCTGCAGGCATCAAGGGCGGCATCGTCGGCAGCGTGGGCATGGCCGGTGTCGCGATGATTTTCGGATTCATCTCGCAAGGCAGCGTCTGGTATCCGATCAATCTGCTCGCCGCGGCGATCGATCCGAGTCTCGCCACGGCGAGCGTCGAAACATTGCGTCAGTTCAGCGCGATCGGTCTGATTCTCGGCACGGTGATTCACGGCTGCACGTCGTTACTCGTCGGTGTGCTTTATGCCGTCATGCTGCCGATGTTTCCTCGCAAGGCGTTTTGGTGGGCCGGCGTTTCGGCCCCGATCTTGTGGTCCGGCGTGATCGCCTCCACCATCGCGCTGGTGAATCCCGCCCTCAGCGCCCGCATCGACTGGCGATGGTTCGTCGCCTCGCAGCTTGCCTTTGGACTCACCGGCGGCTACGTGATCGCTCGAGCGCAGAGCATCGAGACTCGTCAGAATTTGCCGCTCGCCGTGCGCGCCGGCATCGAAGCGCCCGGGATGCAATCTGACGACAATCCCTCGGCATAATGGCTGATGCATGGCAGAGGCGGTTCTCAGCTCCTGGAGGTTCGATGCTAGCTTCGTGCTCGCGCTCCTGGTTCTCGTCGTGCTCTACGTGCGCGGCTGGCGCAAGCTTTCGCGCGACGCTCCGCATCGCTACTCGAATGAACGGCTGACCTCCTTTCTCTGCGGACTGGGCGCCTTGTTTCTTGCGCTCGCATCGCCCCTCGATGCGTTCGGAAATCTGCTGCTGACCGCGCACATGGTGCAGCACCTGTTGCTGATCATGATCGCGCCGCCGCTGATCCTACTCGGACAGCCAGTCCTCCCGATCCTGCGAGGCCTCCCGCCGCGTATTTTCAAAGACGCACTGGGGCCTTTTCTGAAATGGCCCGCGCTTCGCCGCTTCGGCATGCTGCTCACGCATCCCGTCACCACCTGGTTGGGGCTGACCGCGACCATCGTGTTTTGGCACATCCCGCGTTTCTATGACCTGGGCCTGATCTCGCCCGAATGGCACGGCGTCGAGCACGGCTGCTTCTTCTACTCCGCGATTTTGTTCTGGTGGCCGGTGGTGCAGGTCTGGCCGGGGCGACCGCAGATCACGCGCTGGCTATTGATTCCTTACCTGGTGCTCGCGGACATGGTGAACACCGCGCTCTCCGCGTGGCTGGTGTTTTCGTCCCACGTGGTCTATCGAACCTATGAGGTCGCGCCGCGACTGGGAATGTTTCGGGCCATCGACGATCAATCCACAGCTGGCGCAATCATGTGGGTGCCCGGCTCCATCGTCTATCTGGTACCGGCGTTCCTGATCGTCATGCAGCTGCTGAATCCGGGGCGGCGCACAAAGCCGGCGCTCGTGCAGATTGCACCGATCCGCCGCACTTCCCGAGCCTTCGATCTCCTGCGCATCCCGTTCGTGGGTCGCGTGATTGCATCGCCCTACTTCCGCCGCGCCGCGCAAGTCATGATGTTCCTGCTCGCGGCCGGAATCGCGATCGACGGATTCACTGGGCCGGAGATCGCTCCGCTGAATTTGGCAGGCGTGATGCCGTGGACTTATTGGAGAGGCTTCGCCGTCATCGCGCTTCTCGCCGGCGGAAATTTCTTTTGCATGGCGTGTCCCTTCATGCTGCCGCGCGACCTCGCACGTCGCGTGGTGTCGAGCCGCTTCCGAATTCCGTGGCCACAATTCTTGCGCTCGAAATGGCTGGCGATCGCGCTCCTCGCTGCCTACTTCTTCGTCTACGAAATCTTCGGCATCTGGTCGAGCCCCTGGTGGACGGCGTTGATCATCGCGGGATATTTCGTGACTGCTCTCGCTGTCGACAGCTTTTTTCGTGGAGCGGTGTTCTGCAAATACGTTTGTCCCATCGGCCAGTTCCACTTTGTGAACTCTCTAGTGTCACCGCTCGAAATCAAAGTTCGCGACGCCGAAGTGTGCGGAAGCTGCCGCACGCACGATTGCTTTCGCGGCAATCCAACGCATCGCGGATGCGAGCTGAATCTGTTCCAGCCGCGCAAGTCCGGCAATTTCGATTGCACGTTTTGTCTCGATTGCGTGCATGCCTGCCCCAGCGATAACGTCGGGGTCCTCGCGGTGCCTCCGTCGCGAAATTTGATTCGCGAACGAATTTCCGGCGTGGGCAGAATCGCGGCACGTCCCGATGTCGCGTTCCTTTTGTGGGCAGTAATTTGCGGATCGCTCGTCAACGCGGCAGCCATGACGAATTCGTTGCCGCTGCCAGCGTGGATGCTGTACGTCGCCGGGCTGATCGTCGTGCCTGCATTGTTGTGCGTCGCTGAATCCGGTCGCCGATTCTCACTCGCGATGATCCCGCTCGGATTCGCCATGTGGGCGGCGCATTTTCTGTTTCACCTGATCACGGGATGGCATTCGATCCTACCGGTTGTGGCCCGCGTGTTCGGCAAAGCTGCATTGGCTAGCGAGATGGGCGATGCGCCGGCTTGGCTGCAACCACTGCAACTCCTGCTGCTGGGAGCGGGATTGGTGATCAGCGTTTATCTTGCGTGGCGAATCGCCCAACAGCGACGAAGCCCCTTCGCGGTTCTTGCGCCTTACGCGCTTTTCGCGATCCTCTTATACGCAGCCTCGGTTTGGATTTTGTTCCAGCCGATGCAGATGCGCGGCATGGTGATGTGATGCGAATCCTGCGGCTCGTTACACTCCTCGTGCTCGCCACGCTCCTGCTCGCCGACGGCGGAATGGTGATCCTCCGCGAGCAGCGCGGGCCGTACACGATCACGATGTTTGCCTCTCCCGCTCCGCCACGCGCAGGCAACGTCGATCTGAGCGTGCTGGTGCAATCGAACGGAACCCTGCAGCCCGTCTTGGATGCGCGCGTCGAAATCGAACTGAGTTCCGGCAGCGAGCCCGTCAGAGTCACTGCGAGTCACGACAAAGCGCAGAACAAACTACTCTACGTTGCGACCGCTCCCCTCACACAGCCCGGGCGCTGGAACTACCGGATCGTCATTGACGGCGGGGATCCGATTTCCGTCAGCGGCGATTTCGATGTTGCGACCGAAACGCGCCGACTCGACGCCTACATCGGATATATCGCTCTTCCTTTTGGCGCGCTTGCTCTGCTCGCGGTGCACCAATGGCTGCGCAGGCGACCCGGACGGGATTTCGCGATGAGTCGCGAATCTTGAGCGACGTGCAGCCTGGGCCCAAACTCTTGCTATCTTCAATGGCTGGGAACACCTTGGCACTGACTGTCGATAATCTTCGCGTCGATCACCGCGTGAGCGTCATTCGCGATTTCACCGATTCGGCAGGCACTTCGATGTGCGCGGGCGAGAGCGGCGTTCTGCGCGGGCTTTCGTGGGATCAACTCCGCGGCATCATTCATATCGAAATCGAGCGCGAGGGTGGCGCCGTGTCGTTGGTGATTCCGCTGTCGGCTCAATCCGGTCCGCGAAACGGCCACATGCGAGAGTTTTTCGAACTCGGCGACTACGTGCCGGTGCCAGGCACAGAGCGAGTCTTCGACAACGCGCTCGCGAAGCCGGTAAACGCCCTCAGCCCGCACGCCGCTGAGAATAATCGTGCCGCTGATTGGGATCGCACCGAACCCACTGCTGATGAGCCTGACCGGCTCGAAGAACGGGAGCAGGCGCTGCTTGCGAGCATCAATCACATCGGCGTCGCCGCTTCCATCGCCGAAATGTATGCCGAGCGCATGCGCAAATTTCAACGTGAGGGCAACCAGGCGCGCGCCATCGCGGCGTTCAAACTGGCCGTCGATTGGATGGGTACGTACGCGAGTTGGGCCACCAGCGGAGGAGAAGGTACAGCGCTTTCCTATGAGCGCGATCGATTCCACGCTGCGCTCGTGCGCGAATTCGGCTCAGACCCCACCAAGAATCATCCATAGTCTTCGAGTGACGTTTCTGATTCCCATTGGCGCGATGATTTGCACGGTGCTGGGGACTCTCACCGCGGTGGTTTTTTGCATGGGCATGCAAGCAAACGCGTCGGCTTCTGCGATTCGGCAAATCAAGATCTGGATGATGGGGATTTCGGTGCTGAGTCTGGTCGCCCTGGTCGCTGCTGGATTCCTGATGCACGCTGGTCAACCCGAGAGCGCAGCAGGTGTGGCATTCGCACCGACCGTGGTTCTGGGAATCCTCCTCATCGTCGCGTTGCTGAAGTGAGCCGCGGATGGGAGGTGAGTCGACTTCCCGCCGACCGTGTGATACGGCTTGGATAAATCGGGAATCGGAGGAACCTGTGACCACTGCTCTGCGCTTGTCCGTAGTCACTCTTTTTGACCGCGGCGGTCTCTCTGGGGCGATCGTCTACGATAAGGGCGTTCCGGATCAGAGTACTTCCTTCAACATGACCCAGTTTCGGGAAGCCGAGAATTTCACTTTGGCAGCGCCGGGGACGATCAGTCGGTGCGCTTCTGGTTCAATGTCGCGAACTTCAGCGGTACGGTGTCGTACGCGTTCTACAACGATAACGGCGGCACCGGGCTCGGGAGTTGGATCGCGAGCGGCTCTGCCTCTGGCCTGGTCGGCGGCTCCAGCGGTTACTTTCTTGGCGGCGATCTGCAGAATCCAGTTTATGAAGTGGCGTTCGATTTGTTTGCGGGCGTGCCGCTGCTGAGCGGAACACGTATTGGCTTAACTACACGAGGGACCCACGCCGACGACGAATGATGGCACTCCGATTTTCTGGGCGACTTCGAATAATTCCATAACAGGATTCTCGTTAAATGACGGCGCCAGGGGCAACCCTCCAAGCGTGCCGGCTAGCGCGGATCTCGCCTTTCAGTTGTCCGATGAGACGGTTGCGCCTGAGCCTCATCGAATTGTTCCGCAGTCACAATCAGGCGGATGACCGCAACACCAGGGTCGACGCCGAATACCTGGAAGTGATCGCCTCGCGATCGTAAGCATTACAAGAGGAAAGGACCAACATGTACACGAAAGAGAATCTGAACAAACTGCCCGTGCTGGCCAGGCACGCGCCGGAAGCGATGAAGGCATTTCGCGCCTGGGACAAAGTCGCGCTGGCCGACGGCGCAATTCCAAAGAAGTATAAGGAGCTGATCGCGGTGGCCGTAGCGCTGACCACTCAGTGCCCGTACTGCATCGACATCCATCGCCAGGAAGCGATCAAGGCCGGTGTGACCGAACAGCAACTGGCCGAAGTCGTCTGGGTGGCGGCGGCGCTCCGCGCGGGCGGCGCGATTCCACACGGCACGCACCTGTCTAAGAATTTTCCGCGCGTCGGTAGAATTGCGCTGTCGTGCCTCGTCGTTATAGTGAAGGCAGGGCCAAGAGCCCGCCTATCCTTAGGAGACACATGCCGCAATTTCTGGTTTCTGGTTATCTGCCCGACAACTTCGATCCGTCCTCCATGACCGAAGCGACCATCGAGGCGATTCATTCACTCAATCGCGAAATGGTTGCCGCCGGTGTCCGAAAGTTCGCCTGTGGACTCAGCCCCAAGACGACAACGCTACGGGCGCAGCCCAACGGTGACGTGATTGTTACCGACGGGCCGTTCCTGGAAGCTAAGGAACACGTCGGCGGTATTTCGATCCTCGAATGCGCGAATCTCGAGGAAGCGCTCAAGTGGGCGCGTAAAGGCGCGAAGGCCGGCAATAACGTGGTCGAGGTGCGCGAGGTTTTCTTCATGCCCGCTCCGGAAAAGAGCTAACGCCACCGCAGCGCTGCGCTGCTTTCATTTGCCTGACCACTAAGATGGTGTCAGGCAAACATGAGCGATGTTCACCGCACAATCGAGGCGGTCTGGAAATCCGGATCCACCCGGCTGATCGCCGCGATTGCCTGCGTCACGCGCGACATCGGCATTGCCGAAGAACTCGCGCAGGACGCGCTGGTCGCTGCTATGGAAAAGTGGCCGGAAGAAGGCATTCCTGAAAATCCTGCGGCGTGGCTGATGGTGGCGGCGAAGCGCCGCGCCATCGATAACCTGCGTCGCGGGCAAGTGTTCGCATACAAGCAAGAAGAAATCACTCGCGAGCTGGAGAGCCAACAGCAGCAGCTCGGAGAGGCTATGGATCGAGCTCTGGATCAGGTGATCGACGATGACGTGCTGCGGTTGATCTTCACCGCGTGCCATCCGGTCCTGGCGATGGAGGGGCGCGTCGCTCTGACCTTACGCCTGATCGGCGGCCTGACTACGGCCGAGATCGCGCGCGCCTTTCTCGTGTCCGAGAAGACGATGGGGCAGCGAATTTTTCGCGCCAAGAAGACGCTCTCGGACGCGCACGTGGCCTTCGAAACTCCTCGCGGAGATGAGTTGCGCGCCCGAATGAAATCCGTGCTCTCCGCGATCTACCTGATCTTCAATGAGGGCTACACTGCGACTTCAGGCGATGAATGGATGCGCGCTTCGCTCTGCGACGAAGCGCTGCGGCTCGGCCGGATGCTGGTGCAGTTACTTCCCGAAGAGTCTGAGATTCACGCGCTGATCGCGTTGATGGAGCTCAATGCGGCACGCACTGCCGCTCGCTTGGAGAGCAACGGCGAGCCAGTGCTGCTGCCGGATCAAGACCGGTCGCTATGGGATGCCGCGCAAATAGAGCGAGGAATGACTTCCCTGACGCAGTCGCAGAAGCTAGGCGGTGAAGCGCAGCCCTACGCCTTGCAGGCCGCGATCGTCGCGTGTCACATGCGTGCCCTCACCGCGGACCAGACTGATTGGGAGCGCATCGTTCTTCTCTATGACGCTTTGCTGGAAGCGGCGCCATCGCCCATCGTGTCGCTGAATCGAGCCGTCGCCGTGAGTATGGCGCAAGGCCCGTCCGCCGGACTCGATGCGCTGGATGCGATCTCTGCATTGGAGGGATATCACCTTCTCCACAGTGTGCGCGGAGACCTGCTGATGAAGATGGGCAAGTTCCCCGAGGCTCGCCGCGAAATCCAACGCTCTATGGCGATGACACAAAATTTGCGCGAACAGCAATTGCTCGCCGAGAGGCTGCAGCAAATCGAAAGAACCGTCCGGCCCACGTAATGTCAGAATATTTCTCATATGAACATGTTGCGAACGCACGCGCGCGTCTCGGGATGGGTGCGCTGGGGTCTGACGATATTCGCCGTAGCCGTCTACAGTTTCACCGCCTGGAGCCAGTCTCCCAAGCGCGTCGATAACAACGCGCTGCGCAACGCCGCCAAGAACGGTGACGAGTGGCTCACCTACGGCCGCGATTACGCCGAGACGCACTACAGTCCGCTCAAGCAGATCGACGCGAGCAACGTCAGCCGACTTGGTTTGGCCTGGTCGTGGGAGACGGAAGCGCGTGAAGGCGGCGGGTTGGAAGCGACGCCCCTGATGTCAAACGGCGTTCTCTACGGGACGCTGACTTGGGACGTGATGTTCGCGATCGACGCGCGCACGGGCAAGTTCAAGTGGCGCTGGGATCCGGAAATTCCCAAGCAACACATCCTCGAAATCTGCTGCGGCCCGGTGAATCGCGGAGTCGCGCTCTACAACGGGAAGGTGTACGCGGGCCTGCTTGACGGCCGGCTAGTGACACTTGATCAGGAAACCGGCAAGGTCCTGTGGCAGGTGAAGACCACCGACAATCCAGACATCGTCTTGACCAGCGCGGTTCGCGTGGTGAAAGGAAAAGTGATCGTGGGAACCGGCGGCGCGGAGCAAGCCGTTCGTGGATATTTCTCCGCCTACGATGCCGAGACCGGCAAGCTCGCGTGGCGATTCTATACGGTGCCCGGCGATCCGTCGAAACCGTTCGAACATCCTGAACTCGTGCCGGCGGCCAAAACATGGACCGGCGAATGGTGGAAGATGGGCGGCGGCGGAACCGCGTGGGATGCCATGGCGTACGATCCCGATGCAGATCTTCTCTACGTGGGCACCGGCAACGGCGGCCCGTGGAATCGCAACGTGCGTAGTCCGCAGGGTGGCGACAATCTATACCTCGCTTCGATCGTGGCCGTGAAACCGGACACCGGGAAAATGGCCTGGCATTTCCAGGAGACCCCGGGCGACACCTGGGACTACACGTCGGTGCAGCCGATGATTCTCGCCGACATCACCATCGACGGTAAGTTGCGCAAGGTGATTCTGCACGCGCCCAAGAATGGATTCTTCTACGTGATCGACCGCATCACCGGTGAGTTTATTTCCGGCGAGAAGTTCGCGAAGCGCGTGACGTGGGCGACGGGGCTCGACAAGAAAACGGGTCGCCCGATCGAAGCCAACGGCGCTCGGTATACCGACGGGCCCGTGCTGATATCGCCTGGACCGCTGGGCGCGCACAACTGGCAGCCGATGGCGTACAGTCCGCTGACGGGGCTCGTCTATATCCCGGGTCAGGAGAGCGCCTCCGTCTATTCGCCCGATCCGAACTTCACCTTCGCGCCCGGGTATTGGAACACGGGATTATTTATCGGTCGCCGAGCCCCGGCACCCGCAGGCACGAAACCAGCAACACCAGCCGGCGCACCGAAGGAACCCGAGGGTGCTGATCGTCAACCGAAAGTGACCGGACGATTCCTGGTGGCTTGGGATCCGGTCAAGCAAAAGGAAAAATGGCGGATCTCGACGACGGCGGATGCGCGCGGCGCAGGCTTGGCAGCTGGTCTCGGCGGCGGCACGCTCGCGACAGCGGGCAATTTAGTTTTCCAAGGCGCGGCCGCCTACAACGCACAGACCGGCGAACGACTCTGGCAAGCCGACCTCGGCGGAGCAAACGTCACGCCAGTGTCGTACATGCTTGATGGGAAGCAGTACATCTCGCTGCTCGCGGGCGCGCCGGTTGGCAGTCGCCTCTACACGTTCGTTCTCGACGGTAAGACGCCGTTGCCGGTGAAACCGGCCAGCCCCACTACATCCGCTCCGATCGAGACGGGAGACGCGGCTGGGAAGACGCTGGTCGGCCGTTTATGCACCACCTGCCACGTGATCGACGTCGTCACCAACAGCAAGATGAATCGCGATTCTTGGAAGCGCATGGTGGAAAACATGGTGGAACGCGGCGCGACCGGCACCCCGCAGGAACTCAACGTGATCGTCGATTACCTCGCGAAAAACTACGGCGCGAATTAAGTCTGAACAGAATTGAGCCGTTCGGAATATTCTCTATAGAGGCAGTTTCTAATGACGGCGCGGTTCTTAGTTTCGAACATCCTGAAAGTTCGGCCGTTGGCTGAGTCAGGCGACCGACCGGATCCACTTCAGCAGGAAGTTATTGCGCTGTTCGATGAATTCCGCGTCCCGCTCCTCCGCTATCTTTCGGGTTTCGGACTCTCGCTACACGATGGCGAAGAGATTCTGCAAGAAGTATTTCTTTCGCTCTTCCAGCATTTGACGAAGGAGAAACCTCGCACAAATTTGCGTGGATGGCTGTTCCGGGTCGCCCACAACCTGGCTTTGAAGCGCCGTATCAAGGCGCGACGCGAGCAGGAAGCCAGCGCCGATAGCGGCGCCATCGACCTGCTGATCGATGCTACACCGAACCCCGAAGATCGCCTGGTGAATGCGCAGACCCATCAACGTGTCCAGGCTGTGGTTCGAGCCTTGCCTGTACGCGACCGGCGATGCCTCTTCCTACGCGCGGAGGGCTTGCGATACCGGGAAATTGCAGAGGTTCTCGATATGTCTTTGGGCGCGGTGTCGCTTTCCCTTGCCAGATCTTTGGGACGCATTGCCAGGGCCTCGGAGTTGTAAACGTATGCCGGAAAAAAGCACTCATGCTTCCGATCAAGAACTGATCCAGGCCTGCGATGGTGAACTCTCGCCGCGAGCCGCCGCACGCATGGAAAAGCACCTGCAATCCTGCTGGCAGTGTCGGACTCGCAAACAGGAAATCGAATCCGCGATCGGCGGATTCATTCGCGAACTCCGTCACGATTTAGATGGCAAGATCCCGGCAGCCGATGGTCCCCGAGCTTTGCTGAAGGCTCGACTCGCTCAAGCCGCGCAAAAGCAGCCGTCGTCGCCAGCTTGGTTTCGTCTGCCGCCGAAGCTTGCGATGGCGATGGCCGGCGTGGCGTTAACGGCAGTGGCGCTGGTTTTGGTCACGGCGCATTTTTGGAGCGCAACACATGCGGTGTATACGGCCACCGTCGTCGCGCCCAATCCGCGGCTTACGCCCGGAGCCACGCTTCTCGAAGAACGAGGACAAGTTTGCGCCGAATCGAGCCCCAAGAACAAAGCAGTGCCCGTCGCGCTGCAGCGCCGAGTCTTCGAAGAGTACGGCATCGCCGGTGCCGATCCGCGAGCCTACGAGGTCGATTATCTGGTCACTCCCGCTCTAGGCGGTGCGGACGATATTCGCAACCTTTGGCCGCATTCACATTCCTCTACGGTATGGAACGCTGAGGTGAAAGATGCGTTGGAAGATCGTCTGCGCGATCTGGTTTGCTCCGGACAAATCGATTTGGCGGCCGCCCAGCGTGAGATCGCGACCAATTGGATCGAAGCCTACAAGAAATACTTCCGTACAGACCACCCGCTGCAACGCAATTAGCCTGAACAAATCCAAACCGCCAGGAATATAGCGATATGAGGATTCTGGCGCTGTTAACCGCCGCCTTAGCCGCCAACGCCTGGTCGCAATCGATGGGCACTCTCACGATCGAAGTCAAAGATTCCTCCGGAGCCGCGGTCGCCGCTAAGGGAGTCGCCACCAGCGTTGATCGCGGCGTGACGCGCAGCTTTGAGACCGATGCGCAAGGCGTCGGCACCATCTCCGATCTGCCGTTCGGACGCTACCGTATTCAAGTTTCCCGCGACGGATTCGCCACGGGTTCGACTGTGGTCGATCTGCAAAGCGCCCGCGAATCGCGTTCCATCACGTTATCGATCGGGGCGCATCAGGTTTCCGTCGACGTCGTCAGCATGACACCGCTCCCCGGCGACGATCGCACACCCGATCAGATCCCGTTGCCGATCCAGACTGGCACCGATAAAGAACTCGACGCAAGCGGCTCCATCAATCTCGGCGATTTCCTGAACAAACGCTTCACCTCCGTCTTCGTCAACGAAGTGCAGGGCAATCCGTTTCAGCCCGACGTGAATTATCGCGGCTACACCGCCTCGCCGCTGCTCGGGACTCCGCAGGGACTTTCGATTTACGTCGACGGCGTGCGCGTGAACCAGCCCTTCGGCGACGTCGTGAGCTGGGACTTGATTCCCAAAGCCGCCATTGCCGAAACCACGCTGATTCCCGGATCGAATCCTTTGTTCGGCCTCAACACCCTGGGCGGAGCGCTCTCCGTAACCACGAAAGACGGAAACTCGAACGCCGGAACGTTTCTAACGCTCGGCGGCGGAAGCTTCGGACGCAAGAATGCCGAGTTCGACCACGGCGGCTCCAACAAACACGGCCTCAGTTGGTACGGAGCCGCCAACATGTTCTTCGAAGACGGCTGGCGGTTCGCCTCTCCCAGCGACGTGCGCCAATTTTTCGGAAAGCTCGGCTGGCAGGGCATGAAAACCGTGCTGGGGCTGAGTATCGCGTACGCGAATAACGCGCTCACCGGGAACGGGCTTCAGGAGCAGCGTTTGCTCGCCGCGCATTATTCCACCGTATACACCGTCCCCGATGAAACTGCCAACAAATCGCCCTTCTTGAATTTCAGTTTCCGTCACAGCCCCGCCGCCAGCCTCTCCTTTTCAGGCAACGCGTACTTTCGCTACATCCGAACCCGCACCTTGAACGGCGACCTCAATGACGATTCGCTCGACCAATCCGTCTACCAGCCGAGCGCCGCGGAAATCGCCGCCCTCACGAAAGCCGGCTTTTCCGGATTCCCCACCAGCGGCGCGAACGCGACCAATACTCCGTTTCCGAAATGGCGCTGCATCGGCCAGGCGCTGCTGCGCGATGAACCGGCCGAGAAATGCAACGGCTTGTTGAATCGCACCAACTCGGAACAGTCCAACTACGGCGTATTCGGCCAGGCTTCTTGGACGAAATCCTCGGGCAAGCTGCAGAACCAGCTTGTGGTCGGCGGGGGATTCGACGGCGCGCGCGTTAGCTTCAACCAGATCACCGAGCTCGGCTATCTGAATCCCGATTACAGCATCAGCGGCGTCGGTGCATTCGGCGACGGCATGACCGGCGGCAACGTCGACGGCAAACCGTTCGATACGCAGGTCAAACTTCACGGCGCGATTCGCACTGGCAGTTTTTACATCACCGATTCGCTCACGGTCGCGAACAAATTCACGCTGACGCTCGGGGGCCGCCACAACCACACCTCGGTCGACAACGACGATCGCCTGCGGCCGTCAGGAACCGGAACGCTCACCAGCCGCAGCACCTTCGATCGATTTAATCCAGCGGCGGGCTTCACTTATCGAGCCAACAGCTATCTCACTCCGTATTTCAACTACAGCGAAGGTAATCGCGCGCCGACTTCGATCGAGCTCGGCTGCGCCGATCCGAATCTGCCGTGTAAACTGCCGAACGCCCTCGCCGGCGATCCTCCGTTGCAGCAAGTAGTGGCCCGCACCTTCGAAGCCGGCGTTCGCGGCGGCAGCTCCGAGGGAAAGCTCAACTGGGCGTTCGGCTGGTTCCGCGCGAACAATCATGATGACCTTCTCTTCGTCGCGTCGCCGCAAACCGGCTTCGGCTATTTCAAAAACTTTGGCGAAACTCGGCGTCAAGGAATCGAGGGGAACGTACACTCGCGCATTTCGCGCGTCGCCTTCGGCGGCGGATACACGTTCCTGCGCGCCACCTACGAGTCCTCCGAAACCATCGACGGCACGGGCAACAGCACTAATTCTCTCGGTCGCGGATTGCAGGGCGGGACCATCCAGATTCTGCCCGGCAATTACATTCCTCTCATCCCGCAGCACATGCTGAAAGCCTACTTGGATCTCCAAGCCACTAAGAAACTCTCGATCGATCTCGATCTCCTCGCCGTCTCCGGCTCCTATGCACGCGGCAACGAAAACAACAATGACCGAAACGATGGCGTGTACTATCTAGGCCCCGGAAAAACAGACCCATACGGAGTGCTGAATTTGGGCGCGCACTATCAGGTGAATCGCCGATTCCAACTCTTCGTGGAAATCAACAATCTGCTGAATCGGAAATATTACACGGCCGCGCAACTCGGCAGCGCCGGAATCACGATCGCCGGCAGCTTCCTCGCACGACCTCTACCCGCCATCAACGGCGAGTTCCCCGTGACGCAGTCCACGTTCTTCGCACCCGGCGCTCCGATCGGCGCGTGGGGCGGAATCAAAATTCGATTCTGATGCCCGATTTGTTTTTTACACGCCCACTAAAGATATAATGTTCCGTTTATGTTATCGGAAGGGCCGCGATTTTGAGCACGACTGCGCCGAGACCGTTCGCCCTCCATACGAACGAGGCTAAATCTCCAAGTCGACTCGCAGAGCCGGCCGCTTGCCCGTTATGCACTGCAGCCGACGATTCGCTCGTCGAAGAAATTCAGTGCCGCCGTCAAGATGCGGTCGAGCATTTCTTCGATCGCCATTATCGAACTGTCCTGCACATCGCGTTACGCATTGTGCGCGATGATGGCGAGGCGCAGGACGTCGTTCAAGACGTCTTCTTTCAGTTCATCCAGAATTTGGAGTTGTTCGATCGCGCGAAAGGGACGCCACGCACCTGGCTGATGGCGATCGCTTATCACCGCAGTTTGGATCGCCGCCATTATCTAAACCTGCGCCACTTCTACGATCGAGTGGAAATCGATCCGCTCAAGCACGGAATTCTGGCAAACGGGAATCCGGCTTATTTCGCGCCACGCTTGATTGGAGAAGAAAAGGTAGAAGGGTTACTCGCTTCGTTAACCGACGCTCAGCGCAACACGATTCGCCTGTATTGCTTCGACGGGTTGACGTTCCGCGAGATCTCGGAGCGAAGTGGCGAAACACTATCGAATACGCGGCATCATTACTATCGCGCGATCGAAAAGATCCGCCAGCATCTGGTTCAGGAGAAAACAAGTTGAGCCCCGGGCACAGGTCGCACGATTACTGGCGTCAATTGACGGCGCTGGCGCCGACGGGCGAACTCAACGACGACGAAATCTTCGAACTCGCCGCACATCTAGATCAATGCGAGGAATGCCGCGCTTTGCTGACCGAATACGAACGCGTCTCCTCGATCCTGCCTCTGTTGGAGTTCGAAGACAGCGCTCAAGTTGACGAGGCTGCAGGCGGAAATCTGCTGGCGCAGCGCGAAGGAAGAAAGCGGCTGACTGCACGGCTCCACGAGAGCGGAGCGATTCGCGAAGAGCCGCGCCTGCGCGCCATGCCAGTGCCTTTGCAACCGGTGGCGCGTTCCAAGGTGGTCGCTTGGTCAACAGCAGCCATCGCCTGTGTACTACTCGCGACCATTGGCATCGGCGTGTGGAACGTGCGGCGAGCCAACGATCGGGCGCAACAGGCGGATGTCCGGGCGCTCGCAGCGCGCGATCAAACGGACCGAATTGCGCAACGCGTGCAGACGCTGGAGACAACACAACAGCAACTGCTCGCGCAATTGGATAGCAAAAGCCGCGATGCGTTTCTCGCGTCGCAAAAGCGTGACCAAACCGATTCAGCCTTGAATGAATTGAATTCCGCCAGGCAAGCGGATCTTTCGAGCCTCACCGATCTCCGCGAAAAGATGAAAGCCCTAGCATCCGAATTGGAGGCAGCGCGCACAGAATCGAAGAATCTGTTGATCGCCAAACAAGACGCCGAGACGAAGTTGCAAGATGCATCGCGTACCTCGACGACTCAACTAGCCGAACAGCAGAAACAACTCTCGGATCAATTGCGAAAAACGGCGACGCTCGAAGGCCGAATTCAGGATCTGACACGCAAATCGCAGGAGCAGGAAGTCGCGATCCTGCGGCAGGAGCGGTTGCTGGCGACGGATCGCGATATTCGAGATCTGATGGGCGCGCGCAATCTCCACATTATCGATGCGTCGGACAACACGGCCGGCAGGCAGGAGCCGTGGTTCGGACGCGTGTTTTACACCGAAGGGAAATCGCTGGTGTTCTATGCCTTCGATCTCGATCAGCAGAAGAATCTGCGCCGCGCGTCGACTTTCCAAGTCTGGGGCGAGAAGCAGGGCGTGAAAGCAAAGGCTCGAAGCTTGGGAGTTTTCTACCTGGATCAGAAGACGCAGGATCGCTGGATTCTGAAATTTGAAGACCCCGATGTACTGGCGCAGATCGACCGAGTCTACGTGACCGTCGAGCCTCCCGGCGGCAGCGCGAGTCCGCATGGCAAAGAACTGCTGGCAACCAACTTAGCGATTCCGGCAAATCACCCGTAACCCCGCTGTAAAAATTTCCGTTCGTTTTGGGACAATCGCGGGTCCGTTCCCGTAATGCCCTACATGAAGTTTTCAGCGTTCTTTCTTGCCCTTTTCGCTTTGGGCGCAACTTTGTTCGCAGACACGAATGCCACCTTAGCCGGACGCATCAGCGATCCCAACGGCGCCGTGATCCCGAAAGCGAAGGTCGACGTCACCAACAGCGAGACCAACGCGAAGCGATCCACCGAATCGAACTCGGAAGGATTGTACGTGCTGGCGGATCTGCCTCCCGGCAAATACCAGGTGCAGGTGGCCGCGCAAGGCTTCGAGACTTTGATTCATGACGGAGTCATGCTGCGCGTGCAAGACATCGTCACACAGAATTACTCGATGAAGATCGGCGCCGTTGCGACCAGCGTCACGGTGGAAAGCGGCGCGTCCATGGTGACCACCGACTCCGGCGCAGTCGGCACGGTGATCGACCGGCGGTTCGTCGAGAACATGCCACTCAACGGGCGCAGCTTTCAATCGCTGATATTCCTGACGCCCGGCGTCGCTCTCGCCGCAACCAGCGCGACATCGCAAGGGCAATTTAGTGTGAACGGTCAGCGCGCGAATTCGAACTACTTTACGGTCGACGGCGTCAGCGCGAATTTCGCCGCGTCGGGCAGCACATCGCTCGGCTCCGGGTTCAATGGATCGCTGCCGGGATTCAATGCGTCGGGCGGGACGAACGGTCTGGTCTCAGTCGATGCCCTGCAGGAGTTTCGCATTCAGACATCGTCGTTCTCGGCCGAAAACGGGCGATCGCCGGGGGCGCAAATTGCGATCGTCACGCGCTCGGGCACCAATCAATTTCATGGCTCGGCCTTCGACTATTTCCGCAACGACATTTTGGACGCGAACAACTGGTTCGCGAACCGCGACCGGACTGGTCATCCGGCCTTGCGGCAGCACGACTTCGGCGGGGTTCTCGGAGGCCCCGTCGAATTCCCAGGCTACAACGGGCACGATCGGACGTTCTTCTTCATCTCGTATGAACAGTTGATGCTGCGCCAGCCGCAGACGCTGTCCATCCTGGTTCCGTCGAACGAACTGCGCGCGCAAGTGCTACCGAATTTTCGCGCGCTGCTGAATGCATATCCGCTGCCGACCGGATCCGATCTCGGGTCTGGCTTCGCTCCCTTTGCCACGAGCTTCTCCAATCCCAGCACCTTGCGCGCAGGCAGCGTGCGGCTCGACCACACGATCGGCAAAGGCTCGCAGATATTCTTCCGATATAACCAATCGCCGCAAACCCTGCAGACGCGGAACGCGCTGAATCCGAGCAATGTCGTCCTCACCGACAATTCGATCCGCACCATCACCGGCGGCATTACGAATTCGTTTCGCCCAACGCTGACCAACGATTTTCGCGTGAACTATAGCAGCAACTCGTTCGTGGCTTCGAATGACATCGACGGTTTCCACGGCGCGGTTCGTCCGTCCGACAGCTTGCTGTTTCCCGGTTATGCGAACGGTTCGCCCGCGAGAACCACGGTGGCGCTTTCGCTGCCGGCACAATCCGGAAGCTTCACGGTTGGCGACGGGCAGAGCAACATTGCGCGCCAATTCAACGCGGTGGAAACGCTGTCGTGGTCTAAGGGGAATCACCTGATGAAGTTCGGCGTCGACTACCGGCGCACGTTCCCGATCTACACGCCATCCGTCTATGCATTCACTGTTTCCGTGACGAGCATGGCCAACTTGCTGGCGCAAAACGTTAGCAGCGAAAGCATCAGCGTCGCGACCGAAGTCTTCCCGATTTACATGAACCTCTCCGCGTTTGCCACCGACACCTGGCGCGCGACTCCTCGCTTGACGCTGACCTACGGAGTGCGCTGGGAAGTGAATCCGGCGCCGACGGAAGCGAACGGCAGAAGCCCGTTGATGCTCGCCGACGTCACCAACCTCACCGGTTCCGGACTCGCACCGGCAGGAACCCCCATCTTCACGACGAAATATCACGACTTCGCCCCGCGCTTCGGTTTCGCCTACCAATTGCGCAGGCAGAACGGATCGCAAACCGTGCTGCGCGGAGGCTCGGGAATTTTTTATGACCTCGGCAATAGCGCCGCCGCGCTCGGTCTACAAGCGTATCCCTACGTACTGACGCGAACCGCGACCAGCGCGCCGTTCCCGTTGACCGCCACACAACTCGCGGTGCCCGTGCCTGTCGCCGCTCCGCCCTATCCGGGCAGCGGCGTTTCCTACGATCAAAAAGCCGACCTTCCGTACACGATTCAATGGAACGTCGCGCTGGAACAAGCGCTCGGAAATTCGCAAACGTTCAGCCTCACTTACACCGGTGCGCTTGGCCGCCGATTGCCGTTTTTGGCAACCTACGTCTCGCTTCTCGGCGGACCCAAGAATCCCAACTTCACCACCGGATATCAAATCGTTCGAAACATTCTGACCTCGGATTATCACGGACTTCAGGGGCAGTACACACGCAGGCTCGCACATGGATTGCAGGCGCTGGCGTCATACACGTGGTCGCACGCCATCGACGAACAATCGGACGAAGCTACCGGCGTCATCCGCCGCGGCGATTCGATCTTCGATCGCCGCCAGGCTTTCAAAGGATCGCTCTCGTACGACATCCCAGGAATCCGCCGGAATGAATTCGCGAAGTCAATGACCTCGGGCTGGTCGTTCGACGCCATGGTCTACGCCGTGTCAGCGCCGCCGTTCGATTACAAGGCCAGCACCGTGTTCGCGCCGGACGGCACGCCGATCGCGCAATCGGTAAATCTATTGCCGGGCGTCTCTCCCTACATATCGGATCCGAACGCCCCGGGTGGCAAGCGCCTGAACGGAGCTGCCTTCGGGACGCCGGCCGCGGGCACCGTAGGAACCTTGGGCCGCAATTCGCTGCGCGCGTTTCCGTTGTCGCAGGCCGATGTCTCGATCCGCCGCGAATTTCATATTCGCGAACGGCTGCGCTTGCAAGCTCGCCTCGATTCTTTCAATGTCCTGAACCATCCGAATTTCGGTGGATTCAACATCGCCCCCGCGCGCACCCTCCCCACGTTCGGCCTCGCGACCACCATGTACGGCCAGAGTCTCGGCACCGGCGGAGGCGTCGGCGGATACAATCCGCTCTACCAATTAGGTGGACCGAGAACGCATCAGCTCTCGTTGAAGTTGGTTTTCTAGAGAGTCCCATGCGCAAATCGAAATCGATTGCGATCGGTGTGCTTTGCGCCGCGGCCCTAGCGTTCGCCGCGGACAAAGCCAAGCGGCCATTCGACATCGACGACATATTTCGGCAGGAGATTGTCTATCCCACGCCGTCGCCCGACGGTTCGTTCGTGGCCTACAGCCGCTCTCTCCCCATGCCGGAACAGATGAAGCGTTTCGGCAATTTTCGCGCGATCCGCAGCCGCTGCGATGCCTGGATTTACAACACAGCCACCGGCAAACGCACCACGTTATTCACCTCGGGAGACGAAGGCTGGGCCGTCGCCAGCTTCTTCTGGTGGTCGCCCGATAGCCGCTTTCTCGCTATGGAAATCGCGGCGGGAGCCAAGCGCCGCATCTACATGTGGGACCGCACTACCGGCCTCAAGTATCCCGTCTCCGATACGTTCGTCGAAAGGTCGGAAGGAACGGCGGCTGCCAGCAATACCACGAGGAAATGGGCGTCACCCGCGCAGTTCGTGGCCGTCATACCGCCTCCCCCTCCATCTCCAGTCGACCCGAAATACGGCTCGTATATTCAGCCGCTGTTGCAAGGCTTGCTGGACCACGAAAACAACAGGCCTTCGGTAAACGTGATGGACTCGGTTCCCAGCGTTGACGACAAAAGCCCGCGCGGACAGGTAATCGTTTGCGATGCTGTGACGAAAACATCGAAGGTAGTGTTCGCCGGCACCGCGGATCTTCTTACCGAGTCACCCGACGGAAAGCGAATGGCGTTTCTCGCTATCGGCCCAACTTTGCGCCCTGATCCGAACACGCGCTTTCCCGCGTCTTCGAACGATCGCAACTTCGAAACCTCGCGAATCACAATCGCCGATTGGAACGACGGCAACCGCGTCTCGACCGTCGCTGGAGCCGACCACGTCTTCATGAATTCCCTGGGCTGGTCGAACGATGGTACCCGCCTATCGTTCCTGGCTCGATCGGAAGCGGGTCGAGGCGCGTCGGATTTGTTCGTCTACACCGCGGCCGATCGCAAGCTCGTGAAGGCTCGCTTAGGCGATACTCAAACGCCGGCGCGTCAAGGCGGCGATTTTCGTTGGATCGGACCGCATCGCTTACTCGTTTTCACAGGCGCAGCAGGAAAACCGAAGCACTGGAGTGAAGTCGCAGACGACGGAACGAAGCGAGAGCTCCCCTCGGCCAAGCCGCTACCGGCTCAAATCTTCGAGAATTCCAAAGATGCGAACGGCTTCGTGTTCCTCGACGCCGGAAACATCTCCCGTTACGATCTCGCGAAGCAATCGGCTGCGTGCGTCACCTGCGAATCGCCGGTCAAGCTCGCAAACATTACCTGGTCGTCCGGAGAAGCGCTGATCGGATCCGTCAAAGAGGGCGCCTCCACCAATTACTACTTGCATCGTTTTGGCGAGAACAAGATTCAGCCCTTAACCCTTCCCGAGAATCCGTACTACCTGTTCTTCCAAGTGGACCCGAAAACCGGTTCTTCAATACTGATGACCGGCGACGAAACCCATACCAACATCTGGGCAGCGAATTTGTTCGACGGAAAGCATGAAATCGTAGCCAAGGCGGATAACAGCTATATCGATGAAATCTACCGCGGCGACCCGCAGTTCATCTCTTATCGGAGCACCGATGGGCAACCGCTTACCGCAATCCTCATGCTGCCGATCGGACATGAGCCGGGCAAACGTTATCCGATGATCGTGTCGGGTTATCCCGGGACAGTCTTAAGCGCGCGCAATCCCAACAACTCGATCAATTCCTACCCGAACAGTTTTCTGGAATTCGTCGCTCACGGCTACGCGGTCTTGGAAGTCAGCATGCCCCTGCCGCGCCGGATTCCCAATGACAACTATCTGGAGATGTTAAAGGGAGTGCTGCCTGCCGTCGACAAAGTCATCGAAATGGGAATTGCCGATCCTGACCGTTTGGCGATCACAGGACACAGCTACGGCGGCTACGCTGTCTACAGCATCATCTCGCAGACGACGCGTTTCAAAGCCGCGATGGCGCATGCGGGAGCTTCGGATCTCTTCAGTAACTACGGGCAATTCTTTACCGAAAACCGCTACAACGGTTCCGACACCTACGCATACTGGTTTCAGTGGGCCGAGAGCACACAAGGTGCCCTTGGCGCGCCGCCATGGGAAGACCCGGATCGATACATCCGCAACAGCCCTCTCGCCTACGTCGCGCGCGTACAGACTCCCATCCTAATCGTCCAAGGCGATCAGGATTTTGTGCCCGTGCAACAAGGCGAAGAATATTTCAATGCCATGGTGCGTCTCAATAAGCCCGCACGCTTCCTGCGTTATTGGGGCGAAGGTCACTATATGGGCACACCAGCCAACCGGCGTGATCTGAGCGAACGGATGCTCGAATGGCTGGATCACTACCTCTCGCCCGCGAAACCAGCGCCGGGCGCGAACTGAGCTACATCCACAGCGGGACGCATTCAAAGCAAACGGTGAGCCAGCCGGGCCCATAAAGAGTCACGCAATAGATCTGGCCGAACATCGACGCGAAAGTAAAATCCGATTCGATGAACAGCCCTTCGTCTCCGTGAATCAAATGCGCCGCTTTGCCGAGTTCGTACAACTGCGGAACCAAATACATGTCGATTTTCCTTTCACGATTCAAAAAAGAAGCGCTGGAGCCACTAGTAGACCCCAGCGCGTAACCGATGGAACTACTGAATGCACTCGCTTCCGTTCACGTCCAGGTACAGCTGAGGCACCGACGGCGCACACGGGATCGCGTTCTGCGTATCGTCGGTAGCGGGCGAGAAATCCTGCTCGACGAAACGTCCGCTGGGAGTCCCGAGCACCAACTTGCTCGCCGCGCCCAGTTCGTACAGATTCGGCTTCGTGTAGGTCATGTTGTCACCTCCTTTCTCTCGGTCGTTCGATGAGTCCTTCGCGAAAGAAACCTTGTTGAGCATGTGGAGCGAAACTCCGGCTGCTCGATCGTGCGGAGCCACAACTCCAATCCGATCAATCTCGAAAAAATGCCTCGCCCCATGGATCCGCCGTGCGCGACGGACAGCACGGCGCGCTCAACGTAATCGGATTCAAAAAATCCCCGCCGAACCAGGCGCCGTCCGGAAACCACCTCTTCGACCTCCGACCATGCGAGATTCAATCCGCGGCACACGCCTTCGTCGACCGTCCCCTTGGTGCGCCGCTCCCAAATCTCCGCCGGCAGCAACTGGCGAAACGCCCGGCGCATCAACGATCGAGTCTCCCCCGGCCGCTGAATCTGCGACATCGGAATCGCGAGCATCCACTCCACCAGCCTCCGGTCGAGCATGGGATACCGCACTTCGAACTTCGCAAACGTCGGTGTCAATCCTTGCGCGAGCACTTGCACCGCGGACAGCACGCGCCGCATCCGCTCGCGACGGCTAGGCGTCGCGTTTCCGAATGGATCGCTCGGCCACATTTGCAAGCTCGCGCGCGGAACGCGCTGCCGGAAGCCGGGCGGCAAGCAGTCACGCAGGTAACGGTTGATATCGAAGCGCTCGCGCAGAACCGCAGGCAACGCGAACGGCAAAACATGCTTGAACAGAAGCTTCGAATACGGCTGCTTCTGCGACGCGCTCAAAATCCCCAACTGCCGATGTAGCTCGATAAACCGAAACTCCCGCACCAAATCCCCGAGCTCAGGAGACACCGGAGTATTCCCCAGCAAGTGATCGCCCCCGTGCCCGCTCAACCGAACCCGCGCGTTCGATCGATACATCCCCTCGCTGAGCAGCCGGAATCGTTCCGGGATGCATGAAAACGGAGTCGGCGCTGCGTGATGAAACTCGGAATCGAGAAAATTTCGAAACCAAAGCTCGTCTTCGTACAGGTGATACCCGCTGCGGCCGCGGCGCGATTCCACCAAACGAACATAGGGCAGCTCATTCGTAAGAATCGACTCGCCGTTCACCGCCGTCCAAGTCTCGACGCCGTGACAATCGACGCGCCCCCGCGAAACAATCTCGTCGGCCATCATCGTGACCGAACTCGAATCGAGTCCGCCGCTGAGATCCGTCCACACGGTCGCGCCCGATCGTAAACGCGATTTCACAGCCTGGCGAAATAGTTCGTAGAAATGCTCTTCATAATCCCGATCCGTGGCGTAACGAATTTCTTTGTGACGATCGGGACGCCAATACCATCCGTTCCGCACGACCTTGCCGTCGCGAAACACCATCACGTGCCCCGGCGCCACCGCCCGAATCTGACGATACGGTGAGCGCTGCGGCTCCATCGCCGCCACCACGAACTGCGCGATGTAATCGTCATCCAGCGCAAGATCCAAGCCTCCGAATTGCATCAACGGCAGAAGATCCGTCGACCACATCAGCTTTTCCCCCCGCTGCGCGTAGTACAGCGGACGCGCCCCGAAGAAATCGCGGCCCAACAAAACCTGCCGCTCGCGAGGATCGAAAATCGCCAGCGCAAAATCTCCCACCAGGTGCGCCAGGAAGCCGGCTCCCCATTCCCGATAAGCCGACATCACAAGCTCCGCGTCGGTCGGCACCAGGGAACAGTCGAGCTGTGAGCGCAGCTCGTCACGATTGTCCAGGCGTCCGTCCCAACACAGCAGCTCGCCCGATGGACCCTGCATCGGCTGGCGCTCCCAATGAGATTCGCGCGTCGTGTGGAACGCACGATATGTCATCGCCAGCGGGCCTTGGCAAAAATCTTCGCCGCCGTCCGTCGCACGCTGCGCGATCGCATCACCCATCGCCGCCGTCGTGTCCGGATCCGCTGGGCGGCCATCGAAGTGAAACATCCCCGCGAAACAGCTCATTGCCCGTCCTCCTGTAGCTTGGCGATGAACTTCGGAAACATCGTCTCCGCGTGATGAAAGAATTCCGTTCCCGGCGCGACCAACCCTCGGATCGCGCCGTGTTTGTCCAGGAACGCGATTACGGGAAGATACAGCGGCCGTTCCTTCGGCAAATCGAAGAGCTCGCAGATCGTGGTCTTGCTCGATACAGCAACCGGAAATTCGGGCGCGGTGCGCTCGACGAATTCGGGAAGCCTGCGCTCCGCCTCCGGATCGATCGCGATCGCAATCGGCTGCACGTTCACGCTGCGTTGCAGTTCGTTCAACAGCTTGACGATTCCTGCGCATCGGCTGCACCGAGTCGTCATCACCTGCAGAATCACGATGCGTCCGCGATATTCGCTGAGCTGTCGCGACCTGCCGTCCATCAGATGCAGCATCATTTCCGCTGGAATTCGTTGTGCAATCGCAGCCATAATTTCTCTCTCAACAACAATCGAGTTGCGCATACAACTGCTTCACGTGCGCACCGTCATTCACCACTTGACCCGCAATCTCAACCCACGCGTGTCCCATGAACGGCAGCTTGCGGCAGCCGATAATCATGCGAGCGTCGAATCCTTCGCGCCGCAACAAGCAGGTCGCCACCGCCGACCGCTGCAAGCACAAAGCATGCTTCGGATAAATCGTGCATGCGCGATCCACTGCAGCGCACACCATTTCGATTCGTTCCACCCCGCGCCGCAATGGCTTCACCGGCCATCGCTTTACCAACCGGTACAGACCGCCGAATCCGCCCCGCAGCCGCGGCGATTGCAGCACGATGTCGAACGCAAGCAACGCAAGCAATGCCCGTAACAAATCCGCAGTGCGGAGTCGCGTTTGATTTGCTCTTGCCACGCACTCGATTGTGCATCGATTCAAAAAATCAATCAATGAAAATGGCCATGCAGAATCCGGGATTTCTATGCCGAATCCGATATTCAATTGTTCGAATTACGCAAATTCGCCGCGGCCGTTGAGGCGCGACCGTGAGGGAGTGCGCACTAGACTCTTACCCTCGCGGCAGGAGCATCCTTCACCGGAGTCGCCCACAGCCGAGCATAAATCCCATTGCGTCGCAGCAAAGCACTGTGATTGCCCTGCTCCACCAGACGGCCGCCCTCAAGCACCAGGATGCGATCCACCCAAAACAACGCGGGCACGCGGTGCGACACAAACAGAATCGTGCACTCTGAAAATCGAGCGCGCAAATTCTGAAATATTTCACGCTCCGTCGGAATATCCAACGCGGACGTCGCCTCATCGAGGATCATCAAATCCGGCCGCTGCAACACTGCCCGAGCAATCGCCAGCCGCTGCCGCTCGCCCCCCGATAACCGCGACGCGCGCGGCCCCAACAAAGAATCCCACCCCTGCGGCAGCTTCTCCACCACCAAATCGAGCCGCGCTGCTTCGATCGCATCCAGCAGCTGACTCCTCGTCGCACCCGGATTCCCCAGCAGCAGATTCTCTTTCAAACTCCGATCGAACAACACCGGCTCTTGCGGCACATAACACAATCGCGATCGAAGGCTGGATCGCCGAATCTTACGCACATCGATCCCATCGATATGGACCGAGCCATCGGACACGTCATGCAATCGCGCAATCAATCGAGTGAGCGTACTCTTCCCGCTGCCGCTTGGCCCGATCAACGCGATCTTCTCGCCGGGCCGCAGGTCGAGTTCAAGCCCGTCAAACAACCTGCAATCCCGCGAATAGGAAAACATAGCTCGATCGAATCGAATCGCCCCCCGAGCCGGCACGGCCAGATCAACCGCATCAGGAGCATCGCGAATCACCGGCGGAGTTTCCAGAACCTCGATCACGCGGCGAAGACTCGCACCCAGCCGGTTGAATCGCGCATAAAGCTCCACCGCGTTATTCAAAGGATCGAACAAGCGGGACAAGTAACCATATGCAGCTACGAGTCCCCCAATCGTCAGCGCGCCGCGAAAGATCTCATAACTCCCGAACGTCAACAGCGTCGCCGCGCCGAATCCCACAGTGACCATCGAAGTGGAACTAAAGATCATCTCGTCGACCTTGCGCCGAACCTGCGCGCGCAGTTTCCGAACGCCGGCGCTCATGATGACCCGCATTTGCGACCGCTCGCGCCGCAGCAATTGCAGTTGCACGATCCCGCTCAAATGCTCCTGCAGGAAACTACTCGCCGCGCTCGATTCGCTTTGTACGCGATCGGACGCAGTTTGCAATCGCCCCTTGAACCGCCGCCGCAAGAAAAAGAAAAGCAGATTCAGCGGAATCACCGTGCACGTCAACCGAGGATTCAACCACAGCATTGCGATCAACGTGAAGGTGGCCGTGAACGCCATGCGCAAGCATGTCGGAAGAAAATCGCCGCCCGCTTCACCGATTTGATCCACGTCGCGCTCCACGCGAAATAATCGCTCGCCAACCGGAGTGCGTTCGTGATAATCGAACGGCAGTTCGTTCAAATGCCGCAGCAACTCCTGCCGGATCCGCAGCGTCATCTTTTGAATCGCCGAGAACGTCGCAAGAGTCGCGACCGCGGAAAAGAACAGCCGCCCTGCATGACTCAGGAACAAAACGCCAGCAGCCGCGCACACGAACTGCATACGACGCGACGGAATCGCGACATCGAGCAGCCACTTCATCACCAGTGGATCGATCAACGAAAGCAAGCTCGCGCCGGTCAAGAACGCGATGCTCACCGCATACCTGCCGATGAACGGCCGCACCCGCCTCGCGAGCCACACGATCTCTTTCGACGGCGTCAACATTCTTGGCCGTCAGTTCGCCGGCGCCGGAATTCTTGCGGCGTCAGGCCAAACAATCGTTTGAAGGTTCGCGAAAAATCGGAGGCGTGCTGGTAGCCCGCCTCGCCCGCGATTTCCTTCACCGTTCGTTTGCTGTTGAGCAGCTTTGCTGCGGCGTGATGCAGGCGTTCCTTCACCGCGAACTCGCGAAAGTTGGAACCGACTTGCTGCTTGAATACGCGACCCAGATGATCCGGGGTCACGCCGAATTGGCGGCTCACCTCCGTTAATCGAACGACGGGAGCCCCATCGGCATATCCTAAGTTTCGTTCTAATCGGCGAACACGCCAATCATGCGCGCGGATCTCGTGCACTACCGAGCCGAGCAACAGAAGTTCGGGGGGTTGATAAGACAAGAAGTCCACTCCTTGATATCTCCTCCGGCTGATCTGCACGGTTGAGCGTCCAACAAAATTTCTACGCGGCGGGCACCAGCAACTGCCGGTCTTCCAGGGTCCGTATCAAAGCCAGGATGTCCTGCAACGCCTGATCCTGCGACACGCCGAACTCGTCCGATAATTGCCCCGCGATCTCATCCGGAGCCTCGCCGCGTTCCAGCCGCATCCAGACGATGCTGCCCGTAGTGTTCAAACTAAAAATGATTCCCTGCCGCACGTCGATCAATACCGCGCCGTCCGGACTATGAGTCGCGCGCACGTCGCGCGAAGGCGAGATTCGTTTCATTCCCAGAGCCTCCTCCTAACGCTGCATGAAATACTTAGTCAAAATTTACACCGCCCGCGCACAAATGAACAGCTTTTCATGCATGCTTCTGCAGGAAAGCGCTCAAGAAATCACAACTTCTCACGCAACGGTGATTCGACCGCAAACCTCGGCCAACTGTTGTGAAATGACGAAATTAAAGCGGCATATGCCGGAGCGCAACCTGTCCGCGAAAGATTTGCCGACCCAGCCTTCCCCACATTTCCGAACCGCAATCCTGCTTACAATTCCGAAATATTACGCCTAAAGATTTGACGTCATCTTTACAAGCCATTACAAATATGGGATTTGTACAGATTCCGTTTTTGCGCGCCGATTTGAGCCGCTCGCGCCAGAATTTCGCGATTAGATCAAGCGATCGATTTGCGGAATTGCAACGGACGTAACGCGCCCCACCACCTTCGGCCGTTCCTCCGGCGATATCTCACGCGCCTCGGCCGGAGAATCCGAATGCGGCCGCAACAACAGCCCCCCGTTGCTCAGTGATTCGCAATACCCGCACACATACTCGCTCGCGAGCTCCAAAAAGTAAATCGGCCGCGTCCAGTAACTCCCCTGCTGATGCGCCGCGAGCTCCGTCTGCGTTGGATCGATGATCAGCAGCGACCCCGGCAATACCAGCGGAAACAGCACGCGATCCTGCTTCCCAACTTTGCCAAATAGCATTTGGTTTGCCGACGCGTAAAGCAACAATGGCCCCAGCGATTCCGCCCATTGCCGCGTTAATTCCGACACAAGCATAGTCACTTCCGTGCCAGCTTCCGGACTCGGAATTTCCCGCCCCACCGCGTCCGCCACGTCGAAATTCACCAGCGCCGTCAGTTCCGATGGCGCGAACAGCCGCTCCAGCACCAACTTTCGGAACGGAATCCCGTACCAATCGAAAGCATCGAATGGATTCACCTGATACACTCGGCACAGGCTGTAGAATTTCGCAGCGGCCGGTAGAATCGACTTCCGCTCGATGTTGCGCACCAAGCTGTCGGAAACCAGAAACGCCTTATGGTTCAGCTCTTCAGCGATGTCGGAACACAACCGCTCCACACCCCGTTCGCTCAACCCCAGCAGCGCCCGCCGGTCCGCCCACTGCTCCCCGGGCGTGGTTAACCGAGCCTTTCGTGGACGCTCCGAGCCTCTCCGATAGCTTCTCATGCAGGTCGTTGCGAACGGAACTCGACCGCCCACGCGAAACAAGGCGATGAGCTTGCGCTTTATTGTGCCTGCGCGAAGTGTCAAAATTAACACGCCGATCACAAGCTGTCAATATGTCGTGATATAGCAATTTAGTCCCCAGATTAAATTATTGATTCGTCGACGGCGGCAATAGGCACTCCGTCGCCCCACCCGAGCCGGGACACGCATTTGTCATCCTCGCGTTGCCATCCATAAATTTGCACTTCCAATCGCCGAAAGCGTTCTTGTAGCAGATTCCCGACGAGTGTGGCTGCTCGGTCTTTGTGCAGTTGTGGCCCTTCTGATCGCCGCGTACCCGATCACTCCGCAGTTCCACAAAATGTATCCGCCTTGCACCGGATAAATCGGTTGCGAAGGATCGCTATCCGGCCACGCATCCGTCTGCATCGAGAACGGCCGTCCCCTGCCGACCTGCATATTCACATTCGTCAACAGATGAAGAGTCTCGCTTCCGCCAACTGACGCAGTGACGCCCTCTTCCTGGCAAATGAATACCTTGGTCATTTGATCGCCGGTCGGTGCGCCCTTCTGCGGCTCCTTGATCGACGCGCAGGTACGCGGATCGCGCGCCCCGAACTTCGCGCCGCGTTGCGCCTGCGCGAAAGCCACGCTGCTCAACGCAATTCCAACCACGATCATCCATTTCATTTGCATTTCGAATGTCTCCTTTTAATTGCCCTCGGGCGGAAGTTGATTCTTCCGAGGATTCAAAATGTCGGCTTGCAGGTCATACATCACGCAATGCCAATCGCCGAACGTATTCTTGAAACACAAACCCTGCGCCGACAATTCATCGAACGCGCTGCAATTGTGCGTGCGCGCGAACGCATTGTCTGCCGCGCCCGGCGCGTAACAATCGTAGTGGCGATAACTCCCGCGAATATCGAACACCGGCTGAGCCTGATCGATCGACGCGTGCCGAGAATCGGTTTGAGCGTTATATTTCCGGCCCTGCGCCACCTCGATCTTTACGTTCGTCACCAGCACCATGCTGGTCGCGCGCAATCCTTCGGTGTCGCAAATGAAATACTCGCGAGCCTGCTGAGCACTAATCGGACCCTTCGCCGGCTCCGATCGCGATTCGCACACCTTCGGCTCGCGAGTCCCATAACGCCCGCCCAATTTCCCCGTGCGCGGGCCGCGCGCCAAAGCCGCCGCCGTTTCCGAAGCGACCCGCACATCCTCCACCGTGGGCTTTCTCATCCGCAGATGCGCGGCGTCGCCCTTCGCCATCAGGTCTTGCGCCTCGCAGCTAACCGGATATTCGTTCGTCTCCGCTCGATACGATCCCGAAATCACGCAGGCCCGCCACGATCCTCCCGTCAGCACGTCGACGTATGCTCCCGTCTTGAAAACCGGAACGCCGCCCTGCGACAACGACACCACACCGAGCGCCAACACCAAATAACGGATCATTGCGCCATCGTGATCACGTCGGTGACCGGCGTGCTGGCTCCGTTATACGTGCACGAGATCGATCGATCCGCCGTCGTCGACGCCGTATTCGGAGTCGTCAGATTGATCTGGATCAACCCCGGCGCGATCAGTCCCGCGAACCCGACGTTCACCGTATCGCTGCCGATCTTGCAAACCGGCAGCGTCGGCAGCGCGCCGAATTGCGATGACGACCCGAGCACCGGAGGCGTCGTCGGCAACCCGAACCCCGTGCCATACAACACGATCGTTTCGTTCTTCGTCGCTGGCGTCGTCAATCCGGGATACAGCGTCGTCGGACCCAGCAACGTTCCGTTCACGTGCGTCGCGGCCGTGAAATTTCCGCTGAACAAGAACAGCGATGGCACTGCGGCCTTCATCGACACCGTCGCCGGAGCGCTCGCCACTCCGTTGCTCGTCACCACCACCTGCACATCGCCCGTCGTGCTATCCAGTGGCGCCAGCACGTTCACCTGATCGCTCGCGCACGAACTCGTCACAGCCGAGCAATAGAAATACACATACGCAGCTTTCCCGTTGATCGTCACACTCACGCCGCCGATCTGCGTCGGCATCTTCCCTTGCGCGAACTCCGGAGCCGATCCCCAGATCACGCCGGCCGCGGGCGTGTTCGCGGGCACTATGTTGTTGCCCTTGATTTCGATCCACGCGTTCTGCATGATTCCCGCCGACGCCGGCGATCCCGCCGTGTTGATCGACGTGATCGTACCGCCGCTCGCGCTCCCCGTCGCCACGTTGCGGCTCAGCATGTTCCCCGCTTTGTCGTACGTGTAAGTAATCGAACCGGCCGAGCCGTAATCGATTTTCGTAAGTCGTCCCGCCGCGTCGTACGTGTAACTCACCGCCGCCAGCATCAACGGAGCAGCCGCCAGAAATTGAAGAATCGTTTTGATCATTGTTTTTCTCCTGTTATTTGTGGAAGCCCGAGCTGTGCTCCCCGATCACTCCCGAGCCGTGCTCCCCGATAATTCCCGCGCCGTCTTTGCTGATAATTCCAGCCCCATCCCTGCTGACGATCGATGGAACCCGGATCGTTAAATTCGCCACCCGGAACGTGCCGCCGTCGTTGGAAACAACATTGGACCCGTCCTGACTGATCAGGGTCCCGTGATTGTTAACGAACAATACGTTGTTAATCAAAATCGTCCCTCCGTCATTGCTCACCACGCTGCCGCCGTCGTGCGAGACGATCTGGCCTTTTTCGTTGGCGTAGACAGTCTGGTTGTTGTATGTGACATGCCCCAAAGGATCCAATCCCCAAGGACTCAATGCTAGGGCCGCAGCCGGCGCAGGGATCCCCGTGCAAGGCGCGCCCGTCGATCCGCTCGGCGGAGCAGGCACGGGCGGGCTAGCTTTCAGAGTGGGCAAAGGATTGGGCGCCGGCTTCTGTACCGGGGTCTGTACCGGTTGTTTCGCGGGAGGCGCCGGAGTCACCGGTCGAACCGGCGCCGGCGGTTTCGGTGCAATCGCTTTCTTCACGTTGTCGACAATCTGTTGCGTGCCTTTGACGATTCCCGTCCCGATCTCCTTCGCCTTGTTCGCCACGGTGGTCGCGGCACCCACCACCGCGCCGCCGATTTTCTTTCCCACGTCACCCAGCCAGCTCAGGAAGCCGCTGCCGAACGGATCGATATACAGCATCGGATTGCCGCCCGCATACGAATACGGCTCCGACGCTGCAGGATCGAACGTAAGCTCCGGATCGCGCGAAATGAACCGCGCCGTGGTCGCGTCGTAGAAGCGGTCGCGCACGTAGTACAAGTTCGTGCCTACCTGCATCACGCCGAACTCGCCTTGCCACACGAACGGATTCTCCATCGTCCCCGTGTGCGCCGCGATTTCTCCGTACGGAGTGATCGCGTACGAATCGCTGACCGCGCCCTTGTCATCCGTCAGAAACGCGGTGTTGCCCATTTCATCGAAGTGATAAAAGTGCCGAGCATTGTTGTTCGCCTCAATGCTGTAAAGCAGCAAGCCGTCCGGCGTGTAGACGTAGTAGCGAAGATCGCCCGACCCCTGTTTCACAATCGAAAGCGCCGGAAGATCGGTCCAGTAATTGAACACGAAGTTCTGCGTCGCACCCGTCGCGGTGCTCGAGACCATTTCGCCGAACCCGTCGTAGGTGAACGACGCCGTGTTCGTGCCGTCCTTGAACCCCGTCAATTGCGATGCCAGGTTCCACGTGTACGTGCGGCCGTTCTGCGAGGTCACTCGACCCATCGCGTCGTAAGTCGCGCTCTTCAATTGGCCCGCGGCATCGAAGCTGTACTGCTGCGAACCCGCCGTCAGCGCCGGAGCGATCGGCAGGTTGCGATCCGCTGCCGTGATCTTTCCGCCGGCGTCGCGAGTCAGAGAAATCGAAGCCAGGCTGCCCGCCGCGATCTTCACCACGTTTCCATCCGCGTCGAACGTGTTCGTCGTGGTCACGCCGTTCGGATACGTCACCGACGTGAGCTTGCCCGCGCCGTCGTAAGCGAACGTGGTCTTGCCGCCCACCCAATCCGTGATCGACGAGAGCAATCCGCTCGCGTCGTAGGCGTACGTCAGCGATTTCCCGCTCGCGTACGTCAGAGTCGTCGGACGATCCTCGCCATCGAGTGTCATCGCGATCCCGTTAATGTTGGTCGGCCGCCCCATCTGATCCCGTGTAATCGTCACATTGGCCGTGCCAGTGAGGTTGCCGTTGCTGTCGTAAGTATTTGAAACCGTGACGCCATCAGAAAATGTCTGTTTTGTGACTCGGCTTGCCGCGTCGTACGTCATCGTTAGCGTGCCCAGCGGCAGGGTCGCTGTCGTGAGCTGATCTCCTGTGTACGCGAAGCTCATCGCTTGCCCCAGCGGATCCGTAATTTTCGTCGCGCGGCCATCGGCATCCAGCACCGCGTTCCACACGTTGCCGTTCGCGCTGGTCATCGAAGTGATCGCTTCGTTGGCATCGCGCGTCACACTCGTCGTGATTCCGCCGGGCGCGGTCACCGACTTCACCGCGCCCGCCGCGTCCAACGAAAACGTAGTGACTTCACCTAGCGGATTCGTCGTTGACGTCAAAAGACCGACCTTGTCGAGCGTTGATTTATAAACGCCGCCCGAAGGAGTCGTCACGCTGGTCAGCGATCCGTTCGCATCGTAGCCGTATGTCGTCTTGCGGCCGGCGCCATCCGTCGCGCTCGCCACCAAATCGTTCGTCGTGTAGGTGTAAGTGATCCGAGGTCCATTCGTGTCCGAAACCGAAGTCACGCGCCCGCCTGCGTCGTAAGCGTAGGTGACTTTCTCGCCCGCCGAATTCGTCACCGTGCTGATGCGATCGTCGCCGTCGTAGGTGTACTTCGTCACGTGGTTCAGCGAATCCGAAACCTGCGCGAGCTGGCCGGTCACCGTATAGTCATAGTGAAATTTCCCGCCGGCCGAATTCACCACATCCTGCAGTTGGCGATTCTGATCGTCGTAAATCGAAGACGAACTCCCGATCACCGGCCCGACGATCGCGGTCATCGGACCCGCGTTCGACTTGTCGAGAACATAGGACGTCTTGTTGCCGAGCGCATCTGCCGCCGACGTCATGCGCTTGGTGTTGTCGTACGTGAACGTCGTCTTGTTGCCGAGCGCATCGGTCAGCGTCGCCATGGTCGTATCGCTGTTCCAAGTGAACGTCGACGTCTGATTCTTCGCGTCGGTCAGCGTAAGCAGCCGCCCGTTCGCGTCGTAAGTGTATTTCGTCACGCCGCCGTTCGCCGCGGTTTCTGAGAGAACGTTGCCATGGGCATCGTAGGTAACGCTATCCGTAGTACCATCGGCGAACTTGATATTGGTCATGTCGTAGTACGTGAATCCGCCGGAGCTCTGCGCGGTGTAAGTGAAAGTCGTAACGTTGCCGAGCGCATCTGTGTACGAAGCGATCCATCCGCTCACGGGATCGTACGTCGCGGCCGTCTTGTTTCCCGCCTTGTCGGTGACGCTGGTGATGCGATCCGACGCGTCGTAACTCCGGCTGAAGCTGTTGCCGTTCGCGTCGGTCGACGAGCTCGCGTTGCCCGCGCTATTGCTCACGATCTTGGACACTTTGCCGGTGCCGTCGGTCAACGTCGTCCCGCCCGTGCCATCGTAGGCGAGCGTCGAAGTATATGGCGTGCCATCCGCCGCCACGATCTTCTGCGTGAGCACGCGAGCCTGCGAATCGTACGTGTTCGTGAACGGTGAGTTGCCGAGGGGGAGTTGCTTGCTCGTCATCAGCGCCGTCGCCGATCCAACGGTTGCGTAATTGAACTTCGTGGTCTGCGCGAAATAATCCGTCACCGACGTCAGCAGCCCGCTCGTATACGCGTACGAAACTGAGCGACCCGCCTGATCGGTCACCTTCGTCAGATTCGTGCCCGTATACGTGAGAGTCAGCGTGCGGCCGAGCCCGTCCGCAATCTGCGTCGGACCACTCGCGCCCTGCGTCACCGTGATCGTATTGCCATTGCGATCCGCAATCGAAGTCAACTGACCGGTCGCATTGAACGTGTAGACCCAATTTCGAATCGGATCCAGCAACTGGAAATTCGTGCCGTTCTGAATGAACTGATACGGTGTCGCCTTCGGAGCCGCAAGCTGCCACGCATTCCCCGATTTGTTGAAGCTGACGATCAGCCCGCGCGGCAACAAAACCTGCGCGCTGCTCGTGAGCACCGATGCGAATGCATCGAAATTGCTCATCCAATTCGTGCCCAGCGACGTCGCGATCTTCCCGTTCGATAGCTGCGACGAGTAGTAGCGCTGGAACCCGAAATTCATCGGTCCGCCGAGATCGAGGTCGGTGTGGTTCTCGAAATATTGACCCGACGCGGTGTCGATCGGCTCGTACGCGAGAATCGTCCGCTGGCCCGGCGCCGTGCTGGGCCCGAACTTCGGCGCCGTGTCCGACGCGTGCGCCGAGAATCGAACATACAAGCCGGTTGGCCCGTTTACATTGGTCACGTTGAAGTGCAGATAGTTCAGTTGGCCGACCAGGAATCCCGCCGTGACTGGGAGTGTCTTGCAATTCGCAAAGATAGACTCTGTTTTGTCGTAGATGACGTTGTCGTTGAGCCGGACATCGGTGTAGTCGTCGGCGCAGAAGAAGATGTCGAACGCCTGGCTCAGCGAAGTGACGTTGAATGTCAATTGGTAAGTCACGACGCCGCCGCAACAGCCGGGTCCTCGCTTCGCGTTCGATTGGTCCGAATCCGGGCCGATCCACCCCCCGATGGTCGTTACGTACCATCCCGACCCGCGCAGGGTGAGCGGGATAAACCGCGCCGCCTCCTCCAATGGGTCTCCGTGGAGTTCCTCGTTAATGGTGCTATAGATGATCGACCAGTTCGTATCCAGGTCCAGTCCGGTGTTGGTGACGTGCGATGCGCCGGTGCCTGGCGGAATCGTCACTTGTTGGGCGTTCAAACTCGCTGCGGAGAGAACCACCAGAAACGCGAATGCGGCTTGCAATGTTGATTTCATAGGCGACGTTGGATCGTCGCATTCACCGCAGCTTCTCAGGAAGGAAATCGGGGGGTATTTACCGTAAATTGGGCAGGTTTACAAGACCGTAACTCGCTGTTGCGAGGAAACTTACCTCGAACCGAGGTTCACGCGCCGCAGCAGTTCCTCATACCTCGGATGGCCGCGTAGCGACGCGTAGATCGGCTCCGTTTTGAGCCAGGGAGCCCGAACCGCCCGGCGGTCAAGCGCCTTAGACAACGCATCGATAGCCTTCTCCTGGTTGCCCAGCCCGATCTGAACCATCGCGATCGCGTGCGTCGGAAACGCGTGATCACCCGCGGCTTCTTCCAACTGCCGCAAGACCGCCATCGCCTCTGGCACTCGGTTCAACTTCGCTAACGTGTATCCTAGCTCTCCTAGAGGTAATGGATCGGTCGGATGCTTCGCCAACCGCTTCCGCAGCGCTGCCTCGGCTTCGGGCAACTTGCCCAACGACCACTCGACTTGGGCCAGCAATTGCGCTGTCAATCCGAAATCCGGCTCCGTGAGCTCGAGCTTCTGCAGCGCCGCCTCCGCCTCCCGATTCTCACCGCGCCAATGCTTGAGCTGGGCTTCGCCCCATTGCAGTAACGAATCGAGCGGATCCAGCCGCATCGCCTCCTGCATCTCCGCCTCGGCCTCGGGCTGCCGTCCCAAAGCCCCCAAGAACGAGGCGAAGTATTGATGCGCGATTACGCTTTGCGGAGCCAGTTGTGCCGCCGCGCGATATTCAAGTTCCGCCCGGGTCCAATTCCAGTCGTTCCAGGCGTAAACGCCGCCCAGGAACGTATGCGCCTCGGCATCGCTATCGTCGATTTGCAAGGCTTTGCGCGAGAGCATGCCAATTTTGGCGTAACCCTCCGTCGGAGGAATCGCATAATACACGCCCTGCGTTCCGTAGCATCCGGCAAGAGCCACATAGGCCGGCGCAAACCCGGGATCGATCTCGATCGCCCGCTCCAGATATCGAATTCCGTTGGCTGCACTGCCGGCTTCAATTCGGTGCCATTCGTAGCGGCCTTTAAGATATAGCTCGTACGCATCAGGGTTCACGGCTTTCGCGACTTGAGTGCTCGCCGGACTCAACTTTAACTTCAACGTCGAAGCGATCGCGTTCGCGATTTCCTGTTCAGTCAGAATCGCATCGCGAACCTGAGCATCGTAGTCGTGCGACCACAGATGAGTGCCGGTAGCCGCATCGATCAAGCGCACTGAAATGCGAACCTGATTTTCCTGCTTGCGAATACTCCCCTGCACCACCTGTGTGATTCCGAGTTCGCGCAAAGCCCCGAGATTGAGATCCTGATCTTTCCAGCGAGCCGAAGCTGTCCGAGCGACTACTCGCAAACCCGGAAGTTCGGACAAAGCGTCGGTCAACTCCTCGGTGAGTCCGCTGGCAAAATAGTCGTTGTTGGCGTCGGCGCTGAGGTTGGCAAACGGAGCGACCATGAGGGTCGATTTGCCGCCCGACAAAGTGCCAGTTCCGCGCGATTTCATCCAAAAAACTCCCAACCAAATCGCAAGCAAAATTCCCAAGGCCGACGCACCCAAAGTCACACCCAATCGGGACTGCGTCTCACGCAAAGGGATGGGGGCGGGAGCGGCGATCGGTTCAACCTTGAGAACGTAGGCTCCTTTGGGCAGAACGAAGCGGTAAGTGTCGGCAGGAGCGGGGTTTTCGAAGTATTCGTCCAACCGGACCCGCAAATTGCGAGCTTGCACACGTACAATGTTGTCGATTCGAGGATCGAAGTCCTCGCCGCGATCGAAAACATCAACTCCTAACTGATACTCCTTGACGCCATCGCCATTACCTGCGAGGGCCTGCTCGACCAGATAACTGAGCAGCCGCCCGAGGCTGGGCGATCTGCTAAAGGCGGTGGTTTCAAGGAGTCGTGCAAGTTGTGCTGCGATTTCCTGAGATGAATCCGGGGCTGCCACTACTTTGGTAGATTCTACCGCGACAGCGCGGTAGTCCTGCAGGTTCAATCCATGGAAGGTGGATAGCGAGGTCCGTTCGCCAAGTCATACCGAAACACCCGCCGACATTCTTGCGGGCGACGGCATGACATGGAATGCAGGAAGCCATTAAGCGTTGGGCAGGACCCCTTCGAATCGAAGGCTGAGCACGTCCGCGATTTCAGGCGCCGCGGCGTTGGGAGCTTCATCGAGGGCAAGCAACTCGCCGCTTTGCTCGTCGGAAAATACGATCGCAGCAGATCTTGACGCCGTGGCGTTTCGGCGTTTCGTCTGCGTGCATGATCGACTAAGACGGGGCGCATGGTGCTGGCGGCGACGTCGGTGCCGAGCATGCGCACGCAGGCCTCGTGCAAGAGAGCGGTGGCTGGCAGCGCCGCCGGCCGCTAGTCGCCGAGGTGAGCCGCTCCAGAAGCGCTGGAATCTCGCTGTGGGAACCCCTCATGTGGCGTCACTTATTGTATGGGTGCCCGCGGCGAGCCGCCCAGATTCGCCATGCGGATCTTATAGATAGCCGCTAAGACGAGGGCTCGGCGGCGCGGCATAGCCGCAACTGGATTTGCGGGCGCAGATCGCACAATCCGGAAGTTTTGTCCTGGTGATGTCCCCTTTCTCCGGAAATTTTCGCTCGTAGTGGTATATCCGCAAAAACCATTTGCGAAAAAGGTAGGAGAATTTTGTGAACACGTTATCGAACTGCTTGTTGAGTCGATTCAGGTTGCTGATTTTCGGGGCCGTGATCGGGGTGCCGGCGATGGGTCAGCCGAAGATCCTGTTCCCGGCGACCGGAACGACAACTGCGTCGGACAGGATCAGAGTGATGATTCAAGTTCCCAATGGGGTGACGGAGGCGCGAATCGATGTCACGGCGACCGGCGGAACCCCGGTGTTCGGCAAAGTGGTGAATGTCGCCGAATTCAACAATAAGAGCAAAACCGTGCCGTTGGCGGAGGGCGCCGAGAACACAATCACGGTGAGTCTGCTGTCGGACCCTTCGAGCAGCGCATCGGTCAAGGTGACACAAGACGGCGACGAATCCGATACGCGGCACAATTGGGAGTCGAGCGGCTACATTGGAGCCAGCATCGATTCGTTCGCCTCGAATGAGACGAAGAATTTCCTGGGCTACGATCGCAACGGGAACGTGGTGGCGTCGAATCCGGCGAACGCTTCCGGGCCGCAAACCGGCTATGTCGCGGGCATCGATTTCAGTTATCGACTCGCAAAATGGACCGCCAATCCCCGGTTTCCGGTGCAACTCTGGTTGTATGGCGAAACGATTCACGGGCAGCGCAGTACGGAGGTGGATTGCAACGCGGCACCGGATGTTTGCAAGCTCAATGACCCGACCAGCATCGATCCGACGAAGCTCGCCACGACGTTTTTCGCAGTGTTGCGGAATGCAAGCAGCTTGGAGGCGTATGCGGGGGCGCGGCTCGAGTTTCTGAAATTGAATCCGGGGAGCAGTAATTCGGCGAATCTTTATGTGAAGTCGCAATTGGGATTCATCACGGTACAGAACAACGGCGGCGATGTGGTGGATGACCATATCAAGTTCGGGTTCGGGGCGATCATGACGAACGGTGTGTTCAAGCACAGCTACTTAGAGACGGCTTACGGCAAGTCGGATCTGTTCGCGCTGCATCGCTCGCGGCGGTTCAAGGTGGATGCGTACCTCGAGTTTCAGCTGCCGGGAGACAACAAGTTCTCACGCGCAGTAAGCCCGTTCTTCCAGATGACGGTGGATAGCGACTTCGGAAAGGGGTCGGACAGTATCCGGTCCTACTATGGACTAAACTTTGACATTAGAGAATTATTCAAATAGACGGCAGTAAGGCGGTAATTGTGGATCGACTCGCGAATATTCGCCGGAGTAAGGGAGTATGCGATGAACCCTGCAGAGACGTGGCCGGTACTGGCTGAGCTGGTCAACAAGCAGCCGCACGAGCAGCGGCGGCTGCTTCGCATGCACAAGGATAGCGGGCTGATGCGGAAACACGACGCTGACGCTATCGAGTTTCGCGCGCGCCTGGATGAGGAACTGCAGCGGATGATGGTGCGCGAGCTGCGGGCGCAGACGGATCCGGACAGCCACGAAGATTATCGCGATATTCCGGATTTCTCCACGCTGCTAAAGCATTCTCCGGCATTTTTGCAGTACCTGAATAACTATTTGTATTTCGGCGTGCGGTTCGCAGCGGGGCGAGTGTTCGATCCATGCTCGGATTCGGCGCTCGCTTCGGGAAATCAGAATTGCAATGAATTCGTGGTGGCGTTGCCATCGCCTCCGTTGTGTTCGAACGATCCGGAACTGGAATCGGACGTCGCGTATTTTCTCAATTACGTTCTGCCGCAGGATAGTGTATCCGGAGCAGAACGCGGCCTTCGCTTTCTGGATGACTTCGACGATGCGGGCGAACCAAGTGAGGGCGGGTCCGATCATGACGCAAAGACTTGCTTCGATCTGTGGCTGCGCGGCTTGCTGCCTCAGCCGAGAGAGCAAGCTTCGTTTGGCCCTATCAGCCGGGGGTTGTTGCGCTGGGCGGAATCGCGCTTCGAATTTTACTGCCGGCTGGAAGCGAGGGGGCCTCGAGCGGGTTGGCTTGCTGAGTGGAGAGGCGAGCAGTGGCGAGAAGGGCGATTTCATGTCACGAATCCGTTGATCGCGCGCTGTGCGCTGGTGGATTTTTATTGGCTGGCCCGGCTGTTGGGGGCGGAGGTTTCGCCGCGGGGATTGATCTCGTACTCGGAGCAATCGTGGCTGCACCGGATGGCGATGGCGGAATCGTGGCAGAAGGATTTCAGGGCGGACGTGTCGAAGGAAACCCTGCTTCGTTGGGAAGAAGTGCTGCGTGCGGTGTTCGGGTACGCGTGCGAGATGGTGCAGAATGCGGTGGAGATCGCGGAGGAATGCGCGGATCGGCGCAATAATCCGAACGAATATCCGGAGCGGCCGGCCACGACGAAGCCGTGGCGCGAAGTCTTCGACATCGAAATGAAGGAGCTGCGGGAGCAGCGCAAACAATGGCGATCGTTTGGGCCACCGGATGGGGTCGCGAATCGCGACGAGTGCAAGGCTTCAGGGACGACGCAAGGCTGGAGCCGGCGGATTTGGACGGGCGAGACCGTGGAGAATCTGTTCGGCATCGCGATTTCCGGCGGCGGGATTCGCAGCGCGACGTTCAATCTCGGAATTTTGCAGCGGCTGCAGGAATTGGATTTGTTGAAGCATGCCGATTATTTGTCGACGGTATCCGGTGGCGGCTACATCGGGGCGTGGCTCGCGGGGAACGTTCGGCGGACGCGGTATTGGTTAAGCCGGCTGACGAGCTGGGACAAGTCGATCGATCATTTGCGGCGGTATTCAAATTATCTGGCTCCGCACAATGGCGTGTTTAGCGCGGATACGTGGACGATGTGGGGGACGTGGATCAGGAACGCGTTGTTGGTGCAGTTGACGGCGTTCGTGTGGCTCGCGTTTTTGATGATGCTGATTCTGGTGTTGCAGCCTGCGTTTGTCGCAATCGGGGACGGAAAAAAATCTTTGCACGGAATCGGCGTGACGGTATTGACGATCTCGCTGATGTTGATCGCGTTGATCCTGAGTTTCTATTTGTGGCGTTTATCGCGCGGGTTCAAGGCGCCTCCGAAAGATGGAATTCTCCAGTGGCTCGCGCTGAAGGGCGAAGGACTCCCGAAATTCGCGGCCGGATTAAGCTGGCTGGCGGCGTTCATTACCGCGGCGCTGCTCTGGGGCCAAGCGCCGGAGTTTTGCGATTCGTATCGCGAAATTCTCACGCTCAGCCTGGGGAGTTGGGATCCGTTGGTTCTCACTGCGTTCGGGGTCGCATTGATTTTGATTTCGGGCTCGCAGGTGACGCTGATGCGAGCCAAGGTCACGCACTTCGTCGCGGTGGTGAGCGGATTGGCGGTCTCTTATTTGGCGCTGTGCGGGCTGTTGCGAATTTATGTCGAGTTCTACGACGCGTTCAACCAGAATGGCGCGTGGCTGGCGTATGTATTCGGGCCGCCGTTGGCGATGGCGGCGATTACGGCGGCGATCGTGGTGTTCATCGGACTGCTGGGGCGCGATGCACCGGATTGGTGCCGGGAATGGTGGACTCGCTATGGCTCGTGGATTTCAATGTTCGGCGCAGTATTGCTGTTGGTCTCGCTGGCTTCGGTTTTCGCACCGTACTGGGTGAACCGGCTGCTTCATCTTCCGTGGAGAAAAACGGCAATTACGGCTCCGATTGTTGGATGGATCACGTCGACGGTCGGCGGCTTGCTGGCGGGCAAGAGCTCGCGCACGGGCAGCGCTGCGGAGCAGTCGAAGGGTTCCCTGCAATTGATCGCACGTTTGGGCGGCCTCATTTTCATCGTGGGTGCCGTCGCGTTTGCGTCGGCAGGCGTGTACGTCATTCTCGGACAGACCGTCGCCAACAATTTCTACGATGGCCAACTGACGATGGCGAAGCACTTCGACAACCTGGATGAGATCGGCAAGGCACCGGGGAAGTTTTTTCCGGTACTGGGGTGGATCCTGATTGGACTCTTCCTCCTCGGCCGGTTGTTCTCGAATCGATTCGATCTCAATACGTTCGGGCTGAATCAGTTTTATCGAAACCGGCTGGTGCGCTGTTATCTCGGCGCGACGCGCTGGCAGCCGGGCGCGCGGCGGCCGCATCTGTTCACCGGATTCGATGACGACGACGATTTGCCGCTCTCGGCGCTGACGGTAGCCGATCAGGGATATTGCGGAGACATTTATCGCGGGCCGTTCCCGATTGTGAATTGCAGCCTCAACCTGGGCGGCAGTTCCGACCTTGCTTTGCACACTCGTCAGAGTGCATCGTTCGCGCTCACGCCGCTTTACTGCGGCTCCAGCCGGCAGCGCATCGGCTATGCTCCCACGAAAGATCCCTGCGGCGGAACGCAAGGCTACGCCGAAAGCGTGAAGCTCGGTCAGGCGATTTCGGTTTCCGGCGCGGCGGCGAGCCCGAACATGGGATACAACACGTCGGCGCTGGTTTCGTTCCTGCTGACGATGTTCAACGTGAGGTTGGGATGGTGGTTCCCCAATCCCGGAAAATCGCGCTGGAATCGAACGGGACCGTTAAGCGCGCTGAATCTGGTGTGGGAATTATTCGGGATGGCCGGCGAAGAGGGAACGTTCGTCAACATTTCGGATGGCGGGCACTTCGAAAATCTCGGCATCTATGAATTGATTCGACGGCGGACTCGCGTGATTATCGCGTGCGACGGCGAGTGCGATTCCGATCTGACGTTCGGCAGCCTGGGCAATGTGATTCGAATTTGCGACACGGATTTCGGAGCGAAGATCGACATCGATGTCGAGTCGATTCGATTGAACAGCAATTCGCTGAGCAAGGCGCATTGCGCGGTCGGAAAGATCAATTACAGCAATGGAACGATCGGGTACCTGATTTACCTGAAGTCGTCGATTACCGGGGACGAGGATGTAGGTGTGGCGCAATATCGATCGGCGCACCCGGCATTTCCGCATGAGCCGACTTCGGATCAGTTCTTCACCGAAGATCAGTTCGAGGCGTATCGCAGGCTGGGATATCACGTGGCGGAGCGCGCCTTCCGCGGCGCGGAGAAAGAAGCGAGCGACCCATTCGAGATTGCGACCAAGCTATTCGACTTGTGGGTGCCCGCGAGTTGCGCCAGTTCGGCGTTCATGCTGCATACGAAATTGCTGGATAAGATCTGGGATCGATTCCGAGCCGATCGGGCGCTTGATCAACTGATGGACGAATTCGTCCACGCTACTCCATCGCAGACTCCGCTCACGCAGGCGGAGCGCGCCGCCTGCTTGGAGTTGATGCAGCTCATGGAAAATGTCTTTCTCGATCTGAGGCTCGGCGATTTTTGGGATCATCCGGATCATCGAGGATGGGAGATGCTCTTTATGCGGTTCGCTCGAAGTCAGAAGTTTCAGGCGGTCTGGGAGGAAGTGCACGAAACTTTCGGCATCCGTTTCGAATACTTTTGCGATCGCTACCTCGGGTTGAAGCGCGATCGCCCTGTGATTCGAGTCTCGGAGTAGCCCGTCGACGGGTTATCGCAGTTGATTCGTCAAGGTATTCGTCCTCGTATTGGTGCTCGTCCTGGAATTGGTATTCGTTCTTGTGCTGGTGCCGGTGTTGGTGCTGGTTCTTGTACGAGTTCCGGTTCTGGTGGTTTTCGTGTCTGTACCAGTTCTAGTGCTCGTAGATGTTCTGGCGTCTTGGCCCAGCGCAAGCGCAGCGACGATCAGTGAGATGCCCAGAGAAAGGGTCACCGAAAATTTCATATAAGCCCTCGTTTCGGTTGGGTGATCCGAAATCAGACCGACCCGTTTCTTCGCCGGACTGTGAAAATCCCGAGTATTTTGAGTCGCCAAGAACTGACTGCTGCGGCGGGCACTTGTCCGCCCGATCCACTCGAATTCGCAGTCGGCGCCAGGTGTGGAAGCTCGTTCCGGTTCCTGCCGTCGCGACGTGAGCGTGACACTGTGTTCGATGGGATGCAGGCGAACGTGGTGTCAGTTAGTCTTCGATGCAGGCGTTATGAACCGAGCCTCAGCGCGACTACATAGGATCTAGTCCCAGGATCTACGGTGGGAATGATCGCGGGTCGAGTCCACGCGTGGCGGTGAGACGAGTGGTCCTGATGAGTCTGATAAACATAGCGCCCGATGAACCAACCCATGCCCGCGCCGACGACGATATCGGACGCGTAGTGTCGCTGCGCTGCGAAGCGGGCTCCGCTGACCGCGGTGGCTAGACCGTACGCGAGAAACGGGACGAACCTGCCTCCGCCGCGCTTGTATTCGTGCGCGATCACGGATGCAAGCGCCCACGTCTCGATCGCGTGGCCGGATGGAAAGGAATCGCCACCGTCGAAAAATCGCGATCGCTCTCCATGGGTCGCATCGGGACGAACTCGGCCGCCGATGGGCTTTAGCACGGACACGACGATGAGGCTGTCGATCAAGGCTTCGGCGCCCAGCACGCCGACTTCGCGCGCTTGCGCATCATGGCCAATCGCGCCATAACCATAGAATCCGGCCACGAGCGGCACCAATGTGTAGGCCGCGCCGACTTGCGACACGCGGTTCGCCCACCTGAGTTGCGTAGGATTGTTTTGGAAAACTGGAGCGGTGTCGCGATCGGTCGCGATGAGCGCGCCCGCCACCGCGCCGAAGCCGATCCACCACTTCGCGTCGCTCTTCTTCATGTGGAAGGGGCTGGTCCAGATTTCTTTCTGATCGAGGAGAATATTGCCGCCGAGCTTTGCAGCTAGTGGTCGAATGCTTTCCGTGTCGCCTGGATAGTAGATTCGGTCTCGGCGGTCCTCGATTGGGTTGGGGAGCGCCTCTTGAGCGGGATTTTGCTCGTCAACGCTTGGGATCGTCGAAACAGAGTCTCCGCCGGGGATTGTCGTTTGCGCGTTGACGATCGCCCAACCGAGGAAGATGAACGCGCCGGCTGCGCTCGCGCGGCTCATTGTATTTCGATGGATCTGGCAAGACATAGGAGGTCGCGAGTTTTCTAATGAGGAAATATGCGGTTCTTCACATCGGGCCAGAATTCCGCCCATAAATTTCCGCTAAATCTTCCAAGGAATCCGAGACCGACACGCACGGCGGTACGCGACTCTGTCGCGTCGCTATCCGGACGCCACGTATTCGAAAGATAATTTGTTCCGACGATCGCTGTATAGCGCGCATACGCGGGCATATACTTCCCATTCCTTCCCTTGGCGACAAACGTCATCGTGGCTGCGTGGCGAAGGCGGTGCCCAAACGATCGATCCGGTTCCCGAAAATAGCGGGGATCTTCTCCCCACGCGGCGCCGAGCCCAGCTTCAACGACGTTGCTCGCGGCGACGCCTGTGAGGCGCAAACCGTAGCGCTCGCCAAACCCTTTCCAGTGCGTGTCGTATTCGGATGGTCGATTGAACTCAGTTCCCCAAGCCGCACTGAACAATCCGCCAGCAAGACTCGCGGGGCCGATGGTGCTTTGAACGGCCCACTTCCAACGATCGGCGTTGGTGGGCGGCGTGTAGGTCGGGAGGATCGTCGATGCTGCCGGCGGACTCGAAACCTTTGCTGGATCGATTAAATCTTGCGCGCCGGCGATACCTGATGCGGCCATGATGAGTAGAAACGTAGGAAGCTTGCGCATCGCCGATTCCTCCCGATTACTGTTAGCAAGAATGCTTCCATTTGGGATTGGGTCGCGAAGGAAACGATTAGGACAGAGTCCAGCTGCAGGCCACAGGGGATTGGGTCGCGGTGCAGATCTCTAGGAGCGAGCAAGCGAAATTACCTTTCCGCGAAGTTGCTGCGTTCGCAGCCGTCTGGCAAACGTTGGATCGAGTGAGCGTCGAAATGTCTAAGGCAAACTCCAGTTGGAAGAGCAGACTGGCGCCGGCTCGTGGACGAAAATTGACACGGCGCCGAAGCTGCTGGAATTACCTGTGATCGGCAGGTTGCGTCATGCCGCAACCTATGAATTGCGAAACCGAGGCATTAGTCATCTGCTGGTCAGTGATCTGGAACCATCGGCCGTGGACTTCGACGAAGATTCAGATTCCTGGGGTTTAACGGTAGTTGCGAAAGTCGGGCCGATTTATAAGATTCGGCGGTAAGAATGACCGAGAGAGCGGGGAATTGCTGAAAGTGAAGATTCTCGGTTGGTGAACCAGGAGGGGTTCGAACCGTCGACTCCATCCATTCCACGGTTAAGGGATCAATCACTTAGCGACAAAAGACTGATGCGTCAGGGATTTGGACGCCATTTGGACTCCATTCGACGTGGCCCCAGACTATGGAGTCCAACGCGAAGTTCGTTGCGGTTTCCGCGAGCGGTTACTCGACATGCGTTCGCGGGCGGTCGCACGACATGTTCAGATTCTCCGTATCGCGAGGAATGATGACTGCAAAATGGCACAAAGTCCAGCACAAGCGCCAACGCTCACGCGGCGCGCAGCGCGCGGAAGACCGCTTGCGGTCACGCTGGATCACGGCCAGATGGGCGTGGATCGGAATCTCCTGGCCGACGCGGTCCTGTTCCCAGTCCTGCAGCGAGCGCACGTTGAATCCGAAAAGAGCGGCAAAATCCGATTGCGACAACCCAAGCCTCTCACGCCACGCCCGCCCGTCCGCCGGATCGGCGAAGCGCTCAACTCACTCTGCCTGCGAGCGTCCTGCTGATGCCCGGCATCGCTACAATCCACTACGCACAGAGCGATCATGAGGATGTCGTCACATTTTCGAAGTTACCGAACTCCCCGCGGTGCCTAACCCGCCACCGTCGGCGATCCCATCCTATTAGCGAACGGCGAAGTTACCGAAGAAACCGGCGATCTTTCGCTGGGCGGCCCGCTCCCACTCCGCTTCGCCCGCGCATTCTTCTCTCGGTGTTTCACACGGCACCGGCGGCGGACTCGGCCGCAACTGGATGCACAATTTCGATGTCCGGCTCTCGGTCTCTGCCGGCCGCCCGCGATCGTCAAGTTCTTCCCGCATCGTCTCGATTCGCCTCAACCGCAACGGTAGCGCGTGGCAGCTCGCGCGATCCGAAAAGTTCCTTATCAGCTGGTCCCCGATCCTTCCGGGAGCTATCGCCTGCTCGATCCTTCCAGCAAACTGGTCTACACCTTCTCCTCGGCGGGAACTCTGCAGCAGATCGCGGACCGCAACGGCAACGTTCTGACCATCACGTCGTCGGCCGATGGCCCCACCTTCGTCGACGACGGCTGCGGCCGCACTCTGCGATTCACCTACCTCAACGGAGCGCTGCAATCCGTCGAAGACCAAACCAGCCGCAAGATATTGTTCACGCAAACCGGCGGCAATCTCACCGCAGTCACTGATCCGCTCGCGCGCATCGCGCGCTACGCCTACACGACGTCTGGCGGTGGTATTCCATGGACCGGAACAATACATAACACCCTCTTGGTATCCATCGAAACTGGCGCATGGAAAGGTGGTGCCGACGTGGAACTACATCGTCGTTCATGTGCGGGGACAGGTCAGAGTGGTTGACGATACAGAATTCCTGCTTCGCAATGTGACCGATCTCACCACTCAGAATGAGGAGGCTCTTTCTGAACGCTGGTCGGTGAGCGATGCACCCGAGGATTTCATTGCTGGTCTAACGCGTCCATCGTAGGAATCGAAATCGCGATCACGAAAATGGAGGGGAAGTGGAAGATCAGCCAGAACCGAAGCGTCGAGGACATTGCCGGAGTGAAGCAGGGGCTTCAGGCGCTCGCTACCAACAAAAGCCTGACGATGCTCAAAGCGATGGAACGATTGGGTTCGGCATAGCATTCCCGCAATTCGGCGCCACGAGGGCGGGTAGAGAACGATAAACGCGCGTAAGTAGGCGCTTCGTCTTCTTTGAGAGTGATCGGGCACTTGGAGACAGATCGTGCCGATGCGGTGACCGTCGGTCCAACGCAGACGGGTTTCAAGGCAAACGCGGTTGCGATCGGCGTCGCACCAGCTCCAAGCCGCAAGAACGGTGCGCGTTATTGAACCTTAAGCAGGTCGCCATTCAGCTCGGGGACTTCTACGGAGAACACGGTGCCCTTCGGTCCGCTCGATTCTAATTCCACCGCTCCGCCATGGTCCTGCACGATCTTCTGAACCACCGTCAGTCCAAGGCCGATTCCTTTCTCCTTGCCATGGCTGACGAACGGTTGAAACAGATTCTCGCGAATCGCGTCGGGAACGCCAGGGCCGTTATCTGAAACGCGGATCCTGAAGCCGGAACTCGACCGTTCGCAATTCACCTCGATGTGTCCGGTTTCGGCCGGTACGGCTTCACACGCGTTGAATAGCAAATTGAGGATTACGCGCTCCAGCTTCCCAGGATCGAACCAACCCTTACAAACGTCGCAATGCCGGAAATCGATCCGCACGTCTTGATACTCCGGCAGGATCTTGACGGTCTCGATCGCGTGACGGATCACATCGTCGACGCGTGCGTACACCGGCTTGACCTTTTCATGCTGGCGCGAGAATCCCAGCAATGAATTGATCTCGTCCATCATCCGATTCACGCCGATGCGGATTTCCTGATAGAAGTCCTTGCGCTGATCGCTCGAAAGATTGCTCTCGCTCAGGAACTCGGCATACGCGAGAATCGCCGTCAGCGGATGACGCAAGTCGTGAGAGATCATGCTCGCCATCCGGCCGATGGTAGCGAGGCGTTCGGCCTCGATCACGCGGTGTTGCGATTCTTGCAGGCGGCCGCGCATACGATTGAACGCTGCGGTCAGCACGGAGATCTCGTCACTGCCGGATTCGCTGAGCGGGTAATTGAAATCGCCGGTTTCGAGAGCCCGCACACCTTTGACAAGTTCGCCCAACGGCCGTGTGAATGTCGTCGAGACCAAGAAGACGAGCGCGCTGCCGAGAACGATGGCCGCGAAGCCGACGACAACCAGCCAGCGGTTCAAGACTGAGAGGAAGGCGGTGGCCTCATCGTACGACTTGAGCACGGTCAAGCTGACGGCTTCGGTTTCGGACGGGGAAAGGCGGACCGAGGCGGCGATGTAGCGCTCGCCGGCGAGATCGATTTGCGCGTCGCCTTCCGTTAGCTTTTCTAGATTCGCGGCCAGTGCGGTCGTTTGCTTCGCGGGCGCTGTAGTCGCGACCAGATTCGAGCCGTGGCGAAAAGCGACTTGCCCTGACGCGACACGCGCCACATCGGCTGCAACCGAGTTATCGATCTCGTAGCCGATCGCGAGCACACCCATCACTGTGTTGTCTTCCTGCGATCCGAAATAAATTGTCTGCAAGAAAACTTCGAACAGACGTCCATTTCCGAACCACCAATCGCGCGTGCGGTTTTGGGCCAGTGAGCGTGCGATGGATGAATGGGCCTCGCGTCCGCCGAATCCAGGCGAGGCGGTATGCAGCGCCAGAAGATTGCCCTGACTGTCTGCCAGCACGAACAACTGGCTGTCTACCAGTTTCCAAAACGTCTTCGAAGCATCCTGAATTGTTACCGCGTGCTGCGACGCCATCACGGCTTTGAGCGGAGGAAGAGTGGCGAGTAACGCTGCTGAGCGTTCGAACATTCGTTCGCGTTCGGCTTGCAGATGTTGAAAACCGGTAACGGAATTCTTCAACCCTTCCGCGATTTCCTCGCGCACACGAACCTCGACGCGCTGCCGAACTACGAGCAGCGACACCGTGGTCAGAAGCGCGGAGATCAGCGCAAGCGAAAGCAGGAACTTGAATCGAAGGGTCGCGTAGAACACGTGCGTGAGCTCGGTTTAGGGAATGAATTTGTACCCCGCGTTGTGAACCGTAATGAAGTGCTTCGGGTTGGATGGATCTTGTTCCAGTTTTTGTCTCAGGTTCAAGACATGGGAATCGACCGTGCGCGTCGACGGATAAGAATTGTAGCCCCACACATCATTGAGCAATTGATCGCGCGACAGCACGCGCTCCGGGTTCTGCGAAAAATACTTGAGCAGTTTGAATTCCTGCGGCGTCATCGCGACGGGCTTGCCGGCGCGGAGAACCGCCATGCTTTGGAAATCGACTTCGACGTCGTCGAAATAAAGCAGCGATACAGCGGGCGAGCGGCGTGCGCGGCGCAACACGGCTCTCACACGCGCCAGAAGTTCTTTGGGGCTGAACGGCTTGGTGACGTAATCATCGGCGCCGAGTTCGAGCAGCAGTACGCGATCCACTTCATCCGCCGATCCCGTCAGAATCAGGATCGGAACCTCTTCGGATTCCTTGCGGATCTGCTTGCAGACTTCTTGTCCGTTCAACTGCGGCATGCGCAGGTCGAGAATCACAAAGTTCGGTTTGGTGGAGCGAAATGCCGCAACACCCTGTGCGCCATCCTGCGCGATTTCGACCATGTAGCCTTCCGGTTGCAGCAGCTGTTGCAGCGCTTTTCGCGTTGCGCGATCGTCTTCGATCACTAATATCTTTTCCATAGCGCGTTGAGTTGGCGGCTTACGAGAAAAAGAACAAATGCACGCGGTGGTCCATCAGGTGCACTGTTCTGGCTATCGCAGCAACGGAGTAGCCATGATTCGCCGTCTCTTATACCGCTCTGTTGGCGGTCTATTCATATTCCTGTTCGCGGGGAATGTCCTAAGAGCCCAAGACCCACTCGAAGGTCTGCGGCTCGAGCTTCAGGAATTGCGTGCTGGCTTCGAACAAGTGAAGAGTGAGCTCGCGGCATCGCGACGTGAATCGGAAGCGTTGCGGCGGGATTTGCAAACAATGCGCGAGCAGATGGCGGCGGGCCCCGACGTCAAAAGTCGAATTGAGACGCTGGAGGAACATCAAGATTTGATCGCCGCGAAAGTCGACGACCAGTATCAGAGCAAGGTCGCGAGCGCATCGAAGTATCGATTGCGCATCAGCGGCATGGCATTGTTCAACGCCGTGTCCACGCGCGGGGCCGTGGATCATCTGGATGTTCCCGCGGTCGCGGAGTTGCCCAATCCGAGTGGGCGCGGGAGCCTAGGCGCGAGTTTGCGGCAGTCACAAATCGGGCTCGAAATGTTCGGGCCGGATTGGATGGGCGCGCGCACCAGCGGAGAGGTTCGTTTCGATTTCTTTGGCGGATTTCCGGCATCGTCCGATGGGTTGACGTCGGGCCTGGTGCGGTTGCGTACCGCGAAGCTGGCGCTCGATTGGAAGAACACGTCCATTGTTGCCGAGCAAGACGCGCCACTGTTTTCGCCGATCTCGCCGACTTCGCTCGTGTCGGCGGCTTACCCGGCTTTTTCAAGCGCGGGAAACATGTGGACGTGGACACCGCAAGTCTACGTCGAGCATCGCGTCATCACGTCGGACAATGATCAATGGTCGATTCGCGGCGGCGTAATGGACGCGCTCACCGGCGATCCTCCGTCATCGGAATACGAACGCCAACCCACCGCGGGAGAACGCAGCCGCATTCCCGCGATCGCGGGGCGCATCGGCTGGCAGCATACCAATGGCGAACGTCGCACAGCGATCGGCGCCGGCACTTATTTCGCTCGGCAAGATTGGGGAACGAATCAGAAAGTCGACGCCTGGGCTGCGACAGCGGATTGGGATGTTCCGCTCGTGCGGGGATTTTCCTGGTCAGGCGAGGCGTATCGCGGCCGCGCGATCGGCGGGCTGGGCGGCGGATTCAATTCGGCGATTTTGTTTCGCCGTGATGTCGCGTCGGTGATTCCGCTGGATAGCCTTGGCGGCTGGACGCAGATCAAGTATCAGCCGGCGACACGCTGGCAATTCAATGGCGTTATCGGACAAGATTACGCGTTTGGGAATCGGCTGCAGCAGGCGTCAGGCGAACTGGTGCGGCGCAATGCCGCGGGAATGCTCAACTTCATCTATCAGGCGCGATCGAATCTATTGTTTTCCGCTGAGTACCGCCACATGTGGACGATTCGTTCCAGCGGTCCGAAGGCGACCGCGGATCACATCAGCTTGGGAGCGGCGATTCTGTTTTGAGGATCATGCGGAAGTTCGCGGCATTTCTGGCGCTCTCCTGCTTCGCGGCCGCGCAGTCGAACGTCACGGTGTCGGGTTCCGTGACGCTGCTGCGAAAAGACGGGAAGGGTGCACACGTAGTCGGAAATTCAGCGGCAGTCGTGTGGCTGAAGCCGGTGTCGAGCGCGCCGAAACCCGAGCCCAAACAATTCGAAATCAAACAAATTCGCAAATGCTTCGATCCGCACGTGCTCGCGGTGCCCGTGGGATCGCGCGTCGCGTTTCCGAATCTCGATCCTTTCCTGCATAACGTGTTTTCGATGTTCGATGGGCGACGCTTCGACTTGGGGTTGTATGAATCGGGCGCATCGCACAGCGCGACTTTCGATCGCGTCGGCGTGTGCTATATCTTCTGCAACATTCATCCTGAGATGAGCGCAGCCGTGGTGGTTCTCGATACTGCGTACTATGCCGTCTCGAACAGCCATGGCATCTTTACCATCGCCGATGTTCCTGAAGGCCGCTACATCGTCAACGTCTGGCATGAACGCGCGCGGCCGGAGAATCCTCGCGAGTTTCCACGCGAAATCACCTTGTCGTCGCCGCGCGCCGCGCTGCCCGCGATCCGTCTGGTGGATTCGGGTCAATTGCTGATCCCGCACAAGAACAAGTACGGGGTCGATTACGATACTCCGCCGGTTACAGTGTATAAGTAGCTGAGCCAATAGCTACTTGTAGCCTTGACATCCTGTTGACATCGTCCTGACAAGCAAAAATGCGATCCACCGCATGATGGACGCATGGCAAACACATTCACCGCGAAATCTCAGAAGAACTCGGTTCTTCGCTCCATCGCATTACTCGGGTTCGTAGCCGCTCTGGCTTCCGCGCAACAGTATCTCGCGGTGGATTTGACTCCTAACTCCAACACCGGTTCGATGGCGTTCGCGGTCTCCGGCGGCGTTGCCGGAGGCAGCGTGATGACGATGGGGCCGCTAGGCGCGTACGTGCAGCACGGCGCGATTTATCCGAACGGCGCCGCGGTCGACATTCATCCGAAGGGTTGGTACATGTCGGTGGTCGCGGGCGTCAACGGATCGCAGCAAGCCGGGTTCGGTTTGGTGAGTGCGAGCGCCGACGCGTCCACGGGAACGCACGCGATCGCCTGGGCCGGCTCGGGTCCGGTGGATCTGAATCCCAACGGATTCGCCGGATCGGCCGCTTATTGCACCAACGGCGTACAGCAGGGCGGATCGGCGATGACCAAAGCGTCGGGCGGCAAAGTGAAGACGCCTTCGCAATCGCACGCGGCGATGTGGAGCGGATCGGCTGCGAGCTTCGTCGATCTGAATCCGGCGAGGGTTGCCGAATCGCGCATCTACGGGTGCGACCTGAATCAGCAGGCCGGCTACATCATGCCGGTTTCGCCAGGCTTCACGCATGCCGCAATATGGAACGGCAGCGCGGCGAGCGTCGCCGATCTGCATCCGGGCGATGGATTTGTATCGTCGCTCGCGTTCGGCACCGGCGGCGGACAGCAGGTGGGCTACGGCGTCACGATTCCCTCGGCGGGCGGCGCCGGTCATGCGCTGTTGTGGACTGGCAGCACGGCCAGCATGGTCGATCTGCATCCGGCCGGTTACACGTTCTCAGCCGCCTATGCGACCAACGGTTCGCAACAAGTGGGCGAGGCTGACGATTCGCAGTTCCCGCGCCACAAGCATGCGGTGGTTTGGTCCGGCAGCGCGGCGGTGGTTGACCTCAATCAGTTTCTGCCGGCCGGTTTCACCGACGCGCAGGCAATGGGAATCGATGCATCCGGCAACATTGCAGGCTATGCCGGTGGGCACGCGTTCCTCTGGATTCCAGTCCGTTAGTTCGAAAGATCAAAAGAAAGGTACAAGCAAATGAAATTCTTCAAGACTCTCTCTCTGTCCGTTTTCGCGCTAGCGGCTGCAAGTTTCGCCCAGGCGCAAACGAGTGCGACGCTGTTCGGTGCGCTCTCGAACTTCGATGTTCTCAACGACACCGGTCACGACGTCTACGGCTTCGAGATCGAGATTCAAGGCGTGCAAGTCGGTGACGTGGGCGGCGAGTTCACTTGGAATCGCTACGGCAATCCGTCGGTGGTCAGTGTGCCGGGCGGTGTCAAGGTCCGCTACATGTCCGCCTGGGATCCCGCGAATCAGAGGTTCGTCGTCGCGACTCCGGTAGCCACGGATTTCACTCCGACCAACGGACACCAGTGCGTGATGGGCACGCTGAACTACTCCACCAGCGGTTGCGAACACTTCGGCGTCTGGACCTACACGAATCCGACGAACACGGTGTATCGCTGGATGATCGCGGATCCGAACAATCCCGGACAACTGATTCCCAACGGAACGCCGGTCGCGATTCCGGCTCCGACGTGGTACGTGCTGCCTCCGGCGCAGCCGGCGGGCGCGCCCATTGTGGCTGCGGACATCGTTGCGCCGGCCGAAGTCGAGGGTGCGAATCAGTATAGCGACGCCCAATGGGTGAAGTTATTTAAGACCGAGAACAAGCGTCAGGTAAATCTCGACGAGTTGGTTGCCGATAACCCGGTGGTTCCCCAGGACGCCGCGCAGGTCGAATCACCGTGGTTCCTACTGCAGAAGAAAATCGGCGGTAATGGCAAGCGCAATCAACGTCGCAATCAGGGATCGCTCGGCAATGGCAACCAAGCGGTGGTGCGCCGATACGAGTTCTACAAATTCAGCGGCACATACGATCCGATTACTCATGAAGCGATCTGCCTAGACGGCCTTTGCTCGGCCCCTGATCCCACCGAAGTCGGGGATTTCATCGGCGCGCAAAATGCAGCGGGCGATCTCAACGTTCCCGCGCAACTCGGTTTGACGGTCGCCGTCACGGGCAACGGCGGAGTGACCGGAACTCCTGGATCGATCAAGTGTCCCGGTGCATGCACGGCTGCCGCGCCGATGGGCACGATGTTCACGCTGACGGCGAAAGCGAACTCCGGCGCGGTGTTCACCGGCTGGGACGGCCCATGCCAAGGAACATCGGCGACCTGCACTTTCGCGCTTGACTCGGCCGCAACCGTAACGGCGACTTTCAAGCAATCGTTCAATCTCGTGGTTGCGACTTCAGGTAAGGGTACTGTCGCCAGCGATCCGGCGGGTGTGGGGTGCGGCGTCAAGGGCGGATCCTGCTCGGGCAAATTCGCGCAGGGTTCCTTCGTTACACTGACGGCGACTCCGGCGACCGGTTCGGCGTGGAATGGCTGGACCGGTGCATGCTCCGCGTTCGGACTCTCGTCGACGTGCACGTTAACCATCAACTCGGATATCAACGTCGCAGCCGCGTTCAAGTAGGCAATTCGCGGTTGATTGAAAGGGGCATGACGGAAATCCCGTCATGCCCTTTTGTTTTTGCAGCGCCAAGTCTCCCAGCACAATGGAGGCTAGGCAGCGGATATGCCGGAGCGTGGCATTTGTAGACGACATTGCTGCGCAGATCCTCACTGACGAGAATCGCCATTCCTGACATGCCCACTTCGGGGTGAGCGCTTCCGACGCTTCATCTTCTGACAAGCGTGACCACTCCCTCGGTCGCCACCTGTAACTTTCAAGTTTAAGTTCGTTATGGTTTGCAAGATCACGACATTTTCTAACGGAAGGAATTCCAATTGTTCGACGCCAAGCTTTTCGTCAGAATCGCTTTCCGCATGCCGCGGCCGCGAACATCTCACGGCAGCTCTGCAAAAGACGGGCGGACACAGAACTGCATGGAACGGTACTTCGCCTGTTGCGAATTGTATGGGATAACAGCGGCACGTCAGTTTCACGGTCAACGGAACAGGCATTACGGTCGCCGACGGGCCGCCCGGGATTGATCGTTTGTTCCTATCAATCGAAGCCATAGATCGCAATTCGGTATTACCTGAAGTGTCGGCATCCAACTTTCCATGACTCGCAAGTCGCGTGAGCTTCACGCACTCTGCCGCTTGGTCCAAAATGAGGCGCGCATGTACCGGAAAAGGCGACCCGGACCCGTAAGCCGGAATGCGCGGCTGTCCCGGAAAGAAGTGAACCGCACAAAAATAAGAGGCGCCTCATAAACTCTCCGATCTCAGGTAGTCGTTAGAACTTTGCTGCTCTGCCAACTCAGATGACATGTTTCCTTCGGCCCAATAGGCGAAACTGAAGGCGCCGAACCGTCACGAAACACAGTGCACCCGCCTCTGCAGGAGAGCTTGATCGAACGCCGCGTTTGTCCAAAATCCTTGCAAATCGGGATGGCCATCTTCGACGCACGGCGCGGTCCTTGGCTTGACACTCTTGGCGGATTGAGCGAAAGCCGAGGCACGAACATGACGATCAACAGGATTGCGGTTGACATCGATGACACGATACGGCGCTTCGAACGCGGTATAAAGGAGCGATGTCCGCCTACGAAGAAATCATCTACGACGTGAAAGATCTGGTCGCCACCATCACGCTGAATCGCCCTGACAAGCTGAACGCGTGGACGCAGAAGATGGAGCAGGAACTCACGGCCGCGATCAAGAATGCCACCGCCGACGACAACGTGCGCGTCATCATTCTTACCGGAGCGGGCAAAGGCTTCTGCGCGGGCGCGGACATGAGTCTGCTCTCGGCGATTTCTCAGGAATCGTCGCCGCGCGGTGCGTTCCTCACGGACGTCAATACCGAAGGCGATGTCCGCGCGGATTTCCGGAAAAAGCATGCGTGGCTGCTCTCCGTGCCGAAACCGATCATTGCGGCGATCAACGGGGCCGCGGTCGGGCTCGGCTTCATCGTGCCGCTGTATTGCGATTTCCGGTTCGCGTCGGAGAAGGCGAAATTCTCCGCGATCTTTTCGAAGCGCGGACTGGTTGCCGAATACGGGCTCGCGTGGATGCTGCCGCGAATCGTCGGCGTCGGAAATGCGATCGAGTTGATGTTCACATCGAAAATCATCGACGCGCAAGAGGCGTTGCGCACGGGGTTGGTGAGCCGCGTGATTCCAGAGGCGAACTTCCTCGGCGACGTGCAGTCGTTCGCACGCGAACTCGCGTCGAGCGTTTCGCCGCGATCATTGCGCGTGATGAAGCGCCAGATCTACACCGGATTGATGCAGGACCTGGGCGAGGCGTTCGATCTCGCGACGGAAGAGATGAAGAGCAGTTTCGGCACGGAAGATTTCAAGGAAGGCGTCGCGCACTTTTTGGAAAAGCGCGCGGCGGCGTTTACCGGGCGTTAGCTGCCGCGAAGACGTTCTCGGACGTGATCCGAAGTTTGCGCTCCGGCAACTCGAACTGTCGCACGTCTTCCAGTTCGCCTTCGCGAAAAACAGCGAATCGGCGCGTTTGCGCCTCCACAACCCAGATGTGCGGCACCGGCCACGCGCTGTAGGCGTTCAGTTTTTCTAAGAGACGCGTGGGATCATCGTGCGCGGAAACAACTTCCACAATCACGTGCGGAGGCGTGTTGGGAATCTTGCCCGTCGGTGCGTTCAGATACATCGCGATGTCGGCAACATGGACAACTCCGCCCATCTGCAGATCGAGTCCCGTGGCCGCCAACCCAGCATGATCCAAGCGAGCGCACAGCAGTCCCTGCAACCTGCCGTGAAGCCAATCAGACATGTAGCGATTTCTAGTTGACGCGCTCGATGATGGTCGCCGTCGCCATGCCGAACCCGATGCACATCGATTGCAGCCCGTAGCGGCCGCCCGTGCGCTCGAGAATGTTCACGAGCTTCGTCATCAACACCGCGCCCGTCCCGCCCAGCGGATGTCCGTGCGCCACCGCGCCGCCCTGGATATTCAGCCGGTCCATCTTCGCGCCCGTCTCGCGAGCCCACGCCATCGGAACGCAAGCGAACGCTTCATTGATTTCGAACGCGTCGATATCGTCGATCGACAACCCCGCCATCTTCAGCGCCTTCGCGGTCGCGGGAATCGGACCCGTCAGCATCAGCTCCGGATCGCTGCCGACAACCGCCCGAGCCAAGATCCGCGCGCGCTTCTTCAAGCCGAGCTCATCGCACTTGCGCCCGTTTGCGAGCAACACCGCCCCCGCGCCATCCGATACCTGGCTCGAATTCGCTGCCGTGATCACGCCGTCCGGCCGGAACACCGGCTTCAACGTTCGCATCTTGTCGAGAGGCGGATTCTCGCGCACACCCTCATCGGCCAGGCGCCCGTTCAATTCGAAAACTTCGTTGCGAGTCCATCCCGCTCGCGCCGCCGCCGCGGCCTTGCAATGGCTCTGCGCTGAAAATTCGTCTAGCTCCTCGCGCTTGATGCCCCACTTCGCCGCCACCATCTCCGCCGAAATTCCCTGATGCAATAACTGACATGGGAAGTCCGCGCGAAACTCGTCGGTCAACGCGCCGTCCGATCCCATCTGCACGCGGCTCATCGATTCCACTCCGCAGCCGATCGTCATGTCCATGTCGCCCGCCGCGATTGCCTGCGCCGCGAAATGAATCGCCTGCTGTCCTGATCCGCAAAATCGGTTGAGCTGCAGCGCCGGAACTTCTTCCGGGAATCGCGCCTTCAATCCGGCAAGCCGGCCGATGCACGTGCCTTGTTCCTTCGACGCTGTCACGCAGCCCGCGACAATATCTTCCACTTGCGATTTTTCGACGCCCGACTTCTCCATCAGCGCGTTCAAAGTCTTCGCCAACAAATCCACCGGATGAATCCCGTGATTCATGCCATCGTCTTTTCCGCGGCCGATGGGCGTGCGCACTGCGTCTACGATGTATACGTCTGTCATGATGATTCCTCGTCTGTAGATGTTATCCGATTCCTGCCGTACCCTCTTTGGGAGCAATTCCCAGAGCCTTCATCTTCCGATACAAGTGGCTCCGCTCCAACCCGAGCATCTCCGCCGCGCGCGTCACATTTCCCTTCGCGTCTTCCAGCTTCTTGAAAATGTAGTCGCGCTCCGCGGCTTCGCGAACTTCCTGCAAACTTCCGAAGCGATCGATCGGCCGGTCGCCCGCGGCGCGCTTGGTGCGCTCCAGCGGAATATGCCGGGCATCGATTCGCACCTGCGGATTCATGATCACAATCCGCTCCATTAAATTCCGCAACTCGCGCACGTTACCGGGCCACGAGTATTCTTCCAGCATACGCAGCGCTTCGTCTGTCATCTCCTTCGGCTTGCGGCCGTAGTTCGTCGTAAATTCTTTCAGGAAATGATTCGCCAGCATGCGAATGTCTTCCACGCGCTCGCGCAACGGCGGCACGTGAAACGGCACGACATTCAGCCGATAGAACAGATCTTCGCGAAAATTTCCGCGCTCGATCTCTTCTTCCAAATTCTTATTCGTCGATGCAACCACGCGCACGTCCACCTGAATCGATTCCGCGGCGCCCACCGGCTCGAACCGCTGCTCTTCGAGCGCGCGCAACACCTTCGCCTGAGTCTTCAGCGACATGTCACCGACCTCATCCAGAAAAAGCGTGCCGCCATGCGCCTTCTGCAGCTTTCCGATCTTGTCTTCCTGTGCGCCCGCGAAGCTGCCCTTGCGATGCCCGAACAATTCGCTCTCGATCAACTCCTCCGGGATCGCGGCGCAATTCACTTCGACGAATGCATCGCCGCTCCGCGCGCTCGCCGCATGAATCGCGTGCGCGATCAGTTCCTTGCCGGTGCCGCTCTCTCCGAAAATCAACACGCGGCCATTGGTTGCCGCCATCAGCGTCAACTGCTGCCGCAACGCTTTCATAGGCACGCTCTCGCCGATGATCTGCGGCTTCGCATCGCCCGATTCTTTCAATCGGCTCAGCTCCAACTCCAGGCGACGCTGCTGAATCGCGTTGTGCAGCACCACAGTCACCTTCTCGATGGTCAGCGGCTTCTCCAGAAAATCGAATGCGCCGAGCTTGGTCGCGCGAACCGCCGTCTCAATCGTTCCGTGGCCGGAAATGATCACGACCTCAGGCCGATCTGCAAACGGCACCTCTTGAATCCGCGCGAGCGTTTCCAATCCGTCCATTCCCGGCAGCCACACATCCAACAGCACTGCCTCAAACGCCTCTCGTGACAGGACCGCTAAACAGTCTTCGCCCGATCCCACCGCCTGACACACGTAGCCTTCGTCTTCGAGCACGCCTTTCAAAGACTCGCGAATCCCCGGCTCATCGTCGACGATCAACACCCGAGCCGCCGTCATACGCGAACCTCAGCCTCGGCGACACCCTCCGCCGTCATCGTCACCGGAACTTCCACAAAGAACCGAGCACCCGCAGGCCGATTATCTTCCACGCGAATCCGCGCACCGTGCTCCGACAAAATATGATTCACGATCGCCAAGCCCAACCCCGTGCCTCGGCCTTTCGTCGAGAAATACGGCATGAACAACTTCTCTTTGTCGTTCGCGGAAATCCCGCACCCCGTGTCTGCGACCATCAGCTCCACCGAGTCGCCAGCCGTCGAATGCGTCGCGACGAACAGACGCTTCACCAGCGAATCGCGCATTGCCTCCGCCGCGTTGTCGACAAGATTCACCACCACGCGCTTGAACTGTTCCGGGTCGACATTCACCGGCGGCAAATTCGACGACAGATCCACGCGCAGATCGATCCCGTCGAGCCTTCCATCGAACACTTTCAACGCATTGCGCACGATCGCGTTCAAGTCGCTCGCGACCGGCTGCGCAGCCGGAAATCTCGAAAATTGCGAGAATTCATCCGCCAGATTCTTTACCGATTCCACTTCGCGCGAAATCGTCGCAGCACACTCGCGCATGATCCTAGGCGATTCCGGCGACTGCATGCCGCGATCCAATTGCCGCGCGATTCGCTCCGCGCACAGCGCGATCGGCGTCAGTGGATTCTTCAACTCATGCGCGATTCGCCGAGCCACTTCGTGCCACGCGGCCGCACGCTGCGCTCGCAGCAATTCGCTCGTGTCTTCCAAAACAACGACAAACCCCGGAGCCGCGGAATGCCGCGCGGGCAACGCCGAAACCGTCACCGCAAGATGCAATACCTGACCCGACGTTTCGAGATCGATCTGGCTCGCTGCCACGCCAGTGCGCCGCGCGCGCTTCATCAGATACTCGATCTCGGCGACTTCATCGCGCGGAAACAAATCCTGTAGATGCGCAGCGCGAGCAATCTGGTCCTCCGGCAGCAATCCATGAAGCGCACGATTCACGCGCTGAATCCGCCCGTCGGTCGCGAGCGAAATCACTCCCGTCGGGATGCTCTCGAGAATCGCTTCCGTGAATTGACGCCGGCTTTCGAGTTCGCGGCTGTTGGCTTCCAACTCGTGCATCATCTCGTTGAACGCGCGCACCAGCGTCGCGAGCTCATCCATCGCCTTCGTCTGGACGCGATACCCGAGATTGCCGCGTCGCGCTTCGCCGGCCGCAGCCAGCAGCGCCGTGATCGGACCGCTGATATTCCTCGACAACAGCAACGCAATCCACGTCGCCACAAACAGAATGAACAGCGCGATCAGCAACAGGAACAACAGGTACAGATTCTTGATCGTCTTCTGCTGCGCCGCCAGTTGGTGATACTCGTTCACGTGCCGCGCGATTTCCTGTTGACGCTCCGCCAAATCGATCGGCCGCTCCAAGCCGACCACCAGCATCCTGCCGTCGCCTAGCGGAGCCATCGCTTGCACTCCATTCAATCCCGCCACCGGTTCTGGCGTCGGGCACAAATTCGCGCCGCTGCCGATGCGCAACTGCGAGATCCGATTCTCTTCGCACAGCTTGCCGAAATCCGACGCCTTCGCGCGAACCTCCGGCAGCGTCGCCAGCCAGTTCGCCAGAGCCTGTGCGCGATCTTTCACCTCGGTGTCGAGCGCGCCCGCCGCGCCTTCCAAATTCACGCGCACGCTTTCCGCCGGCGCCATGAACCACTTGCCGATCGTGCGATTCAGAATCACGTAGCCGAACGCAACCAGAAACACCACCGGCAGCAAGCTCAGCGCGAGCCCGCCCAGCACCAGCTTTGTCTGAATCCGCGACCCTTCGCGGTTGCTCTGCCGGTCGATATACAACTTCACGCCGGTGCGGAACAGCATGAAGCTGAGCGTTGCCGTCAGCAAAAAGATGAGCGTCGAAACCGCCCAGAACACGAACGTCTGCGCGGGATTCGCGGGACCATATTCGCCGAAGCTGAACGAAACCTGCCATACGATCAGCGTGAGCAGGATCGCCAGCATCACGCTGAGGGACACGTAAACGTACCGCTTGCGCATACCCTTCTATTCTGACTCCCCATCAGATTCTAAGACCACCATCGCCATCGCCATCGCGGCCGTGTGCGTGATCGATAACGACACGCGCCGCACGCCCATTCGCTCGGCGATCTCTGCAGCCTTGCCGTGGAACGTCAGCGTCGGCCGGCCCGATCGCTCATTCGTCACTTCCAAATCACGCCATCCGAGCCCGCCTCGCCATCCCGTGCCCAGCGCCTTCATTCCTGCTTCTTTCGCAGCGAACCGAGCCGCGTATCGCTCATACTTATTCGCCTTGCGTTCCGCATACGTGCTCTCGCGCTCCGTGTACACGCGCTCCACGATGCGGCGCCCGTGTCGCTCAATCGCTTCTTTGATGCGGTCGACTTCGCACAAGTCGACTCCGGTTCCCACAATCATCTGTCCTCAGCGTAGCCCATACTTATAGGAAGCGCCCCCAACCATGCACATCCCCGACGGATTCCTGAGCACGCCGGTGTGGGCAACCTTCGACGCCATCGCACTGCCGGGCGTCGCGCTCATCGCTCACCGAGCCAGCCGCACGCTCGACGACGGCCGGATTCCGCTGCTCGGAATGATGGGTGCGTTCGTATTCGCCGCGCAGATGATCAATTTCCCCGTAGCGGCCGGAACCAGCGGACATCTGGTGGGTGGCGCGTTGCTCGCCATCGTACTCGGCCCGTGGGCGGCAGCGCTTGTGATGACCGCCATCCTCGCGATCCAGGCGTTCGTGTTTCAAGACGGCGGCATCCTCGCGCTCGGCGTCAATATTTTCAACATGGGCGTTGTAGGAGTATTCGCCGGTTACCTCCCCTACCTCGCGCTCGGCCGCACGCTTGCGAATACGTCGCTGTTTCTCGCCGGAACGTTCAGCGTCTTGATCAGCGCGACCTGTGCGCTAGTTGAACTCCTCATCTCCGGCGTCAAAATCCAGCGCCATCTCCTGATGATCTCGATGATCGTCTTCGCGATCAGCGCCGTCATTGAAGGCATCATCACGCTCGCCGCCGTTCGAGCCATCGAACGCCTCAATCCGAAGTCTGTTCGCGCGCCCCAACCAACCTCATCGCCAATCGTCTACATCGCTCTCGCCGTGGCGATCGTAGCGATTGTCTTCGCATCGCAGCGACCGGACGCGCTCCAGCAGCTTCTGCCCGTCGAAGGCGAATCGGAAAGTCACTGGATTCGGCAAGCGCTCTCGAGCCTCGCCGGAATCCTCGGCGCGTTCGGCGTTTGTTATGCCATCGCCACCTGGATCGCGCATCGAAAGAGGAGCGCGTAGGTGCACCTCGATACCGCCGTCGATCGCTGGAGCCGCGGGCGCAGTGTATTGCATGCTCGCGACGCGCGCGCGAAATTGGTCGCGCTGCTTGCGTTTCTCATCGCGGTCAGCACAACGCGCGCCGGAGCGCACATCGCGTTCGCGATCTACGCAACTCTCACCCTAACCGCTGCCCTTGTCGCGCGACTTCCGTTAGCCGCACTCCTGCTTCGCGCCGCGCTGATTCTCCCCTTCTCGGCGACCTTCGCTCTCGTCACGTGGCTCTCCGGCGATCCCGTTCGAGCACTCGCGCTCATCGAAAAGAGCGTGCTCTGCGGATTTGCCGCACTGCTCCTGATCTCCACCACACAAGTCCCCGAACTTTTTCGATCTCTTGATTGGTTCGCCGCCCCGCGACCTTTCATCTTGGTGATTCAGTTCTTGTATCGATACCTGTTCGTGATTTCCGAACAAGCCCAGCACATGCGCCGAGCCGCGCAATGCCGCCGCGGCGCCGCCAATCATCGCCGATCCATTTTCACCTCGGCGGCCGGAACTCTCGGCGTCCTCTTCGCGCGATCTTGGGAACGCGCGGATATCGTCTATCGAGCCATGCTCGCGCGCGGATTCACCGGACACTTTCATCAACTCACCTCGAAGCCTTTTCGCTTCGCCGACGCGGCCTTTCTGCTCCTCGCTCTTGCGGCTTCCGCCGCGGTCCGGCTCACCCTATGAGAGCCATTACTGTACGCGGTCTTCGCTATCGCTATCCCGACGGCACTCAGGCGCTCGATGGTATCGATTTTCATCTCAATTCGGGCGAATGCGTCGCGCTCCTCGGCGCCAACGGTTCCGGCAAGACGACATTCGTGCTGCACTTGAACGGGCTCCTCGAAGGTGAAGGTGAAATCGAAATCTGCGGAACTAAACTCACGAAAGCAACGCACACCGAAATCCGCGGCAAAGTCGGTCTCATCTTTCACGACGCTGACAATCAACTCTTCATGCCGACCGTGCTCGACGACGTCGCCTTCGGTCCGCTCAATCACGGCACCTCGCCCGCCGACGCCATCACACGAGCCAAGCGAGCGCTCGAACGAGTCGGCCTGCCGCCCGCAACATTCCACAAAGCGCCCTACCATCTGAGCAGCGGCGAAAAACGCCGCGCCGCGATCGCCGGCGTCCTCGTAATGGAGCCTGAGATTCTCGTGCTCGACGAACCGACCGCATCGCTCGACCCGCCGGGTCAACGCGAACTCACGAAGCTCCTCGCCGAGCTCCCGCAAGCCAAACTTCTGATCACGCACGACGTCGATTTCGCCCACGCACTCGCTACCCGAGCCGTCTTCTTCGATCACGGCCGAGTCGCCGGCGAAGGCACAGTCGACGAAATCGCCACGCGTTTTAACTGGAACTCTCGATAACGAACGTCACCGGACCATCGTTCACCAGCGACACGTTCATGTGCGCCTGAAACACTCCGGTCTCGACGTGCACCCCACTCCGCCGCGCGACCTCGACGAAGTACTCGTACAACTCGCGAGCCTTCTCCGCCGGAGCTGCCGCATCGAACCCCGGCCGCCGCCCGCGTGAACAATCGCCATACAAAGTGAATTGCGAAACCACTAACAGCGCCCCGCCGCAATCGAGCAAGCTGCGATTCATCTTGCCCGCATCGTCGGGGAAAATGCGCAGATTCAAAATCTTTGCGACCAGCGCCTCCGCGTCCGTCGCCGTGTCCGGTTTCGCGACGCCAAGCAGCACCAGCAACCCGCCGTCGATTCGCCCTACAATCGCGCCCTCTACCTCCACCTGAGCGCTGCTCACCCGCTGCAAGATTACACGCATTCTAAGAGGATCACCTTATCGAAACCGGCGATTCACGCCAGCATAATAACTGTACGCGATGATCTACTCCAAGCAGCGTAAGCACTCGCGCCTGCCCGGTGGCTATTTCCATCTGCAGGAAGAAAAGACCAAAACCCGCGTCGCCGGATACGGTCACGGCGACCACATCAAGCTGAAAGACGAGTACGGCAATATCTGGCGCGGCTCTGCGCTGCGCAATCCCGATAATTCCGTCGCCTATCGTTTTCGCGATAACGAAGGCCACACCTATTCGGGAGTCGCCGACGGCATTCTGCTTACGTTGCGCGACGATAAAGGCAGCACCTGGAAAGGCGTCGTCGATTGAGGGGGGCGGCGTGCCTGCGCCGCGCGGAGCCGCCTCGCTCCGCACCAACCTAATACTTCGGAACCGAAGGGTCGATCTGATCGCTCCACGCGAGAATCCCGCCGGTCAGATTCTTCACCTTCCTAAACCCCGACTGCCGCAGAAAATCCGCCGCCTTCCCGCTGCGCACGCCGCTCTTGCACTGCGTCACGATCTCGTCCGCGCTATTCAGCTCATTCACCCGCTTCGGTAAATCTCCCAGCGGAATGAACGACGCCCCCGGAATCGTCCCGATCGCCCATTCATGCGGCTCCCGCACATCCAGCAGCACGAACTTCTCGCCGCGATCCATCTTCTCTTTCAACTCGCGCACGCTGATCTCGCCTTCGCTAGCCACCGGCTTCGCCTCCTGCTGCGGGATTCCGCAAAATTGCTGGTAATCGATCAGCTTAGTCACAGTCGGGTGCTCGCCGCAAACCGGGCACTCCGGATTCCGACGCAGTTTCAGCTCGCGAAACCGCATCGCCAGCGCGTCGTACAGCATCAGCCGACCCACCAGCGACTCGCCTTTGCCCAGGATCAGCTTCACCGCTTCCGTCGCCTGAATCAGCCCTACCAAGCCAGGCAGGATTCCCAACACGCCGCCCTCGGCGCAGCTCGGAACCAAACCCGGAGGTGGCGGCTCAGGATACAGGCAGCGGTAGCACGGACCCTGCTTGCCGTCCGCCGCCATCGGCCCACCCGGATACGCGAACACGCTCGCCTGACCCTCGAACCGGAAAATCGACCCGTACACGTTCGGCTTCTTCAGCAGCACGCACGCATCGTTCACCAGATAACGCGTCGGAAAATTATCCGTGCCGTCGACCACCATGTCGTACTGCGCCACGATCTCCATCGCGTTCTCGCTCGTCAACGCGACTTCGAATTTATCGATCTGCACATTCGGATTGATGTCGCGCATCCGATCCGCCGCCGAATCGATCTTCGGCCGCCCCACGTCTTTCGTCCCGTGGATCACCTGGCGCTGCAGGTTCGTGAAATCGACCACATCGAAATCCACCACGCCGATACGTCCGATCCCCGCCGCCGCCAAATACAATCCCAACGGCGCGCCGAGCCCGCCGGTGCCCACCATCAGCACCTTGGCTTGCTTCAGCTTCAATTGACCTTCCATGCCGACTTCCGGCATGATCAGATGCCGCGAATAGCGCAGGATCTCGTCGTTCGACAACGTGACCGGCGGTTCCGCAACCGACGTCGATCCGCCCGCGATCGAAGGCACAATCGAAACCGTATCGCCCGCCGCAATCGGGGTCGCGTCTTTTTGCAGATAGCGAATGTCTTCGTCGTTCACGTACACGTTCACGAAGCTGCGCAGCCGCCCCTCGGCGTTGTACAACTGAGTCTTCAAATCGGGAAATTCGGCAGTCAGCGCCGACAATACTTCTCCCACATTCGACCCGTCTACGTTCACCGCATCTTGTTTGCCTGCGTATTGACGCAACGGGGTGGGTATCAGGACTTTGGCCATATCAACTCTTCCTCGGGCGCTTCGGTTTGATCGGCATTCGGCAGAAAACTCGCCGCGTGATCGAACTGGCCGCCCTTCACAGATAGTACGACGAATGAATACCAAGGGCACGAATTCTCGAGATCCGTCTTCGAGAAGTACGCGCCGCAATCCGGATGCGAATGAAAGATTCCGATCAGATCCAGCCCCGCCGCGCGCGCGCTGCGATCCGCATTCATCAAATCCTCAGGCAGCAGCTCATAACGAGCCCCCTGCGCCCCCTCATATGAATTGCGCAGCGTCACCGCCTGCGTCACATGCTTCGCATCATCACCGATCTTGCCGAGCATCGCGCCCACGCACTCGTTCGGATACGTCGCCTCCGCGTGCTGAACCATCACGTCCCACGCGCCTTTATCGACTTTGATCATTCTTCATTCCAGAACGGCTCGCTCAGATACTTGGTCGCCCCATCCGCCAGCACCGTCACGATCAGCCCGCTCCGGCCCTCATCCGCCAGCTTCCGAGCCACAGCGCGCGCCGCATGCACATTCGCGCCCGACGACATCCCGACCAGCAATCCCTCATGCCGCCCGAGCCATCGCGTCATCGCATACGCGTCTTCCGTTTCGATCCACAAATTCTCATCGGCAACGTCTGGATCGTAAATCCCTGGCACGATCGCCGTCGGCATGTGCTTCAATCCTTCCAATCCGTGGAACCCCGTCGATGGCTGCGCCGAAATGCACTGCACGCCCGGAATCTCGCGCTTCAGCCGCCGGGAATTCCCCATGAACGTCCCGCTCGTCCCCATGCACGCCACGAAGTGCGTGATGGCGCCGCCCGTCTGCTCGATCAGTTCCATCGCGGTGCCGTCGTAGTGCGCCTTCCAATTCGCGGGATTGTTGTATTGATCCGGATAAAAATACGCGTCAGGATTCTCGTCGTGCACCTTTTTGCACAACCGGATCGCGCCGTCCGACCCCTCGCCCGGATCCGAAAAAACCATCTCCGCGCCGTACGCTTTCAGAATCTGCTTGCGCTCGTGCGACGCGTTCGCCGGCAGGCACAGCTTCACTTTGTACCCCTTCAGCGCCCCGATCATCGCGTAGGCGATCCCCGTATTCCCGCTCGTCGCATCCAGAATCGTCTTGCCGTGCGTCAGCCGGCCCGTGCGCTCCCCGTCGAGGATCATGTTCAACCCCGCTCGATCCTTCACTGACCCGCCGGGATTGAAAAACTCCGCCTTCGCATGAATTTCGATATCTGGAAACTCGGCATCGAGCTTCGCCAGCCGCAACAGCGGAGTGTTCCCGATCTGATTGAGCAGCGACGTTTTAGACGATTTCATTTGATCGAGAACCGCAGCGGTCATGACGCACCTCTAAGATTGTAAGCCGTTCATCCGAAACCCTGTCAAGATTAGGGAGATTATCGGCTCAGCTTATTAGAAGCGCCAGCGCGGATAACGTCGCAGTTTTGTTCGCAAACTGTCGATCCCTCAGGCAGGTCTATGAAACGCCTGATCTTGGCGATGCTCTGCGCCGCTGCTCAAGCCGCAGAGGTTCAGGATTTTGTCTACGTCGTAACGCCGCCGCCGAACTTGGCGAACGATGCTGTCCAAGTCGTCTGGATTCCGGCGCCCGTTCTCAAGCACTGCATCGGACAGACACTGCAACGCTGCATCGACATCGATTACTGCCTGCGAACCGCCAACAAAACCGGCAAATGCGCGGGCCTCGCACCCTACCCGAAAACCACAATCCCCAACCGAGTGCTATCGATCGTCTATTACCGAGCCGCCGACTTCCCCGGCGTGCGGAAACTATTCGCAATCTACGACGCGCAGCCGCGTTCGGCGTTCGCGCAACTCTCCGACGCGCACCGCCTTCCCGCACGCATCAAACACACCCGCAAACCCGACGACGACGATTTCGACGTCCTCGAAATCCAATAACGCCTCCAAGAGGCGCGACGGTAACGGAGCGCGCAAAATCCGTGGCTAACTCCCCGTAGGCACAATCGTCGCCGGCTCCACCATCAACATCGTCGTCCGAACCGCCGCCCGAGGCCGGTGCATCACACCCTTCGGAATCACCACACCCTGCCGAGGATCCAACTCAACTACCCGATCCTCCAACTCAATCGTCAGGTGCCCCTCGATCACATAAAAGAACTCGTCCTCGGTATCGTGCTTGTGCCAGTGATACTCGCCCTCCACCACCGCCATGCGCACCACCGAATCGTTCACCTGACACAGCGTCTGGTTCCACCACTTGAATTCGCAAGCATCCGCCAGAGCCTTCTCATCGATCACATCCAAATGCGGATGCAGCACATTCAGCCGAGTCACATAGGGAAATTCTTGCGTCGCCATGTGACCATCATCCGTCCGCCTACGGCTCGATCGCAAACGCTGTTGCCGCGAACGGCATCTTGATCGTCTGCACTACCGTACCCGAGCTCGGGTCGACAATCGAAACCGTCCCATCGCAAGTGTTGGCGACGTACAGCATCGGACTCGCTGAGTCTTCGAACGGATCGTAGTTGTCGGGATAGAACGTGCTAATCACGGTAGGACACTTGCCCAACTGAATCGGCGTACCCACCGTGAACTTATCGAGGTCGATCGGCACCAGGTTCCCCCACGAGCCGGCCGATACCGCGATCTTCACATTCATCCCCGTCAGTCCGCCCGCTGTGTTCGCCACCTGGAACCGAACAGTTTTCGTGCCCGACACGAATCCCGATTTCACCATGAACGTCGCCGCGGCTTTCGACATATCCGCCAGCGTGTGCGAACACCGTCGTCCCGTTCAGCAGCACGTTTACGCGCGCGGCGGCGGCGAGAAAATCGGATTTACGCCCACTTCTTTGCGGAAGCTCGCCTGCACGAAATCACTCGAGACAATCGTTCCCACGTCGCTCCCGATGTTGGTATGCAGCAGCACCACCGAGCCCGACTTCGTCGCGCCCGTCACATTCCCGAACGGAGCCACCGCATCCGAGCACGGTTTCCCAACCGCCGAAATCGCCGCCGTCACCACGTTTCTCGAGATCGCGTTATTCGTCCGAATCACGATCGGCACATTGCACCCGAGCGGAACATTCACCGGAACCGTAAACGCAAATTGATCCAGCCCCGAACAGCACGGGCTGCGCCAGGTTCCCCGCCTTGGAGGCTGATTATCGGGATTCAGCGCCGCGCCCAATCCAGTGCCGTAAAGAATCAAAGTCTGCCCCGGAGTCGCCGCAACGGATTTGGAATTGATCGGGAACGCGCCATTTACAAAATTTTGCAGAACAGACCGTCCGAATCCGCCACTGTTGATCGCGAACAATCCGACGCTCGAAGCCACGTTCACCGGCGCCTCCGTGGAATTTCCGTTGTAGCTGAGTATGAGCGTATCCGCGCCCAGCGGCGCGTTCGGAGGCATGATCCCGCTCACCAATCCGGGCGAGACGTAGAACGGAATCGCATCCACCGACGTCGATCCCTTGCTGATCTTCAACGTGACTCCGCCGAGATTCAAACCGAGCGGATACGAAGCCGCCTGCAGCGCCGCTGGGGCCTCATATTGGTTCCAAAGATCGAAAACAACGACCCCTGCGCGATATCCCCGCCCGGAAAGTACGGGTGCACATACGTAGCTGGGTTTACCATTCCGTTTGTCGCGACGGCTTGGCCGTCTGCCCCCAACTAACGGCGGCCAGAAACAGGCTCGGGAAAAAAATGAACTTCTTCAACGGACGACCTCCGCATCAGGTTGCGGAATCCGCCCCCCAAACCCGCCAGTGAGATTCTCCCTCTGTCGCCCAACCGTCATTGATTTTCAACATTGAATCGCTATCCTGAATACATGTTTCTTTTCAAGTCTCGTTTAGCGATCGCGGCCCTCCTGTTTTCGGGCTTAGCCTTCGCGCAGTACGATGCCACGGTGCTTGGTACTGTGAAGGACCAGTCCGGCGCCGCCGTGGCTGGATCGAAGGTAACCCTCGCCAACCTCACGAACGGTGTTCAACAAACCACCACCACAGACTCCAACGGCGATTACACATTTCTCAACGTCCGCATCGGCGAATACAGCATCACCGCCGATAAAGCCGGATTCACCGCAGCCTCAGCCGACCGTTTCAACGTCACCGTCAACTCGCGCCAGCGCGTCGATCTGACGCTGAACGTCGGCGGAACTTCGGAAAAGGTCACCGTCACCGGCGCCGCCGAAATCCTCGAAACGGATTCCAGCGACCGCTCCGAAGTCATCTCCACTCGCGAAATCGTCAACCTGCCGCTGAACGGTCGCAGCTACGCCGACCTCACTCTGCTCGTCCCCGGCGTCCGCAAGTCGATGCTGCAGGATCAATCGCTCGCCAATCGCGACGCTTCCTACAACGTCAACGGCCAGCGTAGCGAGTCCAACAACTTCCTCCTCGATGGCGTCGACAACAACGCCTACGGCACCAGCAACCAGGGATTCTCGAATCAGATCGTGCAGATCAATCCCGACGCCGTCGCCGAGTATCGCGTCGAGACCAACAACTTCAGCGCCGAATACGGCCGAGCCTCCGGAGCCGTCATCATCGCCACCACTCGTAGTGGAACCAATCAGTTCCACGGCTCGGCTTGGGAATTCCTGCGAAACACGGATCTCAACGCGGTCGGATTCTTCCAGCCGCTCGGCGGCGTGAAGCCCAACTTCAATCAGAACCAGTTCGGCGTTGCCGCCGGCGGCCCCATCAAGAAAGACAAGCTCTTCATCTTCGGCGATTACGAAGGTCTGCGCCGCTCGCAGAGCCAGCTCGCCTTCGCCACCCTGCCGACCCTCAATATGCGCAAAGGCATCATGGGCACGCCGATCCTGAATCCGCTCACCGGCGCTGTCTACGCCGATGGCATCATTCCTGATAGCGCGATACTGCCGCAGGCGAAAGCGATTCTCGCCGCGCTGCCGGATCCCAACAATCCGAACGCCGTCAACAACGCGAACAATTTTCAGGCTTTGCCCAAAGGCACTATCACCGACAACAAGGGTGACTTCCGCATCGATTACTACTACAACTCCAAGCTCACCGCGTTCACGCGCTACAGCCATCGCGTCGAAGACATCTTCGTCCCCGGCACCATTCCCGGACCCGCTGGCGGCAACAACAACGGCAACGTGCACATTTTCAATCAGCAGCTCGATCCGGGTCTGACCTACATCCTCAGCCCCACCTCATCCGTCGACGCGCACTTCGGCATTAGCTGGGTGGAAGGCGGCAAGACGCCGCTCGGTCTCGGACAGCCGAGTCTGCTCGCTGGCATTCCGAACATCCCGACCAATCCGCTGGTAGCCGGCGCGCTGAACTCGCAGGCCGTCACCGGCTTCGATCAGTTCGGACGCCAGACCTCGAATCCGCAATTCCAGAATCCGTTCTCGCTCAATCCGAAGATCAATTACTCGAAGATCGTCGGCCGTCACACACTCAAGGCTGGCTACGAGTACATGCGGCTCTACACCACCATCGACGATTTCAATCCCGCCTACGGTTTGGTGCAATACAACGGCAACTTCAGCAAAGTCGCAGGCTCTGCGCTGCCGTCCACCGTACAGACGCAAACTTTCGGCATCGCCGATTTCCTGATGGGCGCCTCCAGCCATTACGAGCTGAACAACATCGCCGTCATCGACCTGAATCAGTACATGCACTTCCTGTTCCTGCAGGACGATTGGAAAGTGAACTCGCGCTTGACCGTGAACGCCGGCCTGCGCTACGAATTCGCGTCGCCGCAGTGGGTTTCCGATAATCGCCTGGCGAACTTCGACCCCACCACTCGCACGCTGATTCAAGCCAAATCCGGCGGCCTCTACGATCGCTCGCTGCAGGATCCGCGCTATAACAACTGGGCTCCTCGCATCGGCTTCGCCTGGCGGCCGTTCGGTCAGAAGACCGTGATCCGCAGCGCCTACGGCATCAGCTATCAGCAGTTCAACCGTCTCGGCGGCGAAAACCTCCTCGCCTATAACGGCCCGAACATCGTCGACGCGCAGATCGATCAGCTCCCCTCGCAGGGTGTTTGCAAGACCGCGTCACAAGCGCCGCAGACTTGCTTCCGACCCTGGTCGATGGGCTATCCCGATAACTTCGCCTCGCCCGCGAATTTCGATCCGCTGCGCGCGCAGGCTCGTTACATCCCGCGCAACAACCCGACCGGCTACGTGCAGAGCTGGCACTTCACCGTGCAGCGCGAGCTCGCGAAAGACCTCGTGTTCGACATCGCCTACGTCGGCAATCGCGGCGTTCACCTGATGATCCTCGCGGATCAAAATCAGGCCGCGCCGAATCAGCCGGGACAAAATCTCACGCTGCAAGCGCGCCGCCCGATTCCGAATTTCGCTTACATCGAAATCGCGTTCGGCGCCGGCAACTCCTGGTACAACGCGCTGCAGACGAAAATCGAGAAGCGCTACTCGCACGGCTTGTTCCTCCTGAATTCATTCACTTGGTCGCATGCCCTCGACAACGCTCCCGGACATCTGGAAGCCAACAACGGCGACCAAACCCGTGTGAACTTCTACAACATCGCCAACGACAAGGGCAATTCCAACTACAACCAGCCGCTGAACGACACTCTGACCATCGTCTATGAGCTGCCGTTCGGAAAGGGCCGCAAGTTCGCCTCCAACGCGAACGGAGTGATCAACGGCGCCATCGGCGGATGGCAGTTCACCACCATCAACACGCTGGCCAGCGGACTGCCCATCAACCTGATGTACAGCCCGACTTCGCAATTCCAGATCAGCACGGCTCCCAACGTTCGCCCCAACGTGACTTGCGATCCGGTCACGCCGGAAGGTCAGCGCACCACGCTGAATTTCCTGAACAAAGCGTGCGTTTCGGTGCCGACCAGCACCCTGCAGCCCTGGGGCAACGCGAGCCGCAACAGCGTTCGCGGCTATCCGCTGCTTAATACGGACATGGGGCTGCACAAGCAATTCCCGCTGTGGAAAGAAAGCACCAAGCTCGAGTTCCGAGCCGAAGCTTTCAACGTGATCAACCACACGAATTTCCAGGCGCCGAATTCCAATATCAGCAGCGCGGCGTTCGGAAGCATCACCACCACGTTCCCGGCCCGGCAGTTGCAGTTCGGATTGAAGCTGTTGTTCTAACCGTTCGAATCGAGCCAGGCCTTCGTCGCGCGCTGTAAATACGCGAGGAAGGCCTGGCGCTTTTTGTCCATTTCCTGATCCGAGTAATTCCGCGCCCGCTCCAGATTCGCCGCCGACATGCGGCTCAACCGGTCCGGATCGCGCGCCACCCCGTCGATCAACTCCGCGAGCCTCACCGCATCTCCCGCCGCGAACAAACTCTCGCGATCCAGCAATTCCGGAATTCCCCCCACCGCCGACCCGAGACACGGCACCGCTCGAGCCATCGCTTCCACCACCACCTTCGGCAACCCCTCCGTGCGCGACGCCAGCACGAACAAATCCGCGCGATCGAGTTCCGCCCGCACCGCAGCGCCCGCCGGCAGCGCCCCTAAGAATCGAACCCGATCCGCGACCCCCAACCGCGCCGCCGTCTCCTCGAACTCCCCGCGATACCGCCCATCGCCCGCGATTCTCACCTCGCACCGCACCGCGCACCGCGATACCGCCTCGATCAAAACCTCGAACCCCTTGTACGGCTGCGCCATCGCACCCACGCTCACGATCCGCAACGGCTCCGGCGCAGCCGCGAACGTCCGAGCCCGCTCGACAAAGGCCTCCTCCCCAAGCTCCAGATTCACGAACGAATCCACATACGCACCCTCGCGAGCCGGATACTTCCCCTGCAGCGCCGACGCCGTGACATACGAAACCGCACACGCGCGCCTGCACTGATCCCGCAGTTGCCGGGCGAACCACCATCGCAACACCGGCCGCAGTGGATGCGACACCACTCCCGGCGAAAAAATCTGTTCCGGATCCCCCAGCACCTCCACGCCAAAAGGCCGCCCCGCGCGCAGTCCCGATTCCAAACAATGCGCGATCTGCGATCCTACTCGCAGCACGATCGCGTCCCCATCCCCAACCGCCGCGCGAATCGCGCGCATCACGTCCTGCCGGATGCGCCAATATTCCACCGGGCCCGTATAATCCGGCACTGCCCCTACCAAAACCCCGTCGCCATCCACGCGATTCCACCCCGGCTCCGCCGCGTTCACATCCCGCACGCGCCCGATCACGACGACTTCATTGAACGCCCCCAAATATCGCCGAAAATGCACACACCCGTTCCCGACGATCGTCCACACCTTGCCATCCGGACTCCGGAAGTAGTGCTCCTCCGTCGTGATGCACAGCCTCATGGCTGTTCGATCACGCGCCTTCGCGACGAGCTGAACATGATCACCGCACCCGGCACCGCGCCGTACTTGATGATCATGAACAGCACGTTATCCGAATCGTTGAGCACCAGGAACAAACAAATCAACGCGAAAAACGGAAACATCAGCATGCGCGGATCCGACCGGGGCAATCCCTCCATCGCGCGCCGGACCAAGCCCACCGAGATCCCCAACACCGCGAACAGCAGCGCCGCCGGATACGGACCGAAATTCAGAATCGCTTCGCCCGCGATGCCGTACACCATGCTCGACCACATCACCGATTCCTCGTACGTCCCCGGCCCGAACGCGACCTCCGTCGTCCATTTCACTTTCGTCGGCGGCCGCTCCGGCCAAATCGTCCGAGGAATAATCAGCGCGATCGCGCCCAGATAGGTGCCGCCCTTCGCGTAATCCCACTCGCGCGTCATCCCCTCCGTGCGATACAGCAGAAACGCCTGCTCCGTGCTGCGCGCGAAATCGCTGAGCATGATCGTCGTCGGCGTGCGCCCGGACGTCTTGATCATCTCGTCGCGATACTCCGCCCCCGCGAACGCCAAAGTGGCCTTTTGTGGGCTGCTCTTATAGAACCCGTACAAATACATAAAAAACGCCATGAACACGACGCCTGTTAGCGCGAACCCGCGTGTCACCCGCCGCACGTACAGATGCAAAATCCCCGCCGCCCACAACATCCCCCACAGAATATTGATGCGGCTCCCGCGCAATCCTCCGAACAGCATCTCGACCGCGAACACCACGGCCATCGCGACCCCACACGTCAACCAGCCCACGCGAATCTGCTTGCGCCGCGCATACACCGCCGCGAACATCACCGCCAGAATCGGAAAGCTCTCCGCGATCGTCACCTGCCACCCCATGCCGCGAAACGCGTCAATCCCGTTCACGAACAGGGTGTACGACGCGATGTATCCCTCGATCCCGCCCAGCCGCATGTAGATGTATCCCTGCAGCGCCGCGCACACCAGCATCACCGGCACCGCCGAGAATAGGAATCGGCGCGAGTCCAATTCCCAAACCACGCGCGCGCCGCGCCGCGGCCTACGCAAAATCAACCACGCCACGAATCGATAAATCAGAATCCCTGCCGCATTGATCACCGCCATTGCGCCGACCCACGGCCGGTAATCGTCCGGCTGCACGCGAACATAAACGATCCGGTAGTCCAGATAGATCTGGAGCATCGGCGTCACGAAGAAAAAATAGTATCCGAAGATCCCGATGATCCCCGCCGGATCGAACAAATCCACGCGCCCGCGCAGCCAGTCCACCGCATCTTTGCCGATCAAGCACCCGCACAAAATCAGCGGCAGAACAAACCAATGCAGGAACTGATTCGACAGCAGCAGGAATACCGTCGCGGTCGCGATCGTGAGCCACGCGCCCAGCCACGCCGAACTAGAAACGCGAAGAGACCGCCCGCCCAACGCGAGCATCTCCGGCCGCGCCAATACGAGCGGGCTCGCCATCAGCCTCCGTAATTTCCGTTGAGAGAAAAGGAAACGGTCCGAGCCTGATTCAACACCAGCCCGGATACCTTGGCCTTCACGCGAGCCAGGCTCACCAATCCCGCTTGAATCCGGGCGTTCTTGCTGCGGCCCTCGGCGCACACCACCGCCACCGCATCCACCAGTGGCGCGATCTGCAGCGATTCCGGAAATGGATCGAGCGGCGCACACTCGATCACCACCAAGTCATACTCGCCTGCCGCGCCTGCGAGCAGCGGAGGCAGCTTCAGCGCCAGCAAATCCAACGCGCGCGCTCCGCTTCCGCCCGCAGTCAAGATGTCGAGATCCGGCCAATCCTTCGAATGACGCAGCGCATCGCGCCAGGAGGCTTGCGCCGACAATACTTCCGAAAATCCGTTGCCCTGCTCCACGCCCAACGCATCATGAATCCCCGGATGCCGGAGATTCGCGTCGATCAACAACGTGCGCCGCCGCTGCCGGGCATGCACCACCGCCAGCGCCGCGCCCACCGTCGTCGCGCCATCGCCCGGAGTCGAACTCACCACCAGCAGCGATCGCACACGTTCCTGCGACGTCGGAGCCACCGGAAGCATGCTGTTGTGCAGCGTCTCCACCGCATTCAAGAATCGCGTCGATTGCTTATCGCCTGACCGCCCCGCCAGCACCTCTCGCAGGGCGCCGCCTTTACGCAACGCGTTCGAAAAAGGAAGGGTTCCGAGAATATCTAAGCGAAACGCGCGCGCCGCGCGCGACGGATCGCGCACCGTGTCGTCCGCCAATTCCAAAATCACCGCACCGCCCACGGCCAGCAGCGTCGACAACACCAACCCCAGCAGCACATTCGTTCGAACATCCGGCGACACTGCGTATCGCGGAATGCGCCCGCGATCCAACAGTCGAATCGAATTCTCCGGAGTTTTCGCGGTCACCGCGGGATCCTTCACCCGCCGCAGCATGTCCTGATACAGCGCGCGATCCGCGTCCGCTTCGCGCCGCAGCGAATCCGTATCCACCGTGGGAACTCCCGCCTTCTGCAGCTCCGCCGTCAACTCAGACTTGCGAGTGCTCAGCGTCGCCTCGCGCGCCACCAGCTTCTTCACCTCGTCGCCGAGGTTCGCCGCGATCGACTTCCGCGACTGATCCACCAACCCCTGCGTCTCCTTGAGCTGCGTCTCCGCCTTCTTGTAATTCGGATGCTTCGGCGTGAAATCCGCGCTCATCTTGTCGAATTGCGCCTGGTCCGCAGCCAGTTTCACCAGCAGTCCGCGGAACGGATCGGCCAGCGGCGACGCCTGCACCGCTTCCAAACTTCCGTCCCGAAACACCTTCTCTGCCGATTGTTTGCGCTCGCGCTCCGCCGCAACCCCAGCCAGCTCGTTATCCACCTGCACTAATTGCCCCTGCAGCGCCGAGCTCTTGCCTTGCGGCACCGCCTTCGAAGCCGATTGCTCCAGCCGCGCCGTCGAGCGATCCATCCGCTCTTTCACCGCCGCCAGCTCTTTCTCCGCCACCTGCGACGACAACGCGCCCACCGACAACCGGTCGCGCAAATACGAATCCGCGATGCTGTTCACGATATCCGCGGCCTGCTCCGGCGACGTCGAACGATACGCGATCAGGATCAAAAACGAATTCGGCGGATGCGTCACGCGCAAATTCGTCAGGACCGGAATCTCTTGCCCCGCCGCACCCCCCTGTTGATTCGCCGCCGGATCGTATCCGTCCAACTTGTACTTCTCCACCACCGGCCGCAGCACCGCATCCGACCGGATGATGTTGATCTGCGTCGTGAGAAACGCGTCCTGCCCGAACGGCGCCAGCGAGCTCTGCCGTTCCAGATCTAGCGTCACAGTAGATTCGTACAGCGCCGGCAAGCTGCGCGAGATCGCATACGCGCCGATCGTTCCCACTGCGATCACGGCGAGCACCGGAAGCGCGCGTCTCCGCAGCACCGCGAGAAAATAGCTCAGTGGCACAACCTGTTCATCCTGGCTGAGCGAATACGATCGATACACGTCCGTCTGCTTTTCACTCATGTTCGATCTTCCGAATCGTCCGCCCCGGCGATCCCGCCATCAGGTGACCGTCCGGGATCGACTTCGTCGCCACCGAACCGATTGCCAGCGTTGCGCCCTCGCCGATCGTCACGTTCGGAGCCACGCGGCTCCCCAATCCAACGAACCCCAGCTTCCCAACCGTCACGCCGCCCGAAAGAATCACGCCCGCCGAAATATGCACATGATCGCCAATCAGCGAATCATGCCCAATCATCGCGGCGTAATTCAAAATACAGTTCTCACCGATTTCCACATTCGAGCTGACAATCGTTCCCGGAAACGCCACCGTCCCCGCACCGAGCCGGCAATACGGAGACAGCAATACCGACGGATGAACCAGCGTGGCGAGAATAAACCCCATCGCGCGCGCCCTCTCGAAACAAGCGGCCCGCGCGTGATTATCGCCGATGGTTACCGTGAGATGATCGAATCCTTCCATGCGCAGCGTCTCCAGATCCGCAGAAGTTCCCGCAATCCGAATCCCGCAGGAAATTTCACCGATCCGCGAGGCGTCGTCATCCACGAAGACCACCTCTTCGAATTCCGTCAATGCGTGGGTAATATCGGTTGCCGATCTGGCATGTCCACCGGCGCCCCACAGAATCAGTTTGCTCAAGTCGACCTGCCCGAGGAGGAATTTCGCAGAATCACACAGTCTACTACACCGGCCCCTTTGTAGATTCCGCCAAAATCAGTAGCGAAAACCCACCTAGCATCGTCGCCGCCCAGTCTTGATGCATGCCAAACGCGATCCGCCGCGGCCATCGCGCGACCGCGGTTCGCCAGCTCAACGCAGCAGCCTCCGTCGACGACGCAGTATACGCACTGTCGACAATCCGAAACCCGCAATCGCCCACCAACCCCAGCGCCGTCTCGCGATTGAAATAGTGAATATGCCCCGCGCTCGCGCGCACCCGGCTCGGCAGCTGAGTCAACAATCCGAACACCGACAAATCCAACGGAAAATGAAACACGGCATAGCGCGTTCGACTCGCCAGCTGCTTCACGAATCCGAAGCAATCTTCCACATGCTCGACCACATCCAGCGCAAGCGTGACGTCGAACCGTGCGTTCCAGAACTCGTCTTGCATCGCGAACCGAAGCCCCGGCTCTTCCTTCGGCCGGCAAACCGCCAGCGCCTGCGGTGAAATCTCATACCCCGTCATCTCGCACTTGGGAAACGCGCCCCGCAGCGAAACCAACACCTCGCCCGCACCGCACCCGATGTCCGCCATCGTCTCCGGCACAATCTCGTGCTTCGCGAGCATCGCCGCCACCTTGCCCGCCTTCCATTGCGAATGCTCGACATGCAGCGACGGATGCCGCTGCAGATACTTGCCCGACGTGTATTGCTGTTCAGCAGGAATCATTCGAGTATCCGCCGGTAAAATGCGCGCCACTCCTCCATCATCGCGGCCGGCGAAAAATCCATCTCAGCACGTTTGCGCGCCGCCTCGCCCATCGCACAACGCAACTCGCGATCCCCCGCCACCCGAGCCATGGCCGCGCGAATCTGCTCGACATTCCCCGGCTCGTGCAGCAACCCCGTCACGCCATCCTGCACCGCATCCACGATCCCGTAAATCCGCGACGCAATCGCCGGAACCCCGCACGCCGCCGCCTCCAGAATTACCGCCCCGAGCCCCTCGCGATAACTGGGCAGGCACAGCACATCGCACGCCGCCATCAACTCTTGCGGCTGCTCCGTCAGCGGAAGAATGCGGCACCCCGGCGCGATCGCTCGAATCTCCGCCGCGAGATTCTCCTCATCGGGTCCCACGAACAGCAGCGTGCCCGCCGCATGCGCGCGCGCCAAATCCATCACACCCTTGTCGCGAGTCAATCTCCCGAGAAACAGAAACACCGTCTCCCGCTCCCCGATCCCCAACGCCCCCCGCACCCGCTGCCGAGCCGAGGGATCCGCATGAAACCGCCCAGTATCGACCCCGGCGATCGTCCCCTTTCCGAGCACCCCAATCTTCTCCGCCGCCACGATCCTCTGCGAAATCAAAAAATCGCGCTGCGACGGACTATCCGCCAGCAAATGACTCGCGCACGCTGCGAGCACTCGGTCCGCCGAACGAAACACCCACCGACCGACTCCCGACCGCGTCACCCAAACCTGACCCGTGAACGTGTGCACCCGCACCCGAACGCGAGCCCACTTCGCCGCGATCATCGCCAGCAATCCCGCCTTCGGAGTGAACGAATGCACCAGATCGAATCCACCCCACTTCAAGAAACTCCGCAAAGAAACCAGCGTCCGAAAATCCTGCCACGGAGCCGGCCGCCGAGCGAAAGCAACCCGATGAATCGCCACCCCAGGTACGCGAAACTCGCCCCCAATATTCCCGACCACGGTAATCTCGAAATCCTTCGACAATTCCGCCAGCGGCCCGAGCAAGAACGCGCGCAGCGTCAACTCCGTCGTCACCACCACACACAGCTTCCGCCTCACGACCGCTTCCATGCCGTGACCAATTCCTTCAACCCTTGCTCCACCGACACCGGATACCGAAAATCCAACTCGCGGCAAATCCGCCGCCCGTCGTATTGGCACCGGCTCGTCATCGCCTCCACGCGCGATCGCGTCAACGGGAACCCAGGAATCCATCCGCCCGCCATCGCCGCCGACCGCGCCACAGCCAACGGCAAGCGATGCCGCGGATGCGCGCGACCCAACAACGCCGCGATCGTCCCGGCGAAGCTCTCGATGGTCCGAGAATCCGACAACACAAACGTCCGCCCCACCGCCCGCTCATCCGACCCGCACCGAGCCAGCGCCTCCACCACGCAACTCACCTCAACATAATTCGCCGTCGCGCCCGGCGGCCCGATGAAGAAAAACAATCCGCGGTCGATGATGCGGACCAATTGAAACACGGACTGATTTGGCATCTCCGCACCGAACACAATCGTCGGCCGCAGAATCGCCGGAGCCGGAAGCGCGCCCGACGCAGCAGCCTCGCACATCAGTCGATCCGCCGACGCTTTTGACACCTCATACACACCGGCGGGCTGCTCCGGCGTATCCTCATTCACCACGCCATCACCCCGTCGCCCATACACGCCCGCGCTGCTCAACTGCACCCACCGCCGAACTTCCCCCCGCGCGACCTCCACCAGCCGCCGAGTCCCCTCGACATTTACCGCCTCCGCCTTCGATAAATCGCGAAGCTCCGCCGCGCAATGATAGAGCACGTCCAAATCGCGCACGAACCCGCGAGGGATATCGCCGGTCAAATCCCCGTTGAACCACTCAGCGCCGCCAGCAGAACCCGATCGCCGCGACAACGCGCGCACCTGATCCCCGCGCTCCAGATGATGCCGCACCAAACGCCGCCCAATAAATCCGGTGGCCCCGGTGATTCCTACTCGCATGAATTCCGCGAAAGATTACCAAGAAACTCGGGCGCAGTCGCATTGCCTTCAGCGGAAATGCCTCGTGCCGAAATGACGATCCACGCAGTTTGCACCAGAAGCCGCAGGTCGAGCCACAGGCTCGCGTGATCGACATACCAGACATCGAGCTTGAACTTGCTCTCCCAATCCAGCGCATTGCGGCCCGAAATCTGCGTGAGCCCCGTGATCCCCGGCTTCACCTCGTGCCGCCGCATCTGCTCCGCCGAATATCGCGCCAAATACTGCGGCAGCAAAGGCCGCGGCCCCACCAGGCTCATCTCGCCGCGAATCACATTCAGAAACTGCGGAAACTCATCCAGGCTGTACTTCCGCAGAAACCGACCGAGCGCAGTCAGCCGCTCCGCATCGGGAAACGGCCCATCGATCATCGTGCGAAATTTCAACAAAGAAAACAGCGCGCCATCCTTGCCCGCGCGCTGCTGCCGAAACAGCACAGGACTCCCGAGCCGCCATCGCACCACAACTGCGGTAATCGCGATCACCGGCGAGAACACCACCAAAGCCGCACAGCTTCCCAAGACATCCACGAACCGCTTCACCGGCAACGGCCCCCGAAACAGAATCCACGCCGATACGCAGCAATTCACCACCGCCGAACACGCCAGCGCGATTACTGCTCCTGAATTTCCGAGCGAAGGAACCAGCCACGCGCACGCACCGAAAGTCACCAGCGTAGTCGTCAATTGAATCCCGACCTGCGAATCGAACTGCCGCATCGCCATCAATCCGTACCACAGACCAATGCCGATATAGCCGATCGCGCCCACCAGCATCATGCCCACCAAAAGCTCGTTTTGACCCTCATAAGCCGCCCCAAATGCCACGCGAAGTCCCACGCGACCCGCACCCAAAGCCGCACCCAATCCTCCCAAGCCAAAAATCGCGATCACACCCAAATCACGCCCAAAGCTTCGCGTGAATGCAGACCGGTCGCCTGACTGCGCCGCTCGCGAAAGCGCCGGCACGCGGCTCTGCGCAAACGCCGTCGTCACCAGCGACAACCCGGACTGAATCGCGTACGCCGCTGAGAAGAATCCCACTGCCGTCGCGCCCTGCCAGTGTTCGAGGAAATATCGCGGAATCGCCTGATTCAAAACCGCGAACCCCGTTACGATTCCTAAAGGCGCAGTGAGCCGAATCAATTCGCGCAAACGATCGAAGCGGAATTTCATCGGAACATCCCCGGTCGAACGTGCGAACGGAATATCGATCGCCGCCAAACACAACACACACCCGGCCAACGTTCCCGCCGCGCCCGCCACCATGCTTCCGGTTGAAAGAATCCCCGCCGCGAAACCGCCTACCGCAAGCACGCCGCGCAGCACCAGCGACTTCCCCACCAAATCATGACGATCGTGCTGCAACAGCACGCCTTGGAACAAATCCGAAACCGTTTCGACGCACTTCGCCGCGCCGACCATGAAAATCAGTGTCGCGATGCCGCGCCGCGCGCCCACGCCCCACGCGCACACGCACACCGCAGCCAGCGCCAGCGCCGTCGCGATCGCGCGCAGCCCCAGGTAATCCGCAAATTGAAAACTGCCGCGAGCATCCGTGCCTTGCACCACTCGCAACTGCAAGCCTGTCAGCAGCGCGATCGGCGTCACGATCGCGAGCGCCAGCGAATATTCGCCAAAGCCGGCGACGCCCGTGTGCCGAGACAATAGCGCTAGGATCGCCCACTGGCAAATGCCGTAAATCAGAAATCCCGCGCCGGACCAAAGGAAAGCGGCGCCCGGAAGAAACGGAAATCCCGCGCGGGCACTCCTCTCCATGGTGATCAGTTTCACATAAATCACGAAGTTGATCTCAAATCTCAACAACGATAAACTACAGGCTCCTTCCCCGATGCACCGCATTCTGCTCTCTATTCCGCATGTGGGCGTTGAAGAACAGGAGTTCGTTCGCCTTGCATTCTCTACGAACTGGATTTCCACCGTCGGGCCAAATGTCACGGCGTTCGAGCAGGAATTCGAATCGCGAATTGGCCTGCCTTCCGTGTCGGTTTCTAGCGGCACGGCCGCGATTCATCTAGGCCTGCAACTGCTCGGTGTCGGTCCTGGCGATCTAGTTTTCTGCTCGACCCTCACCTTTGTCGCCACTGCCAATCCCATCCGATACCAGGGCGCCGAACCGGTTTTCATCGACAGCGAAGCCGCGAGTTGGAATCTCGATCCTAGCCTTCTGGCCAACGCGATGCGCCAGTACGCGAGCCGCAACCAATTGCCGAAGGCAGTCGTCGTCGTCGATCTCTACGGTCAGTGTGCAGACTTCGATCCGATCCTCGCCGTCTGTCGCGAGTACGGAGTCCCCGTCTTGGAAGACGCCGCCGAGGCGGTCGGCAGCACTTACAAAGGCAAATCCGCTGGCACGTTGGGCGACGTCGGCGCGTTCTCCTTCGCTGGAAATAAAATCATCACCACGAGCGGCGGCGGCATGCTGGCGTCGTCGAATCCCGATTGGGTGCGCCGCGCGCGCTTTCTCGCGAGCCAGAGCCGCGATCCGGGAATTGGCTACGAACATTCGGAGATCGGCTACAACAACGCGATGAGCAACGTGCTTGCGGGAATCGGGCGCGGGCAGCTGCAAAAACTCGACGACCGCATCGAACGCCGCCGCGCGATTGCGTTCCGTTATCGCGACGCTTTCGCCGATATTCCCGGAATCTCACTCATGCCGCAGTGCGATTACGGGCTGCACACGAACTGGTTGAGCTGCTTCCTGCTCGATCCCGCGCGGTTCGGCGCCGACCGCGATCAGTTAATGACCGCGCTCGATCGGGCGGGGATTGAATCACGGCCGGTGTGGAAGCCGATGCACCTGCAGCGGCTCTACCAATGTTCAGCGCGAATCGGCGGCGAAGTGGCCGAGGGACTCTTCCGCAACGGCATTTGCCTGCCGAGTTGCAGCAGCATGCCGGAAGAAGATCAGCAGCGCGTGATCGACGCAGTGCGCGCGACTCACGCGGCTCGGCGGCGATAAAAGAGCGCAACTCCCGCCACCAGCAGAACCGCGGCCCCCAGCGGAGCGGCCGCACTTCGCGTGCCAGCTTCGGCAAATTCCACTTCGTATTGCGACTGGCTGTAGTTCCGTTTTTGCGCCACGATGCGAAGCGCGGGATCGCTCGGCACCAACGCGTTCACTTGATAGGCTGCGATGTGGGGCTGATGGCGATTCTCGATTGTGAGCCTGCGACCGCGTGAGAACTCCGCATCCAAGACGATTTGAATTTCGCCGCGTCCCTCTTTCAAATCGCCGATCGCCGGAAACTTCATCGACACCACGCGCGGAGTCAAAGGGCGGCCGTCCATCGCCATCGTCAAATCGGAGAGCACCCGGCCAGCGTACGCGCGCTGTTCGATTTCTGAAATCATTCCGTCCGCATTCAGATCGATTTCCGCCGCCAATCGAGGAAATATCGCGACGCCGGGTGTCAAATTCATCTGTACTTCCACGCGATGTTTCTCGATCGCAATGAGCGAGCCCTGCAGATATTCGTCGAGCCTGTGCCCCAGCGCAGGCACTGCCAGCAACAGCATCGCTGCAAGCCTGCGTCTCATTTCTGCGGCTTCCGGCCGTAGTCGTTGGTGGGATCGCGGTACATGCTGTGCACGTGCAGCGATGCGTCGCCGCCCATCGGCTGCGGCGCGTATTCGATCACCACGTGCGGCCCCTGAATCCGATAGTAAGAGGCGATGTTGCTGCCGGCTGCCACGGTCGCCGGGCCGCTCCAGGCGAACCAGGTGTCGTTGATGTCGGCCTTCAGTTGGGCCAGCCGAGCCTTCGCTGCACTTTCGTGAACGATGTTCGTCCACTCCGACATCAAGTCGAGCAGCATCGCTCGCTGCTTCTCATTCATGCTCGAAGCCTTCAAGCCCTCCGGCTGAATCGTCTTTCCGTCCTGTCCCGGCCCCAGCACAAGATCCGCCAACTTGAAGCTGAGAATCGCGGACTTGCGTTGCGCTTCGTCCAGCGAAGTCAGCAGCGCGATCGCCTTGTCGCTTTCCCCAGCCATCGGCCGAATCGTCTTTCCGTTGACGACGTAGAGCGAAGGTTGCGCGCCCGTGAGACTCGGGGTGAGGATTCCCTGCGCGCCCGCGATCGTGACGTTGAGCGCGAGATGGTGCCCGCCGAACTGCAATGTCCACGGAGTCCTTTCCGACGGCGTTCCGAGAATCGAAAAGTAGTAGAGATCCTTCCCGAACATCGGAGTTCCGCCGCGCCCGGCGGCACCGGTCTTGAGCGTCTCGTCGGCGTCCATGATTTGCTGCACCTTCTCATAACCCCGCGGACTGAGCGCCGCAGAAAGCAAAGCGAGCGCCGCGGTGCGCTGCGCCGGTGTCATGTCTTTGAAGTTCATGCCGGAACGCGGCACCATGGTGACTGGAAGATTCGACCACTGTACGCGCTGCTTCTCGTCGTCGTAGGCGAATAGCGTATTCTGCTTCTGCTTGGCGTCGAGAGTCGCGAGGAATGCGTTGGCGGCACCCACGATTTTCGGGGTTGCGCTCTGCGCGAGAGCCGCACTCACCGATAGAACCATCAAAACCGACTGCCGAACTGCACCAGGGACTGTCATAGGTCCCTATCTTAGCCCCGCGGCATAGTCGCCACAACGTTAGTGCTTCCCGAGCAAATCGCTAGCGTTGACGGTCTTCTGCGCGACGCACAACTGCGTGCACGAATGCTCGATTTCGCGAGCCCGGCTTTGCATCTCCTTGGCTTCGGCCTTGCGGCCCAACTGGCGGCACACGTCCGAGTACATCTCCAAAATCGCTCCGATGTACGGATAATCGGGGCCGAGCTCGGTCTCCGATAATCGAATCGCATCTTTCAGAATGGGTTCGGCCATCAACGGCTCATGATTTTCGAGATACAACCGCGCCAGCGACGCGTGCACGTCCGGAGTCGCGATGCCTTTGGACAACTCGTCGACCCAAATCGCGCGAGCGCACTCATCGTAGGCAGCGGCTTCCTTCGTGCGCGAGGTGTGTTTGAAGATGATCGCCATGCTGCGCGACGCGATCGCAATATCCGCCTCATAAGCCGTGCCGAACTTTGCCCAAATGTCCAGCGAGCGGCGGAACAGCGGCTCGGCTTTTCGGTATTGATGATTCGTCAGGAACATCGAGGCGCGGTTCTGAATCAGCAGCGCGGTCTCGGGATGGTCCTCGCCCATCGTTTTGATCTGCAACGCTTCCGCGCGCTTTAGAAAATCGTCAGCGGTATCCAGGCGGCCGATGGCGAAGTTGAGCGCCGCGATGTTGCCCAGCGTTTTCGCCAAGCCCGGATTGCCGGGAATCAATTCCCACTGGCGAACCGCCAGGCGATAGTCGCGCTCGGCTTCCGTATACTTGCCGAGCTGATACGCGATCGCGCCGAGGTTGTTATACGTGTACGCCAAGCGTGCCGGCGACTTGGCCGCATCGTCCATCGCCGAGAGCAGAACGTTCTTCGCCTCGGTGAACTTGGCCTGCGCCTCAAGCTTCTTCGAGAGCGCTTTCTTCTGCTCCCAGTTGTCTACATTGTCCGCGGCGCCTTGGGGCGGTCCATCCGCGAACATAAGCCACAGCGCGAACAGCGCCTGCAACATACCAGCCTCCGCCCCAACACGATCCATTTGACGGACGACTGGTGGAGACGTTTGGCTGATTTACATTCCCAGCAGATTCACTTCGAGCTTTGTGTAGCCGCGCTCTTCCGCCCAAATATTGAGCGCGACGGTCGCGATTTCATCCACGATCGGAACTGCTAAACCATGCTTGGTCAGGTCGACAGATTTGAGGTAGGTATGGCAGGTGTCGCAAGCGTCGACGCGCAAGAACGGGTACTGCTCTACGGTGTAGATCGGGAGCCGATCCTTGTTTTCTTCGTTGCAGTTAGGACACACGATGCGGCGGTAGACCCACTCGGTGGAGCACAGCGAACAGATCAAGCTGCGCTTGCCTCCGTCGCCTTCGCCGCGCAGAACTCCGACGCCTGGTTTCGATGCGCAGAACGGGCAAACATTGGTCGCAGATTCCTGTGGGACCGCGCGCAGCGCGAGCGCTTCGGCGAATGGCTGCAGCAGGACTCGCGCGAAGAATTGATATTCTGCTGATCCCGAGCGGTCGCCGTGCCAGTAGGAATCGAGGAGTGTGGCGACCTCCGCATCGGTGGTCAGGTGGTCCTGGAGGAACGTCCGAAGGTGGTCGGGGCCCGCGTGAGAGACGTAGTTCTTTGCGTGGGAATAGCTTGGGACGATTGCGTGCGTCTTTGCGTGGGACTTTGCGTGGGGAAAATGGAAGATTTCGCGCTGGATTTCGGCGAGCCCGGCGTAGAATTCGAGAATCCCATCGCCCGTCGCGAGCTCACGCGCGCGAGCGATTCTGCGGTCGTAGTCGACCGTCATTTTCGTACGCGGTCGTACCAGAGACGATGGTGCGTTTTCGCCCAGGCTTCCGAGACCTCACCCTCAGTCATCGCCTTGACGCTGCCGGGGACGACGAAGACTCCCATGTAGACGTGGATGATGAACGCGCCGATCGTCACGAGCGCGGCGATTTCGTGGATGAGGATCGCGGTGGCTCGCCCGACCCACGGCAGATACTCGGGGAACCACATCGCGATGCCGGAAAGCAGTAGGAAGAAGGCTCCGACGTACATTTCCCAATAGAAAATCTTCTGGCCGGCGTTGAAGCGATGCTGCGGCGGAACGTTCTCGTCGTGATTGGTCGCGTATTCTTTCGATTTGTCGAGCCATTCGCGATCAACGGGCGTGATGTGCATGTCGGCGCTCCACAAACGATGCATCCACATTTGCGCTAGGAAGAACGCGATGCCGACGATGGGATGCCAGAAGCGCGAGGTGGGGCCGCCGCCGAGCGCGATCGCGATCCAATAAAGATAGGGCGTGAAAAACGCGAGTCCGGTGGCGAGGCAGTAGACGTAGAACGCGCTGGTGATCCAGTGACAGAGGCGCTCGCGGTAGGTGTAGCGCTGGATCACTCGTGCTCCTTTTTCGGGCCGAAGCGAAGGTAATGCAGCGCGACGCCGACGATTCCGCCGACCATGGCGAGATTGCCGAGCCACTTCAGCGGCCCTTTCCACAGGCGCACGGACCAAGGCACGGTTGGATCCTTTGGCAAGCCGCCGTAGCGCTCGGGATGATCGATATCGTGCAGCACGTACATCACGTGTGTTCCCCCGACTCCGGCGGGATCGTAGACGCCGGCGTTTTTGTGCGAGGTGTGCTCGCGCAATTGGGCGGAGCGCTTCTCGCCGAGATCCTTCATGTCGGCTTTGCTTCCGAAATGCAAACAGCCGGTGGGGCAAGCTTTGATGCACGCGGGTTCGAGTCCGGCTCCGACGCGATCGGAGCAGAGCGTGCATTTATGCACCTTCTTCGTTTCCGCGTTGAATTTCGGAATGTTGAAAGGACAGCCGGTGACGCAATACTGACAGCCGATGCAGTGCTCCTGCTGAAAGTCGACGATGCCGTTGGTGTATTGCACGATGGCGCCGTCGGCGGGACAAGCTCGCAGGCAGCCGGGATCGGCGCAATGGAGACAGCCGTCTTTGCGCATCAGCCAACTGAGCGTGCCATCGTCGGCGACGTGTTCATTGAAGCGGATCAGGTTGTAGTAATTCCACTCAAGATCCGGCATCGTCTGATAGGTGTTGTCGAAGACGGTTTCGCGGAACGGATAACCGTTCCATTCGAGACACGCGACTTCACAGGCTTTGCAGCCGATACAGGTGGTGACGTCGATCAACTTGGCCACGTCGTAATCGCGCGAGGTGTTGCGGCCGGGAACGGTGCCGGCGTGGCCGGAGATCGCTTTGATTTCGAGCGGCCCGTTGCTCATGCTTTTTCGACTTTCACGAGGAAGCCTTTGAATTCGGGCGTGTAGGCGTTGGGATCGGTCACGGTCGGCGAGAGCGAATTCACCAGGCCTCGCGAGATTTTGCCTTCGTCTTCCTGAATGCCGCGATAGCCGAAGTGAATCGGAATGCCGATCTGGTAGATCTTCTTGCCGTCGATGATCATCGGTTTGATGCGATGCGTCACCATCGCTTTGGCGACGTGGAAGCCGCGCGCGCTGGTGACTTTGATTTTGTCGCCGCCTTTGACGCCGAGATTCGCGGCGAGCTCGACCGGCATTTCGACGAACGGCTCGGGGATGAGCTGCACGTTCATCGGATTGTTTTTCGTCCAGTAGTGATAGTGCTCGGTCAGTCGATAGGTGGTGCAGACGACGGTGAAGCCTTGATCGGCGGTGCCGTACTTATCGAGATTCGTCGTGTAGCGCTTGATCACCGGACTGGTGGATTGCTGTGGATGCAGCGGGTTCGCGACAGGGCTTTCGATGGGCTCGTAGAATTCGGGGAAGGGTCCGTCGGCGAACGCGGCGAGCGGCGCGAACAAGCGTCCGACACCTTCGGGGTTCATGATGAACGGCCCCATGTGATCTTTAGGAGCGGAGTCGGCTTTGAAATCGGGAACATCGTTGCCGACCCATTTCTTTTGCGCTTCGTTCCACCAGACTTGGCGGCGCGAGCCATCCCACGGATTTCCGGCGGTATCGCACGATGCGCGATTGTAGAGCACGCGGCGATTCATCGGCCACGACCATCCCCAATTCGCATGGATGCCGAGCCCCGATGGGTCGGCGGGATCGCGGCGCTGCATCAGCGGTCCGGCTTCGGTCCAGGAGCCGCAATAGATCCAGTTGGCGCTCGCGGTCGAGCCGTCGGCGCGCAGGAAAGAGAAGCCCGGCAATTGTTGTCCGGCTTTGATGACCTGTCCAGTGTTTTTGTCTTCGACATCGGCGAGCGCGCGGCCGTTCAATTCTTTCGCGACTTCAGAGAGCGATGGATTTTCGGGAACGGTGTAGTTCCAGGAGAGATTCAGAATCGGATCGGGGAAGGCACCGCCTTCTTTGCGATAGAGGTCGCGAACTTTGAGGAAGATGCGCGCGAGAATTTCCTGATCGAGCCGCGCGTCGCCGGGCGGCGGAACGGCGGCCCATTTCCATTGCAGCCAGCGAGCCGAGTTCACGAACGTTCCGTCTTTTTCGGCGAAGCCCGCGCCGGGCAGACGATAGACCTCGGTCTTGATCGTCTTCATTTCGTCGGCGGTGACGCCGGGCGATTTCCAGAATTCGCTGGTCTCGTCGGGGTAGATGTCGCAAACGACGAGCCACTCGGCTTTTTTCAGCGCGTCGATATTCTTCTGCGAATTCGGACCGATGGCGACGCTGTTCATGCCAAACGTCATCAGCCCTTTCATCTTGCCTTGATACATGTCGTCCCAGATGTGTGTCCAGGAATATTCGCGATCGACTTTGGGCAAGTAGTCGAAGGCCCAGCCGTTGTCTTTCTTGGCGGCGTCGCCGTACATCGACTTCATCAATGAGACGGCGAAGTTGGGTGTGTTCGACCAGTAGTTGTACGAATCCCAGTCTTTGGGCTTCGACGAGGTGGGCGTGATGCGCTTCATCCACGCGTCGAAATCTTTGTCGGCGGGCGTGGGGACCTTGAGATAGCCGGGAAGATTGTCGAAGATTCCGGCGATATCGGTGGCGCCCTGGATGTTCGAATGTCCGCGGAGCGCGTTGACACCTCCGCCGGCTCGTCCGACGTTGCCGAGCAGGAGTTGCAACATGGCGGCGGCTCGGATGATTTGCGAACCGAAGGTGTGCTGCGTCCAGCCGACGGCGTAAATGATGGTCGCGACTTGTTTGATATCGCCGTCTTTGCGGATCGAGGTGAAGAGGTCGGCGGCTTTGAGAAATTGATCTTTCGAGATGCCGGTGATGCGCTCGACCATCTCAGGCGTGTAGCGCGAATATTGCTGCTTCAGGAGTTGATACACGCAGCGCGGATGTTCAAACGTCGGATCGCTGGTGACGTTTGCGGGGAGCGGCGGCAGGGCAGGCGCCGGACCGCCGCCCGTCACGGGAACTGGAGCTTGGCCAAGATGCGCGGAGGATCCGCCGCCGGCCGAGGCGCCTTCGTAATTCCAGGTGGAGCGATCGTAACTGTGGGTGGCTGGATCGAAGCCTGAATACAGGCCATCTTCGGGGAGCTTGAAGCCTTCTTTCACCAGGAACGACGCGTTGGTGAAATTGACGAGGTACTCTTTCGCGATGCGGCCGTTCTCGAGCGCGTAGCGAATGATGCCCCCGAGCAGCGCGATGTCCGCGCCCGCGCGAATCTGCAGGAACATATCGGCGGTGGCGGCGGTGCGCGTGAAGCGCGGATCGATCACGATCATCTTCGCGTTGCGCTGGCGCTTGGCTTCAATCGCCCATTTGAATCCGCACGGGTGGTTTTCGGCTGGATTGCCGCCCATGATCAGCATCATGTCGGCATTCTTGATGTCGACCCAGCCGTTAGTCATCGCACCGCGTCCGAACGTTGGCCCCAAACTGGAGACCGTGGGTCCGTGTCAAACGCGGGCCTGATTTTCTACAAACGTCAGCCCGAAGCTGCGCATCGCTTTGACGACGAGGTAATTGAATTCGTTGGTATCGGTGCAGCCGCCGTTCCACGCCATGCCCTCGGTGCGATTGACGGTGCGGCCCTGCTGATCTTTCGTGATGAAGGTTTCGTCGCGGGTCTTTTTGATGTGGCGCGCGACTTCGTCGATCGCCTGATCCCAGCCGATGTCTTCCCAATGATCCGATCCGGCGCGACGGACTTGCGGCTTCATGAGGCGGCGATCGTTCAGGATGTCTTGATAAAGGGAGGAGCCTTTGGGGCAGAGCGTGCCTCGGTTGATGGGATGGTCGGGGTCGCCTTCGACGTGGACCACTTGCGCGGTGACGTTCTTGGCTTTGTCGCCGATGGTGTGGATGATGACTCCGCAGCTTACGGAGCAGTAGGGGCAGGTGGAGCGGGTTTCGGTGGTTCGCGCGATTTTCAATTCTCGGGATTGCGCGTAGGCTTTCTGAACGTTGAATCCTAGGGCGGAAACTGCGATGGCTCCGGTTTTTATAAATGCGCGCCGTGTGACGTTCACTTCGTGCCTCCGAGGTAAAGTTTAACGCTCGGGGGCGGGGGAGCGCTGGATTCGCGCGCTCCTTTACAGTCGCGCCTCCGGGTCGGGTTTGTGCACTTGCCGCTTACTGACGTTCGCGGTTCGGAACGACACGCACTTCGGTTGCCCGCTCACTGACGTTCGCGGCTCCGGGTGGGAATATGAGGAATGCGACTTTGCGTTGATGGCCGATTCATTTTCGCGGTGTGTTTGGTGCTCGTGCTTGTTGCCTGCAGCTCTCCGCGATCGAGCAACATTTTGGAAACCGATGGCAAGCCGGCGGACAGCAAGCCTTCAGGCGGCAAGACCGCCGGGCTTGCGGATTGGATTCCGATTTATCCCGGCGCGAAAGTGAGCGGCATTGAAACTCACAAGGCGGGTCCGGTGGAAACCTACACCGACTTCCGCATCGATGTTTCCGGAACGGATTGCGTCAAGATCACCGAGTGGTACGCGAACACATTGAAGACAGCCGGATTCGATGTGAACCAGACCGCAGGCTGGACGAACGGATCCTGCGACGCCATCTTGCGTAGCGATGGGCCAGGCAACCTTCGCGGCTTCTCAATGAACGGCGGCGGCGGAAAAGATTCGTTTTTCGCCATACGGACGGTGGTGCGCGAGCTGGAAGGCACCGCGCCTCAGACGGCCGCGAGCGTGCCTTCGTGGGTCCCGCGATATCCGGGTTCGACACCCGCGAATGTTGTGGTCGGGTCCGGCCATGGCAGCCGCGTCAATTTCAGCTTTCAGACCGGCGACGACGCGAAGCGCGTGATCGGTTGGTATCTAGAGCAACTGAAGAGCGCACAGTTCACGATCGTCTCGTCGACGGTTTTTGACGCGAACACGGGGCAGCTCACGGCGCAGAATTCGACTGGCCGGTCGATTTTGACCATCCGCATGGAAAGCGCAGGCGATAAACGAGTGGTGGCGATTGAAGCTCGCGAGGGTGTGGATTGAGCCGCTGAGCTTGCGATACTAGGCCCGATAGGAGCAACTATGATTCGCGCGCGTTGGATTCTTTGTGTTGCAGTGGTGGGTTTGTCGGTTGCGCAACGAACGGCGACTCAGCAGTATCCCGATAGTCTGCTGGCGGGGTTGCGCTGGCGCGAGGTCGGGCCGATGCGCGGCGGGCGAACGTACGGCGTCGCGGGACATGCGAGCCAGCCGGATACGTTCTACATGGGCTCGGTCGGCGGCGGCGTGTGGAAGACGGAGAACGCGGGGCGCACTTGGTTTCCGATTTCCGATTCGACTTCGAGTGGCGGCGGCATTCCGATCGGCTCGATCGGCGCGATTGCGGTGGCGCCTTCGAACGCGAACATCGTTTACGTCGGCACGGGCGAGCCGGATATTCGCAGCCAGAATTCGTACGGCATTGGAATGTTCAAGTCGACGGATGCGGGGAAGACGTGGACGCACATTGGGCTCGACAATACGCGGCAGATCGGGCGGGTGGCGGTGGATCCGGCGAATCCGAATCGTGTGTACGTGGCGGCGCTGGGAAATATCTATGGGCCGAGCGCGGATCGTGGATTGTATCGATCGCTCGACGGCGGCGCGACGTGGAAGAAGATTCTCAATAAGAGCGATAACCCCGAAAACGTAGGCGCGATCGATATCGCGATCGATCCGAAGAATGCTCGCGTGTTGTATGCGGCGCTGTGGGCGACTCGTCGTCCGCCGTGGTCGGTGTATGCGCCGACGAATTTGCCGGGCGGGGGATTGTACAAATCAGTGGACGGCGGCGATACGTGGAAACAGTTGACGGGTGGATTGCCGAACGATCAATTCGTGGGGAAGATCGGGATCGCAATTGCGCCGAGCAATCCGAACCGGCTATGGGCTGTTGTCGATCACTTAGGGCTCGGGTTCCCGGCGCCGCGTCCGTCGCGCGGTGCGAATGGCGAGCGGCCGGAGGAGCGTCCGGTCGGCAAGGGTGGCGTGTATGTTTCCGACGACGCGGGCGCGACGTGGCGATTGGTGAACGGCGAGAACCGGCTGTGGGGTCGCGGGTGGTATTTCAACGGCATCGCGGTGGATCCGGCGAATCCGGATCGCGCGTATGTGATCAACACGGCGACGTATGTGACGACGGACGGCGGTAAGACATTCACGCCGATCAAAGGTGCTCCGGGCGGCGACGATTATCACCAGATGTGGATTAATCCTCGCGATGGGAATCGGCTGGTGCTGAGTAGCGACCAGGGAACGGTGGTGAGCGTCGATGCGGGGAAAACCTGGAGCACCTGGTACAACCAGCCGACGGCGCAGATTTATCATGTGGCGGCGGACAATCGATTTCCGTATTGGTTGTACGGCGCGCAGCAGGATAGCGGTGGAGTGGGCGTGAGCACGTGGGCTCGCGAGGGTGTGCTGTCGTTTCGCAATTGGGAGCCGACATGTTTGGCGGGCGAGAGCGCGACCATGTTGCCGGACCCAAAGGACGGAAACATACTGTATGGCGTGGAAACCGGCGGCATGGGTCGTTGCGATCAGAATCTGAACGTGACGTTGTCCACCAGCGATTTGCCCGCGGCCGATCCAGCCGATCCGAATCGCAAAACATGGACGTTGCCGACTGTTTTTTCGCCCGTGGATGAAGCGTTGTACTACGCGAATCAATTCGTGATGCGCTCGCGCGATCGTGGGCGGACATGGGAGAAGATCAGTCCGGATCTGGCTCGAATGCAGCCGCCAGTGCCGGGGACGTTGGATGCGGTGACGGCGAAGGATATCGATCAGCCGATGACGGATCGGTTCGGCGTGGTGTATTCGCTGAGCCCGTCGCCATTGGAGAAGTCGCTGCTGTGGGCGGGGACGGATGACGGGTTGATTCATGTGACTCGCGATGACGGGAAGTCGTGGGCGAATGTGACTCCGGCGGCGATGACGCCGTGGAGCAAGGTGTCGCAGATCGAGGCGGGGCATTTCGATGCGGGCGTCGCATTTGCGTCGGTGGACCGACACCGGATCGCGGATATGCGGCCTTATATTTATCGGACTCGCGACGGCGGGAAGACGTGGCAGAACGTGGTGAGCGGGATTCCCGAGGGCGCGTATGTGAATTCGGTGAAGGAGGATCCGCAGACGAAGGGGCTTTTGTACGCCGCGACGGAATTGCGCGTTTATGTTTCGTTCAACGATGGCGATGCGTGGCAGCCGCTGCAAAATAATCTGCCGGTGACTTCGATTCGCGACATTGTGGTGCATGGCGACGATCTGGCCATCGCGACGCATGGTCGCGGGTTTTGGGTGATGGATCAGATGAGCGCGCTGCGGCAGATCGCGGCGCAGGGTTCGCAGATCGTGGGGGCGAGCGCGTACTTGTTCAAGCCGGGCGATGCGATGGCGATTCGACAGGGCAGCATGAACGGCACGCCGCTGCCGCATGAGGAGCCGCAGATGGAGAATCCTCCGGCGGGTGTGGTCGCGTATTACTGGTTGAAGTCGGCGGCGCGGGGCTCGGTGAAGCTCGAGTTGGTGGATGCGTCGGGGGCGGCGCGCGTGTGCGCCGCGAGCGATACTCCGGTACGTCCGCCGGATACGGAGACGATCAATGTGGTGGCGGATTGGGTGCAGCCGGCGCGGCCTCCCTCGGCGGCGGCGGGGATGCACCGGTTCGCTCTGAATGTCGCGGCGGGGCGCGGCGCGTTTGGCGGTGGTGGTCGGGGCCCGGCGGCGCCTGTTGTTCGCGATGCTTGCACGGGCGCGGTTGCGGCGGAGGGGCGCGGTCGAGGAGGTCGCGGCGGCGGTGCGGGTGGATTGCAGCCGGGGTCGTACACGGTTCGGATGACGGTGGATGGGCAGACGTATAGTCAGCCGGTGGCGATCAAGCCGGATCCTCGGTGAGATGATGACTGTTATGTCGCTTATTCAGACCGACCTCGATCACCTGATTCATCCGCTGCACGATCATAGCGAGCCCGTGATTTATACGCGCGGGTGCGGCGCGAAGATTTATGACATCGAGGGGCGCGAGTTTCTCGATGGATTGTCGGCGTTGTGGAACGTGAACGTCGGGCATGGGCGCACGGTGCTGGCGGATGCCGCGGCCGAGCAGATGCGGGAGATGGCGTATTTTTCGGGATACGCGGGCGCGTCGAACGTGGCGGCGATCACGCTGGCGGAGCGGCTGACGAAGATCGCGGGGATGCAGGCGGTGTTCTTCACGTGCGGCGGCGCGGAGGCGAATGAGTCGTCATTCAAGACGGCACGGTTTTATTGGAAGGCGATGGGCAAGCCCGACAAGGTGAAGATCATCGCGCGCGGCGAAGCGTATCACGGCGTCACGCTGCAGGCGATGAGCGCGACCAAGATGGGCAACTACTGGAAGATGTTCGAGCCTCGCGTGCCGGGGTTCGTGCATGTGCAGACGTGTTACCCGTATCGATTCCAAGGCGGGCGGCCGGGTGAGTCGGTGGGCCGCTCGGCGGCTCGCGAGTTGGAGGAGGCGATTCTGCGCGAGGGTCCTGATACGGTCGCGGCGTTTATCGGCGAGCCGATTCACGGCGCCGGGGGCGTGATTTATCCGACGGACGATTACTGGCCTCTGGTGCGCGAGATTTGCGATCGCCACAATGTGCTGCTGATCGCGGACGAGATCATCACGGGGTTCGGGCGAACGGGCAAGTGGTTCGGGATGCAGCACTGGAATGTGAAGCCCGACCTCATTTCGTTCGCGAAAGGTGTGACGTCGGGGTACTTGCCGCTGGGCGGAATGATGGTGAGTTCGGCGATCAAGCAGGCGATGGATTCGGTGGGGCCGGGGGATCGGTGGATGCACGCGTACACATATTCGGCGCATCCGACGTGTTGCGCGGTGGGGTTGAAGAATCTCGACATCATCGAGAACGAGAATCTGTGCGCGAATTCGGAGCGCATGGGGGCCCGGCTGCATGCGGGGTTGAAGGCTGCGTTTGGCGATCATTCGCACGTCGGCGATATTCGCGGCGGCAAGGGATTGATCGCGGCGGTGGAGTTCGTGGAGGATCGCGGGACTCAGAAGAATTTCGCGGCGGATCGGAAGATCGCACCGCGATTGTCGGCGGAGATGATGAAGCGCGGGGTGGTGACTCGGACTCGCGGCGCGGGTGGCGCGCATCCGTCGATCGGCGATTCGTTGTATTTCGCGCCGCCGCTGATTGTGACCGAGGCGGAGGTCGATCAGTTGGTGAGCGTCGCGGTCGACGCGGTTGCGGCTGTTTTCGCTTAGCGCGGCGTTCGCGGGCGCGGCGGCGGCGCCATTTCCGGCGTGATGAAGCCCGGGTTCGTCTTCTTCGAGAGCAGGCTGAAGAACTGGAAAACTTTTTCCATGTGGTCGGCTCCGCGGCGAATCCAAAATTCGTGATCCATACCGGGAAATTCGAGATAGACGTGCGGCGCGCCCACCGATTGCAGCGCGAGCACGCTGCGTCGCGAGGTGACGGCGGCCACGATCGAATCCTTGTCGCCGTGCATGATCAGCATCGGCAGCGCTTTGTATTTCTCGGCGGCTGCGGCGTCGGCGATGCCGCCCGCACCTGAGATCGGCGCGAGTCCTGCCCAGATGTCGTTGTACTTCCCGCCGAGATAATACGTGCCGGCGCCGCCGAGCGAGTGGCCCATCAGGAAGATGCGATCGTTATCGATGGTGAATTTCTCGCGGATCAGTTTGAGCGCGGTGATGGCGTCGAGTTCGGAGAGTTCGCTGGCGGAGTATTTCACATCGGTGCCGGGTTTCACTTGCGCGGTCTCGACGGGAGTCCCCGTGCGGCCACCCCAACCGGCTTGCAAATTGAATCCCGTGGGCGCGAGGACGATGAAGCCGAACTTCTCGGCGAAGTCGGTGGTTCCGTCGAAGAGGATTTGTTGCAGCGGCGTAATGTTGAGGCCGTGGAGATCGACCACCAGCGGCGTGGGTTTTCCGGGCGCGTAACTGGTGGGGATGAAGAGCGTGTACGCCATGTCGGCGTTGGCTTCAGCGAATCGATACGAGCATTCCCAGATACGCGATTGCGATGCGGTCAGTGTGGGTTGCGCGGATCGAGGGATGCCTTGGAAACCTTTCGAGATGTCCGGTGCGGGCGTGCCGGGGATCGGTGTGCCATCGTGATTGATGTTCGGGGTGCCAGCGCTCCCGTCGGCGTGGGCTTGCGTGAGTTGCGTGCAGGTGAGTCCCGCGGGGAGCTTTGGTTGTGCGACGAGTGCGGTCGCCGTCAGGATCAGTGCGATTGCAGAAGTCTGCATCGTGCAATCTTATCCTGAACACGAGGTGCCACCTGGAGTAACCTAGTCTACTAATGCATGTAAGGGCTTACATTGTTCTTGCCGCCTGCGGGTTGGTCGGCTACGCGCAGAATCAACAGGAACCGGGAAAGTCGATCGGCACCGTAACGACGCGGGGCAACGTGATCGTGCTGACGTTGAATGAAGGCGCGCTCGGCAAAGCGAACATGTTCGATCTTGCGGGACGAACGCTGCGATTCAAGAAGGAAGCCGGCGGATATCGTGCTGAGAATCTTCCGCTCGCTTGGGAGGCGGAGTTCGGTGCTGAGATGACCAACGCGCAGGCATCGCTGCGCGGATTCAAGTTTCCGTTCTCTGGCAAGAATTGGGATGCGATGTCGGTGGGCGTGACCGGCTCCATTCGATTCGGCGAAGAGCGGGCTGGCGGTGAGGGCGGCGGCCGGGGCGGCGGAGTCTCGATCGCTCGATTCGACGCGTTGGGAGAAGCGGGCCGAACTCTGCTGAATCGCGATGCGGCGTTGTGCGTGTTCTTCAAGCCTCGGATGTCGGGGAAGCGTTTCTTCAAGCAACTCGCCGATCGCGCCGTGATCACGTGGGACATCACCGAGCCCTACGGTGGCATTCAGGATTTCACGTGGGTGCCGACGGTGAATCGATTCCAAGCGGTGCTGCGCGCGGATGGTTCGATCGACATGTCATACCAACAGGTGGCGGCTCGCGATGCGATCGTCGGCGTGTACCCGCTGTTGCAGGGCGACGAAGAGAAAGCGCTCGCGTCGATCGCAGGCACGGGCGCGATTTCGAAGGTGAACGTGAGTGCGGTCGACGGCGTGATGCTGAAGGTCGCGATGGAGATGCGCGAGGCGAAAGCAGACACGCGCATCGCGGTGAAGCTGGGGTCGCATGTATGGAGCGTTCGACGAAGCGGCCGCGGCGGCGGCAATCAGCAGCGTGTCGAATTCAAGGGCAACACGATCACGGTGACAGGCACGCTCCCCGCAGAATTCAACGCGTCGAGCGAATTCCCGATCGCCGTCGATGTGGACGGCGTTGCCGCGATCGCATCGCAATCGGTGAAACGCGACGGAATCCGCAGTCCTGAAGTTCACCTTTCTTCAGTCAAGGCGACTGACGGACCGTTCACAGCGATCTACGAATCGTTCCACTACTACAACCTTCCGAATGCGCGCGATCTGACGTGCAGCGTGATAAAGGCGCTCGGCGACAAGTACGATTTCCTCGCATACTATTCCGATTTCCGCATCGACAATCAGGAAGCGGGCACGCCGAGCAACGGGCCTCGTGGATCGAGCGACGGATCGAACGTGACGGGCATCAACGCGCCGAAACGAGGGTCGGAAAATTTCTGCAGCGCGGGACGATTTCAATGGCAGTTCATTCAGCCGGTCTATGTCGGATCGAATCAGATGCAGAAGGGACCGCCCGCGAATGCACCGGATCCGCCGGGAATTTCGCGCAACGTCGCCGGGTACCTGAAGCAGATCGGAGAGATGTCGCCCGACGGAAAAATGCCCGACTATAACTACGCAATGTCGCAGATCGCGCATGAGATGGGACATCGCTGGGGCGGATTCGTGTCGGCGAAGGTCGGCGAGGAGCGAATTCAGCTCGGGCCGACGCATTGGACTCGCGGGTTGCAAGCGCCGGTGCCGTTCCCGTTTCAGCGGCCGACTGAAGCGTCGGCGATGGGCGGCGGCGTGTGGCAGGACAATTTCGACGGCACGTTCACGCAGCTCGACGACGATTACTACGTTCCGGCGACGGGTTGGTCGTATCTCGATTTGTATCTGATGGGATTGATCACTGCCGCCGAGGTCCCGGATTTCTTCATCCTGCGCAACCTGGTTCCGGCGGGCCGCGACGCGAACGGCAATTCGAAATTCAAAGCGGATCGCGTGAAGGTTACGATTCAAGATGTGATCGCCGCCGAGGGACCGCGCACGCCGACCGTCGATAAATCGCAGCGCGCGTTCAACACGGGCATGGTCGCGGTGGTGCTGCATGGCACCAAGCCGAGCGCGGAGCTGATCCGGCGCATCAACGATATCGCTCCGCGATGGATCGATTATTGGAGCGTGACGACGGGCCGGCGGTCCACGATGTCGACGAACGCGAAATAGAATATGAAACTCTTCTTGCTTGCCAGCCTGAGCGTGACGGGATTCGCGCAATTCATTCCCGATAAGCCCGTGGTGATTCATCCCGCGGTGAACAGCGTACCGGTGCGCGAAGGATCGCTGATCGGACCGGGCGAAGGCCTCGGCGCAACGATCGCGAAGGAACGCCCGCCGCGCGCGCAAGGCCGAGTGCGTCCGCCGGCTCCGATTCCTCCGCCGCCGAAGCCGCCTGAAATTCCAGCGGCAGCGAAGGCGATCGAGCAGACGAAGCAAGGCTCGCGGCCCGCGCCCGCGGTGATCGAGAGTTTCGACGGCTTGGGATATTCGGGCGAAGGCACGCGCGGTGGAATCGACATCAGTCTGGCGGTCGGTCCGGAACACGTGTTCCAGATTCTCGACGGCAACATGGCGGTGTTCACGAAGAAGGGCAAGTTGTTGTTCGGTCCGGTGCCGAACACGACGGTGTTCCAAGGATTCGGCACACGCTGCAGTGCGACGAACAATTCAGATTCCGTGGTTCGCTACGATCAGCTCGCGAAACGATGGTTGATCGTGGTGCCGGTGTTTCAGGCTCCGTACGCGATGTGTTACGCGGTGAGCGAAACCGCGGATCCGCTGGGGAAATATTATCGCTACGAATTTCAACGTCCGCTGTTTCCGGATTATCCGCGACCCGCGGTGTGGCCCGACGGATATTACAGCCCGACTAGCACGAGTGACGATCCAATTCCGAATGTGGTGACGCAGAAGCACGCGTGCGTCGCGGATCGCGAACGCATGCTGAAGGGCGAGCCCGCGACGGAACAGTGCGTGGTGATCGAAGGCGCGGTCTTCATGCTGAATTCCGACGTGACCGGAACGAAGCCGCCGCCGAAGGGCTCGCCGAACATCATGTTGTCGACCGGCGGCACACAGTTGCTGAAGCATCTGGAAGACGACGGAATTTATTTCTACAAGATTCATGTCGATTGGTCGGACGCGGCGAAGACCACGGTGTCGAAGCCGCAGAAGATTGCGGTGGCTCCGTATCATTACTTGTGCGACGGGCAGTTGAGCAGTTGCGTGCCGCAGCCGGGCACGGAGCGCCGGCTGGATTCGCAGGGCGACAAGCTGATGCAAGGTTTGATGTACCGCAATTTCGGAGATCACGAAGCGCTGGTGGTGGATCATTCGATCGCGACGTCGGCGAACGCTGGCGGCGTGCGCTGGTACGAATTTCGATTGAACGCGCAGCGCGATCCGGTGCTGTATCAGCAGGGCACGCTCGCGATGGATTCGTCGTATCGATGGCTGGGCAGCGTCGCGATGGATCGCAAGGGCGATATCGCGATGGGATATTCGTTCGGCAGCGCGGCGAATCCTGCAGGTCAGCGCCTGGCGTCGCGGCTCGCGAAAGATCCGAAGGGTCAGATGGGATTTCACGAAACGACGCTTGTGGAAGGCAAAGGCTCGCAAGGCCCGAGCCTGCGGTGGGAAGATTACACGAACATCGCGCTCGATCCGGTGGACGATTGCACGTTCTGGTTCACGGGCAGTTACGTCAAGGCAGACGCGCCATCATCGACGACTCGCATCGGGTCGATGGTATTGCCGGGCTGCAAATAATTAGCGAGGCAGGTCCGTGCGCACGATGCGCACGCCGAACACCGCGGGCGTCGGCCTTCCGTTGTTACTTTCGAATCGCACCGTGATTTTCGTCTTATTCACGATTACGTCGGGCGACAGCGGATATTCGACATCGAAGAATTTGACTTCCTGCTCCGGACTGCGCCGCGGGCCGACCTGTTCGCCGATCTTCTTGCCGTCGATCAGCACATCGCACGCGTTCGGCGATCGATTTTCATTGGTGTAGGTGACGATCAGCGCCATCGGATGCATCGGCTCCACGGGAAGATCGTAGGAGAACCACTTGGTCGCGCTGCGGCCGTTCCGGCCTTCGACGCGCGCGGGCGCGCTGCCTTCGCCTTGCTGATTGGTATCGCGCTCGGCTTGCATCTGTCCGGGCTGCGCGAACCCGATGGTTGCGGCTTCCAGCTTCTTCTGCTTTTCATCTTGCAGGCGAAATTCCGATTCGCGCTTCGACCATTCGACTGGCTTTCCAGCACAGTGGGATCCGAAGCTTGGAATTCACGTGACTTGAAGTCGCGGC
>JADMIO011475722.1_pt1 | contig 116166 bp, 93 predicted proteins | sample 8958161 | NCBI WGS metagenome assembly JADMIO01 (sample SAMN16585339, study PRJNA669376) | soil metagenome | isolation source: Crop rotation soil | place: USA: Cullars Rotation, Alabama | collected 2011 | reverse complement strand
CCGCGACAACTTGTCCACGTGGAATTCTAAGCTTAGGATCCCAATGTGCTGGAAAGAAGCTTCACGGACTCGAGCGGCCCCGGAGATAATTGGAGCGCCACGGTGAGCTACGACAATGGTCCGACGCTGGCAGTACCTCTCAATCCCGACAAGACGTTCCTGCTGCAACACTCGTTCAGTGGGGTCGCAGCACACACGGTCACCATAAGGGTTACTGACCGTTTCGGGCAAAGCGACACACGGACATTTGCGGTGAACGTCCTCGACGTGGCACCCTCCGTTGCAGGAACGCAAATCAACGACGGGGGCTCGCAACGCTCGCGACTGGGCAACGTCGCGATTCAGTTCAGCAAGAACGTAGGACCCAGCTTGAGCCTGGCCGACATCCAACTTCGCAATCTCACCACAGGAACAGATGTGCCGGCGAGCCAGCTCGCGTTCTCGTTCGATGCGGTTCAGAATGTGCTCAAGGTGACGGTCCGCAACGGGGTAGTCCTGAACGCAGGGAATTATCGATTGACCCTGCTGGCTCAGGGGATCACGGACGCGGCGGGCCAGGCGTTGCCTGCAAACGTGACCATCAACTTCTACATCCTGCCGGGCGACACCAACAACGACCGAGTAGTCAACGATGTCGATTTGTTGCAAGCGTGGCGAAATGCGAGATATCCATCTCCGCAACCCGACTTGAACGGCGACCTGAACGGCGATGGGCAAGTGAACTTTGCCGATCTGAGTTTGGTCCAAAGCAACTACCTCGCAACGTTGCCACGAATTTCGGGCGCGGCGGCGCCACTCGGCTCGGAGGCTTTAACTGTGCCTGTGCCAACCATGATCCGGGAACTTCCAACCATGCTCGATATACCATTACCTGGTCCTACGCAGTTGCGGGTCGAGGCACCACAAATTGCGAGCCCCAGCGTAAAAACGTCCGCGGCAATCGAAGCACAGCCGGTGGTTGCAGAACAGAAAGAGACTGAGGCCAGCTTCACCGATCAGCAGGCGCCTGCTCGCGCCGCAACCCTCCCGCCAGAAGGAGCTTCCCTGGTTTCAGAGAAGGCCCCTGCCCTTTCTATTCAGAAGCTGCAAATGGCGTCACCCGTGGTTGACCTGCCGACACGCCCGGTTCCGCAATGGTGGAATGATTCGCAAACTCTCCGCTGGGAAGAATTCGATTCATCTATTTCTGCCGCCGAGTCCGACAGGTTCTCGCACCATCGTCCGCGACGGGCTCTGCGCACTGTCGCTAATCCTCTGAATGCGGGAGGACCCCTGATTCGTCCAACGAATCGGTGATGAAGGGGCTTTATCTGATCTTGTTGCTCTCGCCGGGGTTGCTGGCAAGAGATCTTACTACCCTGGACGGCAGAAACTTCAGCGATTGCACGGTAAGCCGGGTGTTGCCGGATGGAATCTGTGTCCTTTTCTCAGGTGGCGGGGCCCGCCTTTATTTCACCAATCTCACCGAAGCGGTCCGGACCGAGTTTGGTTATGATCCACGGCAGGCCGCGGAGTTTGCGAAGGCCGAATCGGTTCGCGAGGAGCGGGAACGAAAGATCATCGAAACACAGAGATTGCAATTGCTAGCGCAACAGCGGGCGTGGGCAACGAACTCTCTTCACCGTGCGACAAACACATCGAATCGCACTCCGTTTGCCGCGTATGGTGGACCCTCAGGCGGTGGCGGTCTCGCCGGGGGATATAACAACGGTTTCGGGAATCAATCCGGCAATGGCAGAACCGGAGCCGAGTACGTGGGGGTTCGCATGGTTTGGCCAGGAGGTGGAGTGCGCGGAATCGTCGCTGCCCCCGTGCAACCCAGGCCGTGGAGCACCAATTCGCCCTGAGCGAGGCATCAGCAGAAACTTGCGCCACCTCGGAACTTCCCATAAAACACGGCGAATGTCTCGAACCGCCACGCGCGCAGGAGCCCGGAACACGACTGCGTTCGATCTGAAGGGATACCTGGATCGTCGCACAGAATCGGTAAACCGTGCCCTCGACAAGTTTCTTCCAGCCGAAAAGACGAAGCCGACGACCATTCACAAGGCGATGCGCTACTCGTTGTTCGCTGGAGGCAAACGAATGCGACCGGCGCTTTGCCTGGCTGCGGCCGAAGCGTGCGGGGGACGCGAAGGGGCTGCCATGCCGCTGGCTTGCGCGGTTGAGTGCATTCATACGTATTCGCTGGTCCACGACGACCTGCCGGCGATGGACAACGATGATTATCGGCGCGGCAAACTCACGAATCACAAGGTCTTTGGTGAAGGGATTGCGATTCTGGCAGGAGATAGCCTGCTGACGCAGGCTTTTGAGATTGCCGCGCAATGCGAGGGTTGGCCTCGTTATTCTCATCGGCAGATCGTGCTCGAACTGGCCAGAGCCTCCGGATCACTTCAGCTGATTGCCGGCCAGGTGGCAGATCTCGAAGGAGAACGCAAAAAGCTTTCGGCTGCAGAATTGCGCTATATTCACGAACGAAAAACCTCCGCTTTGCTTTGCTGTTCTGTTCGGCTGGGAGGAATGAGTGCCAACTGCAGCAACGCCGAACTTTTGGCGCTGACAAAGTTTGGCTACAACGTCGGCCTCGCCTTCCAGATCATTGATGACATCCTGGACGTGACGCAAACGAGTGAGCAACTGGGGAAGACCGCGGGCAAGGATTCAGCGGCGCAGAAGGCGACCTACCCCTCGATCGTGGGCCTCGAGAAATCACGAGGGATCGCCCGGCAACTCACCGAGCGGGCGTTTGGAGCGCTGAAAACCTTTCGAGGCAAAGCTCAGGCCCTGGAAGCCCTGGCGACACATTTGCTTCATCGCGACCGTTAGACCGATTCAATTCTCCGGCTTAAATTCAAACGGCTTGGACCAATGACTCCAACGGCCCGTTACGTCCTTCACTCGGGTGCGAACACGATAAGTCTCGCCTTTGGCAATAGGAATCTTTGGGAAGGCAAACGACGTTTCCCGGTTCGGCAATTCCGGGCTCTGCCAAAGGGGAACAATTTCGTAACGATTGGCGGAATGGAATCCGGAGGAACGAGTGGCGGCAGTGACATTTGCAATTCGCCATTGGACGGCGGCGAATGCGTTTGTTCCCGCGAACGGGGAGGTGTTGAAAGTTAAGCGGGAGAATTTTGGATCGCCCGCATAGGTGATCGCAGGAGTTGGAGGCACCGCAGGATCTTTGAGGAGAATGGTATCAATCCAGGTGGACCGTTTCCGGATGAAGACTTTCATCAGTTGGACCATTCCAGCAAAGTCGTGGGTGGGCGATACGCGGTAGAACTGGCCCTGGCCGGCGTTGCCCGATTTAGCCATGACCGGATGATAATCCCACCGCATGCGATCGGCGGCGACGATTGAGTTCTCCACCGGTTCCCCGTGAGTGAGCAGGAAGGCATATTCATCAATCAACCGGCCGACCTGGTTTGTATTCAGGAGAAGATCGCGCAACTCGCGCAGTCGGTTTTGATATTCGAGCTGGAGGGCCGGGCGAGAGAGGACGCGAGAGCGAAACGGCTCATCTCCGCTGCCGTACATATTGTTGGCCCAGGTGAGATCCAGGTCCCAGGGATGTACGGACCAGCGGCCAGAATCCGGGTTCAGAAAGTAGAAGTAGTTTTTACCTTCTCCCACATCGTAGTGATGGATCGCTTCGATGATAGCCCGATAGGAGTAGTAACGCGGCAGATCGAGATGCGCATTCCACCATGCATCGGAAAGACGGCTTCCGTTAAATGCATTCAGAAATTGATTCAGATCGCTCTTGTTGGTAATCGCAGTGGAACCTGCATTTTTAAGCTCGCCCGTCCCGCCTTCCATCTTGAAAAGGTTTCCGTTCGGTAAATGGTGCTCCTTCAGGAACCGGCCTCCCATTTCCTCCACCGCGAGGTAGACGCCCCAGAAATCGCCAGCGTACTGGTTGCCGGGATCGCTCTCCTTTTCCTCATCAATGATACGGAAATGAATCCAGTGCGTGTGCGGCGCCTCCACGCCCGCGAGATTAAAAAGTTTGAAACCGACGGCCTCGAACATACCCTCCTCGCCACGATGCCCAAACTGGCCCTGTTGAATACAGGCGCCCAGATTGAGCTTGGACCAGGGGACTTCATATGGCTGTCCGAAGTTATCGCGTGCTGCAAAGTCCTGGCCTTTGTTGAATTCGAACTTCCACATGTTCTTGCCCATGGCATATCGCCAGGTACCGCCCCGGGATCGGAAATGGACATGATCGTAGACTTTTCCTTCATACACGATCGTGCCCGACCATTTGTAATCCTTGCCCCGGTACTCCTCCCCCCAGGTGGACGCTTCCACCGAGCTTTTCTTGCTGATCAGGTTGTAGACAGGAAGATGTTGGAGGATCTGCGGAGTGAACTCCCGGATGCGAGCCCGCTCGGGATCTGCAGATCCCGGTTCGATAGCACCATGCCAGGCGGGGATGCCATCATAGACGAAGTAAGCAAAATTTGGCCGTGAGTTGGTCGCACTCGGAAATTCTGTAATCTGACCATCGGCTTCAGTAATCTGGAACCTGTAACGAACAAGGCGGCGATGCTTTTGGATTTCCCCTGGTACGCCCCCCTTCCAGTCCCCAGCCGAAAATATCATAGGAATTGTTTTCCAGTTGGTGCGAAAGGCTTTCTCCTTTAGCTCAATGTATCTGCCCGGATCGACCATCTGCAACTGGAGGTCCACCTGAGAAACCGGAACGGCAGGGGTGAGAGTTATCTGGACTGTCTGACCGGACACTGGTTGGTCAGGAAAATTTGCCACCCGGAGCGATGGAACTGCTCCGGCTACGTTTCCGGCAACCCACACGCATGCGAGCTTGAGCAGGAAGCGCGGCAGGACTGAGCCCAGGGTGTTCACGAGACATTATTTGCCGGAGGCGTGTATGGGCTGGTCCTTAAGGCCCTCAACGTAGGCAACCAGGTCAGCAAACTCCTGCAGGGAAAGCCCGACCTGAAGTCCTTCCGGCATCAAGGACAATTCATTCTGCTTGCGAGACTCAATTTGCTTTTTGGCGATCACATGTTTCCGGCCTTCGGTATCCACCAGGGTGAGTTCGTCGCTGGTTTCGCCCCGCGCAATACCACTTTGTGATTCACCATCTTTAGTGAATACGGTCGTTTGTTGATAACCGTCGAGAATGATTTTGGAAGGGTAAAGGATGTGCTCGACAATTTGGGCGCGATTGTATTTGGCGCCCACGCTGTTCAGGTCGGGCCCCACATCACCGCCCTGCCCTTCGGCCTTGTGACACTTGATGCAGGCCACCCCTTTGAGATCAGCAAAGACCACTTTGCCGCGTTTCGAATCGCCGCGATTTTTTGCGGCGTAATTTGCATACACCCCTGGATCGGTGGATCTGCCGACGGAAGTATTGGCGAAAAGAGGACCAAACTTAGCTTCATTGTTCTTTTCGTAAACCCTTTGCAGGGCAGCCAGCACAGACGATGACAATTTATTCTCACGAGCCCGCTGTTCCAGTTCAGGCAGTGCCTGCCTTTGGAGCGTCTGCAAGGCCTTTTTGCCCGCATCGCGCAGGGTGGAATTCTTATCGGTAATGCCATCGAGGTAAGCGTCGAGGGCCCGGATGTCCGGTCGAAGCGCGAGCGCGGAGATAGCTTCGGCGCGTGTCGAATCATCGCGCCACGCCGCAAGAAGCGGAGGTAACGCTTCTTTCTGCTTGGTCGCCCCGAGAGCCGCGACCACCTCCCGGCGCAACGGAGCGTCGGCGTTTGCGAGGAGATTGGAAAGGGCCGCGACCGTCATCGGATCGCCGATTTTCCCAAGAGCTGTAACGGCGGCCGATCGTAAGGACGCTTGTTCTTTCGCGGCGATTCCGGCGAGCGGGGCAATGGCTTCGGTTGCCCTGGCGTTGCCCAGCGTTTCGATCGCAGCCCGGCGAACCTCGATTTCTTGTTCGCTCAGCGCGAGTGCCAGGATCGGCGGACGCAGCTCTCGGGCACCAATCTTCTCGGCGGCTGAAATAGCTGCCCTCACCAATGGCTCTGGCTGCGCCGGGTCTTCCAGCAAAGATTGGATAAAGGCACCACTGGCAGCTATCTTCATCGCTCCAACGGCTTCAATAACGGCTTGCCGAAGACCGATTTCGTTCTCTGCCCGAAACATGGCGACGAGGGCAGGCAACGAATTGGTATCGCGAACCATCTGCGTGCCCTGAATAGCGGCGAGACGAACAACCGCCTCTGAATCGTGGAGAGCTTTCTGAATGCTTGCGATTATCACGGAGGTACCTTCCCAATCGATAACTTTCGCGGGGGAAGGTGATTTAACCGGCTGTGTTCCCCACCAATTACCGTTCCAGGGACGTGCCATCCGATGGAGCCCGGCCAGCACGCCCAAGGTCGCAGCACGCGCCTCGGCGGAAAATCTTCGATCGGCCACAAAATTGGCCAGGGCCTGAACATTGCCTTTGTCCCAGGTTTCACGCATCGCAAAAAGAGTGTTCTCCCGGATTCGTGTGGCCCCGCTTTCCAGGCCTCTGGCGATGAGAGCCCACGCATCCGAATTCTTCACTCCAATGTAGTGAAGGGCCGTGAATGCCGCATACCGGGCGAACAAATCGTCATCATCCAGAGCGGCGAGCAGGGCGGGGATGGCTGCAGGATCACCGATTTTGCCCAACGCAGTGGCTGCTTGAAACCGGACGGATCGATCGTCGTCTTTGAGACTGGCGGACAAAGCGGAAATTACCTGCGGGCCGCGGCCAGCCGCGAGTTGCCGGGCTGCCTGGCGTCGCACCATCGGATCGCGCACGCTGAGAGCCTGCGTAATTTCACCGCGCGCTTTCTGCCCCCGGTCAATGGCATCGAGAGCCCAGATGGCATGGGCCTGAGCGCGGGCGGAAAAGGGAGCATTGCTCAAAACGTCCCGCAATCTTGCAACGGACTGAGCCCCTCGTTTCGCGAGCATCCGCTGGGCAGTCAAACGAACCCTTTCGGATGAATGCTTCAGCCCCTCGATCAGTTCATCGGTCGAAACATTCGGGATCGGCTTTCCCAGGGCCGCCTGAACGTACCAACCTGGTTTGGGTGACGCCTGCGTTGCGCCCAGGTACGTGACCTTGAGGAACCGGCCGGCGAGTTGTTTGTTTTTCCAGCCGCCATAGTTCCAATCCGCGACATACAAGCTCATCCCATCCGCCGAGACATCGACCCCGACCGGCCGAAACTCATTGCCCCGAAGTTTCAAAAACACTTCTCGCGATACAATACGATAAGTCCCTCCCGATCGCTCCACCACGAAACGGGCCAATTCACCCTTTCCCCATTCGCTCATAAAGAGATTGCCGTGATATTCTTCGGGCAAAGCATCCTCGTTGTAAGCAATCGCACCAGTGGGAGAGCCGCCACCGTAATCCTTCATCATCCAAAGCGTGTATGGCCTTTGGGGCTTGTAGTCGTGCGGGTAACCGTACCAGCCGCGCTCAACCATGTGAGTGACCCGCGTCCACCAGCCGTTACCATCATCTGTGTTGTCATACGTAAACATCTCCATCTCATCGTTGATGGCGACGTCGAGATGATTGCGCGTCCCGGAAGAGTACACTTCCAATTGCGTACCATCCGGTCGGAAGCGGATAATGCCCCCGCCCTCCAGCTCCGCCTTGCTCCCGTCTTTGCCGACGGCGCCATGAATACCTTTGTCACCGGTGGCGAGGTAAAAATAGCCGTCCATGGCATAATGGAGGTTTGCGGGGATATGGTCGTTGAAACCCCCTTGCCACGGGCGCGGATTGGTTTGAAACAAATCAACCGGTTCCCGGCCGGTATCTCCATCGTCCCGAAAAACTGTCACCTTGGGGCAATGATGAACGTAGAGTTTGCCGTCCAAATAGGAGAGGCCAAAGACAGCGTACAAGTTGGTGGCAAAAACAGTGACTTTTCCGCTCGGATGGAAGCAGAGGATATAATCGGCGGGCTTGTCACTGGCCAATCCCATATCCATGGGGTCCTGGCCCACAAAGACCCGGCCATCAGGAGCGACACAAACGGCGGAGGGATGGATCAATTGAGGAACTTCCGCGATTAATTCCACTTTCCAATTCGACGGACAGACCGGAAGACCCTCAGCCCCGAGGGCAGGATTCAGGAAAAAGACCAGGGTCAAAGTAGTGCAAAATAAACGGCGCATAATCGATGTCGACAATATATCAAACTTGTTCAGGCTCTATGGACGAGCCAAACGCGCTGTTTATTGCACGGTTTTGGACATAGAAAAGGGCCCGGAAAGGCGATTCCTTTGATTTTTTCCCGCCATGCCATTCGCGGACGTCTCGAAAAATAGTTGCCTGCGGCTGCAGAGTCTGGTTCACATCTCATTCGATGGTATTTGTACTATGAAAACTCTTCTTATCATCGTCCTGACGGCGATCCTGGCAGCAGTGGGAAGTTCCGCCGAGTTGCGCATCGGCACCCTCGATTTACAACGGGCCCTGGCAGACTACTACAAGACAGAGGAGGCAGCCCGGCAGCTCCGGCTGCGCGATGTTTCATATTCAAAGGAACTCGAACCACTTCGGATCGAAGGCACGAAATTGGAACGTGAAACCCGGGAACTTGGATTGCTCGCCCAGGATAACGCCCTGAGCAGCACCGCACGTGAAGAAAAGAAGAAGCTTTTCGAGCAGAAACAAATCGACTTGAGCGAACTGCGTGTTCGTTATGACGACTTACAGGCAAAACGACAGGCAGAGCTGCAGAAGTTTTCCCTCCAAACTCGAAAGCAGATTGTCGATGAAGTGCTCAAGGTCACCAGACGGATCGGTGAAAGCGACGGTTTCAACCTGATCTTAAATGCAAACAAGACGGAGCCCGTAACGGGTGAAGTCCTCTTTACCAGAAATGTGGATGACATTACCGATCGCGTGCTGGCAGCCTTGAATGCCGGGCGGCCTGCCGGAACCAGTGATGCCTCGTCCAAAGATTCAAAAAAGTAGCTGTTTCGCCACGACTTCGCCTGGCGAGTCCGGGCGTCAGAAGCGCAGTGCCGCATCGTTTTCGTTTTGAAGATTTCCATCATTGTTCCGGCGTTCAACGAGGAGAAGCTCTTGCCATCCACGTTGGCGAGCATCAAAACTGCGTCCGTCAGTTTCACCTCCATCACCTGGGAAGTTGAGCTTATCGTCTGTGATAACAACTCTACGGATCGAACGGCTGAACTCGCAGCCGCTGCGGGAGCATCGGTAGTTTTCGAGCCAGTCAATCAAATCGGGCGGGCACGCAATCGCGGTGCCTCTGCCGCCACCGGGGCCTGGCTGATTTTCGTGGATGCGGATTCGCATCCCAGCGCCGAATTGTTCGCAGAGGTGGCGCACGCGATTCAATCAGGATGTTTCCTGGCCGGAGGGTGCACGGTCAAACTGGAGGGACCTTATCCCGTGGCAAAATTGATCACCGCTGCGTGGAACGTCTTGAGCCGAATACGAAAATGGGCGGCCGGCTCTTTTATCTTTTGCGACCGGTTCGCTTTTCAAAAAATCGGCGGGTTCAATAACGAACTATTTGTCAGCGAGGAAATTGACCTGTTTAAGCGCTTCCACGGGCTGGCGAAGCAGGCGAAGAAGCGCATCGTGATTCTGCACCACCATCCACTGCTCACCTCCGCCCGCAAGATGCATCTTTATTCCAAACGAGAACATCTCCGTTTTCTGGTGCGCACTATCCTGCAAACCGGAAAATCGATTCGCAAACGCGAAGAGTGTTTTACGTGGTATGACGGGCGCCGCTAAGGCGTTCATCAGGCAAACCGTGTTACGGCCTTGCGAATCACATCGCTCGAGAATGGTTTGCGGATCAGGAATTCCGCCTGCGGGACGGTTGGAAGAGGCCGATGTCCGGAAATGATGACTATTTTTTGTCGAGGATTGGTTCGCCGCAGTTGGACCAGGAGCTGATCGGCGGTCATATCGGGAAGGTAGAAATCGAGGAAAATAAGATCAAAGTCACAAGTTCGACAGAGCTCCAGCGCTGCTCCGGCAGTGGCAGCGATTTCCACCTCATGTCCGTCCAGGCGCAGCAATTGTGCGATGGCATCGGAGATTACCGCCTCATCATCTACCACCAGGACGCGTTTGGACCCTGCTTGACCCACACCTAGGTATCGGCACGAGAAGGCGTGACTTGAACGGGTTTGTAGGAACGAAACGGCCGACGCATCCGGAAAACACTGCTGTTTCACTTTAGGCCTTGACAGTTTTTGCGAGTCCGCAGGGGGTGCCAATTTGCTCTGGCAATCGGGATTTTTGACGGTTACGGCCTGCCTGAAGCCACGGAAAGATTAAGTGCTTGCTGCCCGGTGGTTCCTGCGTTTTATTCTCTGTCGCCAGGGCCCATGGAATGCGGACTTACGAACCCCGCCAGGGCCGGAAGGCAGCAACGGTAGTTTGCTTCGCATCCGCCGTGGTCACCCTGGTTTTAATTTCTGAACGCCAGATCCGGCGCTCCTGTCGCCTGTGTATCCGCCGATCGCGTTCCGAGCATGGTGTAAAACTGGCATGTCTTATCAAGTCATAGCGCGAAAGTATCGGCCGCAACGTTTTGCTGATGTTGTCGGCCAGGAACATGTTACCCAAACTTTAGCCAATGCGATTCAGCAGAACAGGATCGCGCATGCCTTTCTATTCTGCGGTCCGCGCGGGACCGGCAAAACCACCATCGCGCGGATTTTCGCCAAATGCCTCAATTGCACCGGTGGACCGAAAGTGGAGTTCGATGATTCCGATCCGCGCTGCCAGGAAATCACTGAGGGCCGCTCGCTGGATGTGCTGGAGATTGATGGCGCCAGCAACCGGGGAATTGATGAGATTCGCGAATTGCGCGAAACCGCCAAGTACGCCCCTTCGAGTTCCCGCTTCAAGATTTATATCATCGACGAGGTTCACATGCTCACGAAGGAAGCGTTCAACGCGCTTCTCAAAACCCTCGAAGAGCCGCCGGCACACGTCAAATTCATGTTTGCCACCACGGAGCCGGAGAAAGTCCTGCCCACGATTCTATCGCGTTGCCAGCGTTTCGATCTTCGCCGAATTCCAGTCGCTTTGATCGTCCAGCACCTGGGTGATATCGCCCGACTCGAAAAGGTCGAGATCGACGATGCGGCCCTTCACGCCATCGCCAGAGGGGCTGACGGAGGCATGCGCGACGCTGAATCCGCCCTCGATCAACTGATTAGCTTTTGTGGAAGTAAGATCGTTGAAGAAGACGTGCTTTCGATGTTTGGTCTAACGGCACAAAGGCAGATTCTAGCGCTTTCAGGAGCGATACTCACCGGCGATCCCGAGCTGGCCCTGCGCGAACTGAATGATCTTACCCGGCATGGCAAAGATCTCAGCCGCCTGCTGGCGGACCTTTTATCGCACCTCCGGAACCTGCTTATCTTCCAGGTATCCAAAGGCGACCGCAAATTGCTGGAAGTGTCGGAAACGGAAGGCGCGCGCCTCGAGGAGGAAGCGGCTTTGGTCAGCACGGACACCCTGACCCGGGTGATGGACGTATTGACCGAATCCGAATCGCGTTTGCGAGAAGCGGCCTCCAAAAAGATTTTTATTGAGGTCGCTTTGCTCAAAGCGATTCAGGCACGAAACTCGATCAGCATCGACACCGTTATCGGCCATTTGCAGCAGATGCGAGCCGGTTCCCATCCGAGTCCAATACCTGCAACGACGCCGGTCCGCTCCGCCGCCGCGCCGCTGCCCGCACCCGACCGGGCCGCCCCCCCAATGTCGTCCCACGCGAAAACGTCCGAGCTGGCGCCGACTCCCGCTCCCGCAAACGCGGCCGGAGACTCTTCTTTGCTCGACGATCTCTGGGGAAAGTTGCTGGAAGCAGTAGGACGCGCCAGCGCCTTTACCCGGAGCTACTTGCTCGAAGCACATCCCGTCTCCTGTGTCCGAGATGTTCTAACGATCGGGTTCGATCCTGAGTTTGGGGACCAGATGGACCTGGTCAATAACTCGCGCACGCATGCGTTATTGCAGACCAAGTTGAAAGAACTGGGCCTCGCGAATGCACAGGTAAAGTTTATTAAAGCGGAGGCCCCCATGCCTCGGCGCTCGGTCCCGCCGGAACCGGTTTCGGAAGTGCCGGTAAGCGCGGCGCCTGTTCCCACCCCCAAAGCTGCGGCTCAGCCGATTGCCACGGCCCGCCGCGATCGCCCTGGCCCCGCATCCGTTAGCGCTGAAGAATTCAAGAACGACCCGCTCATCCAGAAAGCCCTGGAGATTTTTAAGGGGCAAATCGTCGAGGTGCGGGCTTAGGAGAAAAACCCATATGCCGAATTTCGGAAAACTTGTCAAAGAAGCTGCGCGCATGCAGCAAAAGATGGAGAAGGTCCAGGCGGAGCTTTCTTCGCGCACGGTGGAATCCAGCAGCGGAGGAGGCGCCGTGAAAGTCGTCGTTCGCTGCGATGGGACGGTGGCCTCCGTGAAGATCGATCCGCAGGCGGCGACAACAGATATTTCGATGCTGGAGGACCTCATTCTTTCCGCGGTCAATCAGGGCCTCACCCAGGCCAAAGAAATCGCCAATAGCGAAATGGGCAAAATCACTTCCGGCCTGAGCGTCCCTGGACTGATGTGACGTACCAACTTCGTTGTCTTCGTTGCCACCATCGGTTCTTGATCTTGTAGCCGCTCTCAACAAGCTGCCAGGAATCGGACCGCGTTCCGCCGAACGCCTCGCTTTACACCTGGTGCAGAGTGACGTCGCCACAGTGCGACAGTTAGCCGATGCACTGGTTCAGAGCCGTGAACGCATTCGCACCTGCCGGATTTGTGGCGGGTTGACCGAGAACGATCCCTGCCAGATTTGCTCCGATTCCCATCGCGACCCTGCCCTTTTGTGTGTGATCGAAAGGCCGGTGGACATGATCAGCATGGAGAAATCCGGCAACTATCGAGGCAAGTATCATGTGCTGGGCGGACGCATCTCTCCCATCCATGGCGTCGAGCCGGAAGACCTGCGTATTGCGCAACTGGAAGAGCGGTTAAGCTGCGAGCCGGTGCAGGAGGTCATCCTGGCCCTCGGAACTGACGTGGAAGGAGATGCGACCAGTTCTTATCTCGCCAGGCGTCTCGCCTCTCCACGGCTCAGGATAACCCGGATTGCACACGGATTACCGGCAGGGAGCGGGCTGGAATTTGCCGATGAACTGACTCTTAGCCGAGCTCTGGAAGGACGACGCGAACTGCAGTGAGCGCCGTTCCCCAACCGCGCGTGGTAGTGTTCGATCTGGGCAAGGTCCTCGTTGATTTTGATTATGCCCGTTGCGCCCGCAGGCTGGCCGCGCGCGCGTCCTGCAGCGTCAACCAGATCCAGCAAGTGATTGATCATTCTCCCCTGCTCGTCCAATACGAAACCGGCCGGATCAAAAAAGATCGCTTTTACGAGGAAATTTGCAGACTGACCGGGTATACCGCCAGGCTGAGTGAATTTGAACCGGCGTTTGCCGACATTTTTTCAGCGATTGAGCCGATGATTGAGGCACACCGTCAGCTTCGCGAAAAAAAAGTTCCAACTTACATATTGTCCAACACCAACGACATCGCCGTAGCCCATATTCGCCGGACGTTCCCGTTTTTTTCAAACTTCGACGGCTACCTCTTCTCGTTTGAACAGGGAGTGATGAAGCCCGACGAGCAAATTTACGCGATCACCGAGAACGTGATTGGACGACCGGCCTATGACATTCTTTATATTGACGATCGCGCTGAAAACATCGAACCGGCGCGGCGGCGGGGCTGGAATGTGATTCACCATGTCAGCCCTGAGCAGAGCATCGAAGTCCTGAAACGATTTGGATTGGTGGGCGGTTCCAGTGCAGCCGGCTAGCTCAACTTCAAAGAGGAATTGAGGAGAGCATCGATGCCGGCCTCGGGATCGTTCAGGCTGATCAGTCGTTCGCCCAGGTCGTTCAGCGCCCGCCGCGTCACGTGAAAGCGGTCCGCGAGCACATCAAATACCCTGGCCAGGTCGTATTTGCGCGCGAGACGATGATCGCTGGCGGCACGATAACTGGATTTGCCGAGCGCCTCGTAGTAGCGCAAGTCCGGAAAGCCGCGCACCTCCGCCCGAAACCTGATGCGATCGGGAAATATCCCGGAAAAGAAGAGCGATTGATTACCCATGTGAGCCCGGAGGTAGAAGCTGGTGGTATCGTCCGCGGTTTGGAGCGCAGCGAGCATTTCGAAGAAATAGTCGAGAGGTTTTCCCTTTACTTTGCACTCCATTTGCTGGGCGCGCGAATACTCTGCCAAAACTTCGGCTACGTAATCCGCGACCTCCCGTTCGGAAATATCGGCACGGCGAAAAACATGGCGCACCAGCACGTAGAAATAGAGATGAGTTGAAACCCGCAGGCAAATCCTGGATTCAAGCACTGCACGCAAAAGCGCTTCGTCGTCCAGGATGAGATCGCGAGTATCCGGATCCGCCAGCAGCCGAATAAGCGTCTCCGAATCGCACACGCGGGGACGGAGAACCGAGACAATGAAATCAATATCTTCCGCGGTAAACTGCACCCGACAGTTGGGCCGTATTACGTTCATACACTGCCTCTATCCAGAATTATCGGCATAAACGGCGCTTGCCTGAACATAGCTGCAAGCACTCACTTTGCCAAGTTCCCTTCATAATTCTGGCCTCCCTCCCGTGGAACTGGTTCATTCTCGCTATTGGCCCCTCCCTGTGCTATGGGGAAATGTATGGTCGGCCCGAACAGCATCATTCCCACCCGCTCTCGCCAGCAGGCGGAGGAATGGTCCCTGGTTTTACTTAGCCAGGAAATAGAATCCATTGTCGAACACACGAACGAAAACGGGCTCTGGCAGCTGACCGTTTCGTCCGCTCAGTGCGGCCGTGCCCTTCGGATTCTGCGGCAGTACAAGATTGAGAATCGCGTTAGACCACTGCTTCCGCTGACCACCCAAAAACTGATGTTCGATTGGGGCAACCTCTGGTTTTTTGCCCTGTTGATCGCAGTTTTCATCGGGAATGAAGCAGCCGGGGGCAATCTGAGTGCCTGGGGACGAATGGATAGCTCAGCGTTTTTTTCCGGCCAATGGTGGAGGCCGGCGACAGCGGTCCTGCTTCACCACGATCTTCCTCACCTTCTTTCAAATACCGTCATCGGAATGTTATTTCTAGGGGTAGCGGGTGGTCTTTTTGGAACAGGAGGCGCATTTTTAATCAGCTTCTGTTCCGGTGTTTTGGCAAATCTGGGAGCTTGCTGGTTTCACCCTGGCGGATATCTGGCGCTCGGCGCTTCGGGCGCGGTGATGGGAGCCCTGGGGCTAATCACCTCGCACTCGCTATTCGATCGCCACAGCGATGGTGCCGTTTCGCAACGGGCCCTTCGCGGTTTGGCCGGCGGCCTGTTATTGCTGATCCTGCTCGGATTCGACCCGCAGCCCCGAACAGACGTGCTCGCTCATGTCCTTGGTTTCAGCACCGGTCTGCTTTTAGGCGCACTCAGCGAAACGTTTCGCCACCGCAAAATACTCCTTCGGCCGCCTGCATCCACGGGAGCGTAACAGCACCGCGCGTTCACTTTTCCATTCGCTCTTGAAGCTGCGCCAGGCGAGGGTCGTTGGGGTTAATCGCCCTGGCCCGCTCGAAATGATCTCTGGCTTCCTTGCGTTCTCCGGACCGAATCAGTTCGTCGGCCAGCGAGATGTGGGCATTGGCATCTCCGGGGCTGCACCGAAGGGCATTCTGGTAAGCTTTGATAGCGCCAGGGACGTCGCCGGCGCGGGAGCGCGCGTAGCCGAGATTCGAATGAGCTTGTGCAAAGTCCGGCTTGAGGATCGTCGCTTGTTCCAGTACCGCCACCGCCTCGTTCCACCGGCGTTGGCAAAGCAGAGCGATTCCCAGTTGGATGAGGCCATTCAGCGACGATGGCTGCACGGCCAAATGTCGACGCAGGGCGGCCTCTGCCTCGGTGCAATTCTTCTGCAGATAACGAAGGCGCCCCAGTAACAGCAATCCCTCGGGATCATCCGGCATCGCTTTCAACAGCCTCGAGATGACTTCTTCGCCTTCGGACAAGCGTTGCTGTTGAATCAGGCCATTCGCCTGGTCCGCAAGGCGAGCCCGGTCGATCCGCATACTTTGGACTTCCCTCAGATAAGGGTCTGGCCAATCAAACGGTCGAGGCAAAGTCCCTGCTCGCCGGACCATTTGACTTGCTGCCTCCGTTTTTCCCTGTCGTTGCAGAACTTGAGAAAGCAATAAACTGGCAGGCCTGGCAGTGTATGCGTTGGTCAAGGCAGGTTTCATGACTTCGACGGCCCGGTCCAGATCCCCTCGAGCCAGCAGCACCCTCCCGAGCTCCATGCGCGCCGCGGCGTGATTCGGATTTGAAGTCAACAACTGGTTCAAGTGTTCCGTCGCCGCCTCGAACCGGCCGAGCTCCAGCAGCAGTCGCGCCAGAGCCAAAGCAGACGGTTCAGAATTTGTTCCGGACCATTGAAGGGCAGCGGACAAATGTGCGATGGCCGCTTCGGGTTGATCCGCACGCTCCGATACGCCCAACAGATGCAACCAACGAGCGGAGTGCGGCTCAAGATCAACCGCCCGGGCGTAACAAACGTGGGCCGAGCTTGTAAATTCTGCAGCCTGCAATGCTTGGCCATATTTACCCCAGGCTTCGGCAGAGTTCGGCGACGATAGAATGGCTGATCGTGATTCCTCTATCATGCTCCGCAGAAAGGGGTCAATGGAACTGAGGGAAACGACGGGAGGCTCGATGACCCGCTTTTTCGAGCAAGCGGGCAAAAGGCACAGCATGAGGATCAGCACCTGATAACAGGCTTTGGTGGCGCGGCAGTCCATTTTACTTGCCCTGTCCTTTTCGACAAATGAGGACTTGATCGGCGGGCGCGCCCGGGAATTTCTCCCGGTTTCCATCCGGCCAGAGGACTTCAATCGACTCGCATTTGGAAGCAGCACCGAGACCGAAGTGCACGACGGCTTCGCTGCTGCTCAGGTAGCTCGTGGCTGGCTGCAGAACCGCCCAATGAGATTTTCCGGAAATGACCGCGATGACCTCCGCACCGATCGCGTCACGGTCTCCTTGAGCAGGCAGGAGTAACCGCAACTGGATCCAATGTCCATGGTGTGAAACTGTATTTCGGAAAACTCGCGCTGGTCCTCCGATCGTGCAAAGAATCAAATCCGGCATTCCATCCCGATTCAAATCCGCGACGGCCAGGCTCCTGCCAATGACAGCCAGAGCGGACCATGCCGCCTGTTGCGGGGAAATATCCTGAAACTTTCCCGTGCCATCGTTGGCCCATAATTGCGGCTTTTGGGCATAACGGGCCCACCAGGGATCCACACCCGGGAGCACGGGAGCTTGCCCTGGCTTGATCCTGCGCACCAGGCCGTTGGCTGAGGCGAGGTCTGGCGATCCGTCGCAATTGAAGTCAACCAGGACCGTGCCAAACCCCGTCCCGCGCCATGATTGTTGCTGCAGCCCGGCGGCGGAGATCTGATCCGCAAATAAACCGCGCGGCCCCTGTCTGAAGAGCGAATGAAACTCTTCGCTCAAATGCGTAATAAATAAATCCCCCATTCCATCTCCGTCGATATCGGCAAACGCTACGCCCATATTGGCAGCAGTTGCTCCCATGGCGTTGTAGGCCACTCCGCGTTGCGACGCCTCATCCACAAAGGTCCCGTTCTTCTGGTTGATGAAAAGCCGATTCGGTCGACCGTCATCGGCACAAAAAATATCCGGCCAGCCATCGCCATCAAAATCGGCGCAGACTATCCCCAGGGCAACGCCGCGAGCACGGAAAATCCCGCTGGATTCGGTGGTATCTTGAAAATGCGGCAGCTCGCCTTTTTGTTTCGTGAGATTACGCCACAGGCGGGTCGCCGTGTCGCCAAACGCTTTGGGAGCACAGAAATCCTGTTGTCCCTGAACGTCCGTGCAAAGATGGGTCGGGTCGTAATCAACATAATTTCCAACCACGATATCCAACCATCCATCCCGATCGTAATCGATGAAGCTGGCTGGCGCCGACCAGCGCGGATTATCCAGCCCTGCTTCGCGCGTCACCTCCCGGAACTTGCCTCCTGACACGTTCTGGAACAAATGGACAGCTCCATATTCGGTTACGAGCAGGTCCACCAAACCATCATTATTGATGTCGCCCGCGAAGGCGCCCATGCCCCGGCCGCGAATGTCCACTCCTGAGCCGGCGCTCGTGTCGCGAAAGGTCCCATCCGCTTCCTGATGGAAAAGCTGGTTACGGACTCCGGCGTTGGTTCCCCCGTTCTGGACGAAATACAAATCCAGCCGCCCGTCATTATCATAGTCGAGCACGGCCACGCCGGAACCGACCTGGTCCGGCATGAAATAATTTGTCCCTGCCACATGGGAAAAATGAATGCCCGATTGCGGTGTCATATCGGTGAACCATTGATCGACGGCCGCGCCCGGTTGGGTTGGCTGGGGCTTACTACATCCGAGCACCACGACCCATACGATCATCGCCGGGATAAAGCCAACGCTCGCCGGCCAGCGGGCTCTCATTGCCATTTGACTCCGGGCTTGCGAATCGCCTCCAGGCACTGTTTTACGTCCAGACCCCGTTGTGCATCCAAACCCCACGTGCGGCAACGACCCCGCCAAATCTCCCTCTCCTTCGCGGAAGGCGTGAACGGCTTTTGATGGGGCACATTTTGGCCCACCAGCATTGCCAGGTACCCGTCCATCCCAAACGAATTCGATGGATGAAGTAATTGCGCGCCCGCGACCACGCTCGGGCCATTTTCCCGGTAGAAGTCGACGAGGAATTGTGCACCGTGCAGCACGGTATCATTCCGGCAAGCTTGCCAAAAGGGCGTGTCCAACCGCGTATTGAATTTATAATGCACCGCCAGAAAATCGCGGATGTCGTCCCAGGCCCGGGCGTTATAGTCGTTATACAACTGGATCAGCGTGGGTGTGGGGACGCACTGACAATCGATCAACGAATCCGCCAGAGTACTCGCTTCCACGCAGATGATTTGCAATGCTGTCGCTTCCAGCGGCTCCACGAAGCCAACCGCATTGCCCACACCCACGACATTCCCAATCCAATTGCGCGCATATCGTCCGCTGCGGAATTTCACCACCCTCGGCTCGTTCGCGATTTTCGGGTTTTTCCGCAACAATTCGTCCAGTGCTTCCTGATCGCTGATGAAATTCGATGCATAAACGTAGCCACGATTAATCCAGTTTTCGTGCTCGATTTGCCAGCACCAGCCGGCGTCCATCGTTTCCGCTGTCGTGTACGGCTGTATCAGCTCGTTGGTGCGGGGCCAGCCTCCAATCACCGCTCGATCACAAAATAACGCATCACCATAGCTAATAAACGGTTCCTGGAGGGCGCGGCCCAGCAGTTCGCTTCGAAATCCAGAGGCGTCGATAAAGAGATCGGCCACATAGCTCTGGCCTTGCCCTGTCACAAGACTCTCAATGCCTCGCTCACCGAGCTTCGCGCTAACTGTCGCATCGATAATCTCCACGCCGAATTCGCGAGATACCTTTTCCAACCAGGCCACCAGCTTTTTGTTCTCTATGTGGTAGGCGTGATGGTTGTGAAACTCGGGCGAACCGTCCGAACGCCGCGGAAAAGCCTTGTCCTGCGCCATGAAGGCGGAAGTGCGGCCGGCGTAAAGAAATTCGTCCGAAAAGAAAAACCCGTTGTTGCGGGACAGCTCTGGATACCGATGCTGAAACTCGTAAGAAAAGGTGTAATAGAACTGCTTCCGCCCACCCCACAAAAATTTTATTCCCAATTTCCAGGTCGGTTCTGCTTCCGCATAGAATTGCTGCGGCTTGAGGCGCAGGTATTCAAAAAAGTGCTTGGGAAACGCCAGCGTCGTCCCCTCGCCCACTCCGATAACACCGATATCGGGACTGCGAATGACCTGCACCTGAAGGTTCGGAAGTTTGCGCTTCAATGTGAGAGCCACCATGAAGCCCGCGCTTCCGCCTCCAAGTACAATCACTCGCTCTACCTGAGGGGCCGGCATGACCGCTAACGTAGCTGGACGCTTACGGGCAAGGCAATGCGTCAATCGCAATGACCACGCTCTCCAATTCACCACTCTAGCCTTGCTCGCTGCCTGCGTGCTCTGTTATTCTTCACGACCATGAACCCTGAAGGCTCCTTTGTACCCCGCTTTGGTCTATTTCCCGCAGTGACAGCCGCCCTGGCAGCTGCGGGCCTGATTTCCACCGCCCAGGCCCAGGTTCAGGTAGCCGGCGACCTGTTGATCAATGTGGACGCAACCTCCCTTGCGACCGGGCCGATCAATTCCATTCCCAATGCGGGAACTTTGGGTGGCGTGTTCGAAGCGCGCGGCGGGGGGGCCAACAACCCGTCCGTGGCGACAGTTGGGGGCAATGGAACGCGCGGGATCAAATTCGATGGGGACGATTTCATGCAACATGCGCAATCAGTCGGCGGTGATTTGATACCGGCTGATGCCACGCTGGTGGGACCGAATCCTACCTGCTCCATAGAGGCCTGGGTGCTGAATCCGGACATATCAAATGAGGAAGCCATCGTCTCCTGGGGTCGTCGTGGCGGGCCCGATGGCTCAAACATGTCATTTAACTATGGCTGGGATGATCGTTGGGGAGCGGTGGGACATTGGGGCGCCGGGGATATCGGATGGGATCCCTGCTGCAACAGCGGCACCGACCCCCAAGGGGTGCCCAAGAGCGGTGTTTGGCACCATCTCGTTTATACTTACGACGGAACCACGACGCGAGTCTACGCGGATGGGATACTGAAGAACTCTGAGTCCGTTCCGCTAAATACCACTCCAGGAACGCCTGTGACCATCGGTGCCCAAATGGAACCGGATGGCGTTACCGTCACGGGTGGCTTGCGCGCTTCGATGACCATTGCTCGATTGCGAATTCATTCGGAAGCTCTTTCCAACACTCAAGTCGCCAACAATTATAATTTCGAAAAAAGCGGCTTCAGCGCAGGGGGCTCTCCCCTCCCGTTTGGGCCCATTCATCGCTACAGCTTCAGTAATCCGAGCGGAGGCGCTCCGAGCGGCTCAGTCATTCACGATTCGGTCGGAACGGCCGAGGGCGTGGTGCGAGGCATTGGTGCCAACTTCACTGGCACCCGTCTCACTTTGCCCGGCGGTTCTTCCGCTACGCAGGCGTACGTTGACTTGCCCAACCGCCTGCTTTCTACAAATAGCGCGGACAACGGCGGCCTTGGACAGATCACCATCGAAGGCTGGGTTAAGAACACAGGAGCCCGCAGTTGGGCGCGTATTTTCGACTTTGGTAACGGCATCGCGGGGGAAATTACCGGCCCCGGCACAACCGCTGAAGGGCGTGATTACCTGTTTTTTAGCGGCAGCAATGGTGGCAATGCGAATCGCCATGAAATTGGCTTCCGCAATCTTATTCCGCCTGCCGGGAGTGACCTCGGGATCGGTTACGATACCGCCAACTACCTGCGCGACTTCCATTTCGCGTTGACCTGGAGTGAGGCCGACGGCCGCATTTCGGTTTATGAGAACGGCGCGCTGGCAACTACCCTCATCGTCAACCCCGCCGTTGATCGAATGAGCACTATTGACGACGTCAATGTGTGGCTCGGCCGCTCCAATTGGAGTGGCTACGATGAGAATTACCAGGGGGAATACGACGAATTCCGCATCTATGATCATGTTCTTCCTCCGGAACAGGTGCGTGCCAGTTATGATGCGGGCCCTGACCAACTCGCAACAGCCGAGCCGGTCCGTTTGGTGGAGGACGCTCAGGATACGACTGTTCCCGAGCTGGGAAATGCGAGCTTCAGTGTTTTACCTCAGGGCGCTCCTCCAATCTCTCTGCAGTGGTATAAGAACGACATTGCCATCGACGGAGCGACAGGAAGAACACTCTCTCTTTCCTCGGTACCCTTGAGCGACAACGGAGCACTCTTTTACCTCATTGCCTCCAACAATATCGGCGGCACTGCTTTCTACGCTACCAGCCGGGTGGCCACGCTCACCGTGACTGGTGACGATGTTCCGCCAACCATCCGCCTCGCTCGCGTTAACGGAAAATCGAGCGTCGAAATCATTTTCTCGGAACCCATCAGTCCTGACGATGCCGCCAACGTCGGCAATTTCGCCCTCGGCCCGGCCTCCGCTCCGGTTATCATCAGTTCGGCATTGAGCGGGCCCAGCCGGGTAGTGTTGACGCTGGACCCGTCAACGCCGCTTCTTTGCGACGTCTATACGGTCACGGTCAACGGGGTGCATGATGTTTCCGCGGCCGCCAACGCGATCGCTCCGGACAGCAGTTTCTCATTCTTCAATTTTGCACCGCCAGGTTTGACGCACCGGTATACCTTTAATAATCCCGCTTCTCCGGATGCTACTGGCGCTGTCGTCGAAGATGTGGTGGGCTCCGGAAACGGAATTATTCGCAGCGGCGGCCGGCCGACCACCCTCACTGGAGATCGAGTGACCTTGAGCGGCGGTGGTTCGGCGAACTCACCCTATGTTGATCTTCCCAATCACCTCTTGTCGGACAATAGCACGAACCGGGGTGGCAACGGGCAGGTGAGTTTCGAAGGATGGGTCAAGGTCACTGGAAACCATTCCTGGTCTCGCATCTTTGACTTCGGATCCTCCGGACCTTGCTGCGGACCCGGCAGTGAAATTACCGGCCCTGGCGGCAGTGGTGAGGGTATCGACTATTTCTTCTACTCGGCTGAGGTCGGCACCGATACCGGAACACGCCGTATCGATCTGACGAATCGCGACGGCGGCGATCACGGAACGGTTGGTTCCAATTTCGGCGTTGCCAACTTCAATCGCGACCTCCACTTCGTGGTGACCTGGGATGAACGTACCGGCCAAATCAAGACCTATGAAGATGGCAATTTGGTCGCCTCCATGACCACCGTGGCAGCCATGACCGAAATCAACGACGTGAACGTCTGGCTGGGCCGTTCCAATTGGAACGTCGACGAAAACATGGAAGGAGAATTCGACGAATTTCGCGTCTATAACCGGATCCTGGGCGGGTCTGAAGTTCTTCAACAACAAGCCGGTGGTCCCGACAATAATTTCGGCGCCGCTCTTTCATTGGATTTGGTCGCCCCGAGCACCATGTATACCGGTACCGTCCAAAAAGTGCAGGCCCTGGTGAATTTTTCCAACGTGAGCACCCAGGATCTCGCTTCTTCGGGTTGTATCTCTTTTGAATCGAGCGACAATCTCGTCGCGTCGATCAGCCCGGACGGCACCCTCCAGGCGATTAACACCGGCACGGCGGTAATTACGGCCCGGATCGCGGGCCTGGAAGACACGGCGATTGTCGACGTCATCGTCGACACCGTGGCCCCCACCGTCACCCTCGCCCGCGCCGCAACTGCCAACGCGGTGGAAGTGATTTTTTCGGAGCCTGTCGAATTCTTTACCGGCACCGATCCTTCGAGCTATTCGGTCAGCAACAATGCCGGCGGACTTCTGGCGGTGTCAGGAGCAACGCGGCTCTCCGACGGCTCTCGAGTGCTGCTGCAGTTGTTCGATCCGTTACCGTGCGAATATATCACCGTCAGGGTTAACAGTGTCACTGATGACTCGCCGTCGCATAACCTGATAGATCCCGCGCAAAACTCGGCGAGCTTCATGAATTATGTGCCCTTCGGGTTGAAGCACCGTTATACTTTCAACAACGCCCCCGCAGCAATTGGCGCAAATAATACTCCCATCCCGGATGCTGTCGGCTCGGCCGCCGGAGCATTACTCGGCTCTGGCTCCAGTTTCACGGGCAATCGCGTCGTCCTCGATGGCGGTGCATCCACCACCGCGGCCTATATCGATTTGCCAAATGCCCTCCTCTCGACCAATGGAGCGGCCAATGGCGGTTCCGGCGAAGTGAGCCTGGAAGGATGGGTCAAGGTTACCGGAGCTCACACCTGGTCACGAATTTTTGACTTTGGATCCAGCCTCGGAAACGAAGTGTTTGGACCCGGCGGTGGCGGCGAAGGCAAGGATTATTTCATGCTTTCGGCTGTCGTGGGCGGTGACCCCACCGTACGCCGCACTGAACTTCGCGACGAAGACCCCGGCGGCGGCGGAATCTATACGATTGATCACCCGGCCACAGGCCTGAATGTCGACACGCATTTTGTGGCCACCTGGAAAGAGAGCACTGGTCAAATTAAAGTTTACGAAAACGGTGCTCAGGTTTCTTCCATGACGGTGCCAAGGCAAATGAGTGATATCCATGATGTCAACGTTTGGCTGGGACGCTCCAATTGGACTGGCGATGAAAATCTCCAGGGCGAATTTGACGAATTCCGCGTCTATAACCGGGTCCTCGCCCTGCCCGAAATTCAATTTAATCGCTCCGTGGGGCCGGACAACGATCTCGGCCAACCCATGGCGGTTCGGATCGCAGCCGGTCCGGCGCTGGGCGTTGGACAAACGCTCTTCCCGAATGTCGGAGCAGATTTCCTGAACATTTCGAACGTCGATCTCACCATCTCACGATGCTTCATCCTGGAGTCCAGTGACACGGCGGTATTTACCGCGGACGCGTCCGGCTTCCATGGGGTCGCGCCTGGAACAGCCAATGCCCTCGTTCACCTCAGTGGCCTTTCGGCTTCGGTTCCCATCACTGTCTACGAGAACCTGCCGGCCCAGGACCATGTCTCCATTACGAAGACCGGTTCCGGATATAAAATCACTTACTATGGCCAGCCAGGAACCAACTATCGTATTGCGCGAACAACCGATTTGACCGCTCCTATCGATTGGACTTACTTGGACCCCGGCACAACTCCGGCCACCGGGGTGATCGAATACAACGACAACAGTCCTCCGGCAAACCAGGCTTTTTACAAAGTCGTTTCGCCGTAATTAGAATAGAATCCTTTCGTAGCCTCCCGTTTCCACTTCGGTGGGAACGGGATTTTTTTTGGATTCCCGGTCAAGCATCATTACCTCCAGCGGCTTGACCTCGCTGGCGGTCGTCCGCACCATTCGAAGATGAACTCAATCCGCGCTGCCTCCTTCGCCCTCCTCCTCTTTCAGGTCGTCGCCGGCGCAGCCTCCATCCGGGTCACTGTTTGGGATGAACGACAAGCGGCCCAAAAGCAGGTGTATACAAATTTTCTTGGCAACGAAATCGCATCGCATCTCAGTTCCGTGCCCGATTTTTCAGTTCGGTCAGTGGCCCTGGACGATCCCGAGCAGGGCCTTTCCCAACTGAAGGACACCGATGTACTCATCTGGTGGGGACATCAGCGTCACACTGAAACAAAGCCTGAAAAGGCGCGTGAGATCGTCCGGAGAATCAAGGACCAGGGGATGGGCCTGATCGCATTGCATTCAGCGCATTGGTCTCAACCATTCGTTGAAGCCATGCATGAACGGGCCCGCCTGGATGCCCTGGCTGTGCTGTCGCCGACCGAACGACCGGACGCGGTCATGATAGAGACCAACTTATTTCCAAATTTCCGCTCGGTTCCCAAGTACAACACCCTGCGCACGCCGGCGACAATTTATCGCAAACCAACCAGCGGTCCGGTCGAAATTCGCCTCACCCTTCCCAATTGCTGCTTTCCCGCTTATCGGGCAGACGGCAAGCCGAGCCAAATGCGTGTTCTTTTACCCGATCATCCGATCGCGCGCGGCCTGCCCGCGCAGTTTGCGATCGATCAGACGGAAATGTACGATGAACCGTTCCATGTTCCCCTTCCGGACGCCGTCGTTCTGGAAGAACGCTGGGAGAAAGGAGAGTGGTTTCGCAGCGGGTCCGTTTGGAATCTCGGCCGCGGCCGGGTTTTTTATTTTCGGCCGGGCCACGAGATTTATCCCGTGTTTAAGAACCGGGAAGTTCTTCGGATTTTGGAAAACGCGGTGCGTTGGATGGGCGAAAAACGGGGATAAGGATCAACTACGCGGCGTGAAATTCGGCAATTAATCGATCCAGTTCCAACTCGTTGAACATCCCATTCTCCTTCGCCGCAAAAACTCCCAGGCAAGTCCCATCCTTCCGGCATTCACAATGAACGACTGCCTGCTCGTAGATCCAACGGAAGCGCGCCGTAGGAAACTGGTTGAGCTTCAATACCGGCACCGCTTCAATGACACAACGCCAGGCGTTTTCCAGAGCCTCATCCGGAATGTCACCCAGGCATTTTTGCGTGGAGGATGTCTTATCGGGATATTGCACCGCAAGAGCGATGATCCCCCCGGCACTGGAGTTCTTCTTCAAAAATTCCTGAATAGCCTGGCTCATGTTTCAAAATTCTACGCTGCTTCGGTGTAAGGCAGGAGATTGGTTCGTACGATGATGGCATGTTCCCCCTGGACCTGCGCCACCACTCGTGACCGAGGGCTCATTATCTCCAATCGTTCAAACGTTCCGAAGGAAAGACCCACTCCTATCTGGCGCGCCTTTTGCGAAAGAAACTCAAGGAAATTTACTCGCGCATTGGAGTCTGGACATTGCCACTCGTAAACCACATCTCCCTGCACGGAACAAACGATCATTTCAGCCGTCTCTGGCCGAAGATCGCCCGGAATCTGGTTTGTCTCCTCCTTGGCGAAGAACCGTGAATCCGGCACGGGAAACGGCACTACTTTCGAAGCGGCAGGCGCCGGCGCAGCAACGCTCGCCTTTGCTTCCACACCCGGGGTCGGCGCCGCAGCCTCGCTGGCTTCATCTCTCCTGCGCGCGGCCTCCATGAGCAGGAATTCCCACGAAGAGGAGATCGTGCGTTCGGATGGCTCGTGGAACGGTTTGAGGTTAAACTCTCCACCGGCCAAAGACATGAGGTAGTTGAATGCATCCTCGCCCGTCCGCCCTCCCGCCTCCGCGTGAACGATTTGACCTTCGTGAATGAAAATGTGGCCCCGCAGCGCCTTCGTCGAAATTTCGAGGAGCGCCGAACTTCGCGACAGGCACTCCATCTGCAAAACGTCGGGCAAACTCACCCGCCGTAGCACTCCCTGAAAACCTTCCTCTACGGGCACCCGCCCCAATTCGTTGAGCGTGGTGAAGATATTCTGCCAACTCTTCCGAATCTCGCCCTTATCCAGAACCAATTCAGCGCCAAGGCTCAGGCAGGTGGCACGTTCCGCTTCGGTGGCGTCGCCGCTGAGAACCACCCGAGCCACGTTTGGATGTTTGCGATTGAGAAGCTGGAGGAATTGCATGCCGTTGACCACCGGCATATGCACGTCCACCACCACCAACTCGATATGCTTTTCCTGGATGATCGCCAGGCCGTCGCCGGCATTGGTTGCCGTGTGAATCTCCCATGCTTCTCCTGCAAAGGACTGCATCACGTTCTCCGCCATTTCCAAAAAAATGGCGTCGTCGTCGATAAACAGAACTTTTAGCTTCTTCTGCATGGTCGATTATTGCGCCGCCTGCCAGGCGTCCGGTCGCTGCGCGGAGGCTACGTTGATCCAGGCTCCATCTTCGCCCGTTGGTTGAAAACCGAGGTGGGTTAACGCCTCGCTGGCCGTTTTCCGAAGCCACCTGTCCTCGTTTTTCACAAATGGAATCAGCGCTGCACCACAGCGCGCGTCACCGATTCGAGCCAGCCCTTCCATCGCGGCTTGCCGTAAATCCCGGTGGGCTGCTCCCAGGGCACCCATGAGCGCACGGAACGCAGCGTTGACACGCTCGTCCATGCTGCCACTGATCGGCAAAGCAGCCTGCTCGCTGCTTTCGATTCTGTTCAACGTGTCGGCCGCTGCATGCCTGACCCAATATTCGCGATCCCTCAAAGCCGCCTGAATCCGGGGAATCGCCTTGCGCGCTCCTTCCGACTTCTGCCAATCCGGATCCGTCAGACGCAACGCCGAAGCCGCAGCGTGACGGACCGATGTTTGCGTATCGATTAACGTGCCCACCAACGACTCAATCGCTCGCGCATCTCGGATCTGTGAAAGCGCCCGGCAGGCTGCCTCCCGCACATCGTGGTCCGGATCCAGCAAAGCACTGCACAAAGCCTCCACGCTGCCGGGATCCTTGATCCGGGCAAGGCTTTCTACCGCGGCTTTCCGGACATTCCAGTGGCGGTCCGAAACCGCTTTCACCAGCACTGGGATTGCCTGAGTTTCACCAATGAATCCAAGTGTCGCCGCTGCTGCGGCTCGAACGGAGGGCTCGCAATCACACAAACAAAGGCCCAGGGGGTGAATCGCTCGGCGATCCCGGAGGCTTCCCAACGATTCAATTGCCGCCACCCGCACCGCGCTGTCTGGATCCTTGAGCGCTCCCAACAATGGATCAATCGCTTTGGGATCTTCGATTTGACCTAATGCGTCGACCGCACCCCGACGTATCTCTGAACGAGCGTCCTTGAGCGCCGCCGTCAGGTGTTCCAGGGCTGGTAATCCAACTTGTGCTGCCGCTGCAAAGTGTCCCAGGGCGACATCGCGAAGCAGACGCTCCTGCTCTGTCCGGGGCTGCCACCCGAACCGTTCCAGGGTCTTGGCCGCATGCCAGCGCACGCCGCCATTCGGATCCTGCATGGCCGCCACCATCGCATCCACGGCCTGTAAATCTCCAATTTCGCGCAAAGCAGTCACAGCCGCTTCGCGAATCTCCGCCTCGGGGTCACGCAGTGCCTGGACCAGCGCCGCCAGCGCGCGCGCTTCGCGCAACCGGCCCAGCGCCCGAATCGACCCCCTCCGCACGTCCGGGTACGGGTCCTCGACAGCCTGGATCAGTGCCGCCACAGATTGGGCAGAACCTTCCGAGGCCAATTTGTGTACAGCCTGTTGCCGGGTGGCCGGGTTTTTTGACCTAAGTTGTTGTGCCGTCCACCATTGCATGGGAATGCGCCTGTTGTTTAATCAACTACCCTCCTTTGAAGCGAGTTGCATGCCGCGACTAATCGTCCCGCACTCGTCAGGAGATGACGATGTCTTCGATTGGAACACTTTCGTTCCAAAATGAGACTTCCCACTGAAAATTAATAGCCCTGCACGTCACGCTCTGCTATAACCCTCTGATTCAATCCCAGCGGAATCAGAAACGCATTTGTATTAATATGTACCTCTCCAAGCTCGCACTCGTTTCTTTGCTCCTCGCCACCACCTTTGCTGTTCATGCGCAGGAAAACGTTTCCATTACGGAATTCATGGCCAGCAACAGCAGAACTCTGGCAGATGAAAACGGAGAATTCTCCGATTGGATCGAGATTTTCAACGGCGGTACCACCCCCGTCAACCTGGGCGGGTGGTACCTGACCGACGACTCGTCCGACCTAACCAAGTGGCAATTCCCCGCCACTAACCTGAACGCCGGCGCTTTCCTGGTGGTATTCGCCTCCAACAAAGACCGCCGCATCGCTGGTGCCCCGCTCCACACGAACTTTCGACTGAGCACAGGAGGCGAGTATTTAGGCCTGGTCAGACCCGACGGCACGAACGTCGCTTCTGAGTTTGCCCCCACCTTTCCCACGCAGGCCTCCGATGTCTCCTACGGCTACGGCGTCCTCACAACCAACCTCACGCTGATCGATTCAAACTCCCCGGTCCGTGTGCAGGTCCCCGCAAACGGTAACGACGCTCTGAACTGGACGGGCACCAACTATGACGACAGTGCATGGCTCCTCGGGACAAACGGCGTCGGGTTCGGCTCGACCAAAACGGACTACGCATCCGCAGTTGCTCCCACCGCGCCAATCGGATTCTGGCGGCTGAATGAAACGTCAGGCACGACCGCTGTAAACTCTGGCTCTGGAGCAAATCTCAACGGCACCTACGTCTCTGCCACTGTGGGAACACCGGGACCAAGGCCGCCGGCATTCAATGGGTTTGAAACGAATAACAACGCTCCCACCTTCAATGGAACCAGTGGTTATGTCACGGTCAACAGCAGCATTTTCAGCGGCAGCCCCGCATTTACCGTCGCAGGCTGGATCAAAGGCGCCGTAACTCCTGGCAATCGCATTGGCCTGTTCGGTCAAAATGACTGCGTCGAATTTGGCTTTATCAACCCCACAACTCTGGAGTGTTGGACCCCCGGCGGCGGATCTCTCGACGCTGCTTACTCTTTGCCGCTGAATACCTGGCATCACGTGGCTGCGGTAGGAAACGGCGCCAACATCCGGATCTTTGTGGATGGCGCCCAGATCGGCCAGGGCGGGATTTCCACTGCGAGCTACGGCAGCTCCGCCGATACTTTCAAAATCGGTGGTGGCGGCATTTTCGATACATTGGGAGTAAACGGGAATTATTTTAACGGCCAAATTGATGAGGTGGTCGCTTACAAGCGCGCTCTTACGACCAACGAGATTCTTGCGCTCTTTCAAGCGGGAACAAATGTCGCTGGCGTTTCTGCGGTTCCGTACGTCAACACCGACATTGGCGTGGCCATGTCCAATGTGAATGCCACCGCTTACCTGAGACTTCCCTTCGTCATCAACGATCCCGCCAACATCGCGTTCCTTACCCTGCGAGCCCGTTACAATGATGGATTTGTTGCCTATATGAATGGTGCAGAAGTGGTTCGCGTCAACGCCCCGGCGACGCCTGCTTTCAATTCTCAAGCGACCAACACCCATTCTCCGGTTCAAATCGACCAGTTCAGAATCGGCGCCGGTCTCCTTCAATCGGGCAACAACATCCTCGCCATTCAAGGCCTTAACGTCGCAACGGCTGATTCCAGTTTCCTCATTGCCGCCGAACTCATTCAGACCTCGGTGTCGATCGCGAGCCCAAGCCCGGTTTATATGACCGCGCCCACACCTGGCGCGCCCAACGCCGCGGGTGTCGCCATGCCGGGACCTGCCTTTTCAAACCCAACCCATTCACCAAAGGTACCACTCGATTCCCAGGACGTCACCGTCACCGTGGCCGTGTCGCAGACATTCAAGCCGGTGGCCTCAGTTTCGATGTTCTATCGCATCATGTTCGCACCGGACGTTGAAGTCCAAATGCTCGACGATGGCCTGCATGGTGACGGTCTGGCGGGCGACGGGATTTGGGGTGCGATCATTCCTGAAAGTCTTTCGACCAACGGTCAAATGATTCGCTGGTCATTCCGCGCTACGGATACCGACGGAAATGTTTCGCGGTGGCCGCTCTTCGCCAATTCCACCGGTCCTGAGTACTTGGGAACCATCGTGGATCCGACCAATAGCGTTACGAGTACATTGCCGATCTTTCACCTTTTCGTCGATCCCGCCCGGCAAGGCGCCGTCGACAGTCAGGGCGGTGGGCCGGCGTCGCTCTTTCACCTGGATGAATTCTATGACAATATCAGCATGCAGTTGCGCGGCAACAGCACCGCCGGCTATCTGAAAAAGTCGCACCGTCTTGAGTTTAACAAGGAGCATTTGTTGAAATTCGATGGACCGGGTGGTCGCCTGCAGAAGACTTCTTTCGTTGCCGACTATCCTGATCCTTCCTATATGCGCCAGGGCTTGAGTTTCTGGCTGTGTGACCAGATCGGCGCACCGGCCCCTTTCTATATCCCCTCCCGCCTGCAGCTCAATGGCACGTTTTACCAATTGGCAAATCACAATGATATTCACGGCGAAGAATTGCTCACCCGCCTCGGTTATGATCCCAACGGCGCTCTCTACAATGCCGCCGGTACAGTCGAGGCCAGCAGATTCAGCACCGGTGGATTCGAAAAGAAGACCCGTAAATGGGATTCAGACGCCGATTATGCCCAACTCGCCACGTCCATCGTGGAAACACTGCCGGTCGGCACACGCAAGACGAACCTCTTTGAACTTATGGATTTGCCGGAAGTCATCAATTACCTCGTGGCAGCCCGCTTCGTCCAGGAAAACGATGATGTCTGGGCAAACATGAGTCTCTATCATGATAACGACGGAGATCGTCTCTGGAGGATCGTTCCTTTCGATATGAATCTTTCCTGGGGCGCCTACTTTTACGAATCCGTGGCCCCCGTTGGCATCGCCGCGAACAACGACGATCACAAAGGCTTCCCCCTCTACGGATCAAGCCAGGCACTCGCAGTTGGCAGCGGTAATTATAATCGAATCTACGACGCTATTTTCACCGTTCCCGAAACCCGCGAAATGTTCCTGCGCCGCATGCGGACGGTCCTCGACATCTACGTGAAACCGATCGGTACCCCCCCCGGCGCGACAGACCTCGAGACACGCGCCATCGCCCTTCGCGACTTAATGCTGCCGGACGCCACCCTCGACCGCGCCAAGTGGAGTTGGCCCGCTCTGGGTGGTCAGGGAAACATGCCGCCTGGGACAAACATCACCTTCGGAGTGAGCGATCTCATCGAAAAATTCTTTTATGTTCGCCGAACTCACTTCTATGGAAAGCACAGCGTCACCAACACCGCACTCCCCATCGGCATCAGCAAAACCCAGAACGCCGGCATCCCTCTGCCGCAGCCCGCAAGCTCCGTCATTCAAATCTCCGGCTTCGATTTTAACCCCTCCTCTGCCAACCAACGCCAGGAATACATCCAACTGACCAACCCCAATCCCTGGGCCGTGGAACTTTCGGGTTGGAAATTGGACGGTGCCGTCCAATTCGCTTTCAAACCTGGAACCGTCATTCCGTCCAGCAGCGCGATGTATGTCTCGCCGGACGTCGTCGCATTTCGGGCTCGCACCTCCGGTCCGCGTGGCGGCCAGGGACTTTTTGTGGTGGGACCCTATCAGGGCCAGCTCTCCGCTCGCGGTGAAGGAGTCGTGCTCTTCGATAACTATAACCGCCTAATTCACACCAACGGATACGTGGGCAATCCCAGTGCCGCCCAGCAATACCTCCGCATCACCGAAATCATGTATCATCCAGCCGACACCAATGAAGACCTGGAATACATCGAATTGAAGAATATCGGACCTTCCGCCCTGAACCTGACGGGTGTTCGCTTCACGAACGGAGTCGATTTCAATTTCACCGGCAGTGCCGTCAACTCGTTGGCAGCCGGCGCGCGCGTGCTTGTGGTTAAAAATCTTGCCGCCTTTACCGCGCGCTACGGTGGCGGCTTGCCCATCGCCGGACAATACTCCGGCAACCTCGAAAACCGCGGAGAAACCATTCGCCTGGAAGATGCCGTGGGTGAAAAAATCCTCGAGTTCGCTTATGACAATTCCTGGTATCCTGTCACGGATGGCCTCGGGTTCTCCCTGGTGATTGTGGACGATACTGCCCCCTGGGACACCTGGGGGAATAAGGCGAGCTGGCGCACCAGCGGTCAATTGGGAGGATCGCCTGGAGTCAATGAACCTTCCCTTCCAGTCCCGGCTCCCATCGTCATCAACGAAGTACTTTCTCGCAGCGATACACCCCCTCCCACCGATACCATCGAGCTCTACAATCCCACGGCCAATGCGGTTGATCTTGGCGGCTGGTTCCTCACGGACGATTTCAACACGCCTAAAAAATTCCGCATCCCCTCGGGAACCTCGATCGCGGCTCACGGCTACCTGACCTTCTCCGAAACACAATTCAACGCCACTCCCGGCGTAGCCCCGAGTTTTGCACTCAGCTCCGATGGCGATGAAGTCTATCTGTTCTCAGGCGACACCACGACGAACCTGACCGGCTATTTCCACGGATTCACCTTTGGTGCCGCCGAAGATGGTGTAACCTTCGGCCGTCATATTACCAGCGTCGGGTCCGAACATTTTGTTCGGCAAACCAGTCGCACTCTGGGAAATGCCAATGCAGGACCTGCCATCGGTCCCATCGTCATCACCGAAATCATGTATCACCCTGCCGATATAGCCAACGCGGACAATTCCACCGACGAATACATCGAGCTCTACAATTCTTCGGGCGCCAACGTGCCGTTGTACGATCCCGCTGCCGACACCAATACCTGGCAGATTAAAGGCGGTGTCGATTTCATCTTCCCCACCAATGTCTCCCTCAATGCGGGTCAATTTCTCCTGGTGGTGAATTTTAATCCGGATCTGGATACCGCGACCGCCACAACGTTCCGGTCCAAATACGGCTTATCGCCCGGCGTGCCCCTCTACGGTCCGTACCAGGGAAAGCTCGATAATTCTGGACAGAACGTGGAGCTCAAAAAACCGACTACCCCGGTAGCTGGCCAGGTCCCTTATGTCCTGATGGATAAAGTCGAGTACACAGATGCCGCCCCGTGGCCACCCGGAGCAGATGGCTTCGGCTTGTCTTTGCATAGAAAATCGCCGGCTCTCTACGGCAATGATCCCATCAATTGGGTGGCTGCCTCCCCCAGTCCCGCAGCGTCCTACAATGGCGCGGGCGTAGTGCCTGTCATCACCGCGGCATCCGGCAACCAAAGTGTCATGTCTGGCAGCACCGGCAGCGTTGGAGTTAACGCGACCGGCGATGGTCCCCTCGGTTATCAGTGGCGCTTCAACGGCGTGAATATTCCCGGCGCCAACAGTGCCACCCTTTCACTTCCGAATTTTCAGGTCCAGAACTCCGGTGTCTACGACGTGGTCGTCTTTAATAGCTTCGGATCCCAGGTAAGCCCGGGTGCCCGCGTGGATATTTTCTTCCCGGTCAGCATTCTCGGCCAACCAGTATCGAGAACCGTCCGCCTGACAACCGTCAACACCGTCGTTGCCAGCAACGTTTCGTTCACCGTTTTCGCGGCCAGCAGCGGTCCCATCACCTATCAGTGGCTCTATAACGGCACCAATGTCCCCGGCGCCACCAACAGCACATTTACTCTGAGCACTATTTCCATCACCAACCACGGCACGCTCCAGGCAATCGCAACCGACGCATTCCTTTCCGTACCCAGCGACATCGTCAATATGAACGTGGTGGTCCTGCCCACATTCACCCTTTCTCTTCCCTCCGCCTTGACGGTCGTCCAGGGAGACAATGTCACCTATAACGTTTCCATTACAGGCTTCCCGCCTCCCTTCTCCTATTCCTGGCGTAAAGGTCTGGTGGTCCTGAGCAACATCACCAGCAGCGCCACCAGTTCCAGCTTCACCTTGTTCAACGTTCAGACCAACGATACCGCTCAATACCGCGTCGTCGTGACCAATCTCGCCAACTCTACCATCGCTACCTTCAACAATCTCACTGTCCTGGCCGACAGCGACGGCGATCATATCCCGGACAACTGGGAAACGCAGTTTGGATTCAATCCCCGTGACGGCAGCGACGGACTCGCCGACTCCGATAATGACGGAGCGACCAACCTCCAGGAGTATCGGTCCGGCACCAACCCAACCAATGCGCAAAGTGCCTTCAAGTTCACCTCCATTGTCGTGAGCAATATCAGCTTCATGCGCTTCCAGGCGGTCTCTAACCGCACCTATTCCGTGCAATACAACAACGATCTGAATACGCTGAATTGGATCACGTTTACGAATGTTGCGTCCGCCACTACCAATCGTCCGGCCGTGATCATTCGCGATGCCCTCACCAGCCCCGTTCGCTTCTATCGCGTGGGATCACCATAAGCAGTTCAGACCCATCCTTGAAAAAAGTGGATCCGGACGAGAGACGTCCAGGTCCCGCCCGATCTAAACGACGATCCGTTTAATCGGCTCGCCGTGGTCGATATCCAGTCGTTTGCGTCCCGGTATTTCCAGGCGATGCGAGTCGAGTCCAAGCTGATGAAGCACCGTCGCGTGGATATCCGTGACATAATGCCGGTCTTCGATCGCATGGAAACCGAGTTCGTCCGTGGCCCCGTGCACTACGCCGCCTTTGATCCCACCGCCGGCCAGCCACGCAGAAAATCCCTGGGGATGATGGTCCCGCCCGGTCCCTTCTGCGCCGGGTGATCGCCCGAATTCCGTCCCAAAAACCACCAAAGTGTCCTCCAATAACCCGCGCTGCTTTAAATCTTTCAGCAGGCCGGCCACCGGCCGGTCCACTTGCGTCGCCAGCTTCGAATGATTCGATTTAATCTCTGAATGCGCGTCCCATTCGCCGCCCCCGCCCCCGCCGTGAAAGATTTGCACAAACCGCACCCCCCGCTCCACCAACCGACGCGCCACCAAACATTGCTGTCCGAATGACTTTGTTTCGGCCTTGTCCAGCCCGTAAAGTTTGCGTGTGGCTTCCGTTTCCTTCTCCAATTGCAACGTTTCCGGCACCGAAGTCTGCATTTGAAATGCGAGTTCATACGACTTGATCCGGGCACGCAGGTCCTTGTCATCCGGATAGTCAATCCCCGCCAGCCGATTGAGCTTTCCAATCAGGCTCAGGTTCTCGGCTTGTTCCTCCATGGAAACCGCATTCCCCGCTGGACTGATAAATGGAAGCGGCCGCTGCGGATCAACTGACAACCGTACTCCAGCATGTTCTGGCCCCAGGTAAGCTGCGCCATGCGTCCACGCTCCCCCGCAACAGTCTCCGGTCGGCACGCCCAGCACCACAAATTCCGGCAGATTCTCGTTGAGCGCGCCCAGACCGTAGCAAACCCAGGACCCCAATGTCGGATGCGCTCCCTCGCGAACATGACGCCCGGTCTGGAAGGTCAATTGCGCTCCATGATCGTTATCCAGCGTCCACAGCGAACGAACCACCGCCAGGTCATCTGCGCATTCGCCGATGTTGCTGAACCAATCGCCCACCACGAGGCCGCTCTGGCCGTAGCTCTTGAACCCCGCCTGCAACGGCATGATCACTTTGCGGTTTCCGTGCGCCGGATTCCCGCCGACAATGTTGGCATTGACCTTCTTTGGATCCAGCACGCTCTTGTAGGGCGTCTCGTCGATCGACTTGCCCGCGTACTTGTTCAGCTCCGGCTTGACATCAAAACTTTCCAGGTGGCTCACGCCGCCGCAAAGAAAAATCCAAATTACCGACTTCGCTTTCGGCGCAAAATGAGGCTTTCCATCCGGTGGCCGCCAGAGTTCGCCTTCCGCCCGGGCCACACCATCGCGAAACAACAGGGCGCCCAGCGCCAACCCTGTGAACCCCATGCCAGTATCGGCAAGGAACGAACGGCGCGTGACTCCCGGACAGCAGCTTCGATGGTCTGAGGCCATAATCTTAATCCCAACTTAGACGCATCAAAAATGCCCGGTAATCATTACTTCGGCGAGGGCCTTGCCTCGTCACCCGATTTTCGCCGTGTGTTCCGCGAGATCCTGCCGCCCTTCTTTTCGTACCAGGTCCCGCATCTTTTTCACCGCCCGCCCCAACTGCCGCTGAGCGAAGAGCGCCGTGCCACTGACAAATGTATCCGCCCCCACTTTTGCGCATTCCGCCGCGGTTGTGAGCGTGATGCCCCCGTCCACTTCTATCCGGTATTCCAATCCCTTCTCTCTCCTCCATTCGTCCGCTTGTTGCACTTTCGGAAGCACTTCCGAAATAAACGGCTGTCCTCCAAATCCCGGGTTGACGGTCATAATCAGTAATTGATCAATCTGATCCAGGTACTGAAGAACATTCGAAATCGCCGTGGGCGGATTGATCGCCAGGCCCACTTTCTTCCCCAGCGATCGGATTTTCCAGAGCAAAGACGTCACTCGCTCGGCGAGTTCCACATGCACGATGATATGGTCGGCCCCCGCGCTCGCAAAACGGTCCAATAGAATCTCGGGACGCGAACACATCAGGTGGACGTCGAACTTCATTCGGGTCAATGGACGGAGCACCCGCACCACCTCCGGGCCAAAAGAAATATTATCCACGAAATGCCCATCCATGATGTCCAGGTGCAGCCAGTCTGCCTTGGCCTTGTCGGCCCGGATCGTTTCAGCAGCGAGGCGCCCGAAATCGGCCGCCAGCAGGGACGGAGCAATAATCATTGCGTTTCAACCTAATGAAATCAGGGCTGGAGACAAGATTTACCGTTTCCCCGCCCCTTTCGGGGGCTTTAAATATTTTCCGAGAAACAGATAGACCTCACGCCGCGATGCCTCGGCTTCCACCGTGTCCAGTTTATTAAACGCATGCCCGCCCGGGGCTTCGCTATAGACCTTGTAATCAAATGGCTTCCCCGCCCGCCGCAAAGCGCTCACCAAACGCTCCACCTCCGTCTGGCTCACATCTTCGTCGTTGCTGACCGAATGAATCAACAGCGGACATCGCAACTGCGCGGCGTAGGCGATGGGCGACCGCTTCACGTATTCGTCCGGCGCCTGCTCGACCGTCTTTCCAATATGATAGGACGCCGAAAAAAGCTCTGTGTATCCCTTTTCCTTCTGTCGCAGCCGGAAGGGTAGATCGCTCACTGGCATCCCGGCATATGCCGCTGCATATCCGTCCGGATGCTGCAAAATGTTCATCAATGCGATCATCCCTCCATGGCTCCATCCCATGATGCCGACCCGGGCCGAATCAATGTTCGCGTGGTGCCGCAGCATCCATTCCCGCGCCAGCCATGCATCCTCGTTCTCCAATCCTCCGTAGTCAATCAACCGCCAGAAATCAGCCCCATATCCAGTGCTCCCGCGAAAGTCGGGCGCAATCACCGCATAGCCCCGCTCCACCAACTCGCGCGTCACGCGAAAATCGTCACTCGGATTGAAGTCGCCATGGATTTCCGTATGCAGCAAAACGATCAATGGTATCTTTGTCCGTATTTTCCCTGCCGGCATAAATGTATAGGCGCTGATGACGACTCCGTTGGTGGTGATCTTGCGTTGCTCCGGGTTCCGCGGCGGCGGACCCACAAATCGGATCTTGTCCACCACCGCTATTTCCCGAAACCGCTCAAACCACATTTGATCGGCGATCGTCTTTGTGAGTCGTTGCTGCACAAAATCGATCGTTTCTCCCAATCCATTGATCCTGTCCTGAACGCTCGGCTCTGCCGGCTTATCCGCAGCACCGATTGAACTGCCGCCGAACAGAATCAGAAGACAACCGGCGACTCGCAGCACTTTGGACGGGTTCATGCCTCGTCAAATTGCAGGGCACGATCAGCACGGTCAAACCGATTTCAAAATCTTCTCCACTCTGGCTTGCAATCAGTCCCACCCACACCAGAATCGTTCGGCCATGACAGGCACTAAAAGGAAAATTAGCCGGCAACCACGCTTGCCAAGACCTGCCCCACGAAAGGACCTTCCACTCAAACCCAGGCCGGCACACCATTCCTCTCCGGAGGAACTCGAGGACGCTCGCCATGACCTCGAATCCTTTTGCTACTCCGTCTCTCACGACTTGAGAGCACCCTTGCGTTGCATCGATGGCTTTAGCAGCGCGCTGCTCCACGAGTTTGGCGAAAGTCTCGAACCTCCGGCCCGCGATTATCTTAAAAGAATCATCGATTCGACCCGCAAGATGTCTTCATTCATCGATGAATTGCTGGTTCTTTCAAGAATTCAGCGCGCCGAGATGTCTCCTCAGCGCCTGGACCTTTCCGCCATCGCCACCAATATCATCACACGGCTCAGGTCAGCCCAACCGGATCGAAAAGTTCAGGTGACCATCGCCCCGGGACTGCAAGCCCATGGCGACGAACGATTGATTACCACTTTGCTGCAGCGCCTCCTGGATAATGCGTGGAAATTCACCAGCAAAACGGAACGACCGCGGATCTCCTTTGGCCCCTGCACCGAAAACAACGGCGCCTTCGTGATTCGCGATAACGGCGCCGGCTTCAATCCAACCTACCAGCCGAAACTCTTTAAAATATTCCAACGGCTCCATTCGCATGCCGACTTTCCTGGAATCGGCGCTGGATTGGCTATCGCTCGCGCAATTGTTCAGCGGCACGGAGGAAAAATCTGGGCCGAAAGTGGTCACGAACCGGGAGCAAAATTCTTCTTCACCCTCCATTGAGTTCGCCCTTGTGAATAACTTGTGAATAAAACCGTGGGTAGTTGACCCCATTGTCGATGGGTTATAGATACCTAGGATAGTACACCATGCAGACCACACTGTTTGAGCAATTCACAGATGGGCAAAATCCGGAAATCCCTCGAACTCTGAATATTATTACTTTTTTCGAGGATGTGGCGACAGGCAAACGTGGAAAGCAGGTTTATGATTACCTCGCTGGCCATCTCGGCGGCGAGTTTGAATTCAACCATCAGGTCTGGAAATTCGATGTTCTTTCCACGCCGACTCTTCGGGAACTCGCTGCCAAAGATGCCTCTGATGCCGACATCGTCATCGTTTCGACTCGCGGTGACCGCGAACTCGCCCCTGAAGTCAAATCGTGGCTCGACGTATGGATTGGCCAGCATGCCACCCCGATCGCTCTGGTTGCTCTTTTTGACCCGGAACACAAGCACTCCGAAACCGCTCAAAACATCCGTCATTATTTAGAGGAAATTTCCAAAACCGGACAGATGGATTTCTTTTCAGAGTCTGAAAGTCATCTCGATGAGCGCCTGGTCGATCTCGGTAGCCAGCGCCGCTTCGATTTTGACGATTCCTTTCAGGAATCCATTCTCACTCAAGAGGCTCCAGCCGACACAACCTTTCCGCGTTGGGGAATTAACGACTAGCAGCAGTTTCAGTTCAAAACAACGCCAGCCCGCGACCAGACATCGCGGGCTTTTTTATGGCTCCGTCCTCTTGCGAACGTAGGTGTGCGAAGAATGCCCGAAGAAAACTTCCGCTGCCTCCATGATCGTCTCGGACAATGTAGGATGCGGATGAACCGATTCGGCTAAATCTCGAACAGTCGCTCCCATTTCTACCGCCACGACCCCTTCTCCGATCAATTCTCCGGCTCCGTGGCCCACCATGCCCACGCCGAGAATCCGTTCGGTCTCCGGATCGATCACCAGTTTCGTCAGCCCATCTGTCCGATCGTAGGTCAGCGCTCGGCCTGACGCCCCCCAGGGGAACTTCGCGACTTCGACGGCTCGCCCCTTGGCCTTTGCTTCCGCCTCGGTCAACCCGCACCAGGCCACTTCCGGATCTGTGAAAACGACGGCCGGAATGATCACCTGGTCAAAAGCGCTTTCCTCACCCGCAATCACCTCCACCGCTATGCGCGCTTCTTTCGCTGCCTTGTGCGCCAGCATCACTCCGCCCGCAATATCACCGATCGCATAAATCGCCGGATCGCTCGTCTGCTGCCGCTCATTCACCTTGATGAATCCCTTCTCGTCCCTTTCGACCTTTGTATTCTCCAGCCCCAGGTCCGCAAAGTTCGGCACTCGACCCACGGACACCAGCACCCGGTCGTAAAGTTCATCCGTCAACGTTCCCTCGGCATCGATCGTCACCTTGATCTGTTTGCCCGCTGTCGCCATCTTCGCGACCTTCGTCTTCACGCGAACTTGTTTGAAGGCTTTTTCGGCATACTTCGCCACCGGCCGCACCAGGTCTGGATCCGCTCCCGCGAGAATGGAATCCAGTGCTTCCACCACGACCACTTTGCTCCCGAGCGTCGCGTAAACCGTTCCCAGTTCCATCCCGATATACCCTCCGCCCACCACCAGCAGATCCCTGGGAATCTCTTCAATCTCGAGGGCCTCGGTCGATGTCATGATCCGGGGATTGCCCAGATCAAAAGCCTTCGGCATGGCCGGCTTGGAACCCACCGCCACGATGGCCTGCTCGAATTGCACAAACCGTTGCCCGGCTTCCGTCTCCACTCGAATGGTCTGCGAATCTTCGAAATAGCCGCGGCCAATCATCACATCCACCCCGCGCTTGCTCGCGATCATCGCGATTCCGCCGGACAATTTCTGCACCACCGAGTCTTTCCACGCGCGCAACTTGTCCAACTCCACTTTCGGCTCCCCAAATGTAATCCCGCGGTGAGCCGATTCCTTCGATTCGTTCAGGATATTCGTCGCGTATAAAAGCGCCTTGGAGGGAATGCAGCCACGGTTGAGGCAAACGCCTCCAAGCCGCTTCTCCTTCTCCACCAAAATCACCTTTTTTCCTTTGTCGGCGGCGTAGAAAGCCGCGGCATACCCGCCCGGACCAGCCCCCAACACCACCACATCTGTTTTGATTGCGTCCATTGTAAATCCTCGTTGCCCCGCCCACCTATACTTTGGCCAGCTCCTCGTTGAAATTCTCGAAAGCCTTCACCACTTCCACCGTGAAACGGGCCGCATTGCCGCCATCGATCAGGCGATGATCATAGGAAAGCGCGATCGGCAATAGCGTTCGAATCTCAATCTTGTTCTCCCGCGCCACTGGCTTGCTGACTCCCCGCCCCAGCCCCAAAATCGCCACGTCCGGTTTGTTAATGATCGGCGTAAAATGCCCCCCGCCGATTCCACCCTGGTTGGAAATGGTGAAAGTGCTTCCTTTCAGCTCTTCCAGCGATATTTTCCGGTCCCGCGCCTTTTCGGCCAGGTCATTGATCTCCTTTGATAACTCGAAAACACTCTTACGGTCCACATCCCGAATCACCGGCACAATCAACCCCTGGTCGGTGTCCACTGCCAATCCGATATGGTAGTATTGCTTGAAAACGATTTGCCCCGCCGCTTCATCCAGGCTCGCGTTGAAAATCGGGTGCTTTTTCAGGACTTCCACCACCGCTTTCAAGGCAAACGACGTCAGCGTTAAGCGCGCCCCCTTCTTTTCGTAAGCCGGCGCATATTTCTTGCGCAACTCGGTCAGCGCCGTGATGTCGGCCTCGTCGAACTGGGTCACGTGCGGAATGCTGTTCCAATTCTGCAGCATGCGTTCCGCGATCGTTTTCCGGAGCGGAGCCAGGGGTTTGATCTCCACCTTGCCCCATTTTGAGAAATCAATGCTGGCCGGTGGAGCGGCTGGCGCGGTCCTCGGCGTTCCTCCGCGCGGTTGCTCAGCCAGTTTCTGTAGCCGTTGGATATAGGCACGAACATCGGCCATCACAATGCGGCCGCCTCGCTCAGAACCGCGAACCTTCGTTAGGTCGATTCCCAACTCCCGCGCCATCTTCCGCAGTGACGGAGCAGCCGCCACCGGCAGGTCCGACGCCGGCGCTTGCGCCTCCGTTTCGGGTTCAGTCACTTCCTCTTCGACTTCCGGTTCCGGCTCTGCTTTCCGGGGAACTGGTGCCGCCGCCGCGCTCTTCCCAGGTTTGGCGGAGGTCCCGCCATCCGATGTCGTCAGGATCACCTGCCCTACCGAAATCTTTTGGCCTTCCTTGACTCGAATCTGCGCCACCGTCCCTTCGGCGCTCGACGGAATCGGCGCCACGGCCTTCTCATTCTCCATTTCAAGAATGGTTTGCCCTTTGGTGATATGGTCTCCTTCTTTGACCAAAATACTCACCACGGTCCCCGATTCGGCCCCTTCGCCAAGGTTTGGCAGTTTTACTTCCATACAATAAAAAAACCACTGTACTGATATGCTTTTAACGGTAGAAAGCAAAAAGTAAGCGGTTCGACGGCGCGCAGTGTAGAGCCGAACTTCCAGATGCCAAGCCGAATGATGACAGCCTGCCTCCCATAATCTAGGGTCTCCGCCGCATCGCCGCAGCACTTCCCGGGTGGTATTTTGCCGTGTGCAGCCACCGTCGACAAACGGATCCACCTTCAGCCCGGAAAACCGTTTCATTACCAACGAGCAAATTGCCGAACTGCTGGCCATTGAGTCGGAGGAAGCTTCTTATTATCTCGCCAAAGCTCTCCGAAAAGCTTCGCGTTTGGCCTGGATGTGGCCCGAAGAAGCTGCTGCTTTGCACGCTGCCGGACGCTCCCTCACCGAGTTCCCCGGCATCGGTCCTCACCTCCAAAAGACGATCACCGCCTGGATCGAGAATCCTCCTCCCATCGGCGAAACTCCCGATCTCCGAAAAAACTTTTGGACCATGGCCACCGCCCGGAAAACGCTCGCCCAAAAACCACGTTGGGCCAATCAATACAAGGGCGACCTCCAAATGCACACCATTTGGAGCGACGGCTCCGGCACCATTGCCGAAATGTCACAAGCTGCCATCGCGCGCGGTTATCAGTACATCGGCATCACCGACCATTCGAAGGGACTGAAGATCGCGGGCGGCATCGACGAGAAAGCCTTGCGCTCTCAAGCCCGCGAAATTGCCGCCACGAACAAAGCTCTCGCGCGAAACCATCAACCTTTCCGCGTCCTGCAGGGCGTCGAAATGAACCTTAATCCGCAGGGACAGGGTGATCTCAACCCCAACGCTTTGGCCGAACTCGATTTCGTCGTCGGCTCTTTTCATTCCAGGCTTCGCGTCAAAGAAGATCAGACCGAACGTTATCTGGCGGCGTTGCGCCATCCTTTCGTCGATATCCTCGGCCATCCGCGCGGCCGCATTTATAATTACCGGATCGGCCTCAGCGCCGATTGGCCCGCCGTTTTCGCCCTGGCCGCCAAATTGGACAAAGCCGTGGAAGTCGATTCCTACGCCGATCGACAGGACCTCGACACGGATCTGCTCCGAGTGGCCCGCCGCGCTGGCGTGCGTATCGCCATCGACACGGACGCGCATCATCCTCACCAACTCGATTTCGTCTCACTTGGCCTGGCCGCCGCGTTGGCAGCAAAAATCCCCGCCGAACGCATCGTCAATTTCATGCCCGCAGACGATTTGTTGGCCTGGCTGCAAGGCCGGCGGCAGGTCCAAAGGGTTCGGGAAACTGCCTATAACACCTCCGGTTGAACTCCTGTCAAAACATCCTACGTTGGATACGCAAGGGAATTTTAAAAAGGGAATTTAAATTATGAAAATCGAAAACGAGATTGATCCATCCGAAGCAACGAATCGTTTGCGCGACCTGCAACAGCAACTCGGCACCAAAGCGAAAGAGGCTTCGCGTGTCACCGACGAATTCGTTCATGAAAACGCCTGGACTACGGTCGCGATCGCGGCAGTCGTCGGTTGTTTGATCGGATTTTTCCTCCGTCCCCGAGACTAGCAGTTTTAGTGGAACGATTGGAGGAGACGAACCGCCGTTTCGACGAGCTTTTCGCCTCCTCCAGCTTCCACTCGCGAATTCACCACCTCGTAGCTTCCTTCCTTAAAGGCGCGCCGGGTGGGCACATAGCCAATGGAATCGTTGGCTAGCTCCACGATCATCGTGTTCCGGAACGGCGAACGCTGTCGAACCAACATCCCCAGCTCGCAAAAAATCTCTCCCGGCAACGCGACCACCGCGGTATCCGCCCCGATTCTAAAAACCTGAACTTCAGCTGTCAGCGTGCTCCCGCGAAGCTGCAAGTCCATGATTTTGTAAGCCTCCACCTGCTTTAAGAACGGAAGTTCCTTCCCCCCAATTCCGTCCATTGCCTGTCGAGCGTCGGCGATCTGCGCGGCAGAATATTTTTGCAACGGCACGGCCACAGTTTCGCCGTGGATCATCAGGTGTGGCCGCTCCACTGGCTGCAGCGCCCAGAATGATCCCGCCACCCTGCCCCCCAGCACCCGACCGATCCGCTCCGCCTCGACTACTCCCTTCTGTGGTCGTGGATCCGTAATGTTGATATGATTGATGTCGCCACACGCACTATTGCCAAAGAACGACATGAATCTCTCTCCCGCAACCCGTCGCAAGCTGCGTTCCAGGTAACACGGAAAATCAGCTCCATATTCGGTGCCACCGACCGTGTCCGCGTGCAGCGCAAATGAAGTGAGACAACCGATCGCCTGACGATCGTCGCGTCGTTTGATGCCCAAGAGGATCAACTCCGGGTCTACCGGCCCAGCCGACCGCACCACATTGTCGTTCGTCTTTCCCGGATTGAACTGCACCGAACCGTTCTTCATCTGATAACGGCGATTGAAGGCCAGGCCCGTGAGATTTGTTTTCGTCACCTGCAAATCCACGGGAATGAGTTGGCGGTTGGCTTGCACGATCACCGAGACCAATCGATCCGACAGGATCTGGCGATAGTCCACGCCCTCAAACGGGTCCTTGCCGTTTGCTTTCACCGCGCGCTCGTGAAGATATTCGCGCAACCCCCCGTAATAGAGCGGGCCGGTATGCGTGTGCGTGGCGGCGATCATAATGTTTGCCGCCGGAATTCCAGTCTTCCTGCTCGCTGCGGCTCGAACCGGTCCGGTAATCGTTGCTGGAACTCCAATCAAATCGCAAAAAACCAGTGCCGCTCGTTCATCGCCCTGCTGCAGCACCATCGCCTTTGCCTGTAACGGATCGTGGGTTCCGGTACTAAGCCGTTCGTAAAAATATCCGCTCATCCTCCACCCTACCGGTGGCGTAATGTCGATCGCCGCCAACCCCGCCCGAAATGGCGCGGCCGCAACCACTTGGCAGAGAAACACACTGACAATCAATCCAATCGCAGTTCGCATGGTAAAAGTTCTTCGACGAATAATTCGGCTCGCCGCATCAAACCGGTGGAGCGAGCGTACTCGCGGGCCGTTCACTCTTTACAAAGCCGCCTCTCCAAACCGTTGACAGCCCTTTTCCAGATATTAGCCTCCTCTGTATCTGGGAAAAGGATTGTTTATGCCGCACATCACTTCGGCGTCTGCAATTGGCACTTTGGCAGCGCTCATCTTGCTCCTGGCACCCTCATCGCCCGCTCAGGAGGGAATCACCTATTCCGATTTTCAAACGGTCGGGGGAATTACCTACGCCTTCCTCCAATGCGAAATCGGCGATTGCAATTCTCTAAACCCTGACCACGCCACAAAAACAGGCAATTCCATTTCTCAAAACATGGTTCTGCGAGGCGCCCCTTTCTGTGAATGCCTCGTAGACCCCTGCCCGACTCACACTGAATACGCGATCTGTCCTCTTGGCTCCCTCGCTGCCGGCGCCTATGCTCTTTCGGTGCAGTTTTCGAAACTCGGTTTTCCTCCAGATCCCGGGCTGGTCCTTCAATTTAGCGTGCCTGAGCACGAAGCCCGGACCATCACGGTAAGCCGCGAAACAAATTCCCTCCGCCTCGATGTCCAGGGAATCTCCTACTGTTATTACACCATCGAAAAATCGGCCGACCTCGTGAATTGGGGCGATCCCTACACGCATCCCGGCGCTCCCTTTACCTTCCACGACAACTTGCCCACCGATCAATCCGCCCGCTTCTACCGCGTCCGCATCGATCCCAACGTCCTCCGAGATCCCATCATCATCTGGAACCCGAATTAGCAGGTCCCGGGGCGCGGGTGTTGATGCCCGTCCGGAAGGACCCCGCAGCAATGATCGCCTGACACGAATATCCATTCCGCGCGCAGTGCGCGTACTGGCGAAGCTTGTGGAGTGCGGCAGTGCCCGTCCGGAAGGACCTGTGCCGCTTCTGATTTACAAGTCGGCCACGATTTATACATCAAATGTCCGCTCAAAAAAATTCGCGTTCATTGGTCCATTCGCGTTCACCACCTTAGTCATCATCGCCAACCACCGTCACCGCCCACTCCGGATACGGCTCCCCGCTTCCTTTCATCGCATGCCACAAAATCCGATTCAGCACATCCTCCGGGCAAGCATCCGGCTTCCGGAAATTCAACCGCGCCGACATAAAGGCATTCTTCCGCAATAACGGATCCGAAATCTTCTTCGGCTCCGGATTCATCTGATCCAACGGCACATTGTTCGGCACCGCGTTATACGGCCTGAAATCCGGCGTCTCTGTGAAACAATCGAACATCGGCGTCGCTGTTCCATCAAATTGGTTCATCGGCGGCAACCCGAGAATCTGCTCGATCGTCCGCAAGACACTCGTCGTGTTGTACTGCGTCTTTACCACCACCCCCCGTTTCGTGTAGGGACTGATGCAGTAAGCCGTCGTCCGATAACCGCTCACATGATCCCACCCGGACTGCGGATCATCCTCAATCGCGAATATCGCCGTCTCATTCCAAAAACGACTATGACTGATCGCCTCCACGATTCGCCCAAAAGCCAGGTCATTGTCGGCCGCACTGGCAGCAGGAGTCGGCCATCCTTTCGTCGTTCCGCTGGTGTGGTCGTTCGGCAGACAAATGATGACGAGGTCAGGATATTTTCCCTGCTGCTCATACTCGCGTAACTCGCGAATGATGAAATCCGCCCGGTGCTGGTCCGGCACTTTCATTTCCCAGCCGACGTAATTCGTCGGCTGGTACGGAATAATCGACGGCACCATCGGGTAACTCGCAAAAACCACCTCGTTGCTCACGCCTTTCCAGGTCCGATAACAGGCTAGGAAATCGGGCGACCCTTTTCGCTTTGGATCCTTCCAATGCACTGCCGGCGCCGCAAATTCTCCGTAGTTACGAAGCGTTCTCCCATGGGCAATCACATTGTCCCAAATAAAGCCCGACGGCGCATAAGCAATCGCATCCGCCTCATCCAAACCCATCCCATCGGGATAACTCCGCGGCCAGCCCGCGAACGATTTCTCCAGGTAATCCGTCCCGAAAGCCGTCGTCGACCATTGATGACCATCTGCGCTCAGAATCCCGGCGCAATAGGTGTTATCCAGGAGCGCAAATTCATTCACCAATTTGTGTTGGTTCGGCGTGATGCCCCGGTGAAATATGCACAACCGCGGGTCCCCATTTCCCCGCGGCTCATCACCCAGCACCTGGTCGTACGTCCGGTTCTCCTTAATGATGTAAACCACATGCTTGAAATGGCTCGGTTCCCCGATCCGTTCCGGCACCGGCCGCAACGGCTGATTCGGTCGAGGCGGCAAAGCAACCGTGGCCAGCTGCTCCTTCCGATAATTCCTCCACACTCGCGCCGAAAGTCCGGCCCACTCGCTCTCTTTCGGTATCGGAAACATCGAAAGCGAACCAAAATACTGATGCGAGTTGAACCCGAACCCGCCACTCTCCTTGTCCAATTCGGTGGCTGCCGGTAATCCCTTGATGTTCGCCACATAGAGCACGTCGCGCCTCGCATCATAGGAAAGCGCTCCCGGAAACCACCCCACCGGGATCAACCCCAGCAACTTCGACGCACCTGGCTCAAATCCTACGATCGCAATCGCATTCTGCGTTCCGTTCGCCACATAAAGTCGTTTTCCCGCGCGATCAAATGTGAGCGCATTCGGTGAAGCCCCAAATAAATCTGCCGGTGACGATTTCACCCAGATCGTTTCCACCACCTTGTCCAGCCGCGTATCGATCACGCTCAGATTATCACTCGCCGCATTCGCGCAGACCAAATATCGCCCGTTCGGATGCAGCGCCAGCGCCGAAGCGTGCAACCCCGTCACAATTTCCTCCTGCACCTGGCCCTTCCCCAAATCGATCACCGTCACAGAACCTTCATTGGCAATGAAACGTGTCGAATCGACCAGGACCTCAGTCCCCCGCCCGGCCGGGCCCGTCAGATCACCAATTCGCGGCCGTCGCCCGCCCCAGTTGCTCACATACGCTTTGTGACCTGCCAGCACCACCGCATACGGCGCCACTCCCACGTCAAACATCCGGAGCAACTCTCCTGTCGCCGCATCAAACTCGCCGAGCCGATTCGAAAGATTCAATGCCACATAAAGACGCCGTCCATCGCGCGAAATCGCAAGACCGGCGGGAATATCATTCGTCCGCCTCGGTGCGCGCGCCGGTGGCAACGCCATCGAGAACGACGGTGACACCTCTCCTTCGTGGTCCACCTCGAACACCTTGATGCTCCCATCCACGTTCGCCAGGTAGATCCGCGAGCCACCCGGGGAAAAAATCAAACCCGTGAAGCTCAGTTGCCCTCCTTTGTCCGGATGCAGGATGTTCGCCGAAGCCACTTCCGGCGATGGAGCTGTCACCTTTTCCGAAGGCAACGGCACCTTTTGCGTGATCTTGCCGAGAACTGGATCAACGATCACCAACCGGCTGCTCTTTCCCGACGTCGCCAGTAACTTTCCATTCGGGCTCAAAACGAGCGCCTGCGGCCGCATCCCCGGCAAATCCACCTGCATTCCATAAGGTGTCAGCACCTGGTTGACCGGTGTAACCGAACGATCGCTTCCACTTCGCCCCACCTGTTCCGTCGTTCCAGCCTCTTGCTGCCCGAAAACAGAATTGAAGCCGGGGAAGCCCAGAAACACCAGCAGACCCGCAAAACATCCATTCAATCGCAAAACCTGGATCACCCAGCCAGCTTGCGCACTCAAAACACAACATTCAATCCCAACTGCGGGGCGCGGCTCTCGTGCCGTCCAGAAGGACCGAAACAATCTCGAAGAGATTGAGGCCTCCAGCCCAACGTTGCGCCGCCATTCGTTTCCTGGCGGCGCTACGTTGGGTCGCTTGTGTTAAGAGATCATCATCAACCTCGAAGAGGTTGCGCCATTCGTCCCCTCGTTTATTCTGCAGTTCGCAGAGAGATCGAAAAACATGCCCTCTACTGACGAGGCTTTTGGCCGGCCGATGAAGCCAGGTGAAGACCGGAACTCCGGGGGTGCCCGTCCGGAAGGACCCCGAAACGACCTCGACTTTTTGCCATGCCAATCAGTAGAGTCCCCCTATGATCCACCGCAGATTCCTCCTGCCGCTGACTTTGTTGGCTCTCGCCCTGACCGAATTAGTTTCAAAAGGCACGGTGGTTATCTTCGTCCAACCCGCAAGCCAGGCCGGTTATCTTGACCAGAACATCACCTTTACCGTTGTGGCCCACTCGACTTTCACACCCTTGCGATATCAATGGCAAAAGGACAACGTTTCCATCAGCAACGCCACCGCTTCCACTCTTCTCGTCCCGAACGTGCAGTTCACCAACGCGGGGGCATATACCGTGATTGTCACCGACGCCATCAACGACTCCATCACGAGTGCACCACCGGCGATCCTCACCGTTAAAGCGCCCGCGATGTCGATCGCCCTCAATCCAGGCGTCACGATCAACGGAGCGATCGGCCTGACTTACGGGATCCAATTCACCACCGACCTCGGCAACACGAATAGTTGGCAGGGTCTGACAAATGTCATTCTAAACACCTCTCCTCAGACCTGGTACGATCCACAACCAGCCGCTCTCCCGACCCGCTACTACCGCATCCTCCGCGGCCCCATCTCCATTCCGTAACGTTGCGACGCAGGAGCCGTTGCATCCCGTAACCTCAGAAAAGTTTCTCGGACGCGCCCCCGTTTCGAAATCTTGCGTTTGATCGTTGCTCTTGATCTCGAAGTCCACCTCCTCCCCTAAGACTCGGCTTTAACAACAGGCCAGATCATCCTCTCCGGGGCCTTTACCCCAATTTAAATGGCAGTCTTCCGGTAGTATTTCTCCTCATGAGGTACCTCCTTTGCGGCGCATTGCGTTCCGGTGCGCGCCTATGCCGCGGTTGGTTTTCCATTCCATTCCTCTTCTTCGTCGCGATTATGCCGGCACTTTCCGAGACGAACAGTTGGACCAAACCAACCAGCGGCTTCTGGGAAGAACAAGCTTATTGGTCGCTCGGCGTGCTGCCCAACAGTTCCCAGTCGATACTGATCACCAACTCCAACTGGAAAGCCGTCGGAATCACTCCCTTCACCGCGATCAACTTCGCGAGCTCGATGACGGTCGGCAGCGTGACGGTCCGGGGCGCGTGGGATACCATGAATACGTTGCTGCTCCAGTACGTCGGGACCAACGTTCCGCTGACGGTGTTAAATGGGATTGTGGTGGCAGACATGGCCCGGATTCTGAATTTCGATTCCGCCCTGATCGTTCAGGGCGGCACCATCGTTGTCACTAACGCGCAAACCGTCCAGGACGGCGGACTCATTCGCACGACCAACGCCCCGCTCTATCTCCAGAACGCCGACTATCACCTGACCAACGGACTTTTCGAGGGCGGCTCCGTCTGGATTGGTCCCGCCGCGTCAGCCCGTTTCAACCAGTACGGCGGCACGGCGACGATCGCGGATTTGAGATTCGGGCACAGCGCAGGGGGCGGTTTTGGCGGCGGCGGCACCTACGCGCTCTACGGTGGCGACCTCAACCTGCCCGGCGGACTGACGATCCTGGGCGACAACAGTTCGACATCGGCCTATTTCCAGGCGGGCGGAACCAATCGGACCTCCAACATCTATGTGGAGCCGGGCTTTTTGGGATTGAGCCCGGCGTTCACCTTGAACGGCGGTTTGCTTGCGGATAATAATGTAGATCTTATCGGCGACGACTTCGGCGGCATCACTCTCGTACAAAATGGCGGCACGCATCTCATCTCGAACATTCTGCATGTCGCCGGGGGCGCAAGGCACGGAGGGCCGCGGTCAAGTGCCTACGTTCTGAATGGCGGCACTCTCTCTGCCCATAACATTGATTTGGATGGCTTTTGGGGAGACGCTTTGCTCATTCAAACTAACGGCATCACCCATGCGGACGAGATTGACTCGCACGGCTATTATATTTTCAGCACTGACCTCAGCTTGTCGGGCGGAACATTGACCGCTTCAAACCTGTTTTCACGAAACGGCAGCTATATCGGCCAGTCGGGCGGAGTATTGGTGGTCAGCAATTTGCTCAGCTTCGCCGGATCTCGTGATACCGGCGGGTCCACGAAGTACAGCCAATACACGTTCCTGGGGGGGACCCTCACCGCCAGTAATATCAACGTCGGCGGCGACTGGATCATTGGCGATGCCGGAGCGCCCCGCATCACAAATCCCGGTACTTGCACCCTCTCCCGCACATTGCAAATCAGCAATGCCGTCGAACAACTCGGTCGCTTCATCCTCGCGGCCGACGCGACCATCGATCTCGCCGGCAGCGCCAGCCGGCTGAGCTTTGCCAACAGTAGCGGCCAGGCCTGGGCCGACGGAACAACGCTGATCGTGGCCAACTGGAATGGAAACGCTGCGGGCGGCGGCCCGGAGCAATTAAAATTCGGGACCAGCCAGTCCGGCCTGACGCCAAACCAGTTGAGGCAAATCCAATTTCGCGCCGGTTCTTCGTCGAATCTTTTTTCGGCAAAAATCCTCAGCACCGGTGAAGTCGTTCCGGACCACCTGCTCGGCCCGAAAGTAGGTTTCTCGAAGCAGGCAAACAACCTCGTGCTAACGTGGCCATCTGGATGGACCCTGCAGAACGCCACGAATGTCGCCGGCCCGTACGTTGACACCTCAGGCGCCACCTCGCCCTACTCCTACAGCACGACCCTCAGGCCGCAGCAGTTCTTCCGGCTCCGCCAGCAACCTTGAATAAGTTTGAGGCCTCGTTGACAACCTCGAAGAGATTGCGCCCTCCAGCCCAACGTTGCGCCGCCGCTGTTGTTGTTTGCGGCGCTACGTTGGGGCCAGGGCGTTCGAGATCATCAACCTCAAAGAGGTTGCGCCATTCGTCCCTTGGTTCGCACTTGTCAGAAGATGCAGAGCTAAAAAACGTGCCCACACTGGCGAAGCTTTTGGACTCCGGCTGTGCCCGTCCGGAAGGACCCTGAAATGACTACGCCTTTAGTCCCATTCACAGAAAGCCATTCGAGCCCTATCAATGGTCCCATGGACACCTTTATTACAGTCGTTACCCGCTTCCAACTGCCTGCCGGCGTTACCGCCGATCAGATTCGCGCTGGGTTTGAGGAGGCCGCACCAAACTTCCGCAACGTGCCCGGTTTAGTCCGGAAACAATTCCTGCGTTCGAAGGACTGCCGGACCGCTGGCGGAGTTTATTTGTGGAACGATGAACGTGCCGCCCGCGCGTTCATGACCGAGCGCGTCGCACCGATGATTCGCGCGAAGTTTCATGTCGATCCTGCCATCGAATTCTACGATTCACCTGTGATCGTGGAGAATTGAACGCAAAGCCGCCGCATCCGCCGCTGACCGCCGTTTCACAAACCGATAAAGTAGCGCCGGCGTCCCGCCGGCTCGTTGAACAGCACCGTTGAATTTCACCGCTCTGCTGGAAAACGGGGAGCATGCAATACCCACTCGACACCCTGTTGCGGCGACCGTAATTTCTGCCATTGTGAGAATCGCCTTCCAGGTTCTCGATCCAATTCAACCGCGAGGTTTCACCATGCGTTGGAAGATCAGCGCAGGGGTCTTCGTAGCCATTGCACTCCTGATCCCCTGCCAAAGATCAAAGGCTGCCCTCCCACCGTCAAACTTGCTCGAAAGCGTGACAGCCACCGCAGCAGACGGAAGCAAAGGTTTTCCGACCCGCGTGACCACCGAACAGTTCCACAAAGGCTTCAATTCAGAAATGTTGCTGCAACGACGGAAGAATTCGACCAACGAATTCGATGGCCTTTCCACTGAGCTCGAGAATTTCCTAAACGGAAAGACCCAGCCAAACGTCGCAGTCTCTGACCTGATCAACACCCAGGGCCTTTGGAGAGCGAGTTGGAATCCAGGAAAGAAGTCTGTGGGCGATGGAATTTACGAACTCAAAACGCTGCGGTTGAAAAACAGCGCCTACTCACTCAATTCGCCACCGTGGCCCAAAGCCAGCGGAGATGGCAAACTTTATCAGGCTGCCGTATTCATTTGGACGACCAATCTCCTCTCGATACTGGAGACAGAAAAAACCGTGCCGTTTTATCAAGGAAAGGACTACATAGGGTGCAAAGGCGATCCTCAAACAGTCGTGACGTTTTATCCATCCGATTACCTCGTCCCCGCGCGTGAAATTGGGGAACCAGCCGTGCGCTTTGTCATGCGTTTTAATTCCCCGTCCCAGCGTTGGCCAATTCGCCCCAGGGTCGATCTCACCGTGCGGTTTCGCCAAACGCTCCATCCGACAGGAGTTCTCACCTCACAATTCTATTCCGACTCACGCGATGCCAGCTGGTTCGCCGAAGAGGATACTCTCGTGCCAATTCGAAAGCGTGGAGAACTATGTGGTTACCTCGTCCTCGCCAGAGTTGCCGGCGAACTTGCTGCGTGGGGTGATTGGGACTCTCAGTGGAGAGCTCAGAACCGCAAATTCCTGGGGAACTGGAAACGCTTTTCGGAGTCCTATCCGTATCACCTCCCCGACCTCAATCGATAAAACCTCCACGGCACACCCAGCTCCATCACCGCATCAAAACTCAACGCCCCACCGACCACCGCACCGCTCCCGACGTCAGTCCAACTCACCAAATCCGTGGACGCCTGCAAAATATAACTCCTCCCGTCCAACCCACTCACATTAAACCGAAACCCATTCGCGTTTCGAGTGACGCCCGTAATCTCCCCCGCTGCTTCATACAAAATCGGCCGATAAAACCGATAGGGAAACCGCCCCGCATCTGCATCCACCAAATCCATAAAATCGGCATTCGCCGTCATATTCGTGATCGTCAGCCAATCGACAAAATTCGTGCTCGCCTGGATCAAGTAGCGCGAATCATTCGTCGACGGCAAAAAGAACTGCACTGATCCGTCCAAACTCCGGTTCACAGGACGCGTGAAGACCTGTCCAGAGATCGCGGAAACCGGCTCTATTGCTGTTCCATCACTTCTGGCCAGAAAAATGTGACTCGGCATGATCGGGCCGGAACCGACATATTCCTTCGCCGAAATGCTAAATGGGATTGATGCAAAAGCCCGATTCGTCAACGGAATCTTCGCCAGCGAGTAGGCCAACACTCGACGCACTCCCGGAGCAATCTCCCTGGACCGGACGATCTTCCTCGAAGCAAGAGTTGCAGCCGCATTGCCGGCACTAACTTTGTTCGTGTTAAATAGCACGTCGAACTGGGCAGCCACCGCCTCGCCATCATTTCTCGCCGTAACAAAAATCGGAGTTGCTCCTCCGGGAAAAGCTCGCCCGTTCCCAACAATGATCGTTGCATCAGGTGCAGCTTGAACCGCCCGTGGCACCAACAGAAAAATTATCAACGCGACTGTGCCAAAACCAATTACGGTTCCGCGATGGGGGGCCCGCCGGAACCTTCGCTCGGCCAGCAGACCGCTATTCGAATCCTCACGGCAGGTTCTCATCGCGTCCACGCGTTGATGCGATTGACCGTCCCCGCCGGAATCGTCACATTTACCGCCGCCACCGGTGGATTCCCGGATGCCAGGCTGATGTTCGTGCTGAATGTTCTCGATGGTCCATGATCTGGCGTCACTACGACACTGATTGGAACATCATTCGTAAAGTTTCGAGCCTGCACTCGAACTACCTGGTTGGTGGACGACCCAACAGGAAGCTCAACCGAAACCAACTGCCCCGTGCCTTCCGGGATCGCGGTTCCAGCGGCTTCGATAATGTCCAGACGCGGAGCCGCCGGGGGAAAAACAAACATTTGTGAGCCACGCGATGCAGTCCCTGCATACGTGATCGACGCAAACGCATTTCGATCCAGACAGTCGATTCGTACTCTCCCTGATCCCGCATACGCATTCCCGTTGTCACAAAATCCGTCGTTTGATCGTCGGTAAAAACCACCTCGTGTCTGGAGCACTCCGGTGCCATCAACTATAGGCGCTACCAGGCGTATCGCTCCGCCGCTGCCCCCGCCGTATGCAGTCGGGTCATAGCAACTCGCAATGCTAAAATCGCCTCCCAGCGAATAGATCACACCGTTGACCGTGATCCTGCCGTTCGAGGCAATGAGTACCGCGCCTCCACCACCGCTTCCGCCGGTATTCGGATTGCCATTCAAACCTGCGCCTCCTGAACCGCCGACTAGCGGCACAAGGAGGGCATTACCATAGTTTGTTCCAAAAGAACCCCGCCCTCCGTTGCCCTTGCCTCCGCCAGGACCATATCCATCACCAGCTATATTATTCAATCCGGAACCGCCGTAACCCCCGTCAAAACCTCCTGGGCCACCCTGACCACCCATCACTCCTTGCGGCGGCTTACCGGAAACGTCAATCGCGCCTGCAATGACCACGTTGCTCGCCGCCAGCAGATAAACGGGCGTGTTCAACGCATTCCGATTGAACGTAAGCGTCTTTCCAGCAGCCACCGTAATGGTGGTGAAGTTAAATATCCCGTCTGGAGGCAGACTTAACGTCATGTTGCTTGTGACGTTAAGCGGTCCGTCGAGTCCCGTGCTCCCGGAATCGAATGCAGCACCTTGAGCTCCCGACAATGTAAGGAGGCTTGAAAAAATGCAGCAACCAGCGACCAGTCTTACGTTTTTCATAAAATTTCCTTTACCTTGTCCATGCGTTGATGCGATTCACCGTTCCCGGAGGAATGACGACATTGACGGCAGCGATCGGAGGATTTCCAGAATTCTGAAGGACTACTGCCTGGAAAATCCGCGATGGCCCGTTTTCCGGAGTAATCGCGACGGCAATGGGAACGTCATTAGTGAAATTTCGCGCCTGAATTCTAATCACCTGATTTGTGGAACTTCCAACCGGCAATTCCACACTCACCAGTGAACCCGTCCCCTCAGGAATCGCCCTGCCTGCCGCTTCGACTATATCCAATCGGGGTAACGGCGTCGGAAGTACGAACATTTGCGCACCGCGAGAAACCGTGGTGACGCCTTGATAGGTCAGCCCACGAAACGCCTGACGGTCCAGACAGTCAATTCGCACCCGGCCCGCATTGCCTCTACGAATATCCGCAACATAGTTAAGAAAAATCCCACCGAGACAATCCAGCACGCCATTCCCGGACACGAGGGGAGCGACTATCCGAATTGCACCACCACTTCCAGCGCCGAAAACACTAGCGTCTAAATCAGAAGGAATAAAATCTCCACCTCGCGCGTAAACGGCCCCCGAGATCATTACCCTGGTGCTCGATGCAATCACAATGGCTCCACCGCCTCCGCTGCCGCCCACACCGGGTGAGCCATTCCTGCCGGCCCCGCCTGATCCGCCAATCAATGGAGTGAGTAACGAGTTCGCATAGTTCGTGCCGAATTTTCCTAAACCCGCGCTGCCTACACCCGCACCGGGGCCAAGCCCATCGCCGGCAATGTTATTTGGAGCAAACCCTCCATCACCTCCATTGAACCCGCCTGGGCCTCCCAGGCTCCCGGCCACGCCGCTTTTCGGACGGGAGGGTGCCGATGCGTCGATGGACCCGTTGATAATTACGTCCCCAGTAGCCAGCAGATATACAGGCGTGTTTAACAGGTTCCGCGTAAAAGTTAACACCGCGTTCGACGCTACGGTGACTGACGTGAAATTGAATATTCCGTCCGCTGGCAGATTGAGCGTTCGATTGCTCAGGACGACCAGCGCTCCATCGACTCCCGTGCTACCCGAGTCAAATGCCGCCGCGGACAAACGGCTTGCTGCCACAAGGATGAGCAACGTCAGCCAAACAATTTGATTGGTTTTCATAGGTTTACTTTGATACGGACTGCTTTTGCCTCAGAGTTGCGGAGCTGAGTGTTGCCGAGGTGTTCGTTGAGAACCGGACTTCAGCGGGAGGCTGGGCCAGGATTAGCGATACTCCCATTTCACCCGTCGTTTCTGGAGTGCTTAATTGGAGCTCGAGTGGCGGCTGTGCAAGCCACGTCCCTATTCCAGCGCTTCCAATATCATCAAACGTTGGTAGATAAAGCTCGAGCGCGGGATTCGCAACCACAGCGGTTGCTCCGCTCATTCCAAGATCGTCACCGGTCGGCAGGTAAAGTTCAGCAGGCGGCTGCGCTAATACGAAGAGCGATCCCGCAGTACCAGCGTCCTCGAACGTCGGCAAGTACGCTTCGATCGGAGGGATTGCAACGACAGTGAAAATCCCGCTTATCCCGACGTCGTCGCGCGTTGGCACGTACACCTCCACTGGAGGCTGTGCCACCGCCAGCAAAGTCCCCGCAATTCCAGCGTCCTCAGGAGTGGAAAGATAAATTTCTATCGGAGGTGCGGCAACCACCAGCGCAGCACCCGCGATTCCTGTTTCCTCCGCCGTTGCCAGGTGAACTTCGATTGGAGGGACGGCGACCACTGTCATTCGTGGTCGTGAGTTCGCGTCTAACGGATCCGAACCGTCTGCCAACTCCACCCCATCATCCCAGCCATCCCCATCGCTGTCCCCGTTTAACGGATCCGTGCCACGCACCACTTCCAGCGCATTGGTCACTCCGTCATTGTCATAATCCCCATTTGGCCCATCCGGCAGCATCCAAAAAGTTCGCGGAGCCGGGTTCGTCAACGCGTTGCCGGCCAAATCCCGGATCACTCCATTAAGCGCAATCCGATACTGGCCAACCGGGAGATTAGTCGGAAACGAAACCACCCCGGCATTAATCGAATCGCGAAATGAAAAGCTTCCTGAACTCAGATTCACATCGTCGCCCGTATCGAACCGATGATCCGCCCCAGCCGACGTGATCACTAAGTTTGTTCCCGTCAATGTTCCCGGATCGAGCGGTTCGCTGAAATACACGAATACCGCATCCACATTCGTGCTGATGCTGCCGCTCGCCGGTTGCGTCCCCACAATCCGTGGCGGCGTCCGGTCCGGAAGCAAATCCACCTTGATCAATTCGGAAAACGCAAAGTTCCCACCGGTGTCGCTCGCCCGCGCTTGCAATGTGAACGAAGTGCGGCTGACGCGTCGTGGGGCTGTAAACTGCGCTTCAAATGGGTAGTTGCCATCAGTCAGCGCTTTAACCCCATCGAGATAAAATTCCACATTCCGCACCTGCACGTCGTCCGTCACTCGCGCCGTGACCCAGAAAAGCTTTCCTTCTTCGATGACTCCATTGGTCGGCGAACTCAGCGCAAAGCTCGGTGCAATCGTTATCGTCGGCGCCCTCCCGGCGTTATCGAATGCCCGGTAATTGATCACGTCCAGCCAGCTCCCGGAATCCGCCACATAAGCCAGACCGTTGTAGATTGCCACCGCGCGCGCCACTCCCGGTGTTTGAAATTCCGTTATGAACCCCGCGTTCGTTGCCGTATTGATCAAATCATACAGGGATACATCGTGGGTTCCGTCGTCCCGGGCATTCACGCCGCGAGCCACCACCGCCCCGCCCGATCCATTCGGCACCACTTGCTTCCACCCCGTTTGCGAGCTGGAAACCACGTTCAACAACAACGGCGCCGCTGTATTTGAAACACTGTATCGATAGTAGCCGCTCGCGTATGCCAGGTACGCCAGGCCATTCGCCACAAACATTCGCCCGCGGCCATTAAACGCCGCTTGCCCGCCCGGAGACCCGGTCGAGCCCGCAAGACCCAATTGGCCAAATGCATTCGTCAACACCCGCAACTGGCTGGTCGTGTACACATAGACTTTGTCTTGCTCCACCACGACATCCTCGATGCTGCTGCCGACGTTCACCTGCTGAAAGACGAACCCGGTCGGCAAGTCGACCACGCTCAGGATCCCGGCGCTTGTGCCCACAAATCCGAGGCCTCCCGCCGCCGCGATCGCTTGCGCTGTCCCCCCCACATCCACCTGATGAATGATCCTGGCGTCACTCGGGTCGCCGATGTCCACAACAGCCAAACCTGCCGAACCATCCGCAACTGCAATCAAATTAGCCCAGCACCCTACCGCCGTTGCGTTTCCCGGCGTCTCCATTTGCGCAAGAATTAGCGGCGACATCCGGTTGAAAACGTTAAAGATGGAAACGCCGGCTGAACCATTGGCCACCACCACCACATCATTCAGCGCGCACACATCGACTGCCGTCCCTGGCGTCTTCACTGATCCGGTAATCCCGGTAAATGCCCCTGAATTATCAATCAACCCGAGCCGCGCCGCCTCGCCATCCTTCACTCCGGCGACAAAACTGAACGCGTTCGTCGGATTCGCATTGATGATCCGCTCCGCATCATCGCTCAACCCATCTCCATCGCTGTCCGGGGTGAGCGGCAAACCAAGCCGAATGCTCGGGATATCAAAGCGCGCACCCGGACCGGGTGTGCTAAAATCCGCAAAACCCGTATGCCCCGTATCCGCTTCCAAAAGCCATTCGCGATACGGCGTGCTCGGCGCCAGAATCAAACCAGTCTGCGGAATCCCTTTCGTCGTTGTCTGCCCCCGCCGAATAATTTCGCCCGTCTCTAGGTTCTCGATGGCATAGTAATAGCGGGAGGGCAACGTCATCTGACCCAATGAGCTGAACGGCGTCGCCATCAAGCAGCCCACAAGGCCTGCCAGAAAGACGGAGCGCGCCCTTCTGGCGGATCGATTGATAAGTTGATTCATCTGAATTGGCTCTGAGAGAATTAATACTCAGTCCATTCAATCCATCTTCTCTGAAATTCTTCTTGCTCTTGCTGCCAAATTAGAAAGTTCGGATCACTCCAACTTGAGTAATAGTCGCCATATCGCTCGCTGAGCCAACGATTATAGTCCCACTGTTCCTGGGATTGACCGTTAGTAGGGTTCCGTATGCTCCCTGGGTCCGCTGGAGGTGCCGGGCCAATCTGATCGTGCAAACGACTTGGATCAAATGTTGGCACGTTTCTCGGCTTGCACATCGACATACAGATCAAGCTGCCTTTGCAAGACTCCCAGCAAGGATCGTGCGGGTCTTGGGGTTGTGGATCTGGTTTGCTCGATGGTATGGGCATTTTCGGTTTGTCTGTTCCAAAAAGACACATTGGCGGCGTTGTATCTGAAGATTCTCTACCGAAGGGGTCAACAAAAACGGGGCTACTGTTACCCACGTAAGTGAAGCCATTTCCGATATTCAAACGGTCAGACCAAATCCCAAACGTATCCCGTGCAGTGAAGCGCCCCGCATATCCGTCAAGGTAGCGCGTTCGAAAGAAATAGAATCCAGATTCGGTATCGTAGCGCCGTCCGGTGAAGACAACGACATTTCCTACCCGAGATTCTTGATAAACATTACCGAAAGGGTCTGAAATTAACGGCAAACCGAAATCTCCGGTTTCATACCGCTCAGCGACCGCGCCATTCACATCCGATAAGGCAACTACACTGTAAAGCTGGTCTGCATGGTAATGAACATTGGTGCCGGTTCTTCGCATACTCAACACTTCGTCGATGAAGTTGCCAAATACATACGTTGCCTGGCTAGTGTCCACTCCATCCCTTTCCTCAATTTCCTGCCAGCCATAATGAAGAAATCGAATCGTCTGAACTATGGGCGAACCTACGAGCTTTTGGACTCGTCGCCCGAAGACATCGTAGGCGTAGGTCGCACTAAAGCCGGTAACGGAGTTGGTAAAGGCCACGATACGGTTTCGATAGTCGTAGGCGATCCTTTGACCGAGGTTGTTGCCAATAAGATTGCCATTCCTGTCGTTGATTCGCGTGTCAGACGCCGTGCTCGTGTATTGATTTAACTGTCGGTCAGCGGGTTCTGGAACAGTGCTATCCATCCTGTAGATACCAGCGTTCGTGCCGCCAATGACAGACGATCGATTGCCGACGCCGTCTAAGTTATAAGTGATCATTTGGGCGATACCGCTGCCAATTCTAAGGATGGAGTTGGTTAGGCGATGGACGGAGTCGTATGAGTAGTCACGTTGCGATTGAGGCCCGTCAGATCGAACGTCCTTGTTTTGAGTTTTGTTGCCAGCGCGGTCCCAAGCGTAGGTTCGGTCGTCAATGATGCTAGCGTCGGTAATACGGTAGTGACTAGTACGAGTCACGTGTTTAACTCCGTGGTCATTCGGTCCGTTCTGAGCGTCGGTGGCGCCGTCATAGGTATAATCGCACCGAGTGCCGTTTCCGTAGTCGCGCCGCGCGACCCGCTGCGGGCCGAGGAAATAGTAGGCCGCAATCATCCCGTTAGTGTCTGAGATCACTTTCTTCCGTTCCAATTCATCGTACAAAGTCATGAACACGCGCCCACCTGGATAGTTGAGTTGGATCAGACTGCCCACGCCGTCGTAAATACTGCCTAGTACCGCAGGCACTGAAGTGGTCAAAGCCTGAACCTCGCGCGTGACGTGGCCGAGCGAATCGTAGCTTCGTGTGACCAGCGAAACATCATTGGACGCGGTGACTAAACGCGAGAGTCCGTCATATCGGAATCGCTCGAAGGAAGTCGTCGACGCCACGGTCGGGCCGACGTTCACCAGCTTGTTCGTGACGCGGTTGAGCGAGTCATACCGACTGGCCACGGCATTGCCGTTCGCGTCGGTAAAACGAATGGCGTTGTGATGAACATCGAAGGAGTTGGTCTGCCCGGTCAAATCAGCATAAATCGTCGTCGTTTTCCGGTTCAGAGGATCATAGACATACGTCGTGGCATTCCCGTTATCATCGATCTGGCTCGTCAATCGGCCGGAATCATCCCACGTCTGCCGCGTCGTAATCGTGCCGACGACCGGTGAACCACCCGCACCACTGGCGGTCATCTCGCGAATCGTAGCGCTCAAGCGGTTCACCCCATCGAAGACGTAACGCACGACGTTCGTGTTGGCATCGATCGTGATCGTGCGATTGTTTCGCGAGTCGTAGCCTGATCGACTCAGGTTCCCGATATTGTCCGTGGTGGAAATAAACCGGTTCAGTTGGTCGTAGCCATAGGTCGTGGTAAATACTTCGTCCGGACCGCCCAGATCCGGCTTCTCGGTTTCGATCATCCGCGCCGGATTTGAATCAGCATCGTACTCGTAAGCGATGACGTTCCCTTTGGCATCGGTCACGCTTTGAAGCCGGTCCGCGCTGTCGTACCGATTTGTCCTGCCGTGGTTATTGTCGTTGATCACCGCCACCACTTTGGAGTTGTCCGAATAAATCGTTTGTGTCGTGGCAAACCCATCTCCGATCGGTGCCTGGTTCGTCGCATTGAAGAACGCAATATCCTGCCGCACTCGCCGGTTCATGTCGTCGTACGTCCAGGAGGTCTCGCTGAGGCGGATGTTGCCCGCGCCGCCCGGCTGGTCCTCCAATTCGCCCGTTACTAGCGTCCGGATCCGGTTGCCATTGGCGTCATATTGATGGCTCGTCACATTCCCCATCGGATCGGTCGTGGAGACCAATCGCTCGAAGGAATCGTATCCGTTGACAGTCAGGTGCGGAGTCTCCTCCAATCCGTGCCAGATTCGGATCCGGTTCCGGTTGCCGTCGTAATCGAATTGCGTCGTGGCCTGATCGGCGCTTCCTGCCCCGCGCATCTCCCGGAACGGAAGGTCGCGCTCATCATAAAGCATCCGCACCACATTGTTGCTCTGCCGTCCTGCCGTCGCTTCACCAAACCGGGTCAGGGTCCGATTCCGGTTTCCATCGTAAGCGTATTCTGTGATCGCGAACCGGCCAGGCTCCACCTCCTCGCTCTTTCGAATGAGGTAGTTCAGCACTTCATAATCGTAAGTCGTCGTCCAGGTCGGATTCGTCGCTACCATTCCGCCGCCATCCTCAAGCGCCGCGCGATTCTGCACCTCCACTCGAACGAGATTGTTATTGGCATCGTAGAAGAAATCCTTGCTATAGCGAACACCGGAGCCAGGCAGAACCTCGGCCGAAATCTCCCGCACCACCTGATCGAACGCATTCACGGTGTAGAGCGTGTCCTGCCCCCGCGGCGCAACCTTTCGCACTACGTTCCCCACCAGGTCGTATTCGTATCGGGTGGTGAGATTGAATCCCCCGGCGTCAACCACCTCATCGCTCAAGTATCCACGTTGCGGTCCCGAATCGTAATAGTTGTAAACATCCACCCTCCGATGTCCCGACCCATTGTCGGGAAGCGTGTGGCTGATCATTTGTCCGCGGCCATTCCACGTGAAATTCTCGACCACGGAAGCGATCCGGTTGGTGCGCGCCAGCAAGTTGCCGCGCTCATCGTACTGCATCAGCATCACATGACCGCGCGCGTCCGTTTGCCGGGTCACAAAGTTAAAGCCGCAGGCCGGGCACCCGAAGCCCGCATCGTATTCGTACTGCTCCACGATCCCCGCTTGATCGCCCGCGGGCGCATAACTGCCGGGAAGATGCCGAACCATTCGCAGATTTCCACGGCTTCGTGTCGGCGCACTCGGGTTCAAGTCTGCTTCATAAGTGTATTCGGTGATGTTGCCGTTCGGATGGACCACGTTGGTTGCCTTCGAATCCGCATTATGCCGGTAGCGCGTCTCGAAGTAGGGCGGATCATTTGTCCGCAGCGAATTTGCCGGCCGGTTCGCAACTTCCGTGGTCGGCTGGCGCGGGTCTGCCCTTCCGGTAAACTCGCGTAATAACACCAACCGGTTCCCGACGTCATAAAAGTGTTCCGAGACATTTCCGACCCGGTCGTTCAGGATCACTTTGATCACCGCGTTGTTGTTCTCAGGCGACGGTGTTTGCGAGAGGTAAGTCAAATCGATCACATCCCCGCCGCGAATCTGGCGAACCACCCGATCGAAAACCAGGTCGCCTGGATTCGTATCTGTTGAATATAGGTTCACCAGGTACGGCCCCTGTCCATAAGTGGCGTCGGTCGGATCATTGCGCCGACCATCTGTGATCGTCAGGAGGTTGTGATTAAGCCGATCGTCCGCAAATCCTTTTGAGTACGTGTAGGTCGTCGTCTTGCCATTCGGAAAATCGTTTCCATTGGGAGTCCCTGTCACCGCAGGCGTGGTCACCGCTTTCAGATCTCCAAATCCCCCATCAGCATCGTTCGGTCCGTAATAGGAATACCGGACCGAACGTCCGGCAAAATCCGTCACTGCCGAGATGAATCCGTCCGGGTTGTAGCTGATCAGGATGTCACGATCGAGCGTGTCAGCTATCTTCCACAAACGCCCACTTACATCATACGTGAACCGGAGGCTGTTCCCATTCCGATCCACTATGCTCCCGATCTTCCCAGCCGCCGGTGATCCATCCAACGGCAGAAAATTCAGCGTTCTGCCGTCCGCACCGACCATCGTGTATGACGTGTTTGTGAGCACAAGGTCCTGGAAAAACCCGTTGCGCACCCATACCGCCGCACGCGCTACGGCCGGTCGATAAGTATCGTCGCGTCCGGCGCCATTGCAGACCTGGATGCTGGTGCCCGCCTGCATCACGAACAGGTTATAGGAGAAATCCCAGTTATTACCCTGGGCGCTGCTGGCCTTGCTCTGCGAGCCGTAGGAACGTTGCCAGACGAAATCCATTCCCACCCCCTTGATCTGCAGATCGATCACTCGCTCATATTTCTCGCCCGAGTACAGCAGGATCGGATTGGTCTTGCAGTCTTTCGGTTCCCCGCTTCCATCGTTGCCCTCTCCTCCGCCACAACTCATTGCGGCCGAATTGCACTTGTCTCCTGGATTCGGATCGCCGGGATCGCATGTCGGGCAATTCGGCCCTCCTCCGCCCGGATCGCCCGGCCCGGTGCTGTGCCATCCCGGGGCCAGGATTCCCACACCTGGATCGCTGCAGACCAACCGCCCATCGTCGCTCACCGTCATCGGGCCGACCACCTCCCATTGTCCGGTGTCATGATTGAAGCTCCAAAGGGAACTCTTCGCGCCCGCCGGCAGCGGTGGTTGGCCCGTGATGGTGTTCGAAAGATTTGGAAAACAAACCGGGACCGGTTGCCCGAAATTTGCCGGGCCATCCGTTTGCAGCGTGATCACCAAAGGAAAGCTCAATCCGTCCGGCAACGGCCCTGGAAGCCGGTCCGCCGGCACGGGAGCTATACCCACTTTGCCTCCACGGGTCCCATTGTCGCTGAAAAGCGCGTTCGCCGGAACTGTCACAGCCACACCTTCCAATTCCGGGTGTTGGGCCAGCAACCCGCCGGGAAACGTCACCACCGTGTCGTTGGTTGCGCTCACCGGTTGCAAGGTGCCTGCCGTAATTAACGGAAGAAACACCTCCCCAATGTTGGTCTCGTGACCCGGAATCGATTCCCACTCCTTGCCCACATATGGGTAATACCTCAAGTCGGGCCAGCGAATCCCCTGTGCCAAATTGGTTAACGTCCGCCCATCCACATGCACAAAGAAATGCCCGGGCGGCGCGTTCGTTAACCGAAAGTTTCCATTCTGGTCGGTCACCGCTCGCACCTGGTTCTCGAGCCCATCGGCAGTGACCGTGATGCCTGCGAGCGCGGTGTTTACTGATATGTTCGTGCCTCCGGCCTGGTTCGTCGCCAGTTCCGATGCAAACACGCGTCCGCATACGATCGTGTTCGGAAGCGGCGTCTGGCTGAGCGTATCAAACTCGATCGTAGCTGCGCCTCCGGGCTGCCCGTCTCCATCCGCATCCAGCAACCGCCCCGCAAAATCGTAAATCGAGTTTCCGTTGAGCGTTACGCGCACCCGCGAGTTTCCCGGTAGCGGATATTGATAAAAAAGCGTGATGGCCCGCCGATCTGTCGATAGCTCAATCCTTGTAATCAGTTTTTGCCCCGCGAACTCCGCATAGAAGTTCGTCCTCGTCAGGACGGTATTCGTGGACAGTGGTTGCGTAAAACGAATGATCGTTTCGCGCGTCACCGAAACCTCGCTGGCGTTATTGGCGGGCGAAGTTTCTCGAATTCGGGCCAGCGGCAGTTCCGGCATCTCTCGCAGTTGCAGGATCGCATCCACGATCCGATTGATGTCCTCTTCGTTGACAACGCCATCCTGGTTCACATCCGCGAACACCGCCGGCTCGTTTCCCAGCCTCTCTGTACCGACGAAATGATTGATCGCTCGAACCAGGTCCAGCACCGTAATCTCGCCATCCCCATCGATGTCACCCAGCTTTACCTGGGCGTTCGCTTCAGGGGAAAACAGGAGCAATCCCAGGAAAATGATCGAACAACACCAGGTCCAGAGACGACAAGACACACCGCATGCGTGCGCCGACATCATGACGTATAGGGAAAATCTTAGCTCGAAGACGTTCTACGTCCCGCCCTTGCCTGGGTCAACAGAATTTATCTCGGGCTGTTCGATAGAGGCGCGGTCACTCCGCGCGCGCTCCTGTCACCCTTCGAAACAGCTGTTTCTTTCGAGTGATTGCCGTCAATCCAAACCCCAGGCACGCGACACCTGCGATTGCAAATGCTGATGGCTCGGGCACCGGCTGAAAGTAATTGTCCCACACGTAATCGCCGATAGATTTGCCCGTCGCCAATCCATCGAGGTCCGCGGAAAGGAAGTGAATCCCGCCATAAATCCGGCTCATGCCAATCTCTTCCGCCGCTGCTTCAAAGCTGTCGTAAGACCTTACCACGCCAGGCAGAGTGTCCGATCCCACCGAAAACTGGAAATGGTCCGTCCCAACCAATTTAGCGAGCAACGAAGCAGCCGCGCCGCTGAAGGTGCTATGTCCGGACATATACTCCGGAAACGAAGGCGTATTGAGCAGAGGCAGCCAATTGGGATCAGCCACAGTGTCCGCGTTCCCATCAATATCCGCATTCTGGACCGCCGTCACAGGCCGCCAAAAATTATAAACGTATTTGGCATCCCATGCAGCGATTCCGGCATCCGCCATTCCAACATTCAAAACTGCAAACATGCGAGCGTTGTGTTCCAGGCTGGTACCGGCCGTGTGCGCCACATTCTGCGCTATCTGGTTCCAGTGCCCGGGAGGCGTCACCGTATAACTGAAGTCCGACCAAAACCTCGCCACCTGCGTCTGCTCCGGCGTGCGCACAGTGCTGTTCACGCCCCCCAGACTCTTCACCTGGTTCAAATCAGCCGCATATTGCGCGCTGGTGAGCGACGGCGGGCCGGCTGGTCGAAATTGCGCTCCACTCTGCATCGCGAATGGCGTCACCTGACCCCACTGCGGCAAATCCGGCGGCCGGAAAAATGGCGGTGTCCGTTGCCACTGCCCGGGATCGGTGCTCGGAATATATGGGATCGTTGTGCTCGATCCATCTGAACTCCGCATCGACACCATCCTGTCCGCCACCGCCAGTCCTACTGACAACCCGCTCTCCCGTGATGTCCCTGCTGGAATCGATGAGAGTGAAATTGAATAAGCCGAATCAAATGTGGCTCGTTGGCTGGGGAACAGATTAATCAGGCTCTGATGTGCCGCTCCCAGTGCCGCCGCTTCTAACGATGCCCCCGACGTGGCGGGCACGTTAAAAACGTAATCCTGATAGCTCCGGGTTATCGAATTAACGGCATCAAAAATCGACGTGTGCAGGATCGCCAGATCCCTGGCTGCCAATGGCGGTGCGGTGGACTCATTCCGAATCGCCTCCAGCGCCAGCGAATTCCAATCCGTCACAATGTCCGCCGACAAAGTCGTATTGATCAGGAGAAGGGTCCCTCCAAAAAGCCGCCCGGGGTTCACACGAAGCGGTATAGCAAACCTGAAGGAAGCACTCCACCAAATTCCGTCGCCGGCAAAAGCGGTCCCGCCTGACGGGCCCGCGGAAGGATACAATCTCGAAGAGATTGCGCCCTCCAGCCCAACGTTGCGCCGCCGCTGTTGTTGTTTGCGGCGCTACGTTGGGGCTACTAGTTGCAGTATCCCCAACCTCGAAGAGGTTGCGCCCTCCAGCCCAACATTGCGTCGCCGCTGTTGTTTCTTGCGGCGCTATGTTGGGTCTACGCGTTTCAAGCTCCCCCAACCTCGAGGAGGTTGAGCCATCCCCAAGTAGCATCACTCCAGAAGCTGAGAGCATGAGGCTTCATGCCCTGGTCTCCGAAATCGTCACGGTTTGGCCAGGTGTCGCGCTGAAGGATATCGTCTATCAATTGCCTGATGAAGTTATGATGGAATTCTGGCTATTGATCCTCCCCTTGCGGAGGATTTCTGGTTAACTATGCAGGGAAGCCTCTTCCCCGTTTTGAACCACATCGTCAACTTTTTGTTGTTGCTTTGATTGCAATAATACTGTATTTAATATCTGTAATAGGAACGCAAGTTCCCGATCTTTGACAAACCATTCGAGCGATGAAGCCGCTAATGCAACTACGGCCAAAGCTGGCCGCGCCCGGTTCTGAGAATCTGAAATCAGGATCGGGCCTAGCCCGCCCGTCCAGGAATTCTGCACTTTGCCCTCTGCCTTCTACATTTGAGATCCCGCGTTGCCAGACTCTTACTCCCTCCTCGATCGATTATTTTGCCAACTCATCATTTTGCCGATCGGAATCTTCGACCAATTTGGGACAAAAACAGAGTTTCGTGAGCGTCCCATCATTGCAAATCAGTCAGTTGCGCCTCGCTGTCCCAAACAACTGTCCCAACCCCGTTCCCCTCTTCGGACTTGGCTACGAACTGGCGAAGGTTTTGGCCTGCCCGGCGAAGCCTGGCGCAGTTCGGGAGTGCGCCCGTCCGAAAGGACCTCCGCAAGACAATCATTTTGCCTGTTCATCATTTTGCCGTTCGGAATCCTCGGACCATTTGGGACAAAAACAAACTTTCGCGAGTGTCCCGCCGTTGCACATCAGCCACTTCTACCTTGCTGTCCCAAAAAACTGTCCCAACTCCGTTTGCAGTTCAGCCGCCCCGCTCCGTGACAACGAACAACGAACGACCAACAACAAACCACGAACAGTTCCCCAACCACACGACCTCCCTCGAGCACACACGAGAAAACACGCCTGAAAAATATTTTTCCGTTTGCGCGCGCTCAGCTCCGCTCCAAGACAACGAACCAACAAACCACACCTTTATGATTCTTGGCGATCGATCTGCACAAGTCATCGGTGGCGCACGTCCGTGGTGCGCACATTCTGATGGTAGGGCGCGTCGTCTCTGGCGCGCCGCCTCCGCGAGCTTCCCCAAAGCGAAGCTGCTAAAACACGGTCACTTTTCTTCAGATTTGGACCTGAAAAAACGGAAAAACACGGTTGAAACAGTCGCGTTTGTTTTCGAAGAGCCGAGCCGATTCAGCCTTTCTTACTACAATGAAGCGGCGCCCGAGGGACCGGTCGCCCTACCAGCCTTTTTCATTCGCGTTTATTCGCGTCCATTCGCCGTTAACACTTCCCCCCTTTTCTCATGAATTCCAACCACTTGCAGCGCATCTAACGAAGCACAATTTGAAGTTTTTGATCTCTCGACCGCACAACCAGTATGAACTGACGCGCTCATTCCTCCTTGGCGCGTTCATCTGCGTCTTTTTCGCTTCTTCCGCAGCGCATGCGGCCGACTCCGATCTTTGGAAGACCCATATTCACCCAATCCTTAGCCAGAACTGCTTCAAATGTCATAGCGAACTCAAACAGAAAGCAGGGCTCGATGTCAGTTCCCTGGCGTTGATCCTGAAAGGCGGCGAACGCGGCCCAGCTGTCATTCCGGGCAAACCGAATGACAGTCTCCTCTTTCAATTCATCCAGCCGGGCGCCGATCCGCACATGCCGCCGAAGGATCATCAACTGACCGAGGAGGAAATCGCCACGATCAAACGTTGGATCACGACGCTGCCCGTCACCGCCGCCGCAACTTCGTCCTCATCCACCAACAAATCAGCCGCCTGGGAAACCACCGAGGAGAACTGGGTTCGCCCCAATTCTCCCGCTAAAGCACCTCCGTCGAATTTGAGCGGATCCAGGGCAATCGATTTTTACATCCGCGATCGATGGTCCGCCTCCAAGGTGAAACCGACCAGGGTGTGCGATGACCGCACTTTTGTCCGGCGCATCTATCTCGATCTGCTGGGCAGGATTCCGACGACCGAACGGTCCAGTGGTGAAGATAAAATCCGCCCTCAGTCCTTCCGGACGGGCACCAACCCTCTCCCCCAGGAGAGGGGAAGCGGAGCCAACGCTTCTCGGGCGGACAACGGCGCGGTGACTTCGCAAGCCGGCCGAATCGATGCAAAGACGGCCGTTACGGTTCCCTCTCCTGGGGGACCACAAACTGCGGAGCGGTCGTTTGATTCGGGGCATCTATCTAGTGGCGGGCTTGGGAAGCCATTGGGTCAGGGTGAGGGCGGACTTTCTCTCACTACACTCTCGGAGACAGAATCGTTTTTGAGGGATCGACGGCCCAATAAGCGTGAATTACTGATCGATCGCCTGCTCCAATCTCCTGAATTCGCCCGGACGATGGCTGAAACTTTCGATGTGCTCCTGACCGGCACTCGGAGCGCGAACGACGCATGGAAGGATTATCTCCGCTACGCTTTTTCGACCAACCGGCATTGGGACGAAATCGCTCGCGACCTGATCGTCGCACGCCCGTCCAGCAAAGAACTCAAAGGCGCCGTCCATTTCCTCTACGCAAAGAAGAACAATTACCAGGCGATGGCCGAAGCAGTCGCCCCGGCTTTCCTCGGCTTTCAACTCAACTGCGCCCAATGCCACAACCATCCGCTCGCGCCGGAAATCAAACAAAAACATTATTGGGGCCTGGTGGCATTTTTCAATCGCAGCAAAAACGTCCTGGACGATGGCCCTGCGATTTCAGAATCAGCGATCGGCGGGTTCGTAAAATTCGCCAATCTCAAAAAGGAAAGCCAGGAAGCGCTGCTCACCTTCGTTAACGACAAGACCATCCCGGAAAAACGGGCCGGCGATAACGAAAAGGAAGACGATTCCCCCGATAAGTATCTCGGTGAAGGCAGGAAATCCAACAAAGTCCCGAAATTCTCACGGCGCGAACAGTTGGCGGAACTCGTCACGCACGACAATCCCCTGCTCGCCCGTTCCTTTGTGAACCGGATGTGGACCATCATCATGGGACGCGGCCTGGTTCATCCCAGTGATCGCATGGATTCATCGCACCCTCCGAGCCATCCCGATTTGTTGGCGTGGCTGGCGCATGATTTCGAGCAGAACGGCTATGATATCCGCCGCCTGGTGCGAAACATCTGCCTGAGCGACACCTATCAACTCGATTCAAAGTGGGCGAGCGGGAGCAAACCGCAGCCGGACCTCTTCGCCTGCGGACTGGAAAAGCCGCTTCGGGCCGAGGTCATGCTGCGGTCGCTCCTCATTTCGGTGGGAGAGCAACCGGATGCGAGCGGCGACCTTCCCGGGTACGATTCGCTCGAACGAATGTTCAACGACCGATTCCCCGAGGTCCTGCCGACGGAGTTTACACCGAACCTGCGCCAGGGTCTGTTCCTCACGAACAATAAAAAGCTCGATGAACTGCTGAAGCCGGAAAAGGAAAACACCACCGCCACATTGCTGAAGTTGTCGGGCCCTCGCGAACAGGTCGATGCCGCATTTATAAAAGTGCTCGGACGTTTGCCGGATCGCGACGAAAAGCGGGCGACCCTCGATTTCATGGCCGAGCGCCTCAAGAATCGCGAAGTCGCGGTTCGTGAACTCCTTTGGGCGCTTCTCACCAGCGCCGAATTCAGGTTTAATCATTAATACAGTGAACGGCATTAACTATCGGGCGGGCTGCTGCGAACCGGACCACCGGTTGCATCGCCGTCTCTTTCTGAAGGGACTCGCCAGCTCCGGGGCGATCTCGCTCATGAGCTGGAGCGGTCTATTCTCCCTCCCCGCCTTTGCCGAACGCGCCAAACGCGCCCAAAAGCATTGCATCCTCCTTTGGCTCTGCGGAGCACCGAGCCAATTTGAAACCTGGGACCCCAAACCCGACAGCCCGTACGGCGGCCCTTTCAAGAGCATTCGCACTAAAGTTCCGGGCGTCCATATCGGCGAATTAATGCCAAAGTGCGCCAGTATCCTCGACCAACTCGCCCTCATCCGTTCGATGAAGACCAAGCAGGGCGAACATTTCCAGGGGATCGATCTGCTCACCCGCGGGGACGCGCCGCGGCCGCCGTTCGTGCGTCCGGCTCTCGGGTCCGTCCTCGCGCAACAGCTCGGCCAGCTCGATTCCCCCATTCCCAATTTCATTTTGCTCGACCCCTGCCCTGAAGGAAACGAGTTCAAAGAATTTAAAGCCGGCAACTGGGCCGGATGGCTCGGAGCGGAATACGGCCCGGTCCGCGTCGGTGGCGAATACAAACTGCAGGATGTCGAGCGTCTCCCCGGTTTTTCGGACGCAGACCAGGAACAGCGCGAGGCGTTGCGCAAATTCTTCAGCAAGAAATACGAGAACGAACGCCGCAGCTCCGCGGCCAGCTCCTACAACGCGGTTTTCGATCGCGTCAAAGGATTGATGAGCTGCGCCGATTTGTTCGACCTGAACAAACTGCCGGCGCGTGATCGCGAGCGGTACGGACCTGGCACTTTCGGTCAGCATACCTTGCTCGCCCGGCACCTGGTCGAAAACGGCGCTCCCTTCGTGATGGTGGCAAACGGCATGCCGTGGGACAGCCACGTCTTCCACAACGAGATCTATCAAATGCTCGTCCCCGACCTGGATCGGATCATTCATGCTTTGATCACCGACCTGAAGGAACGAAGCCTCCTCGAAAAGACTTTGGTAGTGATTATGGGCGAATTTGGCCGCACGCCCTGGATCAACCAGGCGCGCGGCCGCGATCATTATCCCAACGCCTGGAGCCTCGCCCTGGCCGGCTGCGGCATCAAAGGGGGATCGCACGTCGGCGCCACCGACGCGGATGGCATCGACGTGATCGAAAAGCCGTTCAACGAACGGAACCTGTTCGCGACGATTTTTACGGCTCTCGGAATTGATCCCTACGCCGAGTACGACCTGCCCGGATTGCCGAGCTTCCATCGCGTCGAGGAGAAAACGGAGCCGATCCGCGAAGTCCTGCTTTAACGTCCATGGCTGAAGAAAAGAAAGAGAAGAAGATCGAGGCAAAACTCGAGCGCGAGCTGAAGCTCCCGAGCTCGGTGCTGGGCCTCGCCGTTTCTTCAGATGCCAAAACCTTTTATGCCTCCTGCATGGACGGAGGCGTTTACATTGTGGATCCGACGCCACGCGACTCTCAGACTGAAGCCGAGGTTGCCAAAGATAAAGTCCACCCTGACCCGACGGCCCCAGAGTCTGAACATAAAGTCCGCCCTCACCCTGACCCTCTCCCCCAGGAGAGGGGAGGCACAGTGCGACTGCCTGGGAAACACGCGAGCTACGCTTCGAGTGTCCATCTGTTGCCAGATGGGAAAACGCTCATTTCCGGTGGATACGACGGTACATTGCAATGGCACGATATTGAAAAAAAGGAGACGATCCGAACGGTCAAAGCGCACAAATTCTGGTCCTGGCAAACTGATCTTTCTCCCGATGCCCGCTTCATCGCGTCAGTCACCGGCCAGTACGTTTGCGGCGGGTACAAATACGAACCGGCTCCCGAACAGGAACCGTCGGTCAAAGTGTTCGACGCCAAAACGGGTGAGCTGGTCCGGTCTCTCACTCATGTTCCGCCGGTCCAATCGGTCGCGTTCAGTCCCGATAGCCAATTCCTCGCGGCGGGCAACCTGATGGGCGAGGTGCGCGTTTGGGACCTCCAAAACGGAAACGAAATCTCGAAGTGGACCACACCCAGTTTTACCGGGTGGGGAATCATTAAAGGCCACTATTATACCGGCGGAATCTTTGCCCTGAAATTCAGTCCCGACGGCAAAGAACTCTACGCGGTGGGGATGGGATCCACGACCGATCCGGCTGCCGGCAATGGCCTGCAACTTTGGCAGCGTTTCGCCTGGCGTGACGGTAAAAAACTGGGCCAGGCCAATGATTCCGAAATCGGTCGGGGTCTCATGGAAACACTTTCTTTCGAACCAGGCGCCAAAACCTTCGTGATGGCCGGACGTCTCTTCAACGGAAAATGGAACACCGCCCTTTTCGACAGCACCTCTGGCGCACTGCTCCACGCGCTCGACACCAAAATGCGAACGACCCGGGCGATTTACCTGAGCAGTTCACAAGTAATCCTGGGCGGCACCGTCGACCAGGGCAAAAAGAAGGATGGCGCCTATCCGGAATGCGGCCGAATTAAAGTTTACTCGATTACCTGATCAGGTAGGGGTGCAAAACGCATCTCAAATTTGAAATTTGAAATTTGAAATTGCTGGGCTCCGGGGCATGGACCCCAGTTCATTGAATGTTTTTGGTGTTGCGCGCGTCTGCACACCGGATAAATAGAGACGAATATGATTACGAAATGCCTCTCCTTTGCCTCCGTTCTGGCGCTGGCCGCTTTCGGCGCTGCCGCCAAAGATGTCGATGTCAGCAAGTTGCCACCGGCCGCCACCAAACAGGGCGTCACCTACGATAAAGACATCAAAGCCATTTTCGAGAAGTCCTGTTTCAAATGTCACGGCCCGGAAAAGCAGAAAGCCAAGCTGCGGGTCGATAGCCTTGCGGCGGTCACAAAAGGCGGCGAGAACGGCAAGGTGGTGGAAGCCGGCAACAGCGCCAAGAGCACCCTGGTCCATAACGTCGCCCGCATCGGCGACGAAGATGATTGGATGCCGCCGGTAGACAAGGGCGATCCCCTCACCAAGGAGCAGGTTGGTTTGATTCGGGCCTGGATTGATCAAGGCGCCAAATAAGTCAAAGCTCTCGTCAACCGCAGATTTCCAAAGGCGCGGCTCGAAGGAGCTGCGCCTTTTTGTTTCGGAGCTTGGCGCGAAGGCTGAAAAAAGATAGATTTGACGGGATCACTGCGATGCCCACTACCCAATCAACGCGACTTTTATTTCTGGCATTGCTGGGGTTTGCTGTCATCGGTCCGACCGCGTCGCTGCCTGCTTCGGAGCTTCAAAGCAACGCTCCTCCGCGAAAGGTTTCCCCAACCAATCATTGGGCTTTTCAACCGGTCATTCGCCCGGCTCTTCCCAAAGTTGCGAAGGACAAACGCTCCTGGGTTCGGACATCCGTCGACCATTTCATTTTGCAGGGACTGGCAAAACAGAAGATCGATCCGTCGCCGGAAGCCGACCGGCCGACGCTCACACGTCGTCTTTACTTCGATCTGCTCGGCCTTCCTCCCACTCCCGAGGAAGTCGCCGCCTTCGTGAACGACACCCGGCCCGACGCTTACGAGAAGCTTGTCGATAAACTCCTCGATTCACCGCATTACGGAGAACGCTGGGGACAACATTGGCTCGACACGGCGGGCTACGCCGATTCGAACGGGTACTTCGACGCCGATTCCGATCGTCCGCTCGCTTACAAATACCGCGATTACGTCATCCGCTCGATCAACATCGACAAACCATTCGATCGCTTTGTGCGCGAACAGATCGCCGGGGACGAACTCGCCGGCTATGTGCCGAATGGTGATGTCACCCCTGACATGGAAGATCTTCTCGTCGCCACCCACTTCCTGCGGAATGCATCCGACGGCACCGGCGAGAGCGATGGCAATGCCATGGAATTGCGCGTGGATCGTTACTCGGTCCTGGAAGGCACCGTCCAACTGATCGGCTCCGTCTTCATGGGCATGACGGTCCAATGCGCCCGTTGCCACGATCACAAGTTCGAACCGTTCGCACAACAGGACTACTATCAACTGCAGGCCATTCTCCGGCCCGGTTACGATCCCGATCACTGGCTCAAACCGAATCAACGCCTCCTCACGACTGGCACGCGCGCCCATCGTGAGAAAGTCCAGGCCGCGATCGATCTCGCCGACCGCGAGATCAAGGCGACTCGCGAAAGCATCGACGGGCTGACAAAGCCTTTTCGCAAACTCATTCAGAGCGAGAACCTGCAAGGTCTGCCCGAAGCCGACCGGAAGAAAGTGCAGGCGGCTCTCGACGCCAAAGAAAAAGATCGCAACAAGGAAATGAAAGAGCTCCTCAAGAAGCATGAGGCGCTCGTGGAAATCAAAGACGACGCGATCACCAAGCGCTTTCCGGAAGTGGCGGATGGACTTCGCAATTTGACGCAAAAGCTCCAGGACCGGGAAAAGAACAAGCCTGCTCCCCTGCCGCAAATCTCCGCCTTCGTCGAAAGCGGTTCCACCAACATTCCCTCACATTTTATTCTCGTTCGCGGCAACTACGCAAAACCTGGTCGTGAAGTTTCGCCGGGAATTCCGGGCATCCTCGAACGGCCGAATAATCCGTACAAAATCACACCGATCAAAAGCAGCTCCGGACGACGCCTGGCGTTTGCCAATTGGCTCACTTCCACGAACAACCCGGTCGTGCCGCGACTCATGGTCAATCGTATCTGGCAGCATCATTTCGGTGTCGGCCTGGTGCGCACCCCCGATAACTTTGGCGTCACGGGTACTAAACCGAGCCATCCTGAATTGCTCGATTTTCTCGCCAGTGAGTTTGAAGCGGGAGGGTGGAAATTGAAACCGCTCCATCGGCTGATTGTAAACTCCGCTGCCTACCGGCAATCCTCCGCTCATCGCGAAGCCGCGCACAAGACCGATCCGGATAACACCTGGCTTTGGCGTTTTCCGATGCAGCGCCTCGATGCGGAATCGATCCGCGATGCCATGCTGGCTGCCACCGGCGAAATCGACTTGCAGTTGGCCGGACCCTTTATCGCGAAGGATAAGAGCGAAGAAGGCCAATATGTCATCACCGAATCCAAGCCAGGTGCGCATCGCCGCTCGATCTACCTCCAGCAAAGGCGAACCACGCCGGTCACTTTTCTCGACGTCTTTGATGGCGCCAAAATGAGTCCGAACTGCGTCCAACGAACCAGTTCCACTGTCGCCCTGCAGTCACTCGCGTTGCTCAACTCGGACTTTGTGCGCGCCCGGAGCAAAGCATTTGCCTCCCGGATTACGCGCCAGGAGAAAGAAACGCCGGCCAGAATCGACCTGGCATTTCAACTTGCCATAGGCCGCAAACCGAACCAGGCCGAACAGAAAGCCGCCGACGAGTTCCTCGTCGCACAGGGATCGAGTCCGGAACCAGCCAGGTGGACTGACTTTTGCCAAACAATTTTCGCGAGTAGCGCCTTCCTGTTCGTCGAATGAAGGTTGATATGAGCTCGTTCCTTAACTCACAGCCCGGGTTCAGCCTGAATCGCCGTTCGTTTCTGCGCTATTCGGCTGGCGGCCTCAGCTATCTCGCCCTGGCTCATTTGCTGGGCCTGGAGAAACGGGGCCTCGCAGCTGCCGCCCCGACCGGTTTCCATCCTTTGGCACCCAAAGCCCCGCATCATACGCCGAAGGCCAAGGCCGTCATCTGCCTCTTCCAGCATGGTGGGCCGAGCCAAATGGATCTGTTCGATCCCAAGCCCGAACTGAACAAATGGAATGGGAAGGAATATCCGCATAAGGATTTGGAGGTTCATTTCGAGAAGCAGGCGGGCAAATTGCTCGAGTCACCCTACTCCTTCAAGCCACATGGCCAGGCCGGCACCCAGCTTTCGGAATTGCTGCCGCATACCGGGAAGATTGTAGACGATATCACGCTCATTCGCTCGATGATTACCGACTCCATCGATCACGAGTCGGCCTTGCGCATCATTCACTCTGGAAAGTTCCAGGCCGGTCGGCCCACCTGGGGTTCCTGGGTCATTTACGGGCTCGGCAGCGAACGGCAGGACCTGCCCGCTTACGTGGTGCTCTCCGATCCCGCAGGATTGCCAGTCGATGGTGTTCGCAATTGGTCTTCGGGCTGGCTCCCCGCCATCTACCAGGGAACACAGCTTCGCTCGACCGGCTCGCCGGTTTTCAATCTCAAAACGCCGAGCGATGTCTCGCCCAAAAGCCGGGAACAACAACTGCGCCTGCTCCAGCAGTTGAATGAAGCACATCTGCGGAACCATCCCGAGAACACCGAATTGCAGGCGCGAATCAGCAACTACGAGATCGCCGCGCAGATGCAGGGGTCCGTCGATGAGGTGCTCGATCTTTCGAAGGAATCTGAAGAAACCAAAAAGCTTTACGGGCTGGATCATTCACACGCAGCGACAGCGAACTACGCCAAGCGCTGCCTGATGGCCCGCCGACTCGTTGAAAAAGGGGTCCGCTTCGTCCAGATCTATCTGAGCGGCCAGCCCTGGGACACTCATGAAAAGAATGCCCAACGATTGAAGGATCTTTGTCTCATGACCGATCAACCGAGCGCGGCGCTCGTTATGGATTTGAAACAGCGAGGCTTGCTCGACTCCACGATCGTGCTCTGGACTGGCGAGTTCGGCCGTTTGCCGATTGCCCAGGGGAAAGATGGCCGCGATCATAACCGGCAAGCCTTCTCGCTTTGGCTGGCGGGTGGCGGTTTCAAAAAAGGGTATGTCCACGGTGGCACCGATGAATTTGGCGGAAAATCGATCCAGGACACGATCCGCGTTTATGATCTCCACGCTACTTTGCTGCATGCGCTCGGATTGGATCACCTGAAATTGACCTACCCGCACGAAGGCCGTCTCGACACGTTGACCGACGCGCCGGTCTCCGACGCAATAGTGCAAAAAGCTCTCCTCGCGTAAAAGGTCGTAACGCTTCACTCCACATTCGACATTCATTTTCTCTGCGCTAATCTCCGGCGCATGCGAAATTCAGGCAGATCGAAATTCGCGGCTTATCCGCGTTTAAATCCGTTTGGCATCGGCAAAGATATCTCCGCGGCCGATCTCATCGATCAGGCATTCCTGGCCTATAATGGCGGACGCCTCCGTGAAGCTGCGAAGCTGCTAACCGACAAAATGCTGCCCAACGACGGCTTTATTGGCATGAGCCTTACCGGAGCTCTCACTCCCGCCGGTCTTGGCAAATCGTGCCTGATTCCATTGATGAAGGCCGGGTTTGTCGATTGGATCGTTTCCACGGGGGCCAATCTTTATCACGATCTCCATTACGGTTTGGACATGCAGCTTTATGCCGGCTCGCCCTTTCTCGATGATGTCGCTTTGCATCGCGATGGGGTGATTCGCATTTACGACATTCTTTTCGATTACAACGTGCTGCTCGATACGGATGCCTTTGTGCGCGAGGTCATCCAGGGACCGGAGTTTCAGCGGACCATGGGCACGGACGAGTTCCACTACCTGTTGGGCAAGTACGTTTCTGAACGCGGCAAAAAACTGAAGCTGAAGGACAGCTCCGTGGTTGCGACCGCTTATGAATGCGGCATTCCCATTTTCACCAGCAGCCCCGGTGACAGCTCGATCGGCATGAACGTCGCCGCCATGGCCATGCGCGATTCCAAGTTGCTCCCCGACGTGAATCGCGACGTCAACCAAACGGCCGCGATCGTTTACGAAGCAAAGTCGAGCGGACACACCTCTTCCGTCTTTATCCTCGGTGGTGGCTCTCCAAAGAATTTCATGCTTCAGACGGAACCGCAGATTCAGGAGGTCATGGGCATCCAGGAAAAGGGGCATGATTATTTCCTGCAATGCACGGACGCCCGTCCCGATACCGGCGGGCTGAGCGGAGCAACCCCGGCCGAAGCCGTGAGTTGGGGAAAAGTGGATCCCAATACGCTCCCTGATTGCGTCGTGGCCTACGTTGATTCCACCATTTCTCTCCCCTTGTTAACGGCATACTGTCTCAGCCGGGTGAAACCGAGAAAGCCGAAGCGCCTCTACGATCGACGGGATGAACTCCTCGAGAACGTTAAACGAAAGTACCTCAAAACCGGAACCGTGACGAAAGTCACCACCAGCCGCAAAATCGCCAAGCGCGCGAGCAGCGTGGGGATCAACAAGACACTGGATCGAGATCGTTAGGAGCGCCGACGCGGTCAACGAAGCGAACCGACCACGAATGGTTCGGGCTTCTTCGCCCACATTACAGTGAGTTCGCTAAACTTTTCGATGTGAGGGTAACTGTTCGAAACGCCCTCGGGAATGACGTTAAACACCGAAATCACGACTTCCGGTTTCGGGGCAGCGGACGGGATCGACGCGGTCACGTTTTCCACGAAGCAACGGTCCAGCCGGCCCGTGAATCCGCGATTCTTCAACATCATCCAGAGCGGATATTCCAGGCCGCAAAAAACCGCCTTTAACCCGATATTCTGGCAGTGGGAAGCGATGATCTTATCGGTAAGTTCCACAAACGACTCGCGCATTTGCTCGTCGCGAATGGGCGTGAAGTACTGTTTTTCCCGAGGCAAGGCCCGAAACTTTGCGCTGAAGACCGGACGCGAAGTATTCGCCGCAATTGTTCCGCCTGCGAATACGAGCAGTGCCAAGGCTGCGCCCCAAACAGGCCAGCGCTGTCCTCGCTCGCACAAAAGAAATGCCACGCACGGGGCCAGGAGGAGAAACCACGCCAGATGGATGCGGCTGTGCCAGATCTGCCATTTAAGAAAAATCGCGAAGAACAGCATGCTTAAGAGGATTGGTCCGATGTAGAGGAACATCCTTTTGTGGCGAATCGGCCGCAGCACCAGCAACCCGAGGAGGAGGGCGCAGAGCGTGACGTGCACGATGCAACTGGCGACACTATCCGAAACACTGAATTTCTCGCGGAATTCGAAGCGGCAATAAGAAAACGTCGTTGTCGGATCGTTGAACTCCTCGCCTGTAAAATGATGCAACCATGCTAAGGCGTCATTAAGCCTGTGCGTCAGCCAGGGAATGCCACTGTTGGTATGCAGGGCCATGTTACGAATGACATTCGACGCAAAGACACGGTGGGAGAGGCGCTCATTCCGTTCCAGCAACATCATTTCCGGAGAGCCCAGGGGAGATCCAAATAACGAGTAGTTTCGCGCCATGTGGGGCGCGTTCAGCAAAAAGAAGGCGCCCACAAAAGCCAGCGTGACCTGCAGGCAGGCCAGTCTGTCCCGCAACCCCGCAAATCGCTTTACCTCGGAAGAGCTGGCCTTCTGCCGAATGTATAAAAGCCGCAGCCACCAAAGTCCCCCGGCCAGGATCAATGGTCCCACGTACATATAAGTGGTGGCCTTCGTCAGAGTTCCCAATCCCGCCGCGAGTCCCGCCGCAAAAACATAATAGCGATTGGCCGGCTCCTTCATCAGGAGCTGTCCGAGTGCAAAGATCGACATCACCCAGAACGCAGTGCTGTAATCATTCTGCGTCGAAATCGACTCGACCATTCCGATCGGCAGGGTCGCCGCGATAAGGCAGGTAAACGCAACGGCGCGGGCTTCACCCCGGCGACCAGGCTCCGAAATGCCCGAAGTCCCGCGAAAGAAAATCCATAACGATTGGGCCATCCAGCTTAGCAGGATCAGGCTCGAGACCATCGCGAACCACTGCACCAGATTGAGCAGGCGATCGTTCCCCCAAAGGAGAAAGAGGTTGGTCATCACAAACGACGACCAGGGGCCAAATTCGATCTGGCGCAAATCGTCGGTGGGATAATGGTCCACACTGCTTTGCTGGATCCAATGAGCCATGCGCGCCAGGTGATAGGACAAAGAATCGATGTTAGTGGTCGGAGTCAGGAGGGCGACGAAAAAGAGAAAGAGCACAATCAGAAGCGTCGCGCCTATCAGCACTTTGCTGTCGAACGGCCAATTCCGGAATAGCAACCGCGATGCAAGTGTTTCCGGGACGGGCTCGGTTGCGCGCGGACGCCGCTTGTACAGTTGCAATGCGCCCCAGAGAATGATCAGGTCGGCGCCGACCCAGAGAAGAGCCAGGGTGGGCCGGTTCAGACGATGCAACAGGCTGCTGATTTCGACGATCAAGGTCAGGATCGACCCGAAGCCGAGGCAGGCAAACAGCCAGGAGAGACGCCAATCGGGGTCGATAGAGCGGCGAGCGGCCAATTCCCGAGCGATCCAAAAGCAACCGGCCCAGGCGATCAGCAACGGCAAAATACAGAGTAAAGAAAGCATCAAACCCCTGGAAATTCAGCAGTTATAAGTCATTGACGGGCCTGCTGGGAGCTAAGGACATGCCATTTTTCGAAGGAAATGGCTGTTTTACCGAATCCCGGCCCCGAGCCGGAGATGGCCTGTTTCCGTTATTGCCGATCCGAAAGCTGGTAACCGCAGAGCTTGCCGGGCGGTCTTTACCCGGTAGTATCGCGCTTGAAACAATCCACACGCACTATCATGAAAACAACCACTAGTCTTTCGATCCTTGGAATTGGTCTGCTCTCGGTCTCTTCCTGGGCTGCCAGTCCCGTGGATGATGTGAAAAATGCCGCTGCAAAACTGGCTGAGCAATCCAGCTACGGTTGGAGCAGCAAGGTCGAACAAGTCCAGACCAACCGCTTCCGGGGAGGGGGTGGCCCGGTCGAAGGTCGAACTGAAAAAACGGGATTGAGCACTTTCACTTTTAAAATGGGCGAAAATTCTGTGATGGCCGTTCGCAAGGGGGAAAAAGTCGCCATCAAACAGGACGATGAATGGAAGACGGCCGAAGAAATGGCGGAAGGAGACGGGGGCGGTGGAGGAGGCGGACGCTTCGGGCGCGGCGGCTTCCTGCTCGGACGCGTCCAGCGCATGAAATTGCCGGCGGTCGAAGCGCAGGAATTGCTTGGCCGAGTGAAGGAATTGAAACAGGAAGGTGCGGGAGTTTACTCCGGTGACCTGACACCCGAGGGAGTGAAAGAAATGTATACCTTCGGAGGGGGCCAACGGGGCGGCGGTCGAGGGGGACGTGGTGGAGCCGGTGGCGCAGGAGGCGACGGAGCAGCGAACGGTGGTCGTGGCGGTCGCGGCGGCGGTGGAGGAGGCATGGATACTTCCAAGCTGACCGTGCACGCAAAATTCTGGGTGAAAGATGGGATGCTGGCCAAGTACGAGAGCAAGACCGAAGGCAAAGCGCCCGGATTCAATTTCAATCGTGGCGGAGGCGGCGGTGGTGGTGGTGATGCTGCTCCTCGTGAAATTGACATGGGGCAGACGCGGACCGTGGAAATCAAAGATGTGGGCAGCGCGAAGGTGGAAGTGCCGGCAGAAGCCAAGAAGAAGCTGGCGAAATGATTTACCCCGCCCAAGGGTTGGCGAATACACCCAGTTTAGCATGGCGTGCCAGATTCTGGCACGCCGGTTTCCTGCTCGTTTCCCTTTTCGCAAATGAGCTGATGGCCGCGGATACGAACCCGGCCAACCGGGGGACCAATACGGCGGCGCGGAGCACCACTTCCGGGGCTTCGAAAGACGCCGACCCGGATGCGGCACCTGTCCAGGTGGAAGATGATCGCGCGCGCGAACAGGCGGCGGATCGGGCGTCGCGCGGAACGTTCCCTGAGTTGTTGCGGGGGCCTTACCTTCAATGCGGAACGACCAACAGCATGGTTGTTCGATGGCGGACTGACCGGCCCAGTCGCAGCGCTGTTCGGTTCGGATTGAGCGAGACAAACCTGAAATACACCGCGCGATCGCGCGGCGTGCACACTGATCACGTGGTGGTTTTGACCAACCTTCTTCCTTCGACTCGCTATTTTTACGCCTTATCGACGAACACGATTGTCGCCACCAATATCGTGGGGCGCACCAACCAGGGGATTGCCAATAATCAACGCCGGGGGGGTGGTGGCCGAGGTGATCGCGGCGGTAACTCCGGCAACACAAACGGGCTGGCTGGAACCACCAATAACGTGGGACGGACGAACATCATCATGGTGGGTACCAACGTTGCCAACACCAATATCGTTCTCACCGTCGTCACCAATTCTTTCATGACGGCCCCGCTGATCGGGACGGTGCAACCGGTCCGGGTGTGGGTGCTGGGCGATTCAGGAACTCGCCAACCGACCCAGAGAGCGGTGAAGCAGGGGTTCTACAAATTCACGGGTGACCGGCCGATCGATCTCTGGCTGATGCTGGGCGACAATGCGTATCAGTCCGGCACGGACACGGAGTACCAGGGAAGTGTTTTCCTGGCGTATCCGGAGCTTCTTCGCAAATCGGTCCTATGGCCTTCCCTCGGAAACCATGATGGGGACCAGACAACCTCGGCCGGCCAGGCGGGTGAGTATTACGACATGTTTACCCTTCCTACTCAAGGGCAGGCAGGCGGCGCGATGTCCGGGACCGAAGCCTACTATTCTTTCGATTATGCCAACGTTCACTTCATTTGCCTCGACTCCTACGACAGCGACCGGTCCACGAACGGAATGATGGTGCGGTGGATCAGAAATGATCTCGCGGCCAATCGGCAGCATTGGAGTGTGGCGTATTGGCATCATCCTCCCTTTTCCAAAGGAGGACACGATTCCGACGATGATAAAGACGGGGATTCGCGCAGCCGTGAAATGCGGGAGAATATTCTGCCGGCGCTCGAACAAGGGGGCGTGGATCTCGTTCTCTGCGGTCACAGCCATACTTACGAACGAACAGCTTTGATCAACGGCTATTACGGCCGGGCAACCAACTTCAGCACCGCGTTTATCAAGAACGACGGAGATGGATGCGAGGAAGCAGGCGGAGTCTATCGCAAGCCAACGCTTGGACCCGGCGCCCATGAAGGAGCGGTGTATGTCGTGGCGGGAAGTTCCGGACAAACGAGTGGTGCTAAAGGCGTGCATCCTTCCATGCTGTACACGCTCAGCCTCGCCGGGTCTCTCTCTCTCGATTTCGACGGACCACGGCTGGACGTATCGTTTGTCGACACCAATGGCTGGACACGCGACCATTTCAGTATCGTGAAAGGAGCCGCGACGCCAAAGATCGTGGACAGTACGACCAATAACGGATCTACGGACGGTGCGCTATCGTTTCCGCTCTCCCCGGTGGCTCCCGAGCAAATGACCCGACTCTGCACGGTGCCTTCGTCCGAGCGCGAAACGTTGCTGGGGATTTTTCGCACCACCACGAACGCGAATTTCAAAGCGGCCTTGACCTGGACTCTCGCGGGAATGGCAGATGCACGGATTGCGGCCGAGCTGTCGGCAATTGTTACCAACAAAGTACGGGACCGAACGATCTCCGCGGACGAAGAGATGCTCAAACTGACGGCGTTGCGGGCGCTGGGGCTGGTGGCGGCCCGCTACGAACCGGTGACCGAGATCATTCGCAAGGGATTGAGCGCGGATTGGTGGTATTTTCGCACCAATTATCTTTCGACGCGCCCGCAGGAACTGAGCGCGGCAGACCTGCAGAGCGCAGCCATCCAGGCGCTGGCGCTGACGGGCCGTCCGGAAGTGAAAGGAATGCTGGGACGCGCGCGGAAAAGCTACCTGGAATTCACTTATGGCGAAGGCGAACCGCAACCGGTCTTTCGGAATTACGCGGAAGAATTCGATCGCGCGAGCAATACGTTGGTGAGAGCACAGCAGATCGATCCTTATGCGTGGCGTCACCGGGCCATTGCCAACGAACTCGAAAAGCTGCGCTCCGACTAGGCAGCAGCTATCCTAAAAATGCTTCGTGGACGGCTTTGACGGCCTGTTCCCCTTTGGCCAGATCGATCACCACCGATATCTTGATTTCACTGGTCGAGATCATGTCGATATTCACGTTGGCCTGCGCGAGCGATTCAAACATCTTTGCAGCGACGCCGGAATGGCTGCGCATTCCGACTCCCACGATGCTCAGTTTGCCGATTTTCTCGTCTGGAATGACTTCCCGGAATCCAATGTCCTTTTGGATGCCGGAAAGAACCTTTTGGGTTTTGAGGAGGTCCGACTTGTCGAGCGTGAACGAAATGTCGGTGGCGGGGACACCGGCACCATGACTGGCCGTTTGGACGATCATGTCGACGTTAATGGCGCCGTCGCCAATGGCTTTGAAGATACGGGCGGCGACGCCGGGTTTGTCTGGCACTGCCGCCAGGGTGACTTTGGCCTGGTTTTTGTCGAGGGATACGCCGCGAATAACGACGCTCTCCATGTTTTCAGTTTCTTCTTTCACAATCGTACCTGGGTTGTCGTTGAGGCTGGAACGAACTTCGAACACGACGCCAAATTTCTTCGCGAACTCAACGGAACGGGATTGCATTACTTTGGCCCCGAGGCTCGCCAGCTCGAGCATTTCGTCATATGAAATCTCTTCAAGTTTTTTGGCGTTCGGAACCAGCCGCGGATCGGCAGTGTAGACACCGTCCACGTCGGTATAAATCTGGCAGAGATCAGCCTTCAAGGCCGCGGCCAGGGCAATCGCGGTGAGATCGGAACCGCCGCGGCCCAGCGTGGTAATTTGACCTTCCTGGGTTTGTCCCTGGAATCCGGCGACGATCACGACGCATCCGTCGTCGAGCAGGTTGTGGACTTGTTTTGGGGTGATGTTCTGGATCTTCGCTTTGGTGTGGACGCCGTCGGTGACAATTCCAGCCTGCGCGCCGGTAAGAGACATGGCTTGAATATTGAGAGCATGAAGCGCCATGGCCGTGAGCGCGATGGTCGTTTGCTCGCCCGTCGCCAGCAGCATGTCCATCTCCCGTTCGCTCGGAAGCGGCATGATTTCCTTCGCCATCCTGATGAGATTGTCTGTGACACCGCTCATCGCGGAAACGACCACGACGACCTGGTCGCCTTTCTCGCGATATTTGGCAACGCGCCGGGCCACATTTTTGATGCGATCCGGGTTGCCGACCGAAGTGCCGCCGTATTTTTGAACGATTAATGCCATGTTATTGGAGATGCATTACCAGGCGCGGCCATGATCTCCGAATTGAAAACGAAGAGGGTGCATCTTCACAGCCCAATCACTCGCATGACCGCTTCCTTCTGCGGTGGCACCACCACCGGTTGAAAACCTGCCGTGCTGATCGCGCAATCCGGATCTTTCAAACCATGTCCGGTCATGGTGGCCGTAACCAGGCTCCCTTGCGTAATCAGTCCATCCTGGACGCACTTGATGAGGCCGGCCAAAGGAGCCGCGCAGGCAGGTTCGACAAACACGCCTTCCGTGCGTGCAATCAGTTTATAAGCGGCCAGAATCTCTTCGTCGGTGACCTTGCCAATATAGCCGTTGGATTGGCTGACCGCATCGGTGGCGCCTTTCCAACTGGCCGGATTGCCGATGCGAATTGCGGTTGCAACCGTCTGTGGATCGACGACTGGTTTGCCATCTACAATCGGGGCAGCGCCGGCGGCCTGGAAACCGAACATGCGGGGCAGCGTGTCTGACTTTTCGGCGTCGTGGTACTCCTGGTAGCCTTTCCAATAGGCTGTGATGTTGCCGGCGTTGCCGACCGGCAGAAAATGGAAGTCCGGGGCATCCCCGAGCTGGTCACAAATCTCAAAGGCGGCAGTCTTCTGTCCTTCGATACGGACCGGGTTGATGCTGTTGACCACCTCCACTTTGCCCGTTTCGCCCAATTCACGAACAATTCGCAAGGCTTCATCGAAGTTGCCTTCGATGGCAATCGTGGTGGCGCCGTACATGAGCGCCTGGGCCAGTTTGCCGAGCGCGATTTTTCCATTGGGCAGGATGACGATACATTTCATGCCCGCACGCGCGGCATAAGCTGCCGCCGAGGCCGAAGTGTTTCCGGTGCTCGCACAAATCACAATCTGCGCCCCGCGTTCCTTCGCCTTGGAGACGGCCATGGTCATGCCGCGATCTTTGAAGGAACAGGTCGGATTGAGCGCCTCGTATTTCAGGTAAAGGTCAAATTTTCCACCGATCGCCTCGACGAAGGCGGGAACATGAATGAGGGGGGTGTTGCCTTCATTCAAGGTAACTATTGGGGTGGCGTCGCTGACGGGCAAATGGTCTGCGTAACGGTGAATCACACCTTGCCAGCGTTCGGCGGAATGAATGGCTGCCTTCATGCGTCGGTTAATCGAAGCTCTCTACCCGAATCAACACCGGTTTTTCCTTCACGACGCCCAGCTGCCCGATTTTCGAGAGCGCTTTATTCATCGCTGCGTTGGTCGCGTCATGAATCATGAGGATGAGCGGAACGCTCTCTCCTTCGTGCCCTTCCGGTTGAATGACGGAGGAAATCCCGATTTTCGAAGCCGCCAGGATGGCGGCAATCCGCGCCAGTGTTCCAGGCCGATCGACCACACTCAGCCGAACATAATAGCGACAAACCGCCTTCTCAATCGGAAGTACCGCGCCGTCGCGTTGATGGGGGACGAATGGGCGAATGCGGCTCTTGCTGCCGCATTTCATATCGAGCGCTGCGTCGGCCACGTCGCTCAACACGGCGCTGGCAGTCGCGTCCTGGCCGGCGCCCCGGCCATAATAAAGCGTGTCGCCCACGATATCACCGCGAACGAACACGGCATTGAAAACGCCGTTGACGCTGGCCAGCACATGGCTGTTGGGGACCAGGGTGGGATAGACAGATACCTGGACTGGTCCGCACCCGCCCTGCTCTTCCGCTTCGGTCTTCTTGACAATGCCGAGGAGCTTGATGGTGTAACCGAGTTGACCGGCAAATTTGAGGTCCAGGGCGGTGATCCCGCGGATGCCTTCGACGTAAATCTCTTTGGGATTGACCCAAAAACCGTGGGCGAGCGACGCGAGAATGCCGGTTTTATGCCCGGCGTCGTGGCCGTCGATATCGAGCGACGGTTCGGCTTCCGCGTAGCCGAGCCGTTGGGCGTCAGCCAGCACGTTGGCAAAGTCGGCGCCCTCCTCTTTCATCCGGCTCAGAATGTAATTGCAGGTGCCATTGACGATTCCGTAGAGGCGTGTGATGCGGTTCCCGATCAAGCCTTCCCGGAGGATTTTGATAATGGGGATTCCGCCCGCCACGCTGGCCTCGTAATAGAGATTGCCCCCAAAACGCTGAGCGGCGGCGAACAATTCTTCGCCGTGGGCCGAAAGCAAGGCCTTATTCGCAGTGACCACCGGTTTGCCGTGCTTCAGGGCAGCCAGCACCACTTCGCGCGCGGTGCTGGTACCGCCAATGAGTTCGACCACCAGATTGATATCAGGGTGATCGACGACCGAACGCCAATCGGTGGTGAGCAAGGGTTTGGGGATTTTAACCGCGCGCTTCTTGGCGACATCCCGCACAGCCATACGGACCACATCAAGCCGCACGCCGAGGCGTGACGCCATTAGGGCGCCATTGCGCTGGACAGCCTGGAAGACGCCACCTCCGACGGTGCCGCCACCAATAATGCCCAAATTGACCTGATGCATAAAGACTCAGGATACTGCCGGGAAAGCGAGCCGGTTTAAAGTTTAATGTTTGGAGCCCCGGGTTGAGGGCTGCCGAGGCAGAATTGAAAGCGGGCCTGGAAAGCAGAAAAATCGGCTTTAATGTTGTGGTTTATTGGTATGCAATGCGGTGCGCAGTTTTATGAGTTTTTACGATGAATTGAAGTTCAATGACGACGGATTGATCCCGGCGATCGTGCAGGAACAATCCACCCGGCGAGTGTTGATGATGGCGTGGATGAATCGTGCCTCCATCGAGAAGACCATTGAAACTGGAAAAACCCATTTTTGGAGCCGCTCGCGCAAAAAGTTCTGGATGAAGGGGGAAACGAGCGGCCATCTCCAGACGGTTAAGGACATCGCATTTGATTGCGACGGAGACACGCTCCTGATCCAGGTCGAACAAATCGGCGCCGCTTGTCACGAAGGTTATAAGTCGTGCTTTTTCCGCTCGGTCGATCCCTCCCAGACAGCCCGGGTCACGGAAGCCCGCCTGGAGAACCCGGACGAGATTTACGGCAAGAAATAAATGGACGAAGGAGTGCCATTTGGGAGCCATGTTTACAACATCTGCTTCGTCCTGCTGCTGTTCGCGCGGTCCATGGACTTTCTCAGCACCTGGATCGCGACGCCGAATCTCATCCTCGAGGCAAACCCCATCGCGCGGAAATTGCGCTGGAAAGGGGGCATCATCGTGAATTTTTTTCTCTGTGTCGGGTTCGCGTTCTGGCCACTGACGGCCGTAATTATTTCGACGACCAGCGTGCTGGTGGCGGCGCGGAATTTTCAGCTGGCGTGGCTGATGCGTTCGAGCGGTGAAGACAACTACCGCGCCTGGTTCTCCGAACGTCTCCAGGAAACACCGCCCAGTTTGTTCCTCTTCTGCCTCCTGGCGCAAACTGTGCTGACGGGTCTGGTGGGTGGCGCGCTGATCCTTTTCAGCCGGCTCGATCAATGGATTACTCTGGGGATCGGCCTGGGGGTTATCGGCTACGCAGTAGCGGTGCTGTTATTCACGATCCTCGCGCTTTGGCGAGGGCGCCGGGCGGCTAAATTAAGATAAGCGATGTACTCGCCCACCATTGAAGAATTTCGGAAGCTGGCCGCGCACGGGAACTTGATTCCCGTGATGCGCCGACTGCTCGCCGATTTCGACACGCCCCTTTCTGCCTATCACAAGATTCGCGGCCAGGGTGAATCCTTCCTTTTTGAATCGGTCGAAGGCGGCGAACACATCGGCCGATATTCGTTCGTGGGATGCAACCCGCGGGCAGTCATCCGCCAGGATGGAGATCGGGTGCAAGTGATTGAAAATGGCAAAGTCTCGCAGGATTTAGTGGTCGGTCCGCAAGCGCCCGTCCGTGACGGTCTGGCCGTAATAGAGCAAATGCTGCATCAGTATCGCGTTGTGCCGGTGCCCGGCCAACCCCGCTTCACCGGGGGCGCTGTTGGGTTTCTCGCTTACGAATTCATTCATGACGTGGAACCGGTGGTGCCACGGCCTTCTCGCGACGATCTTGGGACGCCCACCATGTATTTCCTGATCGCGGATGAGCTGCTGATCTTCGATCGTGTCCATCAGACGATCACCGTGCTCGTGAATGCGGCGCTGGATGAGGCACAGAATCCGGACGAAGCGTACGAGAATGCGGTGGCCGAGATCGACCGGATCGTGGCCCTCCTGGAGCAGCCATTCGAGCATACTCCAGTGAGCGTTCCCCGGGAAGTGCCGGCGATTCCGTTTGAATCGAACGTGCCGCGGGAGAAGTTTTTCGCGAATGTCCTGAAAGCGAAGGAATACATCACGGCCGGCGACATCATCCAGGTCGTCGGTTCGCAGCGATTTTCCACGCCGGTCAAAGCTTCAGCCCTGGATATTTACCGGGCGGCTCGCTCGATCAACCCTTCGCCGTACATGTTCCTGTTGGAACTGGACGGCTTTTCGCTGGTGGGCGCATCACCGGAGATTCATGTGCGCTGCGAGAATCGCCACGTCGAAATTCGCCCGATTGCGGGCACGAGACCTCGAGGGAAAACGACGGACGAAGATTCGGTGAACGAGAAGGAGTTGCTGGCGGATCCCAAAGAACGGGCTGAGCACGTGATGCTGGTCGACCTGGCACGCAATGATTTAGGGCGGGTCTGCGACTTTGGAAGCGTGAAGGTCAAGGACCTGATGATCATCGAGCGCTATAGTCACGTGATGCACATCGTTTCGCAGGTGGAAGGCCGGCTGAGCGCGAACAAAACACCGTACGATTTGATGCGGGCGACGTTCCCGGCCGGAACTCTCAGCGGCGCTCCCAAGGTACGCGCCATGCAGATCATTTCTGAACTGGAGGGGATTCAGCGCGGGCCTTACGGCGGATGCGTCGGATATTTTTCCTTCAACGGCAATCTCGATTGCTGCATCACGATCCGGACCGCCTTGATCAGGGAGGGCCGAGCTTATGTGCAGGCGGGCGGGGGCTGGGTGAACGATTCGACACCCGAAGGCGAATACCAGGAAACGATCAACAAGGCGAAGGCTATGATTAAAGCCGTCGCCCTGGCTGAAAACTTCGGGGCGCAGTCGAAATAAAACGATTCGATTCTGGCCGACTGGGTCACTCAGATGGACCATCATTTCCGATAGCCTCGGCGGGACACCCCTCCATTGCTTCCTGGGCCTGGCGCATTTCAGCAGCTGTCTGGGGTTGGTGAAGAACAACACTGTAGCCGATGTTGCTGTCCCGATGAAACACGCTCGGCACTGTTTCGCGACAGAGATCACAATCAATGCAATTGGTATCGACATACCACCTTCCGGGAACGTTTTGAGCCAATCGATTTCTGTATTCTGCCATAATCTCGCTTTCTTTTGCGGCTCACCTTGAGCCTTGCAGAAAGAAGACTGACCGAACTCAATTCATTTGATAAATTCATTAATCTCAATAGACTAATCTTTTATATGAATGGATTGCTGGCGACGCTTCCTTTCGATCTTTACGAGCTGAGCCTTTTCCAACTGGTTGCCGAGACGGGATCATTTACTCGCGCCAGCGAACGAGCCGGCCTGACTCAGAGCGCGATTACCCGTCAAATTCGAGGGATGGAGAATCAGCTCGGCGTTGCGTTATTCGAACGGACCACACGCCATGTCGCGCTGGCGCCCGCGGGAACGCTCCTTTACGAAAAGTCGCGGGCCATCCTCAAAGCCGCGAACGAATTGATCGACGGACTTCAACACGAATTTCATCTGATCCCGCGGACGCTACACGTCGGCATTGCGCGAAGCATTGGTCTCGCTTATTTGCCCGGATTCTTCTTCGCCTATCAACGCAGGTTTCCCAAAATTCACATTCACGTTTCGCAGGGAACGAGCAAAGAAATCCAGGAGCAATTACTTGACCGAGAGCTCGATGTGGGCATCGTTTCCGTTCCGGAACGTCTGCAAGGATCCTTGGAAGTCACCCACGAATTCGCAGACGAGTTTACATTGATTACGCCACCCGGTTCATTTCGGTCCGCACCATCGAGCGTCCGCCTTGATGTGGCCAAACGGCTATTTGCTGAACGGCGCTGGCTTCTGATCAACCGCGACGGCAATACTGGAAGAAGCTTGAACACCTGGCTGCATAAACAGGAATGGAAGATCGAACCCGCGATGGAACTCGACAGTTTCGATGCGATCGTCAACCTGGTTTCTCTTGGGTTGGGCTGCAGCATAGTGCCTCATCGAACCTTGCCTTTGTATGCGACACGCCGGGTGGTTCAGCGTATCTCCCTGAAACCGCGTTTCACGCGACAGCTCGGAGTAGTGCTACGTCGAGACCGAAAGAGGCCTGAACATTTGACGGGGTTCATCGAGAACGTCTTATTCTAGGCAGCGAATCGGCGGCAGGCATGCGCAGAACCAGATTCCATGGATCAATCCACGTTCCCCGCTTCTTGATTTCCGACAAGGCTTTCAGCTCTTCCGAGGGTCGGTTCCGAATAGTTTGACCAACTTATTGTAAAGGCCAAGCAGCAGGAAAGTCGGCGCCCACTGCCCAACAAACAACGCGTCCTTGTCGCGCCCACCCAGTTTCAAGGCCAGAGACAAGGCGATCGATCCCCCTGCCGCGTAGAGGAACGCGTCCGAGGGCAGCCTGGCTGTCTGCTTTTCGATGGCAGTAGCGGTTTTGCTTTCGGAATATTGATGGACTTTTCCTTCTGTCGAAACGCCCGAGTTTAATGTTTCCATATCTTCTCCTTGTTTTTGAAGCGAATGCTTCGTTCGCGCACTCTAGCTCAGCACCACTGAATCGCAAGGTGGGCACCGAACATTAAGCGCTCTCCAAAAGGAACTGCAGCTTGTCGAAACTCCTTGCGGAGGGCGTCGAAGATTGTTTACTGCCTACAACGTTGAGGCGCGAGGGAGCGTCACCGCCTTTAATCGATTTCCATATGAGAAACATTTCGGCGAAAAATGCTGCGAACGCATCGATCGTGAGGCCGTTCAAATCCGCCATGGCATGGCAAGGGTGGCTCGCGAAGAATCATGCATCTTCCCCGGGAATCTGGATGCGCATTTTCAAATTGGGTTCAGGCCATAAATCCATCACCTATCCGGAGGCGTTGCTGGAAGCGCTTTGCTATGGATGGATCGATGGCGTGCGGAAAGCGCATGATGCGGTGTCTTATCTGCAGCGATTCACGCCACGCCGTCCTAAAAGTATCTGGTCCAAAATAAATACGCGACATGCCATGCGCCTGGTCAAATCAGGGAAAATGCAGCCGGCAGGGCTCCGGCAGATTGAGGCGGCAAAAAAGGATGGTCGATGGAACCGCGCTTATCCCTCTCCGGCCAACGCGAAGATTCCTGACGATTTCCTGAGAGCTTTGGAGAAGAACCAGAAGGCAAAGGCATGCTTTGCGACCTTCGACAAAAGAAACACCTTTTCCATCGCCTATCGCCTGCAATCAGCGAAGAGGCCGGAGACGCGCGAGAAAAGGATGAAGGCGATACTGCAAATGCTCGCCCGAGGCGAAAAGTTCCATCCTTAGGCGGAGCAAGTATACACTGGCAGCCACCCCGCCGTGGAAGACTTTCCAGAGCACTATTGATTCACAGTCCGCCAGAATTCGAATTCCTATCGACCTCGCGCCATTGGTCTTCAAGTCCCAGACGTGTGATCCAACGATCGAGCAGGTCGCGATTCAGCTTTTCTCCGGATATCTTCAGGATGGAGCGAATATCGCGAAGATGTTTTTGCGACCTGCCTTCCCGGAAGAACTCTAATTTTCGAACGATAATATATTCCGGCGGAGCCAAACGGACGCATTCCCCTTGAAACTGTAACTCTCGAGAATCCGCCAACGCCCACTGGTTGAGAGGGTCGTCTCCTGCGAGGTACAAGTCTGCTTTGAAGCCACTGTTTACGTGGATGATATTGAAATGGCCACGGCTTTCGCGCTCAGCCTCCAGAGTAATGACCTCAGGCGGTGGAACATAAAAATCCGAAGCGACGAACAAAGTCACCAGTCTCTGAATCTGCGTTTCATTCAAGAGGACAACAAAATCAGCATCGTGGGTTAATCGCGGCTCCCCGTAGAAGATAGCCGCCACGCTTCCGGTGAGCGCGTACTTCACTCCAGCACGATTGAGGGGACGAACGAAAAGAAGGAAGAGGTCAGCTTCTGGCATGGAGGAAAATACGTCGCACTTCTTCTTGCAGCCGTTGCTCCGACCAGTCCGGATGCTGGTGGCGCAGGCCGGCCAGCTTCAGTCTTCGAGCGGTCCAATAGAGGTTTTCGGCCTGTTGAAGCCGTTCGACGCCGGACATGGCTCGAAGAATCCTGATCTGCTCAGGGCCGGGCTCTTCATCGGGCAGCATGCAGGCACCTTGCGGCAGGATTGGCTTTCAGGCAAGAGGAAGGAGGCGTAGGCACTGGCGGCCGGTTGTTTGCGTTTAATGTGTGAGGTTTCGAGCGCAGCCCTATCCAAATAGACCTTTAGTATCATTGCAGTGCGGTCCTGCTTCGCGGATGGTAGGCTGCGCGGGCAGCGACGAGCACCGGAAAGCCGGCCCTGCACTATGGCTCCAGATTTGAACGAAAACGTTTCGACCATTCCGACCAGTGCGGAATCGAAAATGCCCCTTTTCCGGACCCGCAACCTGACGAAGGTTTACGGCACGGGTACCGCTGAAGTCCGGGCGTTGGCCGGGGTTGATCTGGAGCTTTTTCCGGGCGAATTGATTTGCCTGCTCGGACCGTCCGGCAGCGGCAAGACGACGCTGCTGAATCAATTGGGCGGCCTCGATCTGCCCACCAGCGGCGAGCTCTGGTACCGGGACGTGGATCTGACGGCCGCGGATGAAACGCAACTGACGCAATTCCGCCGGGATACCGTAGGTTTTGTCTTCCAGTTCTATAACCTGATCCCAAGCCTCACCGCGCGCGAGAATGTGGCGTTGATTGCGGAAATCGCCGCTGACCCGATGGCACCGGAGGCTGCGCTGCAAATGGTAGACCTCGGAGCACGTCTCGACCATTTTCCCGCGCAACTGTCGGGAGGGGAGCAGCAACGGGTGGCGATTGCGCGGGCGATTGCCAAACGTCCGGAGGTGCTTCTCTGCGACGAACCGACCGGGGCGCTCGATGTCAAAACCGGCGTGGTTGTGCTCGAAGCAATCGCGCGCTCCAACCGCGAACTGGGCACGCTGACAGTGATTATTACGCACAACGCGGTGATGGCGGACATGGCTGATCGCGTGATTTATTTCTCGGATGGCCGCGTCCACCACATCCATCGCAATGAGCGACGGGCCCCCGTGAGCGATCTCAAATGGTAATTATGCTCTCGCATCTCAACCGCAAGTTGCTGCGAGACCTGCTCCGCATGCGCGGGCAGGCGATCGCGGTTTCGATGGTAATGGCGTGCGGGCTCGCGATGCTGATCATGTCGCGCAGCCTGATCCATTCGCTTTCCACGACGCGGGATGCCTATTACCAGGCGCACCATTTCGCGGACGTCTTTGGCGTGCTCAAGCGCGCCCCGATGTCGATCGCGGATCGGCTCAGGGCAGTCCCTGGTGTGGCAGCGGTTGAAGTGGGCGTGGCTGTGCAGGTGACACTCGATATTCCCGGGCTGGACGAGCCGGCAACTGGCCTGGTCCGATCCCTGCCAGACCTGCATCCTCCCGAGTTGAACCGTCTTTTTCTCCGGGCGGGCGAATGGCTCAAGCCGGGCAAACGGGGCGAGGTGTTGGTCGGTGAGGCGTTCGCCGACGCCAATAAGCTCCGTCCGGGCGATAAAATCACGATGGTGCTGAATGGAAGGCGCCAGAGTTTGCGCCTCGCCGGAATCGTGTTGTCACCCGAATACATTTTTGAATCGCGGCCCGGCTCTGCGCTTCCGGACAATCGCACTTACGGAATTTTTTGGATGCCCTACGAGGAACTGGCGAACGCGTTTGACCTCGATGGTTCTTTCAACTCAGTAGCGATTTCACTGGCGCCTGGCGCAGGAGAACGATCGGTGATCGCAGCGATTGATCGACTGCTGTTGCCGTATGGTGGACGGGGTGCCTATGGCCGAGCCGATCATCCGTCACACATTCGTCTCTCCGATGAGATCCGCGTCCTCACGATTCTGTCCGTTGGCTTTCCGCTGGTGTTTCTGAGCGTGGCGGCCTTCATGACCAATGCCGTTCTTTCGCGGTTGATTTCGTTGCAGCGCGACCAGATCGCGATCCTGAAAGCGTTTGGGTTTGAGAACGGCGAAATCGCCTGGCATTATCTCAAGTTCGCGTTCGCCTTCGTCCTGGGCGGACTCGCCTTCGGGGCCATGGGGGGTGTGGGCCTGGGCCAAAAGCTTGTCGGAATGTACCATATTTTCTTCCGCTTCCCGGAGTTGGATTTTCTCCTCGACAAAACGGCGTTGGGAATTGCGCTGGTGGTTGCGGCAGCCGCGGCGACCCTGGGTGTATTCTCGGCAGTTCGGCGCGCCGCGAAACTTCCGCCGGCGGAAGCGATGCGGCCGGAACCACCGGCGAATTATCGGCCTGCGTTCATTGAACGGACCGGCATCGGTCATTTCTTCTCCAATACTTTCCGGATCGCCGTGCGGAATCTCGAGCGCAAACCGATGCAAGCTCTCTTCACCGTTGCTGGACTGACTCTGGCGACCGGCATCCTTATTATTCCCAATTGTTTTCGGGATAGTGTGGGGCAGATCCTCGAGTTTCAATGGGACACGGTTCAGCGGCAGGATGCCAGCATCGGACTGGTGGAGCCGCAAAGTGAAGCCGCGCGTCATTCCCTCCGCGAATTGCCGGGTGTGATGAGCATTGAGCCCTTCCGTTACGCAGCTGCACGCATCCGTTTTGGACAGCATCACCGCCAACTTGCGATCCAGGGCATGGATCCAGCAGCCGAGCACGAGCGAGTAATCGACGCCAATTATCGCGAGATTCGAGTTCCGCCCGAGGGGTTGGTAGTTTCGGCCAAGCTGGCGGAAGTGCTGGGAGCCCATCTGGGAGATCGTGTCAGCGTCGAGTTCCTGGAAGGCCGGCGCCAGACGGTCGAAGTGCCGCTGATGGGGTTCAGCGAGGATTTCGCCGGGCTGATCGCGCATATGGATCGTCATGCTCTCAATCGGTTGCTGAAGGAAGGCGATATTATCAGCGGCGCCAGTTTTCGGGTGGATATGTCGCACTGGAAGGAGTTCCTGGCGAAACTCAAGGAACAACCGAAGGTGAGCTGGGTGGTGGTGAAGGAATCGTTGCGGCAGAACTTTCGCCAAACGACCGCCGCCAGCATTAACCTGATCCAATCGATTTATCTCACCTTCGCGACCATTGTGGTCTTCGGAGTGGTTTACAATAACGCTCGCATTTCACTCGCGGAACGGGGACGTGAATTGGCTACTCTTCGCGTGATCGGGTTCTCCCAGCGGGAAGTCGGCACGGTCCTGGTCACGGAGTTGGTGATTCTTGCCCTGATTGCGGTTCCGCTGGGGCTGGCCTTCGGGACGGCGCTGGCCAGCGGCATTCTCAAGACGGTGAACACCGAAACCGTGCGATTGCCAACTCTCTTTACAACACGCAATTATGCCTTCGCCGTGCTGACGGTGAGTACGGCTTCGGTGCTGTCGGCTTTTGTGGTGTTGAGAACATTAAAAAACCTGGATCTGGTGAGCGCCTTGAAAGCGCCTGAGTAGGCCAACTAACTTAATGAACGCAAATCAAACGAACCCACCGCGCAGCGGCACAAATTCGAAGCGAAGGCGGCGCTATTTGCCCTGGATCGGCCTCTTCGTTCTGGCAGCGTTGATCGTCGCTGGCCTCTGGCCCCGTTCGATGCCTGTGGAAGCCGCGCCTATCCGCACGGGCACGTTACGCTCCACGGTGAACGAAGAGGGAAAGACTCGGATTCGCCAACGGTATGTGATCGCCAGCCCTGTCGCAGGCCAGCTCCGGCGCATCCCGTTCAAGGCCGGGTTCGAAGTCCAGTCCACCGACACTGTGCTCGCAGTGATCGATCCGACGACACCGATCCTGCTGGATGAACGTTCGAGGGCGCTGGCGGTGGCCCGCCGGGATTCCGCGGTCGCCCAGCTGGACCGTGCCCGGGCCGCGCACAAATTTGCCACCAACGAATTGGAACGGAACGAGAAACTTTTCCAGGAAAAGACGATTTCACCGCAGGAACGCGAGGTATTTCAATGGCGCGAGATTTCCGCCTCGCGTGAAGTCGTCGTCGCCGAGGCCACTCTTCGCCTGGCCGAAGCCGAGCTGATGGACGCTACCAACGCCGGATCGACCAACGGACCACGTGCGGTGGAATTGCATTCACCGATTTGCGGGCGGGTGCTCAAAGTCTTTGAGGAAAGCGCCCGAACAGTGCCAGCCGGCACTCCGCTCGTCGAGGTGGGCGATCCAAAAGATCTGGAAGTCATCATAGAGGTTCTTTCCCGCGACGGTGCCGCGCTCAAACATGGCACTCCCGTCGAATTCGATCAATGGGGCGGCCCCGAACCGCTCAAGGGGATTGTGCGCTACGTGGAACCAGCTGCGTTTACGAAAGTCTCGGCCCTCGGTGTCGAAGAACAACGCGTTTGGGTGGTGGCCGACCTTCTGACGCGCCCAGAACAGCGCGGAAACCTCGGGGATAACTTTCGCGTGGAAGCCAGCATTATCACCTGGCAGACGGATCGTGCCTTGAAAGTTCCGAGTGGCGCTCTTTTCCGACGCGGCGAGCAATGGAATGTCTATGTGATCGAGGCTGGCCGGGCTCGTTTACGGCCGGTGAAAATCGGACGGACCAGCGGCACCGAAACGGAACTGCTCGAAGGGTTGAAAGAAGGGGAGGAAGTTATTCTTTATCCGGGGGATCGGATTAAAGATGGTCTCCACGTGAAGATTGTGAAGATTTGAGCGAGCTGCCACCGTGTGCCTCCGCAGCGGTATACGTAAAAGTTGGCAATGCCTGCGGAGATTCTCGACGGTTTCACGGGGCGCGGGTGTCCCCACCCGCAGCGACGCCCGGGACTTTATACGATCGGGAACATTTACACCGTCCCGCGGATTGGTAAATTGCTGCGGGTGGGGACACCCGCGCCCCGTTTGGTTGCGGCTCTGCCGCGTCACTGCCTGGTAATCGAATTCTGTTCGACTTCACGCTTCATCGGCTCGATGGAAGTCGAACCAGGTGTGGATATCATCCCGGTTGGCGAAACCGCGCTTCCGTTTGATTTCCTGCAACTCCTCCGTGGTGTCATCGCGCCATCCCTGTTTACTGAGGAAGGCGTTGAAAATGTAGATCTCGTGTTCTTCCGGCCGTCGCCCTTTCTGGAAGCACCATTCGAGAAGTTCGTTGTCGCTGCCGCCTTTGAGGGTCCGCTCCACGACCGCGGGATACTCCACTTTCAGAAACTGGCAGATTTGATTATCTGAACCAACCCCGCGATTGTAGTCGTGCGGCAATTTGCCGGCGGCGTGGAGCCGTATTTTGTCGAGCATGCGTCCGAAGAATACAATTCCACCGACGGTCTCCGATGAATGGCGTAAATTTGGGATGGGCATGCCGAATACTACTCCGGTCTTTTACTATTTCGCACCATCGTTTCGTCGTCCTCAGCGGAAAAGAGAATAGGACCAATAGGACGAATTCTATGATGATCCCCTTCGGAAGTTCTGATGCGCCTGGTAGAGTCGCTCGGTAAAACCGCCTTCGGTGAGAAAGGCTTGTTCGAGCTGTGCGATTTGTTGATCCAGGAGATAGTTCGCCTGGTGGATCAAACAAAGGATGGTGTTGGCCGCAATTTCAGGCCGCGCATATTTGACGTATGTGGAATAGGCCTTATAGGACCTATTTTTGACGTAAGCGAGGCGGCGGACCATGACAGCCATCGCGTGCTCTTTTTCCCAGAGGGGCAATTGTCGATGGCGAAGGAAATCCTCGTAATCGCCGAGGAGCTCTTCCAGGCTGGCGCGCGCGACTCCAACAAGCTTTAGCTCGATCTTTTTCGAGGTGCCACTGACCTGGCTGCCCTCGGCGATGTTTTTGTTTCCGCTCCGAGCAGCCTGGACCATTTGGTTGTGGGTGCGTGATCCTGGTTCGACGAAGCGGTCGCAGAATTTAACGGTGGCGTCGTAGACCAGCACCGACATTTGGAAGGATTTTAGATCGCGATAACCACCATGTGGAGGGATAAGGGCCTTTGCGCCCCCGCCACCACCACTCTCCTTGCGGGGAACAGGACGCATAGGACGAATTTGGGCTGCCCTGGTCCATTTTTGCAAGCCCCCAGAGCCGATTGCGGTTTGACGCCTGCGCTCCATCCGGCTATTCCATTCCCATGACAACCCTGCCGCTTTCACGACGACGTTTTATCACTACGCTTTCCGCTGGAACTGCACTGATGGGCGCCGTGCCCTCTGCCTTGCGAGCCGCGGACGGTTACGGCGGAAATAAGATCCCCGTGGGCTTGCAGCTTTATTCCGTTCGCAATGAATGCGCCAAGGACCTCGTTGGCACCGTCACGCAAGTGGCCAAGATGGGGTATAAAGGAGTCGAGTTCGCCGGGTATTACGGGCGCAGCGCGAAGGATCTACGGAAGCTGCTGGACGATGTGGGGCTGAAATGCTGCGGCACTCATATCCAGGTCGAAACTCTTCTCGGGGATAACCTGCCGAAAACGGTCGAGTTCAATAAGACCATTGGAAATAAATTTCTGATCGTTCCGGGGCTGGCGGACAAGTATCGCAAGACCAAGGAAGCGTGGCAGAAAACTGCTGACCTTTTCAGTGAACTGGCCGAGAAGGTGAAACCGGAGGGAATGAAAGTCGGCTATCACAATCATAACGTCGAATTCAAGCCGCTCGACGGCGAAATTCCGTGGGACACGTTCTTCGGTCGAGCTTCCAAAGATGTCGTTATCCAGTTCGATACTGGCAATGGGGTGGCTGAAGGCGGTCACCCGATGAAGTTCATCAAGAAATTTCCTGGGCGCGTGGCCAGCCTTCATGTGAAGCCATATTCACGCAGTAAGCCGAATGCGATCATGGGCGACCCAGCAGATGAATTGCCCTGGAAGGACATTTTCGAAGTTTGCGAGACCACTGGCGGGACCGAATGGTACATCATGGAATATGAACGCGATGCTTACCCGCCGCTGATCAGCGTGGAAAAGACCATTGAAGCGATGAAGCGGTGGGGCAAGTGCTGATTACTCGAGCTTCTTAAGCAGTTCATCGAGGCCGCCCTCTACCGGCTCGATTTCGATGGGCCGTCCAGGCTGAGCGGTGGCCGATTTTCGTGGAGCGGTCGCTGGCTCCGGTGATTTTGGTGGTCGTGCCGGTGGAGGCAACTGCCCCGCCGGAAGCGGCTCAGCGGCTGGCTCGGTCTCCGCGGTTTCAGTGTCGTCCGGAACGAACCATGTTTTCCTGTTCTCCATCCAATTCTGGTAGCGGGTGAAGGTCCACATCCCGTGTTCGGCGCCGGTTTCCATGGTCGACATGATTTTGAAGAAGTCGCCGTTCCGGATGTGGCTTTTAATCGGCATGGTTGGAACCAGAATCTCCAGTTCCGGCAAACGGATTTTGAGTTCCGGCCGAAAGCGCAAGCGCTGACAGATGACCACTACCAGGGAGTCCGCGAGTTGGGCGCGCACGGCATTCTGGGTTTCGGAAGGAAACGCCGAGACGATCCGCTGCAACGCTTCGACACAGGTCGAGGAATGGGTGGTGGTCAATACGAGGTGGCCGGTTTCCGAAGCGTTTAAAGTGAGGCGCATCGTTTCCGGCTCGCGCATCTCGCCGACCATCAAGACATCGGGATCTTCGCGCAGAGCATCGAGCAAACCCTGTTCGAAGGAGGGAGTATCACGGCCGACCTCGCGCTGGCGGATATAAGAAGCGCGCGGACGAAAGCTATACTCGATCGGGCTCTCGATCGTAACAATGTGGCGCGCTTCGGCGACATTGATCTCCTGGAGGAGGGCTGCCATGGTGGACGATTTCCCCGATCCGGTCGGACCGCTCACGATGATCAAGCCGTTGTGATGAGCGATGTAGCGCTTCAGATCCGGATGCAGGTTCAACTTCTCCAGAGTCGCCTGGAATGAAGCGAGGAGGCGAATGGCAAAACCGACACCGCGACTGCTCTGCAGGACATTGATGCGGCAACGGACGCCCTGGATGGTGCGGGACAAGTCGTGGGAACGTCGTTCCAGAAAATGGGGCCATTGTTCGGGCCCGATCACCTCTTTGGCCATCTCCAGCAAATCGCGGGCAGCCACTGGTTCGCCCACGGTGCGCAATGATCCACGAACGCGCAAAGCGGCGGGCAATCCCGGTTCCAGGTGGAGGTCGCTCGCACCATTCGATCGGGCCAGTCCGATAAGTGCATCGAGTTTCATGGGCTCTAACCTGCGGTGTCTTTAGCTGGTTCTATGCCTATTCAACACAACCCGGCCTGTTTTGTTGCGCGGAAATGATTTTGTCCAAAGGGACGACAGACGCCTCACAACTGGCCGCAAATGTCGCCAACGGAAATCTGATCGAGCGTCTCAACGGTCCAGTCCGCTTTCTCAGCAGCCAGTTGGTTTTTGTCATAGTTACCGGTGGCCACCGCCAGCACCCGGGCGTTGATGGCGCGGCCGCATTCAACATCGCGGGGAGTGTCCCCGATGACAAGCACCTCTTCACCCCGCACCGATTTGCCGAGCAACTTTTTTCCGCGCTCGAAGGCGACGCCCGCCACACAGTTGCGCTCCTCGTGATCGTCGCCGAAACCGCCGGTTACGAAATAATCCCAAAGTTCGTAATGTCGCAACTTGATCTCGGCGCCCAGGCGAATATTCCCGGTGAGCAGGCCGATCAGCGGTGGTTCCGGGACCGACTGGAATTCCGCAATCATCCGGGAGACACCCGGCAGGACGTAGCCGGGTGTGGCTTTGAGCATTTCATCCAACAGGAATACGTAACACTCGAAGAAGCGCTCGAAGTTTTTCGCGCTCGGCTCAATTTTGTTTCGCAGGAAAAAATCGCGGACGATCGAAGTATCGGTGCGACCGGCGAACCTGATCCCGGCGGTGCCGTTGGGAACGTTGAACATGGTGGCGCAGACGCGCCCAAAAGCTTTCTCGCCGGCCCCGCCGCTGTGAATGAGGGTCCCGTCAATGTCGAATAATACGAGGCGAACCATGTTTTTTGCGGCAAAGCAATGGCAGGTTCGGGTTAAGACGTCTACGACTTTTCGCAAACTGCCACCGCCGGAAGGCGCTTATTTGCCGTGTTCCCGCTCGCAGCGGGCAATCTCTTCCATGAGAAAATGAATGAGATGTTTGAGGCGCTTTTCGAGCTCAACGGTTTCGAGAATCGTTTGCCGTTCCAGATGACCTGGCAAAAGCGCGCAGGAGACCAGATCGGCCACCTGGTCGGCATCGGGCAGGTTTTCGAGATACTCCAAAATATCTTTCGCAGAAAACTTCGGGTTGTCCGCGCCGGCATTGCTGGTGTGCTCGGAAGTCCCTTTCAAGACCGGAAAGGGGAACGGACAGGGGCCCACGGTAATGCGCTGACGAACCAACTCCTGCACCTTGGCCACCAACGCGTCGATAACGACACTATCGGTCGCCTCAGGTTGGAGTGGGCGGATATTATGAATTCGGTACGGCTTGTATTGCACCGTCTCGCGCAATTCCACGCGGGTAATGCCCTGAAGAATCAAGTGCGAGGTGCCATCCTGGTGGTCCACAGAGACACGAATCAACCCCAGGCCAGCGACGCCACAGGGTGTTTCACGGCTGCGGCCCGGACGCTGCATGGCGACGGAAAACATCCGCTCGGACTTCAAAGTGTCAGCCAGCATTTTTCGATAGCGGGCCTCGAAGATGTAGAGCGGCAATAACGCTTGTGGAAACAGGGTGGCGCTAGGCAACGTCATCACTGCCACTTGCGAGGGTATTTCCATAGAGACAATGTAAGCGAGCCCGGCTGATATTCAAGACGTAGCACTTGCCAACCCTTTCATTCAGGCGCATTGTAGCGGCTTATGAAAGCAGCTTTTATCTTGCTGATTATCTGCACGGTTGGACTGGGCGTAGGCCTGCTCGTCGTGCACAACAAGCGTGTCCAGGTGGAGAAGGCTAAAAACGAGACAGCCGATACCTTGACGAACACGATGAAGCTTTTGGACGACACGCGGCAGAAACTCGAAGAACAGGAACAGGTTGCCATTAAATTGGAGACCAACCTTTACCTGCGCGGACGCGAACTTTCCTCGGTGTCCAATAACTACATCAAGATCACGTCCGAACTGGCGAAAACGCAGAAGGAAATGCAGGCAGCTGCGGAACAGGCCCGCGCGGAAATCGAGCGAAAGGACGCGCAAATTGCCCAACTGACTTCCCAGACCAATGCGCTTTCGCGAAAAATGGACGATTTGACCAGCTCCATTGGCAGCTTGAGCAAGCAAATCGCCGACACGGAGAAGAAACTCACGGCCTCGGAGGGCGACCGCGATTTCCTGCTGAAGGAACTGAAACGGTTGCAGGCGGAAAAAGCTGACCTGGAGCGTCAGTTTAACGATTTGTCGGCTTTGCGGACGCAGGTGGCCCACCTTAAAGAGGAGCTTTCGGTGGCGCGACGGCTGGAGTGGATCCGAATGGGCATTTACGGCAACCAGGAAAAGAAGGGAGCCGAACGGCTCCTGGCGGGCGAAACACCTGGGAATACCAATAGTTACAACCTGAACGTAGAGTTGAAGCAGGATGGCGGAGCGGTGATTGTGCCACGGCAAACCAACGCCAATACAACAGCTGCTCCCCGGTAATACCCCATACCCGGGAGGATTTCGCCTCGGCAAAACTCGGCTAAACATGGATTCGCCGCCAATCGCGGCGAAAGCCCGGCTGCGCTACGAAGCCGGACAGAGCCAAGGAAGGCTTGAAATAAAAGATACTTTCAGGAATATCATACACTATGAAGAACATCATCATCACGACTCTGACGGTGGCGTGCCTGATCCTGGGAATTGCATTGCTCTTCCAGCACGGCCGCTCGCTCAAACAACTCGAGACTGCCAGGAGCGAGAATCTCCGTTTGAACAATGACCTTAACGGCCTCCGTTCCAAAGGCGAAGACCAGGACAAAGTGATTGCGCAGCTGGAGACCAATTTGTCCAAAGGCAAAGAAGAGCTGGCCGCCAAAACCGGTGAGTTGGAAAAGATGGTGAGTGAGCTGGCAAAGACGCAAACGAATTTCGCGCTGGCACAGGCCGAAGTCCAAAAACAGTCAGCCCGCATCGCCGAACTGGAAGGCCAGCGCAACGGGTTGACCCAAAAAATGGAAGACCTGCAAGGCTCGATTGCTTCGCTGGAGGGACAAATCCTCGACACCAGGAAGAAACTGGCTGCCTCCGAGGGTGACCGCAAGGAGCTGCTGGCACAATTGAAACGTCTCGAGACGGAGAAGTCCGAACTCATGGCTCAATTCAACAATATCTCGGCCTTGCGCACGCAGTTGGCAAAACTCAAGGAAGAGGCCGCGATTTCCCAGCGTTTGGCATGGCTGCGCACGGGACTTTACAGCAATCAGGAAAAGAAAGGCGCCCAGCGTCTGCTCGCTGAAGCGACCGACAAGAAGACCGAACCGTCCAATCGGTTGAACGTCGAGATCGACCAAAACGGCGGCAGCAAGGTCACCACGCCTTCGCCGGCGCCAGTGAATTGATGCCAGCCGCGGGCTTACTGGTCGATTCGCATGGCCGCATCCTGCGGGACCTCCGGGTAAGCGTCACGGACCGTTGCAATTTTCGTTGCATGTATTGCCTCCCGGAGACGGAGGCAGCGCAGAATTTCTATCGAGGACGGTGGGCGACGCTTCCCCAGCCGGCCCCCTTGAACTACCAGTGGCAGCCACGTTCGAAAATCCTGACGTTCGAGGAAATTGAGCGAGTGGTTCGTCTCGCGGTAGGCCTGGGAATCCAGAAAATCCGGCTAACGGGCGGGGAGCCGATGCTGCGCCAGGAACTCGAAAAGCTTGTTGAGCAGCTTTCCACGATCGAAGGCATTCACGATCTGGCCCTCACGACCAATGGTTTTCTTTTTCCTCAAAAGGCCCGGGCGCTGCGCGCGGCCGGACTCCATCGGGTCAGCTTCAGTCTCGATTCTCTCGAGCCGGAAAACTTCAAACGAATTACCGGCCGGGATGGATTAAAGGAAGTGCTCCGGAGCATCGAACTGGCGCAGGAGCTCGGCATTACACCTGTCAAAGTGAATTCGGTCGTTATTCGCGGCGTGAACGATCACGAAATCGAGGCACTGGCGGATTTTGCGCGCTCTCGCGGTTTGAAGATGCGATTCATCGAGTTTATGCCCTTGGATTCCGGCCGCGTTTGGCTGAAAGAGCTGGTCGTGCCCGGGAGGGAAATCCTGGCACGTTTGCAACAGCGGTTTTCGCTATTCGCCATCAAATCCGAAAACAAATCTGAAACGGCGCGACGCTGGGGATTTCCCGATGGCGAGGCGGAGATCGGGATCATCGCGCCGGTATCGGAACCGTTCTGCGGCCATTGCAACCGACTGCGCCTGACCGCCGACGGAAAAATCCGCACCTGCCTTTTCAGCACGGTGGAGCACGATCTTCGCACACGCCTGCGAAACGGCGACACGGACAGTGATTTGCGAAGTTACCTTTCCCACGTGGTGCTACAGAAAGAGGACCGCCACCACATTGGCGAAGAGAACTTTGTGCAGCCCGAGCGCCCGATGAGTTGCATCGGCGGGTAAGCGCTAAGGCGTGAGCCGGCGGAAGTCGATCATCCGCACATAACCGAAATCGTTCTCAACGATCAGCATATTCCCGCGCGGATCGAGGGTGACGCTGCGCAGTTCGGTGACCTTGAACGCTGCGAGGTTATAAAACCACTCGCCATCGCCGGAGTGAAAATTTCCGGGCACGCTGTTCAACAGGATGTGCAAAATGCCGGCCGCGTCGATGTAGAGAAGCTGGCTGCCCTCGTGCGTTGCGAGCAAGTAACCACCGGTCGGAACAAGCCACACTCCGCGGACACCATATAGTCCATTGGTCAATACCGCTGTTCCGTCCACCGGCGCGTTGGTGGCCCCGCTGCCTGCTATCCGGGTGCGGTCGCCGGTTTTTCCTCCGGTGGCATCCACGAGGTAGACCTTGTGGTCGCCTCGATCGGTAGCGATGACATCTCCGTCTGGATTCACTATGAAATTTCCCAGATCATTAAAATGATTGTTATTGAGAGTTTTGAATCCGCCGCCAGGCGTCCATTTCTTGATATCGTTACCGGCACCGAAGTAAACCAGGCCTTCATCGTCTCGCACCCAAAGTCCACGCCCTCCATTAATCCCGTTCGTTCCACTCGGCGCCGTCAGCAAGGTCGTGAGGATACCGTTGGTATCGAGGCGCCGGATTTTGCTGTTGTCGGTATCGAGGATATAGACGGTTCCATCGCGGCGGACCCATTCACCATTGGGAAATCGGAGTGCCACATTCGTGCCATATGCAGGGCCGTCTGGGCCATCGCCTTCGACGTGAGTTCCAGCGACCGTGTGAATGCGCCCATCTGTCGTTACCTTGAGCAACGAATGGCTGTCCTTATCGATGATGAAAATGTTACCCGCATCGTCGGCCATCGCGAAATGGGGGCGTGACAAGGCGGCGTTGGTGGCAGCACCACCTTCAAAACTGGCCCTCCAGTAGTTCGAGCCATCCGTGCCTCCGAAACCATTGCCGGCGATGGTCCTGAGGACTCCAAAAGAAGAAATAAAGTTGCTGAAGGCGTTGGGATTATTGGTGGACAAATCGACCGTCAACAGCCTGTAGAGGGCATTCGTCCGCAGCGCATCGATACGCGTGGATCCGATCGAATTGGTTGTAAAGAAATTGCAGAGGGGTTCCCAGGGAGCGCCTGCCTGCGACGCTTTTTCCACGGTGCAGACGCCTGCGGGAAACGCATTGGTCCAGAAAAGATTCCCCTGCCGGTCGAATGAGTTAATGGAGAATTGAGCAGCGGTTCCCGAGAGCAGACCAAAGCAGGAAACGAAAATTCCAGGCAGAAACTTCAACGTCATGGCTCAGAGAGTATGATCTCATCACTTGTGCCAAAGTGCAACTGAGGGTCTAAAAACCCCTCGAAATCATCTTTTGTCTGGCGCTGGATTTGCTGCAGCACCTCTGGTATCCTCTCAGGAGAGTTGGAAAGTAACTCGATCGAAATGCGTCCTGCGGCAAAAAAGAAAGGCCCGGTTTCCGTTGTTGGCCGTCCCCTGAACGAGGTCCGCAACGCACTCCTGCACCTGCACAAGACCCTGGTGGATTCCGAACGGATTCGTTATGAGAAAACGGTCGGCCCGATCCAGTCACCCAATCAGTTTCTGAAGTTGCTCACAAACGATCCATGGTTTGCCTGGCTCCATCCCCTCTCGCAATTGATCGTCTCAATGGATGAGGCGCTGGAGGAAAGAGAGCCTCTCACCCAGGCGAGCGTTGAGGCGTTGATCGATCAATCCCGGCGCATGCTGGTGGCTTCAGAGAACAACCATGCGTTTGCGGGACACTATTTCGAAGCTTTGCAGCATGACCCGGACGTGGTGTTGGCCCACGGCGAAGCGGTGACTCTCATCCGGTCGTGGAAGAAATCGGGTTAAGCTAGCGAGTGAGCAGGTGGAGCCCTGTTACTCTTCCAGGTGTTCCCACTCGTTCAGGTCGTACGGGATGCGAAGCTCTGAAGTATCCTCCACTTCCGCTACCGTGCCGGTATTGCCGTCGGCAAGATCTTCGGCGGCCAATTGCGCGGAATCGTACGAGCCGAGTCGCTCGTTCTTGAACATGGGATGGAATTGGCCTGCTTCCTCCACAATAAAGAAAGTGCCGATGCGAGTATCGAAAGCATAGAGCTTGCGCATGTCGGTTAACCGTAGAACGGCTGGTCAAAAAGGCGAGCCCTATTGCAGAGCAGGTTGATTCAAACCACCAGGTGGCAGCAAGTCTAAACCAGCCTGGGGGCGTTCAAACCGTTGGTGCGGGGATGAAGCAGGAAAACCATTTCTGCCCCGATGCCGTGCTCTTTGGCGGCATAATCGTGGACGTCGAGGAGTTGGCGGTATTCTTCGGAAAGGACCGTCTCGCAATCCTGGGAATATCGATAGGCCTGGCAAAGTTTTGCCAGGGCATTGCTCTTGCCCTCATCGAGCTGTGAGAGGAGCAGCAGGATTTCGTTGCCGAGGCCCATTTGTTCGTGCACCCGCTCAAGCCAGGCTGCAGGCTCGGTCATGGCGTTGATAATTTCGAGCTTCGCGCTCATCGATGGGGAAAGATCTCTCGCTTCCAACGCACCTCAGAGGCCAGGAACAGGTCAGGAGTTTGTTGACTGACGCTATTCGCAGCTTGTTCATTTATGACCATGAGTGAGCCACAAGTCAAGTTGAACCCCGCTCAAAGCCTGATATTTGAGCCTGTTTCCTGGGTTGAGAGGCTCCCGCTCAGCAGGGTTTTCCAGACGAGGGCGCCGCTGGAGGTGGAAATAGGGGCGGGTGACGGTTCCTTCCTGGTCCAATGGGCGGCGCTACATCCGGAAGTCAACTTCCTGGGCGTGGAACGATTGTTGGGGCGGTTGCGCAAGATCGGGCGCAAAGCAAGCCGGGCGCGTCTGACCAACCTTCGATTGATGAGGATTGAAGCGGCCTACTTCGTTGAATACCTGCTGCCTTCCAATTCGGTGTCAGCGCTGCACATCTATTTCCCCGACCCATGGCCCAAGCGGAAGCAACGCAAGAACCGGTTGGTGGAGACCCGCTTCCTGGAGGCGGTCGCGAATGCTCTCACCGCGGGAGGCACCGTCTATCTGCGGACCGATGATCGGGATTATTTTGGGCAAATGATCGACAGATTCGGGAACAACCAGCGCTTCGAACAAACGGAAACCCCGGGCGAGCTACGGTCAGTACTCACCGATTTTGAACGTGGATTTCTGGCTCGCGGGGTGGAGACGCTCCACGCAGCGTACCGCCGAAAATAAGGTGGCTATTCAGACATCGATGACCGGGCCGCTTCCAGTGTCTGGGGGATCTTTCTTATGGTTGGAGCGCCGAATCGTTACCCGGGCGCTGCCGGTACCGGTCAGGGAGTTCAAGAGCAATGAAATGATTCCGATCACGATGGCGCCCCAAATCGCAGCGCCAAAGGTATCCACGTGAAAGTATTTCATCCGGCCCACGAAATAGAGGAGGACGGCGTTGATGACGATGGTGAATAGCCCCAGAGTGACGACCAACAACGGGAAAGAAAGGATGGTGAGGACGGGCCGAATAAAAACGTTGAGCAGACTGAGAACCAGAGTTCCGACCAGCAGCCCTTGCGGATTATCGTAGCGAATGCCGGGAACGGTAAACGCCGCAACGAGCACGGCCAGCGTGGTGATGAGCCAGCGCTGGACGAATTTGCGGAGTTTTGTTGGCGTTCCTGCTTCCGTGCCCGGCTTGTCCGGCGGAGAGCTTTTCGTATGTTGCGGTGAACCCATGGTCTGAGTGTGCCGGATCAACCTAGCATATTATCGGCAACATCTGTAAAAGGGAACTTGACGCATCGTGGGTATTTGATTGCATAAACCCAATGAGAATGAAATGGATTTTACTCCTGGCGTGCTTACCTGTCATGGCTGGACTCTCCGGCTGCACTACCTCGGTGGACGGCCGCTACACGCCTGGGATGCCTTTCGTTAAAGATAGCGTGGAAGGACGCTACGAGAAGCCCGTCCTGGACGTCTGGACGGCAGGCAAAGATGTCCTCAACTACAATGGCCGGGTTTACAGCGAGGACGTGATGAAGAGCACGCTCGAAGCATCGGTCAACCAGCGCACCGTCTGGGTGAAAGTCGAACCAATCGACGACAAGGTGACCAAAGTGACTGTCCAGGCACGCACCAAGCTGGGTGGCGGCGACGTAGCCCTGGCGAGTGAGATCGACAAGCAGATCGCCTTGCGCCTGGCTACGGGAAATCTGGCTCCAGGCAAGCCTACGACCAAATAAGCGAGCAGGGGGCGTCGCTTAAGTTCACTCGCTCCGCTTCCGCTTAAGTCCAAGATCCTGCTCGTACTCGCCCATATGGACGGATTGACTTTCCGTTCTCCCTCGCAGTTCGAGCTTGAGCGTCCCAAGCCGCTGGCTGGCCATGCCGGCCGCGGCGCTGTTCGGAAATCGTTCTATCAACCGTTCCAGGGCCTGTCGCGCCGCCTCGTGATCCCCTGAAACTTTCATGTGCACGTCTGCCATGGTGGAGTAGATGCGACAAATCTCGCGAGTGGGCATTCCCGGTTGTTCAACGATTTGCTCCAACTGTTGGACGGCATAGTCGGCGCGGCCATAGTGGTTCGCATACAACATCGCCAGCTTCTCGCGGACCTCACAATCGAGAGGATGTTGCTCGAGATGCCGAATGTAATCAGTCGCCAGCTTCTCGGGGTCCTCGGCTGCTGGTTCCGCCGGCTTCGGGCCACGCGCCAAACCAACGTCTTCCAAAGGCGGCCCCATGGCGATCGTAGGCCGCGCATGTGACTGGGAGAGGAATTCACGACTGGCCAGATGAGAAATTCGCTGGGCTGCGACATGCGCAAACTCCGAATTCGGGAACCGCAATTGGATTTGCTCGAGCGATTCCCGCGCCGCATCGGGATCCTGCCAAAATTTCATCTGCCAATCAGCCAACTGCATCCAGGCACTGGCAATGCGCGCCGGTGGATGCTCTTTTTGCTGGCAAATACGCTGGATGGTGACCTGGGCGGTGGGCAAGTCGTTTAAATGCTCGGCCTGAATTTCGGCCAACATCATCTGTCCGGTAAAGTCCGTGGGAAACCGCTCGAGTTGTTTTCGAATCTCGGCGATGGCGTCGTGATATTTGCCCAGTTTGCGTTTGGCGACAGCAGCCGAGTAGAGCGGTTCCGGATCCGGCTCCGTGTCTCCTCCGTCGAACATTGAAGTCAATGGCCGGGCCAGCATGGCTCCCCAGTGCGGCGCCCAGATAACGCTCATGGCGACGCCAAAGGCCACACAAGTAAAGGGGATGATGACAGCGGCTTCGTTGTCGAAACCGATTTTGGCTGCGAATCCCAGGAGGCCCGCGGCAAAGACCACCGTGAGCACCAGCTTGAAAATCATCTTAGGCGGGTCGTCGGATCGCTTCACGACCCGCGCGATGAGCCATAGGATCGTGCCGACCACCACCAGAATCATCACCATCCCGACCGCAATGGAGAGGGGGCGCGGCATGTGGAAAGGGACTATTTGTTTTCCAACTCGAATTCCAGGCGGGTGCGGCTGCCGTTGCGGAGAGTGGAAATTTCCATTTCTTTCAGTTGAAACTGGCCTTCCACTTTTTTGATGCTGTTGATCGAAAAATCTTTAATCTTATTCCCGTTCCCATCATAAGCCTCGGCCAGAACGGGACCACCACTCTCTTTCTCCAACCAGGAAACGACTTTCGCGTAACTGCCCGGCGGAGGATTGGGATTGATGCTCTCGAGTTTGTAGCACCAGACGCTCTTGCGCATCTCGGTTTTCAACAGTCGTTGAATCGGCCAATGAATGAATTCCAGACCGAGGTCGGCGAGCGAAAAATCGGACCCCGCGAAAGAAATCATGGCCTGGCTGCCGGGCAATTTGACTGGTTCACTGGCCCCGGGCTTAGTGTGGAGATACTCATTGGGGCGGTTGACACCTTCGAGAATAATCAGTTTTTCGGTTTGGGCGCCGTGTTTGGCTTCGTATGCGACCTGCCAGGTCTGTCCTCCGGCGAGGACCTGGAAGTTAACGGGAACTTCCACGGTCTTGCGTTCGCGATCCCGGATTTTCAACACTCCCTTGGCCCTGGCATTCTCCTGGGGAGCCATGGAACGAACCTTGCGGGCGAGCTCGAGCCCAGCCTGATCGCGATCCCCGATGTTGCTGGAGATGGTGGGAGTCGAGCTGTCGCCACGGCTAAAAGCGATGCTCCAGGAGAGCGCAAGGATGGCCAGGAATCGCTGCATCAGGGCTTCGGCTTCAGGGCCAATTCGATCAACTCGGAGATATGGGTAACAAAATGGACCTTCATCTTGTCCCGAACCTCCCGAGGCACCTCCAACCAATCGTTCTTATTCTGATCTGGCAGAATGACCTGTTTCAATCCAGAGCGATTTGCCGCCAGGACTTTTTCCTTGATACCACCCACTCGGAGGACCCTGCCCCGCAGGCTGATCTCGCCGGTCATGGCAGCATCGGACCGCACCCTTCGCTTCATGAGGAGCGAGGCCAGGGCTACGGCAATGGTCGACCCGGCGCTCGGCCCATCTTTCGGCGTGGCACCCGCGGGCACATGGATATGAATGTCGTATCGATCGTAATCGCTCAGGTCCAGGTGAAGCGCCTTGGCCTGACTGCGCAAATAACTGAGCGCGGTCTGGGCGCTTTCTTTCATGACGTCCCCGAGGGAGCCTGTGAGCATTAACTGGCCTTTGCCGGGCATACGAGTGGCCTCAATAAACAAGATTTCTCCACCGACCGGGGTCCAGGCGAGCCCCATGGCAATGCCGATCTCTTTAATGTTTTCCGCCGACTCGGAAATAAACTTCGGCTGACCCAGATAATCCGGCAGTTCCTTATCATCGATGACAAGGGGTTGACCGTTGCCGTTGTGATTCGTCACGATTTTTCTGGCCACTTTGCGCGAAAGCGAAGCGATCTCCCGCTCGAGCTGCCGCACGCCCGCTTCGTGAGTGTAGTCGAGAATCAAGCGTCTCAGCGTCGGATCGGTGAAGCGAACCTGCTTGCGGCGCAAGCCATGTTCCTCCAATTGCCTGGGAACAAGATAGCGCTTGGCGATCTGCAACTTCTCCGAGGCGGTATAGCTCGGCAGGGAGATGACCTCGAGGCGATCGCGCAAAGCCGGGTGAATGGGATCCAACCAGTTCGCCGTGGTAATAAACAACACGTGGGAGAGATCGAACGGCACGTCGAGGTAATGATCGGTGAACGTGTTGTTTTGCTGCGGATCGAGGACCTCCAACAGCGCCGAAGCTGGATCTCCACGAAAGTCCGACCCGACCTTGTCGATTTCATCGAGCAGGATGACAGGATTTTTGCTTTCCGCGCGGCGCAGGCTTTGAATGATCCGTCCAGGCATGGCTCCGACGTAGGTTCTGCGATGCCCACGGATCTCGGCTTCGTCCCGCAATCCACCCAGGGATATGCGGACGAATTTTCGGCCCAAAGCATCGGCCAGGCTTTTTCCGAGAGAGGTCTTGCCCACACCGGGAGGACCGACCAGGCAAAGGATGGGCCCTTTCAAATCTTTCTTCAGTTTGATGACGGCCAGGAATTCGATCAAACGGTCTTTGACTTTTTCCAGGCCAAAATGCTGCTCGTCGAGGAGTTTGGAGGCGGCTTCGATGTCGATCGTATCGTCCGTCATTTTGTTCCACGGAAGATTGATAACTTTCCAGCACAGTGGGATCCGAAGCTTGGAATTCACGTGACTTGAAGTCGCGGC